>Ga0157380_10003624_pt1 | contig 10622 bp, 7 predicted proteins | sample S35metaG_FD_119757 | JGI IMG/M metagenome (GOLD analysis project Ga0157380, IMG submission 119757) | Switchgrass rhizosphere microbial communities from Kellogg Biological Station, Michigan, USA - S3-5 metaG | ecosystem: Host-associated > Plants > Roots > Rhizosphere > Soil | place: USA: Michigan...
CCTCCTCAACGGCGGCCTGATGAGCATCGGCGCGTGGCAGCCGATCGTGCCGGCGCTCGCCGCGCACTACCGCGTGATCCGCTGCGATTTTCGGGGGCAGTTGCTCGCGTTGAAGCCGCCGTTCGCGGAGTCGTGGGAGGAGCATGCGGCGGACGTGATCGAGTTGCTCGATCACCTCGGCGTCGAGCGCGCGCATGTCGCCGGCGTGTCGTACGGCGCGGAAGTGGGGATGTTCGTCGCGGCGCTCAATCCCGATCGCGTCGAACGGCTCACCGTCATCACGGCGACCGAGCGGACCGTCGACTGGATGCGCGCGAATGCCCGCGAAGGGCAGCGCATCGCGGAGCGGGCGGCGGCGGGAGAAGGCGGCGGGGAGGAGCTGTTCCGCAACGTGCTCGACGCGACGTGGAGCGCGGAATGGCTGGCGAAGCAGCCGCCTGATTTCATGGAGCAGCGGCTGCGGCAGGTGGCGATGCTGCCGCCGACGTTTTTCGCCGGCGCGGCGGCGATCCTCAGCATCCTCGACCGGCTCGACCTCACGCCGCTCCTCGGCAGGATCACCGCGCAGACGCTGGTGATCGGCGGCGAGCACGATCGCGTCTTTCCGCCGGAGCATTCGCGCGCCATCGCCGCGGGGATTCCGAATGCGCGGCTGGTGATCATGCCGGGAACGGGACATGGGCTGCTGTTCGAATGCGGGGAGCGGGTAGTCGAGCTGCTGCGCGACAGCATCGAACAGCGATAACCCCACGAGACGTGTCTCACGCTAGAATCGCGCAAGTGGTTTACTGGCAGCACTTTGAGGCGTCCGAATGGGACATCGATTACGACGTCGAAAAACTCGCTTCGCATGGGATTTCCGACTGGGAGGCTGAAGAAGTAATCTTTAATGCGTTTGTATTGCGACCGAACAAGAAGATTCATGGTCCGGATCGTTACCAACTGGCCGGGCGAACAGATGGTGGCAGGGCCTTGCTCCTGATCGTCCACGTCTTTGGTGAGCGTCAGATGCGTGTGTTGAACGGGTGGCCTCTATGACAGAGCAAACGAAACAGCCACTCTCAGACGAACAGATGAATGAGCTTGTCATCGCGGATGTGAATGATCCGTCAGCATGGGGTGAACCTCTTCTTGTGGCTGCGTCGAAGGGGCCGCGGCGCATCGGACACTCGAAGCACCTGGAACTGGCGGCTAAGTTCTACATTCTGTCCGTGCTTCACCGCCTCGGGGCCGACGCTACGCTTACATTCTCGCAAGCGGACAATGTTGACATAACGATCGTCCTCGAGTCCGGCAGCGCCCTGACGGTCGATATCAAGACACTCACTGGGCCTATGGAATGGCGCGTGACGGACTTTCGTGCCCGTGCCAATCATTTCGTAGCGTTCGTCTGGTACGCCGATTCCGTAGAACCCGATGTCCCGCCCACGGTCTACATTGTCTCGTCCGAGCAACTCAGAAGCTTCATTTCCGAGCACGACAGGGCAAGCGTTTCGTTGCTCCGGCTGGACGACGAAATTCACGCTCGTAATGCGTGGCATCTCCTCGCCGTCCCCGCGGCGGCCTGACTCGAGGTAGCACCCGAGCGCCCCGGCCACAGACCAATACGCGCGGTTGCTTAAGAACGAACGATCGTGCTATTTTACCCGGGCACGGAGGTAATCCCAATGCCCGAAGCTGCGCCCGAGATCGGGCTCACTGTCATGCGCGGAGCGCTCCGCGTTCTCTCCCGCACGTCGCCGCGCATGGCCACGCGCATCGCGGCCGACCTCTTCATGAAGCCGCGCCGCTACCGCACGCCGCCGCGCGAGCAGGAGTTGATGCAAGGGGCCGAACGGTTCGACATCCGGGTCGGTGAAGACACGACGATCCGTGCCTGGCGCTGGGGCAAAGGCCCCGTCGTGATCCTCACGCACGGGTGGGAGGGGCGGGGCTCGCAGATGGCGCCGTTCGTCGCGCCGCTGGTCGAGTCGGGACGCAGCGTCATCGCCTTCGACGCGCCGGGCCACGGCATCTCGGGCGGCAACCGCTCGTCGCTTCCGCACTTCGCCTGGGCCTTGCGCAGCGTCGCCGCCGCGGTCTCCGACAACGCGCCCGACGCGATCATCGCCCACTCCCTCGGCTGCGCCGCGACGACGCTCGCGCTGCGCGAAGGGCTCACCGCGCGGCGCGTGGTGTTCGTCTCGCCGCCGCTCGATCCGACCGATTACACCAACCGCTTCGGCGACATCCTCGGGCTCGAGGCGAAGATCGTCGACCGGATGCGGATGCGCATCGAAGAACGCTTCCTTCGCAAGTGGAGCGACTACTCGCTCGCCGGCACCGCGCGCACGATGACCGCGCCGCTGCTCGTCATCCACGACCGCGACGATCAGGAGACGCTCTGGAGCGAGGGAGCGGCGCTGGCCGATCTCTGGCCCGGCGCGCGGATGATGACCACGGAAGGGCTCGGGCATCGGCGCATCCTGCGCGAGCCGTCCGTGATCACGGCGGCGGCGGAGTTCGTGGCGCGGTAATCAGACCTCGAAGGCGAGCCGCGGCAGCCAGCGCTTCGCGCCCATCGAGACGCGGAACGCGTACACCACGACGAGCAACAGCAACGCCAGCACGACCGCGGAGCGGCCGAAGTACCAGGCGTCGGGATCGAGCGTGAACGGCATCCGCTGCTGGATCACGAGGAAGAACGCGTACGCCATCACCGCGAGCATCCCGCATCGCCGCGCGAGCACGATGCCGGCGAACGACGCGGCGAGAGCGTAGAACGCGCGAACGCCGATCGGGCCCGGCGCGTCGCCGAGTGCCGAGGCCGCGATGAGCAGCATCGTGATCAGGCTGGCCAGCAGGTCATGCCGGACCAGGGCGCGCATCACGAGCAGCAACAGCACCATTCCGAAGCCGCGGAACAGCGACTCGTCAAACGTCCAGCCGGCGAGATAGACGATCCAGCGCGCAGGGCCGATGCCGTTCACCGAGCCGGCGAGCGCGGTGTGCGTCACGGCGTACATCGAATGCCAGACCAGCGCGGCAATCACCGACGCGGCCGCTCCCATCAGCACGTCGCGGCCGACCATGGCGTCGGAGAAGCGCCCGGCGATCAGGCGCGTCCAGGCGATCAGGATCTGCGGCCATCTCCGTCGCACCAGCGGCTCGAGCGACGTAGAACACCGCCGTCATCAACGCCCAGAACGTCGCCTGTGCGACGTGCCACGAGGTGATGAGCCATTCGTCGACGAAGGTCAGCGGATGGTGCGCACGGAACATCAGCGCGAGCAGCATGGCGATGCCGAACGTCACGGCGGCGCGCACCGCACCGGCGCGATCGATCTGCTTCCTGCGGATGTTGGCCCGCGCCAGCAGAAGGCCGGCGATCGGAATGCCGATCATGAAGGCGACGAACATCGCGTACGCCAGCCGGTCGGCGGATGTGCTGCGCGGCGTGAAGTCGCCATGCCTCGCGACCGTCTTCGCCGAAAACCAGACCGGCCGGCCGTGAAACGCGGCGGCCTCGATGCGGCGTCCGTCGTTCGCCATCCATGCGAACTTGCTGTCGGTATCGACCGGCGCCGTTCGTTCCGGCGTGACGGGCCGCAACATCGCCGGCTCGAACCCGGCGTCGCGGATGAAGCGCTCCCATTGCGGCATGTCGCGCGCCGTCGATCGATCGACCGCGGGGGGCACGATCGTGAACGCCAGCAGCGCGCCGTTCGCGTCGAGCGACACGCTCGACATCCCCGGCTCGAGCGGCGGATCGTTCACGCGGAGGACGCCGTTGGCATTGAACGGCCGCATCGCACTGCCGGACTGACGGTAGATCGCCACCACGCTTCCCGCCTGCGGCTCGAGCAGCAGATCGGAATCGCGGCGCGCGCCCGCTCCGGCATTCGCCAGAATCTCGCGCGCGCGCTCCTGCAGCACCTCGGGCGCCTTCACGCGGATCCGGTTGCGATCGCCGAACGCCGCGTTGGCGATGAATCCACCGATCGTCACGGCGAGCAGCGTCCACGCCACGGCGGGCGAAATCTCGCCGCTCTTCGACGCCGCGGCGACCATCGCCGGCGACGGCGTCTCTCCGGCCGCCACGGCGAGCGACAACGCGTCGCCGCCCGGCAGCTCGCGGACGATCTCCGCGACCGAGGCCGGACGCTGGGCCGGATCGGGATCGAGACAGCGCACGATCGTCCGCTCCACCGCCGCCGGCACCTCGCTCGTCACGACCGACGGCCGCGTGTAGTCGCGCGCGCGCTGCCGCATCATCAGATCGTGCGTCGATGACGACGTAAACGGGCGGCGGCCGGTGAAGATCTCGTAGAGCACGAGACCGAGCGCGTAGATGTCGCTCGCCGTCGACGCGCTCTCACCCGCCAGCTGCTCCGGCGCCATGTAGGCGGGCGTGCCGGAGTTGTCGCTCGCATGCGAGCCGGCGATGGCGAGGCCGAAGTCGGTCACGCGCCCGCGTCCGCGGCCGTCGATCATCACGTTCGCCGGCTTGAGATCGCGATGCACGACGTTCTTCTCGTGCGCCGCGGCGACGCCGGCGCAGATGTCGCGCGCGACGGCGAGCGCTTTCTCCGACGGCAACCGTCCGACGCGGCGTAGCAGCGACGCGAGGTCCTCGCCGTCGACGAACTCCATGGTGATGAACGACCGGCCGTCGACCTCCACGACGTCGTACAGGCGGCAGACGTTCGGGTGCGAGACCTGGCGGCCGATGCGCACCTCATCGAGCAGGCGCGCCGCGGCGATGTGATTCGCGAGGAACTTGAGGGCGACGGTCTGTCCGAGCCTCAGATCGTCGGCGCGATAGACCGCGCCCATGCCGCCGCTGCCGATGAGAGAGACGATGCGATAGCGGCCGCCGAGGATTGCGCCGGGGGTGAGCTGGAGCGCGCTCCGCGGCTCGGAGTCCGCGACGAGGGTCGGCGTCTCTTCGGGGCGGCGAGCCTCGGTCTCCGCGTCATCCGACATGTCTGTGTGCCGCTGATTGTAGTGGCAAAAACTTCCCGCCCCTCGCGATCATTACAGGGGAAAACAACAGGCATGAATCTGGCTAAAAGGGAGCTGAACTGATGATCTAAAGAGGTTCCGAACATGAGCAGCAACAATGTCGCGGCCACCGGAATCCCCGGCCTCGATTCGATCCTGATGGGAGGCTTTCCCCGCGGTCGGATCTATCTGATCCAGGGCGATCCCGGTGTCGGCAAAACGACCCTTGGACTGCAATTTCTACTGGAGGGCGCTCGCGACGGCGAATCGGTCCTCTACGTCACGCTGTCTGAATCGGCCGAAGAACTGCACGCCGTCGCGCGCTCGCACAACTGGTCGCTCGACGGAGTCTCGATTTACGAGCAACTGGTTGGAGAAGAGACGCTGCAGGAAGAAGAAGAAACGGTTTTCTATCCCGCCGAGATCGAGCTCGGAGAGACGATCAAGGGCATCCTGCTGGAGGTCGAGCGCATCAGGCCGTCGCGCGTCGTGGTCGATGCGCTCAGCGAGATCCGCCTCCTCGCGCAGAGCGGCCTTCGCTATCGCAAGCAGATCCTCGCGCTGAAGCAATTCTTCGCCCGGCGCAAGGCGACCGTGCTGTTCCTCGACGATCGCACGGCGGAAGTGCAGGACATCCAGCTGCAGAGCGTGCCGCACGGCGTGGTCGAGCTGCAGCGCCACACACCGCTCTACGGCGCGGCCCGGCGGCGGATGCAGCTGGTGAAGATCCGCGGCCTCAATTTCAAGGACGGCTACCACGACTTCAGCATCCTCACCGGCGGGATCCAGGTCTATCCGCGCCTGGTGGCGGCGGACCATCGCAACGTCGTGCCGCTGCACCGGGTCTCGAGCGGACTGGCGCCGCTCGACGACATGCTCGGCGGCGGGATCGATCGCGGCACGAGCACCGTGATCATGGGCCCGGCCGGCTCGGGCAAGTCGGCGCTCTCGACGCAATACGTGATCTCCGCCGCGGAGCGAGGCGAGAAGGCGGCGATGTTCCTCTTCGAGGAGACGATCTCCAGTCTCCTGCATCGCTCGGCGTCGCTCGGCTTCCCGCTCGAGGAGTACATCGACAAAGGTCTCATCACGCTCTATCCGATCGATCCGGCGCAGTTGCAGCCGGGCGAGTTCGCGCACCTGGTCAGGGATGCGGTCGAAGAAGGGGAAGTCCGCGTCCTGGTCATCGACAGTCTCAATGGCTATCTCAACGCAGTGCCGGAAGAACGGTTCCTGCTGCTGCACCTGCACGAGCTGCTCAATTACCTCGGGCAGCACGGCGTGGCGTCGGTTCTGGTGTTCGCGCAGCACGGCCTGATCGGCTCGATGCACAGCAGCGTCGACGTCAGCTATCTCGCCGACTGCGTGATCCTCCTCCGCTACTTCGAGCACGAGGGAAAAATTCACAAGGCGATCTCCATCATGAAAAAGAGAAGCGGTCCGCACGAGACGTCGATCCGCTCGTACGGCATGGACAAGAACGGTCTGCACATCGGCGACGCACTGGAGCGCTATCACGGCGTGCTCACGGGCGTTCCGACGCTCGGACGAGCGGCCGAATCGGCGGGCTGACGTGGAACGCAACGACTCGATCCTCGTGATGGCGCCGTTCGGCCGCGACGCGGAGCTGATCTGCCGGCAGATGCGGTCGAACGGCATGCGCTGCGAGAACACCGACAGCATCGACACGGTCTGCGATCGCATGGCCGACGAGAGCGTCGCCGCCATCGTGATGACGGAAGAGGCGCTGCAGCCAGACACGACGGCCCGCCTGGCGCGCGCGCTGGCCGATCAACCGGCGTGGTCGGAGATCCCGCTGCTGATCCTCACCGGCATCCCGTCGCTCGAGCCGCGCACGCATTCGTTCGACGCGCTCGGACGGCGCACGAACGTGACGCTGATCGATCGACCGGTGCGCATCAAGAGCCTCGCCAGCGCCCTGCGCGCCGCACTGCGCGCACGGCAGCGCCAGTACGAGGTGCGCGACCTGATGCGCCAGCTCGAGGAGCGCATCCATGAGCGCGACCGCTTCCTCGCCGTCCTCGGACACGAGCTGCGCAATCCGCTCGGCGCGATCCTGCTCGCCTCACAAATGGCAAACGCCGACGGCCGGCTCGATGAAGATCACGCGCAATTGATCGAGCGGCAGTCGCGGCATCTCACGCGCCTGGTCAACGACCTCCTCGACCTCTCGCGCGTCGCCGCCGGCAAGATCGTGCTCAAGAAGCAGCACATCGATCTGCGCGACATCGCGCGACAGACGATGTCGCTCGCGCAGCCGCTGGCGGACCAGCAGCGCGTCGAGCTGCGCACCACGTTCCCCGATCAGCCGCTGATCGTCGAAGCCGATCCGGTGCGCATCGACCAGATCATCACCAACATCGTCACGAACGCGATCAAGTACACGCCCGAGGGCGGACACGTGCTGCTGCTGCTCGCGGCCGAGGAGGGCGAGGCGGTCATCCGCGTCACGGACGACGGCGTCGGCATCGCGGACGATCGCATCGGCCGCATCTTCGAGCTCTTCGCGCAGGCCGAGAACGCGATCGGCCGCGCGCAGGGCGGCATGGGCATCGGCCTCGCGCTGGTGCGCAATCTCGTGCAACTGCACGACGGCTCGGTCTACGCGAAGAGCGACGGCGTGGGCAAGGGAAGCGAATTCTGCGCGCGCCTGCCGCTGGCGAACGTCGACGTTGTACCGGCGCGCGCGATGCCGGTCGATCAGACCGACTCCGAAGCGCCGGCCGCGTTGCGGCGCATCGTCGTGGTCGAGGACAACCCCGACGTGCGCGATCTCCTGCGCCTCAAACTGCGCCGCCTCGGACACGCCGTGGCCGATGCGCGCGACGGCATCGAAGGGCTCGACGTCATCCTCCGCGAGAAGCCCGACCTCGCGCTCGTCGATCTCGGACTACCGGGCATGGACGGCTACGACGTCGCGCGCGGGATCCGCGAGCAGCTCGGCGACGACGTGGTGCTCGTCGCGGTGAGCGGCTTCGGTCAGCCCGACGACAAACGCCGCGCACTCGAAGCAGGCTTCGACGACCACATCACGAAGCCCGCGGATGTGAACGACATCGAGAACGTGCTGCGGCGGTTCCCACCGCGTACCGCTGCGCGCGTGTGAGGGGCGAAGGCGTAAGATTTCCTTACGTCACATGCCCGAAGTCACGCAATTGCTCCGTGACTGGAGCGAGGGAAGAGTCGAAGCGCGCAACGAGCTGCTCGATCTCGTGTACGAGCCGTTGCGCGCGATCGCGGAGCGGCATCTCCATCGCGAGCGCGAGGGGCACACGCTGCAACCGACCGCGCTGGTGCACGAGCTCTACCTCCGCTTCGTCGATCAGCGCAGCGTCGACTGGCGCGACCGGACGCATTTCTACGCCGTCGCGGCGCAGGTGATGCGGCGCATCCTCGTCGACTACGCGCGGCGGCGGAAGAGCGACAAGCGCGGCGGCTCGCTGATCCCCGTGACGATGACCGCGGCGCTCGAGGCATTCGCCGAGGAGAACTTCGACGTCATCGCACTCGACCTGGCGCTGGAGAACCTCGAGGCGATCTTTCCGCAGCAGGCGAAGATCGTCGAGCTCCGTTTCTACGGCGGCCTCACGCTCGACGAGACCGCCGAGGCGCTCGGCATCTCCGCCGCGACGGTGAGCCGCGAGTGGACGATGGCCCGCGCCTGGCTGCGCCGCGCCCTCGCCTCCTCCACCACATGACCATTACCGATCCGTTCTGGGACAACGTGCGGTCGCTCTTTCAATCGGCGGCCGATCTCCCTCCACGCGAGCGCGTCGCGTTCCTCGACCGCGAATGCAGCGAGCCCGCGGTGCGCGCCGAGGTCGAATCGCTGCTCGAAGCGCACGAGAACGCAGGGACGTTCCTGGAGAAATCGATCTGGGACCTGATCGACACGAACGATCCGCATCGCCTCGCCGGCACGGCCGTCGGTCCGTACCGCCTCGTGCGTCCGCTCGGACATGGCGGAATGGGCACCGTGTTCCTCGCCGTGCGCGCCGACGCCGATTTCGATCAGCGGGTGGCGATCAAGCTGGTGCGCGGCGGCTCATCGGGCGAGGAGCTCGTGCGCCGCTTCCGCCAGGAGCGACAGATCCTCGCGGCGCTCGAGCATCCGAACATCGCGCGGCTGCTCGACGGCGGCACGACCGCCGACGGCCTGCCGTATCTCGTCATGGAGTACGTCGACGGCATGCCGGTCGACGAATACGGCCGCGAGCTCTCGATCGACGAAAAACTCCGCCTTTTCCTCCAGCTCTGCGATGCCGTGCAGCACGCGCATCGCAGCCTCGTGATCCATCGCGATCTGAAGCCGGGCAACGTGCTCGTCACGCGCAACGGCACGCTCAAGCTCCTCGACTTCGGCATCGCGAAGCTCGAGTCGCAGGTCAGCGAGACGTCAACGCGCCTGATGACGCCGGAGTACGCGTCGCCCGAACAGCTCGACGGTCTTCCTGTCACCACCGCGAGCGACGTCTACTCCCTCGGCGTCCTCCTCTTCGAGCTGCTGATCGGCAAGCGGCCTCCGGAAACGAAGGAAACTCCGCGCGGCGATCTCAACACGATCGTGCAGACCGCGCTGGAGCTGGAGCCGGCGCGCCGCTACGGCTCGGTCGAAAAATTCGGCGACGACATCCGCAACTACCTCGAGGGCCGCCCCATCGCCGCGCGTCCCGCGACGTTCGTCTATCGCGCCTCGAAGTTCGTCCGCCGCAACAAGCTCGGCGTCGCGGCGGTCGCGGCGATCATCGTCATCACCACGATCTCGTTCATCGCCACGCTGCATCAGAAGCGCGCGGCCGAGCGGCGCTTCGATGAAGTGCGCTCGCTCGCGCATTCGGTCGTCTTCGAACTGCACGACGCGATCGCCACGCTCCCCGGCTCGACGCCCGCCCGTGCGCTGCTGGTCAAACGCGCTCTGGTCTATCTCGATCACCTCGCCACCGAGGCGGCGAACAACACGCCGCTGCAGATGGAGCTGGCGCGTGCCTATCTCAAGATCGGCGACGTGCAGGGCCTCCCCTACAACGCGAACCTCGGCGATTCATCGGGCGCGAAGATCAGTTACCGCAAGACGCTGGAGATCGCGCAGCGTGTGGTCGACGACGAGCCGTCAAATGTCGATGCGCTGATGGTGCTCGCCGACGCACACGATCGCGCCGGACTGCTCGAGGAGCGCGCGCTGCACTGGCAGTTCGCGCTGCGCGAGCATCAGGCGGCGCTGGCCATCCGCGCGCGGATCCCGCAAAGCACCACGGCCGATTTCGCGCTGGCGCGGACATACGTGGCGATCGGCGACTGCATGTACGTCGGCGAGCACCAGATCCCGCCGTCGCTGCTCACGACGCCGCAGGAGTGGTACGAGCGATCGCTGCAGGTGCTGGCGCGCATCCCGGTGGACGCGAATCGCGCGCAGCTGCTCCGCGACATCGGCCGCGCGAACCAGCACCTCGGCAGCGCCTGGAGTCACAAGCCGGTCGATTTCAAGCGCGCGCTGCTCTACCACGACGCCGCGTTGCGCGCGCTCGAGGAGTGCATGCGCCTCACCCCCGAGGACGCGACCGCGCGCCGCAATTTCGCCGATCAGCTGGTGATGAAGGCGACCGCGCAGAACGCGATCG
>Ga0157380_10003625_pt1 | contig 10611 bp, 7 predicted proteins | sample S35metaG_FD_119757 | JGI IMG/M metagenome (GOLD analysis project Ga0157380, IMG submission 119757) | Switchgrass rhizosphere microbial communities from Kellogg Biological Station, Michigan, USA - S3-5 metaG | ecosystem: Host-associated > Plants > Roots > Rhizosphere > Soil | place: USA: Michigan...
GACAGCACCATCCAAAAAGGCGATGAAACGCACCGGCTAATCATTAAGGTTAAACCAGGGTCCATGAAAGAAATCCTCCTGGACAACGTGATGATCCCCAGGATAAGTGAGCATCTAGGATTTATGCCAGTCGTCTTTTCGGCTCCTAGAGATATAGATTTGGTTTATGGTTCCAGTATTACCAGGAGACGCTATGTCGATCATTTACTTTGCCAGATAGACCGGGAATATCTTACTTCCTTATCTGTATACAATCATTTGCTTGAGATGCGGAATGCAGCCCTGAAACAAGGCTTTGCCGATTTGCAAGGAATGATTTCTACGTATGATGATCAAATCGCTCCACTTGCCGCATATATTTTTGAAAAACGAAAATGGGTTGCTGAACTCTTCACACCATTGCTTCGTTCGACCTATGGCATACTGGCTGATCATAGAGAAGAAATTAATTTGACTTATGAATCGTCACTTCGGGAATATCCCTATCCAGTATTAGCAGATCAATCTTGGGAAGCAGATAAAAATACAGGCCGTTCAAATACTGGTATCCACCGGGATGATTTTCATCTTCTCATCAAAAACATGTCCGCCAAAGATCACGGTTCACAAGGCCAGATCAAATCACTCATCTTCGCTCTGCACTTAAGTAAGTACAGGCTCCTCTTAACTGAATCAGGTGTTAAACCACTTCTCATCCTCGACGATATTTTTGACAAACTTGATGACCGACGTCTTCATCGCCTGGTTGAAATTCTCAGTACAGAAGATTATGGCCAGATTTTTATTTCAGACACCAGCAGCACGCGGGTGAATTCACTTCTGTCAGAGGAGCTTGTTCACTCAATTGAGATGCAATAAGCAAGGAGCAAGGGGCAAGGAGCAAGGGGCGCTTGCTAAACATCCATAATCATTGCAATTAGGCTTATATTTATGTCATGCAAGGAGATAACAATCGGTCATTAAAGGATTGGCTCCAGGTATTTGTCCAATCACCTCAGATTAGAGGTAAACTCTATCAGACTCGCATTGAAAAAATGTGGAAGGAACTCATGGGGCCTTTGATCAGCGGTTATACCCGTAGAATCAAACTTGATGAACAGGTACTTTATATTTATGTTGACTCCGCACCTCTTAAGTCAGAGCTCAACATCATGAAAGAAAATATCCGTTCGTTGGTAAATGAAAAATTAGGCGAAGAATTCATCAAAGAAGTGAAAATCCTTTGACGTTTTGTGCTCTGTCGAGCCTTTTCATTTTACGTTTTACATTTTTCTTTTCTCTACGCCTTCGCTTCTGGCGAAGAAGCAACGACCCTGTCCTTCTTCTTCGCCTTGCCTTTCGTGCTTGAGGCAAGTTTCATAGCAGCTATAACATCCACCGTTCCACCAGTAACGCTTAATTCTTTTGGGGATACTTTGTCAAATGTTCCTGGCTGAGTGACATTGGAAGGTAATGGCCGTGAACTATCCATGATAATTTCTTTAACCTGTTTTGCAGAGAGGTCCGGATATCTTGACCTGATCAAGACTGCAATCCCTGATACAACCGGAGCGGCCATACTGGTTCCACTGGCATAATCATACGTGCTGTCCGGAGTAGTCGAATAAATAAAAACGCCTGGCGCAAATACATCAACGCTTTTTTTACCGTAATTCGAAAACTCAGCAACAGCTGCCTCACCACCTTCTGGTCCAACTGCACCAATGGATAACATGTTAGGAGCTTGCTTTGGTCCAAGGAAAGTTTTTTTGGTGTAAGTGTCACTTGGATACTTTGGATCTGTATCGATATTGTCACCTTCATTCCCTGCACCTAACACCAATAATACATCATGTTTAGCTGCATAGGCTATCGCCTCATCAACAAGAAATTTTTCTGGAGAATATCCTTTTCCAAAACTCATATTTATCACAAGTGCTCCATTATCTACTGCATATCGAATGCCATTGGCAACATCCTTGTCTCTTTCATCACCATCAGGCACCACTTTAATAGGCATGATTGTTACTTCGTCTGCAATTCCATTCATACCTAAATCATTATTCCGCTCTGCACCAATGATTCCCGATACGTGGGTACCATGATATGAAAATTCCCCATGAACATCATTGTTGCCATAATTTCTGTTATCGAAATCTCCATATATATCCCCAACAATGACTCTTGAATCAAAATCAGGATTATAAGAATAATCAAGGATTTTATCATTGGCAGCGATCTGTTCCTTGAATTGTTCTCCTGCAACTTCGATCAGCCAATCGATACTTTCCACTTCAATTCCCTGGTCCTGTACATTTCGAATAATCCGGGAAGCAATCTGGATATTTTCATCTGGAGATGCTTCCAGTTTTTCAATATTGATAGTATCACCTTGGAGGAATTCTTTTGCAGCCTGCAGTGCATTCATCACGATCGTTTCTGTTTGCTTTACCTCTGCTATTTGTTGTTCCGCATTCTCTCTTTTGGTTTCTACTTGTTTCTTCTTTTCAAGGTATGCGTCGTAAGCTTTGCTCTCTTTTTTACTGAGTTTACCCAGGTTTACTCCTTCCCACTTTTTCCTTCCCTTAGCATACTCACGAGTCAATTCAAGCGATTCATTCAGAACACTTCCGCCGCCAGGAGCACCAATGAAGTTCCAACCATGTATATCATCGACATATCCGTTTTTATCATCATCCACTTTGTTTCCAGGAATCTCATCTGAGTTAATCCAGATATTGTTCTTAAGATCTGGATGATCGATATCAACACCGCTATCCATCACTGCGACAATGATCTTCTTTCCTTTCGAATTTCCATTTTCCGAGTACCACTCAGCAGAACGAATTCCTGTTGGAAAGGCACTTTCCTGGCTTTCATGATGCCAGTTTTCAAAATCCATCTGGGCATTTAGGGGGACGAAACCAAAAAGGCTGCCTGTTACAAAGGCCAGAAAAAATAACTTATAAAGTCTCATGAATAAGATATTGGGTCAATAGATTATTACAAATGAATAGCAATGATAGGGTATTGTTCAAATCTTGATATTTTTTTTGGATGAAAAACCAGAACGAGTGGATCGAATAAAGACTTTTTGACAAAAGAGCCCCTTCAGCACCTGAAAGCCATATACATAACTCGTTATATATCTTTGAGGGGCAAACCCCTGCCGGTCATTTACGGTATTCCAAAAAAAGAACGCATTTGCGCCTGTCACTTGTACTACTGATCCTATGGATGACATTCCCGTTGCCGGACGCGACCGGGCAGGGAGAGGTAGGCCTGTTTACAGGGATTTCCCTTTACCAGGGTGACCTGGAATCTTATAATCTTGATGATGGCCTTAAAATCCGACTCGGTCCTGTGATTGGAGCCCATGGGGCTTATCAGATCAATAATCACTTCATGGTCAGGACTGACTTGCTGTATACCAGGTTATCAGGAGATGATGAATTAAATAAAAACGAATCTTCGAAAGCAAGGAACCTTGATTTTTTTGCCCCTGTGATCCAACTGGCGCCTGGGTTCGATTGGAATATTTTAGGTTTTAGCGTCGACCAGCCAGATGATTTTACACTGTTCACTTCAGCAGGAGCGGGTATCTTCTATTTTAATCCCCGGACAACATATATGGGGGATAAAGTTTCTCTGCAGCCATTGGGTACTGAAGGACAATTTCTTGACGATTATCCTGATCAAAAACCTTACTCCCGTTTTCAGTTCTCTCTACAATTTGGAGGAGGATTAAAGTGGCGCGCTACTGAAACCATGATTCTTTCCCTGGAAGCCATGTTATCCTATACGTTTACAGATTATCTTGATGATGCCAGTACCATTTATATCACTTATCCTGAATTGTTGGAAAAAGCAGGTCCACTGACAGCAGCGCTGGCAAATCGGGAAGGTGAATATTCAGGAACTGAGCCAGTAGTTGTCCCTACAGGCACCGCAAGATCGAATTCGGATTCAAAGGATTTTTTCGGGATGATCACCCTTCGTATCAGTAGGCCTATCGACTTGTGGGAGAATGATTTTAAAATAAGACGTCACAATAACAAGACAATCCCAAACCCTAAGTTCTGATTACCCTATTTTCGCCTTGATTTGACTACACCGGAAGACATACTCAAAAAATACTGGGGTTTTACATCATTCAGGCCATTGCAAAAGCAGATCATTGATCATGTTTTAGCCGGGGAGGATGTACTTGCGCTGCTACCTACTGGTGGTGGCAAGTCTTTGTGCTACCAGGTGCCTGCATTGATGGGTAATGGATTGACCTTAGTGATCTCACCGCTCATAGCACTGATGAAGGACCAGGTGTCAAGGTTAAAATCACTTGGGATTGATGCGGAGGCTCTGTATTCCGGAATGCGCAATGCGGATATAGACCGGATATTAGACAATTGCAGATTTGGTAAAACCCGTTTGCTGTATGTTTCTCCTGAAAGATTAAAAACGGCCATGTTTCGCGAACGTGTCAGTAGTATGCCGTTAAACCTTATTGCAGTTGATGAAGCTCATTGCATATCTCAATGGGGTCATGACTTCCGCCCATCCTATCTGGAGATCGGGACATTACGAGAGTTATTTCCGAAAGTGCCTATGTTAGCTCTTACAGCTTCTGCTACAAAAGAAGTGAAGGAAGAGATTCTTGAAAAGTTAGGATTAAAAAATGCAATCGTCATCCGTGATAGTTTTGCAAGAAAGAATCTTCGTTATCATGTGATACATCGCCAGGATGCTCTTCAGTATACAGAACGCTTGTTATTGAAGTCAGCAGGTACTGCTTTGATTTATGTACGGCATCGAAGAAAGTGTATTGAACTTGCTCAATGGTTAACTTCAAAAGGAATTGATACGAAGGCATATCATGGTGGAATGGATCTGAATACGAGGGATCGGGTTCAATCTGATTGGATTAGTGGTGCATCACGTGTTATAGTTGCTACTAACGCCTTTGGGATGGGTGTGGATAAAAGCGATGTACGACTGGTGATACATTATGATCTACCTCCCAGTGTGGAAGAATACTACCAGGAAGCGGGTAGGGCAGGACGAGATGGCAAAGAAGCCTTTTGTATACTCGTGCATAAACCATCTAATGAATCAAATTTAGTTAGTCGGGTTGAAGGCAGTTTTCCTGATATAGATGTCATACGACGAGTATATAAATCACTGCATATCTACCTCGATACTGCTGTTGGTTCTGGATTGGGTGAGACATTCGAGTTTGATTTTGATAAGTTCATTGCAAAATTTGGGTTACGCAGCGGAGAAGTTTATGCATCATTAGACATCCTTTCGAAAGACGGATGGCTCATGGTCGATGAATCTTCTCTTAGGGGCAGTACATTGCAATTGATTACAGACTCGGATACATTATACCAGTACCAGGTAGCTGACAGCAAGACAGATCAATTGACTAAAGCATTACTGCGCGGGTATGAAGGGTTATGGACTTCGTCAGTTCGCATCCATGAAAGCCGTCTTGCTAAAGTGCTCCATTGGGAAGAAAAAGAAGTGAAAAGCTCCTTGCTACGATTGCATGCTTTGGGCCTCGCTGATTATAAGGTGCCAATGGCAAACAGCCAGGTAACTTTGTTACGAGAACGTGTACCTGAACAAAATTTTACCATTGACCTAAATGCTTACAATTTCAGGAAAGACCGTGCTATGACGAGAATGAATGTCATGCTGGACTATTTGAAAGAAGATGTAGTTTGCAGGGAAGCATTTATTTGTAAGTATTTTGATGAACCAGATGCAACACCTTGCGGTCATTGTGATAGGTGCCTGAAGAAAGAAACAAATCATTTAAATTGGCCAGTCAATATTTACAAAGCGCTTGATGATCGAGATGGTATTACGGTAAAAGATTTCCTTGCTCAATATAGTACGGAGCAACAACCTAAGATTAAAAAAGAACTGGAACAGCTTGCTGATGAAAACAGGATTAAGATCATTGAGGATAAAATATTTCGAAGCAAATCGTAGCGCATGAACAAAAAGCGAATTGTATTTGCGGTAACCAATGATCTGACCTATGACAGGCGGATGTTCCGGATTTGTTCAGCCCTGTCAGAAGCCGGAATGGATGTATTGTTGGTTGGCAGAAAGAGAAGGGATTCGTTAATTTTTAAACCTGCTCATTTTAAGGCAAAGCGATTTTCCTGTTTTTTCAATAAAGGACTGCTATTTTATACTGAGTATAATATCCGCTTATTCTTTTTGTTATGGTCCACACCTTTTGAAATTGCTTGCGCATGTGACCTCGACACAGCGCTGCCCATACGACTGGCTTGTAGGCTCAAAGGAAGAAAGTCTGTGTATGACGCGCATGAGTATTTTTCTGAAGTACCGGAACTCAGTCATCGCCCCATGATTAAAAAATTTTGGGAATGGGTAGGACGTATTACAATCCCTGCATTTAATGCTTGTTATACAGTAGGAGAAGAACTTGCAAAACTGATGGGCAAGAGATACAATGTTCATTTTGATGTGATCAGAAATATTGCTCCATCCAATTCAGCATTTGTGACAAAGGAAAGCTTTCCTCAAAAAGTGCTTTTATACCAGGGAGCACTTAATGTTGGCAGAGGACTTGAAGCTACGATTGAAGCGATGCAACAATTGCCTGACTGGCAATTCTGGCTTGCCGGAGAAGGCGATATCACGACTCAATTGAAAGAACTTTCTGTAAAGCTTAAGTTGGAAGAACGTGTTCAGTTCTTAGGTTGGGTAAAACCTGATAATCTACCTACATTGATGCAGAAGGCTAAACTGAGTATCAATCTCAGGGAAAAGGGTAGTCTGAATGATTATTATTCGCTGCCAAATAAATTCTTTGATGCTATTCATGCAGGACTTCCTTCCATTCATATGAATTACCCTGAGTATGTCAATGTCTGCAACAAGTATCCCTGCGCTATATTGTTAGATGAAGTTGATGTCCCTAAAATCGTTGATGCGATAAGGCATGTAGATCAACATCCCGAATTATGGGAAGCTATGTCAACGGCCTGCAGGCAAGCTGCAAAGGAATATACCTGGGAGAATGAATCAAAGAAACTGGTGCAAATCTATAAGCCACTTCTTGGATAGTCCGATCATGTGATACTCTGCTGTATTTGAAGATGAGATGCCAGAACATCTGACAAAGGCATTTTCCTGATTTTACTTTCTATCCATGCCGAAAAGTTGAATAACCTCAGTGTTTGTTGTTCGTATACATCAAGGTGGATAAGTTCAAAATCTTTATGGATCTTTTCCCACATCAAATTCCGTTTGAGCGTAGAAATAGGAAGGTCGGTTTTATTTACAAACTGAATGATTCTTCGCTCAATCTTGTATTCCTTTCCCACGGTCTGCATATCCCTTTTGATGGCACGAGTCTCGAGTTTGATGAGTTCAAATTCTCTGAGCTCGTACATAATCATCAGGTTGACCAACCGGATTGTTCTGTACAGAGGCAGATTAGCAAGTCCTTTGCTAGTCGCAATGATTTTGGATAATGTCTTTTGTGCCTTTTTATATTCCTTCTGACCAAACTGAAGCAATGCTAGATAAAGTGACAGTTCCGCATTCCTGGATAGGCTTAAAAGCTGTGTTTTTTTCAACAGGCTTTCCGAATAGGTTTTGAGCATGGCTTCACTTGATTTGAAATCACCTTTGTCCAGGAACGGAAAGAGTTCATACAGGAAGATCAGGCACGTGACATTGACGTTGAAACTCATGGAAGGCGTCTTGAGTTTCTTCAATTGCAGGATGAAATGCGTCATGGCTTCATACTGATGGAGACTACGAAGACTATCCAGGATTCCTTCCAGTGTAAGCACATAGTAGATAGGAGGATCAGACCATAAATGCTTATTCCCTTCAAGCAAATTGTTCAATTCATAAAAGGAGTGCAGTGCGGATTTATAATCACCTACACTGATCAGGTAGTTGGCTTGAAAAAGTTGGTGCAGCTTTTTGATTTCCAGGTTTTCAAGGTTGGAAGAAGCAACAATGCTCATTTCACTTACTACCAGGTCGTTTAAAGCTGTCTTCTGGGTTTCAGATCGTGCATTGCCTTTATAAATCATACGATGCCTGAGCAATTCATACAAAGCAGCTTGTTGATGTATCTTTTGAGTAAACCTTAGGGTTTCATTGAGTTTGAAATGTTTATTCAACAAGGTTTTTTCATCCGTATCCGGGAAATTGAGGAACAACAAATATTCAAGTTCAAACCTTGATGAGATCAACAATGCATAGTAATTCTCATACTCCCTTGCACTTGCCATGACTTTGTGCAGGAGATCAACACATTCCTTGTACAATGATTTCTCAAAGAGAATTCTTGCTTTCAATATTTTGTCGAAGAGCGCGTAATAACTGTCTTGTTCTTTACGCAACTCTAACATGGTATCCAGCAGTACTTTATACAAATAGTTTACAGAAGTATCAAACGATGCGCCTTTGTTTTGGGACTCAAACCTTGCTCTTAGATCATCCGCTGTGATATCCGTGCTCTTTGTGATGAGCGTGTATAGCTTCAGGTAATTAGGTTTCTTTTCTTTGTCTGATGCCAGGATAAATGCCTTTTTCTCAGGCTTCGTCATCGAATTGATCAGGTGCAGGAGCGCATCAGTTTTAATCATGTTTTTATAATAATTTCAACCTTATAGTTGTATTAATGATTAAGTATATTACATTTAAACTATTGTTAATCAATTAGATAGTATTATATACCTTAAATTGTAAATGCTAAAATATCATATTTTGCAGAAAGGTATCCCGGTTCCTTTTAGCTATGTTTGGACAGGGCTTTAGCTTTACTCAAATCAATAAAACAAATGGTGGATCAAATGCGGGATACTGAAACTGAAGTATGTTGTCCGGATTGAGGTTGTCAACAAAATATACTGGCTTATTGCTGGGGATCCTGGCTTTCATGGCCATTCTGCTATTGCCTTCACCGGCAGGGATGAGTCATGAAGCGAAAGCAGCTGCAGCCGTGGTGGTGCTGATGAGTATTTGGTGGATTACAGAAGCGATCCCTGTATTTGCTACCGCCTTCCTACCACTTGCCTTGTATCCCATGCTTGGCATTTTACCTGCAGATGAAACGGCAGCAAATTATGGACACAATTATGTCTTGATGATGCTTGGTGGTTTCTTCCTGGGAAAAGCCATTGAAAGCCAAAATCTGCATAAACGCATTGCGCTGGTCATCGTCAACATGTTTGGTATCAGTAGGCAACGCATTATGATGAGCATGATGATCGCCACAGCTTTTCTATCTATGTGGATTGCTAATGTCACTGCCGCTGTAATGATGTTTCCGATCGCGATGTCGATTATTTCAAAGGAAGAAGAAACTATTGCTGGCAAGAGTTCATTTGGTACTGGCCTGATGCTTGCGATTGCCTATGCAGCCACACTTGGTGGACTAGGTACTTTAATTGGTACACCCACGAATCTTATCCTGATTGGTATTCTTGAAAATCTCTTCCCGGATGCACCTCCGATTACTTTTTTCACTTGGCTTAAAATTGGTCTGCCACTCGTCATCGTTTTACTTCCTGTCTTCTGCTATTATCTCATCAGGTATTTTGACATTAAAGGCAACCTTAGCCAGAATGACACCGTGATAAAGGATGAACTTAATGCATTGGGTAAAATCACCTCTGGTGAAAAGAGAGTAATATATGTTTGCTTGTTAGCCATTTTTGGTTGGGTTTTCAGAGATGATCTCGTGTTCGGTCAGTTCGTGATTCCCGGATGGGCCTCCTTACTTGGCTTAGGTGAATATGTGCATGATAGTACTGTGGCTATTATAGCAGCAATGTTGCTATTCATGCTACCAGCCAACAAAGACAAAAGGCTTCTCGATTGGAAAGCTGCAAGCCAGGTGCCCTGGGGTGTAGCGATGATCGTTGGAGGAGGATATGCTATTGCCGCAGGATTCGAATCAACAGGACTGGCTGACTGGTTGGGCAAACAACTCGTCTTTATCAGTAACTATCCTTTCTGGATTGTTATGATCCTTGTGATTGCTTTTGTGATGATATTCACTGAGTTCAATTCGAATACAGCTACAGCCAATATCTTATTACCAGTTTTAGCCAGTATGGCTGTAGCTGCAGCTATCAATCCGTTATTACTGATGATTCCGGCTACAGTAGCATCATCACTTGGCTTTATGATGCCGGCAGGTACTGGCCCCAATACCGTTATTTTTGGAAGTGAACGCGTGACTGTGGCAGATATGGTGAAATGTGGTGTGTGGCTTGATCTGATCAGCCTGGTGATTCTGACAGTTATGTTGTATTTTCTGATTATGCCATGGCTAGGATTTCAATCTTCATTGCCTGAATGGGCAATGTAAAGATTGAAGGCTAAGGATAAGGCTAAGGCTAAGGCTAAGGAAAACTATTGAATTGTGCTCGGTGCGATGAAAATGAAATGTAAAATGAAAAAAGAAAAAAGAAAAATGAATGGGGTATTTGCATTTGAAAGATCTTGGGGTAGTTTGATAATCATTGAAATTTAAAAAATCAATGCCCCATAGGGGCTATAGGTTGGTAGCGATGGGTGTAGCCCATCGAAAAATGAAAATGAAAAATGAAGAAAGAAGAAATAAAA
>Ga0157380_10003626_pt1 | contig 10611 bp, 11 predicted proteins | sample S35metaG_FD_119757 | JGI IMG/M metagenome (GOLD analysis project Ga0157380, IMG submission 119757) | Switchgrass rhizosphere microbial communities from Kellogg Biological Station, Michigan, USA - S3-5 metaG | ecosystem: Host-associated > Plants > Roots > Rhizosphere > Soil | place: USA...
GACCGGCGAGATGCACAGCTCGGCAATCGAGTGGATCAGGTAGAGCCCGGCGAGCCACCACAGCCCGACCTTGAAGTCGGATCCGGCGAACTGCGCGCCCCACACCAGGAACAGGAAACCCGCGCCGACGCCCATCAGCGCCAGGCCGAACTTGATCGGGATAGGCGGCTCCAGGCCTCGCCGCGCCAGCGAATTCCACAACATCGAGAACAGTGGCGCCAGCAGCACGATGAAGGCGGCGTTGAAGAATTGGGTCTGCCCCGCCGAAATGCTGAACAAGCCAAACACGCTAAGGTCGGTATTGCGGTCCGCGAACAGGGTCAGCGACGAGCCAGCCTGCTCGAACAGTGTCCAGAACACGACATTGAAGGTGATCAGGACCATGGCCGCGATCATCATCTGGAACTCGGTCTTGCTACCCTTCAAGAACGACCAGATGAGAATTCCGGGAACCGAGATCAGGAACGTGCCGAACATGATCTTACCCATGATCGGCAGGTTGGCGACGTAGCCGATAATGCCCGTGCCCTCCTCCGGCGCAACGCTGTTCATGAGATTGCTGAACAGGAACCAGGCCACCGGGATGGCGAGGATCGCGCCGATGTAGATCAGATAGTCGCGGTTGGCCGGAGCGCCGTCGGGACGGTCGCCGACTCCATCCAATTTGCCGCCGTCGAATTGGATCAGCGTCCACGACACCAGCATGCCCGCCGCGGCCAGGCCGAAGCCGGCCCACCAGCCAAGCCCGCCCCAGCTGCCCATTCCGACCGCTAGCAGCGGACATAGGATTTGCGAGAAGAGCGAGCCGAGATTGATGCCCATGTAGAAGATCGTGAAGCCAGCGTCGCGGCGCCGGTCGCCATCGGCATATAAGGATCCGACCATGGTCGAAATGTTGGGCTTGAAGAAGCCATTGCCGATCACGACCAGCGCCAGGCCGATCAGCAGCAGGAAGGTATAAAAAGGATTGCGCTCGCCCTGGGCTTCAAAGCCACCCGGCGCGATCTTGCGCGCCTCGGTGCCGTCAGGGGCAAGCAGCGAAACGCTCTTGTCGTCATTGCCCTTGATCTGCAGCTGCGCGCCATTGTCGACGACGAATTGCTTGACGCCGTCGCCGGCGCCCTGCTGGACGACCTCATAACGCTGGCCGTCGATCATCGCGTATGGCTTCGCCGGTTGTCCGCCAAAGCACAGAGTCAGATAGCCGAGGCTCATCAGGATGGCGCCGAACTTGACCGAGCGCTTCGATCCCAGGAAGCGGTCGGCCATCAGTCCGCCGATCAGCGGGGTCAGGTAAACCAGGGCGGTGAAGCCGCCGTAAAGGCCGGTGGTGGTTTGATCCGAGAATAGGAAATGCTGCGCCAGGTAAAGCGTCAGCAGGGCCCGCATGCCATAATATCCGAAGCGCTCCATCGCTTCGGTGGTGAACAGGCGGGCCAATTGCCGCGGATGGCCGAACCATTCGCCGCGGCGGGCCGGGTTTTCGTGGCTGATATCCGGCTCGCGCGGATTATCCGCGGTCGGCGTGTCCACCATGTGTACGTCTCCCCTAGGAACTATTGCTGGCCGTCTTGTCGCGGCCGGTTGGATTTGGGCGGCACCCTAGCGGCCAAAACGCACTTGTGAAGCCGATTGTTGCCAACGGGTTGGACCGTTAGACGCACGGCATGATTCTCAACGACCGCTCGTCCGCCCTTTCGCTTCTCGAAACCCGCCGGTCCGGAAAGCCCCGCGACCTGGACGCTCCCGGGCCTTCGGAACAAGAACTGGCGCAAATCCTCAACATTGCGGCGCGCAGTCCAGATCATGGCAAGCTTTCGCCGTGGCGGTTCGTGATTGTCGGCCGCGACCAGCGCCATGCGCTCGCGGCGCTGCTCCGCGATGCCCTGCCGGAATATGACCCCGAAGCGACCGAGGCGCATTTCGCCAAGGAAACGGAATTCGCCCATCAGGCGCCAGTGATGATCGTGCTCGTCTCAGCGCCGGTGCAGGATCACAAAATCCCAGTGTGGGAACAGCAATTGTCGTGCGGTGCGGTGGGCATGAACCTGCTGCTCGCGGCTCACGCGCTTGGCTATGTCGGCGGGTGGATCACCGGCTGGCGCGCCTATTCGGAGCGCGTGCGGCGCGCCTTCTGCGGCGAAGGCGAGCGCATTGCCGGCTTCATTTTCCTCGGAACGCCGCAAAGCCCCTTGGAGGAGCGGCCACGTCCGGATTTGGCCACTTTGGCGAATGACTGGATGCCCTCAAAGGGTTGAGTCCAAAATTTCGAGGCGACCCCATCACCTCAAAATTGTTGAACTTATTCCGCTTTGCTGTATTGTCACAGCATGACGCTTCGTTCTTCCCATGAAAAGCCGGTTTACGTTCGCCTCCGCGAGGTGATTGCCGACGCCATTCTTGCTGGCCGCTACAGTGACGGCGATCCCTTGCCGTCCGTGCGCGCCCTCGCCGCCGAACAAGGCGCCAATCCACTGACCGTCGCCAAAGCCTACCAAGGGTTCCAGGACGAGGGTTTCGTGATCGTCAAGCGCGGGGTCGGCATGTTCGTCGCGGCCGGCGCCCAGGCGCGGCTGCGCAATGCACAGCGCAACGATTTCATCGCCCATGAATGGCCCTCGATCCGCGACCGCATGGCGCGATTGGGAATCGACCCGGCGGATCTGTTCCAAAGCGCCTAATTCTCCGGCTATTACCGGTTAGTGGCGCTGGCGCCGAATGGCTCTATGGACGGCGCACCTCGGGTTCCTTGCTGGCCTCGGGTCCGTGGCCTGGCTTCAGTGTCGGGCACGATCGATTGGCTTGGACCATCGTCCCATCCGGGCAGGGCTTATACGGATTATGGGGGATCTTTACCTTGGAAACAGGCGCAGGGCCTTCGTCGGGATCAGGCGTATTGCCGTCATGCTGATAGTGGGCGACGACCGCGTCCTGCTTAGGAGTTTCTTGCACGGAGGTCGATAAATCCTCTTCCACCGGTTGTGCGGCCGAAGAATGGGCGCAGACCGTGACGGACAAGGCGGCCGCCAACGTCAAACGCATGAGCTGTTTCATTCTACTCTCCTTGTTGGCAGGCACGGGGCCGGGTTGGGGTGACGCGGTCCAACCCTTCCAGCGCACCTGCTTTTTCGGCGTTTACTGACGCCGCGGAGGCCTGACCGTCTGGTCAGGCAGCCGTGGCTTTTTGCCACCTCCCCCAGCCGCGGGATTGAGTTGAGGGCAATCCACATCGTCTGCGACCGTCGTCCCGTCCGGGCAGGCCTTGTACGGGTTATGCGGGATTTTTGGTTTGGAATCAGAAGCTTGGGTTTGATCCTTATATTTGCCTACGACTCCGTAGCGGTTGGAATCCTCGCTCCCGGAGGTCGACGGATGATGGGCGCAGGCGGTGACCGCAAAGGCCCACGCCAAAGTTAGAAATCCGAGCTTTTTCATAACACTCTCCCTTGCTTGTGCGAAAAGAGAGAGCAGGCGCCGCGAGATGTAACGGCCTGTTGCGGTAAACAGCCAATTGCCATGCCCAACGGCGCAGCTTTGCGATGAACTAGCGAAGGATCGGGCGGGAGAGAGAGTTACGCCAAGGCTTCGGCCGGAACCGAGTAGAGCATGGCAGCGCCCGCTTCGGCAGCAGCGCCCAATCCCAGTGCTTCGGGCACGACACTGGTTAGGAAATAGCTGGCCGCCGCTCGGGCCTGATCATCGGCACCGTCGCTACGCGCCATTCTCTCGAGCACCCAGGCTGCAGTCATCACGGACACCATCGTCAGGAACGGATAGCTGCCGGCCAGCCGGTCATCGGGCGGCGAAGCTCTAAGCGTCGCCGCCGCGACCTCGACGGCATCGGTCAGCGCGACCAACCCAGCATCCTGCGAATCCGCTTCGATATCGGCAATCAACTCGTCGAACGCCAATCCGCCGTCGAGGTCAAGCTTGCGGCCGACCAGATCGGCGGCCTGGATGCCGTTGGTACCTTCATAGATGGATGCGATCCGTGCATCGCGCAGATGCTGGGCGGCGCCGGTCTCCTCAATATAGCCCATTCCGCCATGGACCTGGATGCCCAGGCTGGCGACTTCGATCCCGACATCGGTGCACCACGCCTTGACCAGCGGCGTCAGCACCTCAGCTCGCATTGCTGCGCCGCCATCGCCACGTGCCGCCCGGTCGACCTGGCCAAACGCGTAATAGGCCAGTGCCCTTGCTCCCATTGTCAGCGCCCGCATGCGCAAGAGCATGCGCCGGACATCGGGATGCTCGCAGATCGGCACCGGAAGCCGGTTGCGCTGGCCCTGCCTCCGCTGGATCGCATAGGCGACCGCCCTCTGTGTCGCCCGCTCGGCAATTCCGACCCCCTGCAGGCCGACATTCAGCCGGGCATTGTTCATCATCGTGAACATCGCCGCCATTCCGCCATTCTCAGGTCCGATCAGCCAGCCGATCGCGCCGTCATGATCGCCATAGCTCATCACGCAGGTCGGCGAGGCGTGGATGCCGAGCTTATGCTCGATCGACACGCAGCGCAGGTCGTTGGCGCTTCCATCCGGCAAGAGTTTGGGCACCAGGAACAGCGAGATGCCGCGCGTTCCTTCCGGTGCGCCGGGCGTGCGGGCAAGCACCATATGAACAATCTGATCCGACAGGTCGTGATCGCCATAGGTGATGAAGATCTTGGTGCCCTTGATCCGCCAGCTCCCGTCATCGTTCGGTTCGGCACGGGATTTGAGCGCGCCGACGTCGCTTCCGGCCTGCGGCTCGGTGAGGTTCATCGTCGCCGGCCATTCGCCCGAGACGATCTTCGGCAGATAATCGCGCTTGAGCTCGGCGGATCCGTGCCGCTCGAGCGCTTCGATCGCGCCCATCGACAGCATCGGGCACAGGGCGAAGCCGACATTGGCGGCGTTGAGATCGTCCATCAGCGCGGCAGACAAGACGAACGGCAGCCCCTGCCCGCCATGCTCCTCCGGCGCGGCCAGGCTCATCCAGCCGCCCTCGACGAAGCTCGACCAGGCCTGCTTGAACCCCGCAGGCATGGTCACCGTGCCATTATCCCAGCGCGCTCCGATCGTATCGCCAGTTCTCAACAGTGGCGCAAACTCGCCCTCGGCCAGCGCCGCCGCCCCGTCGAGCACAGCATCGACCATCTCCGCATCCGGTCCGCCATCGAGCTCGCCAATGCCGACGACGGCGTCGAGGATCAGGCGCTGATTGCGGACGGGTGCGGTGAAGCTCATGAAACGGTCCCTTGATGGCGGCGTGCCGGGCCTATAGCGGCTGCACCATGGCACAGGCCACCCGGATATTACCCTTGAGCGATGGCGCCATCGAAGAAGCAGCGCAGCTGGTTCTCGCCGGCGAGCCGGTCGCGGTGCCGACCGAGACGGTCTACGGTCTCGCTGCCGACGCCACCAATGCCGAAGCAGTGGCCCGCATCTACGCCGCCAAGGGCCGCCCGAGCTTCAATCCGCTGATCGTTCATGTTCCGGGCCTTGAGGAAGCGGAAAAGATCGGTCGCTTCGACGATCGAGCGAAAGGCCTCGCCCGCCAGCATTGGCCCGGCCCGCTGACCTTGGTGGTGCCGCTCAGCGACGATGCCGGGATCGCGTCGATCGTTACCGCCGGTCTTCCGACCATTGCGCTTCGAATTCCGGCCCATCCGGCGATGCAGGCGCTGCTCAAAGCCTGCGGACGGCCGCTCGCCGCGCCATCAGCCAATGCCAGCGGGCAGATCAGCCCGACCCGCGCCGACCATGTGCTGGCATCGCTCGGTGGCCGCATCCCGCTGGTGATTGACGGCGGCGCGACCCAGCGCGGCATCGAATCCACGATCGTCGCCGCGACCGGTGGAACGCTGCGTCTGCTCCGCCGCGGGCCGATCGAAGTGGCGGGCGCGACCGAAATAGCTTCGAGCGAGATCGAAGCGCCTGGCCAGCTGGCGAGTCACTATGCGCCACGAAAGCCGCTACGGCTCGATGCGGCCGAGCGGCAGGAAGGCGAATTCCTGATCGGGTTCGGGTCGGTCGGCGGCGACGTAACGCTAAGCGAGACCGGCGACCCGGTCGAGGCGGCGGCGCGGCTGTTCGACTTGCTTCACCAGGCCGACGCAGCTCCCCAGACCAAGATCGCGATCGCACCGATCGAGGGCGGCGGCATCGCGGCGGCGATCCGGGATCGGCTAACCCGGGCGGCGGCGCCGCGCCCATAGAAAAGGCCCCGGCGGTTGCCCGCCGAGGCCCGTTTCCTTCAATTTTGGCTTACTGGGCGCCGCTGGGAGCGGTCTCAGTAGCGGTTGAAGCGCCGCTAATCGCCGGGGCCGCCGGCGTGGCGGCGGGGGTTCCCTTTGCCGCAGCGGGCTTCTTTGCGCTGACCGTCGCCGCGAGGTCCGAAGCAAAGGTCAGTTCGCACTTCTTGGCGACCGACGACGTGCGGAGAGCCTCATAGTCGCCCTTGAGCTGGGCATACTCCGAGTTCTGCGCGCCATTGTTGCCCTTCAGGAAAAGCAGCGCCGGCCAAGCGACGACCAACCCGACGCCCATCATCCACTTGTCGCTCGTGTTGCGCTTCTTCAGCGAATGATAGAGCACATTGGTCCGCTGCTCGATCGAAGCCTGCTCGATCCCGATCTGCTGGCAATCGTGGTTCTGATATTTCATCGGCGATACGTAGGCTGCCGAAATCTTGGACGGTGAAGTCGCGCACGCAGACACCATCAGCGAGGCGCCAACGATGGCGCCCGCAACATACTTAGCTTTCATTGATAACCCCCAAAAAGAACGGCCAGAAACACGACCGTGCGCGGGGATTTAGCAAGTGAATTTGGGATCGCCAGCGGGACTTAATGGCTAATTCGCAAATTCCCCAAATAGTGGCGGAAATATCACAAAAACCAGCTTGCTACCCCGCCGTGACGCCACCTTTCACCCGCGCCTGAAAGCTCTTTCTGAGCTTGGCCAGCTTGGGGGGGATGACGGCGATGCAATAGGCATTGCTCTGGCCTTCGCCGGCCCAATAATCCTGATGGTAGTCCTCGGCCGGGTACCAGTCGCCCAGGGGCTCGATAGTGGTCACGACCTTGCCGTCATTGGCTTCGTTGGCCCGGGCGATTGCCGCCTTGGCCGCCTCGCGCTGCGCATCGTCGACGGGAAAAATCGCCGAGCGATATTGGGTGCCGACGTCGTTGCCCTGCCGGTTGAGCTGGGTCGGATCGTGGGTCGCGAAGAAAATGTCGAGCAAATCGTCGTAGTGAAGCTGATCCGGGTCGAAGGTAATGCGGATCGCCTCGGCATGGCCGGTATCGCCGCCGCAGACCTGCTTGTAGGTCGGATTGGAGATGTGCCCGCCGGTGTAGCCGCTTTCGACCGACTTCACCCCGACGACGTCAAGGAACACCGCCTCGGTGCACCAAAAACATCCGCCTGCCAGAACCGCGACTTCGTCGGCCATGATCAATCCTCCCTTGGGTGATGCCCAAAGGTAGGAACCGCGCCGCTATTCTTGAAGGGTTAGCTTTTGACGCTGGCCTTGAGCGTCGCCATTTCCAGGCGCTTGCCGACCCATTCGGCCAGCTCCTCGAACTTCAGCGGCTGGTCGAACACGATGCCGGCCTTGCGGTCGGAGAACCAGCGGATCTCGCCGCGCACCGGGCGCAGGCTTTCGACCACCACGACGACCTTCTTGCCCAGGCAATATTCCTGGATCGGCTCGACCTTCATTCCGCCGAGTGAAATGTCATGGACATCGACCGTGTAATAGCTGCTTTCGAGCTTGACGTTGGCCTTGCAATTCACTTCCAGCCTTGGCGGCCGAGGCCGGAAGCCATGGCGCTGCTTGCGGCCGGCGAGCAGCTCGCCGAGGTCGATGTTCTGGTCGAACTTGAACCCAGCGGTGCCCTCGCGGATCCAGACGACGGTCGACCCGACTTTTTGCGAGGAAAGCTCGATGGAGACCGTGTCACCCACGGTCACCGCATGTCCGACTTCGGCCATCAAGCCGCCGGCGGACACATTGCGGACGCGGATCAGCTGCTCGCGCCCCGATGGGTCGATAAGCTTCGCGACACGGAGCATGGCGATCATCCGCTCGTCGGACCGGCGTTCGGACGGCCTTGGAACGGCAGTGCTCAGCGAAAAGGTGGTCGACTCGAAGGCGATATCGTCTTCGCCCAACGGCCGCTGGGTTTGCTTACGCCGGATGAGTGAACCGAACATGCGGAGGCGTCTCCCAATGCGAAGGAAAATCGCGCCAAACCGGGATCTTAGGTGCAATGAGGTTAAAATCCCGTTTCACGCGTTTGACGCGTGCGCATAAAACTGATGAGGTTCGATGGCCTCGGGGGCGAGAGAGCGTGGGAGATCGTCAGCAATGACGTTGCCGAGGTTGCTATTAATTGACGACGAGCCGGCGCTGGCCGCCTTCGTTGCGAAAGCGGCTGACCTCTGCGGGTTCGAACCCGTCATTGCCGACGAAGACCGCGAATTCCGCGACAATTTCCTCTCCCACCGTCCGCAAATGGTCGTTCTGGACCTCGGAATGCCGGGCATGGACGGGGTTGAGCTGCTGCGGTTCCTGGCATCCGAAGGTTTTGAAGAGCCGGTCCTGATCATCTCCGGCTTCGATCGGCGGGTGCTCGACAGCGCCTTCCGGCTGGGGGAAGCGCTTGGCCTGCAGATGGTGGGGCCGCTGGAAAAGCCCGCTCGGCTCGAGGAGCTGGAAGACATCCTCAACCAGGTGCGGCCGACGCTCGTGCCATGATCGCGCAGCAAGACCTCGGACTTCTCGATGGCCTCGAGCGGGCACTGATCAACGGCCGGCTCAGGATGGTCTATCAGCCGAAGATATCCTTGTCGGACGGCCGGCTCAGGCGGGTCGAGGCGCTGGTCCGTTGGGACGATCCCGAGCTGGGCGCCGTTTCCCCGTCGCGCTTCGTACCGCTGGCCGAGAAGCATGGCCTGATCGACGAGCTCACCCAATGGGGCTTGCGCACGACGCTTCGGCAATGGCTGAGCTGGCGCGAACAAGGCCTCGACACCTGCCTTGCTGTCAACATTTCGGCGCTGAGCCTCGACCAGCTCGATTTTCCGGACCTCGTCGAGCGGATGTGCCGGGCGCTCGAGGTGCCGACCGACCGGCTGGTGCTTGAGCTGACCGAAGGCGCCACCCAACCCTTGGTCAAGCTGATGGACACGCTGACCCGGTTCCGGATCAAGGGGATCGGCCTGGCGATCGACGATTTCGGGGTCGGCTATTCGACGCTGATGCAGCTTCGCCAATTGCCTTTCACCGAACTCAAGATCGACCGTTTCTTCGTCGACGACGCGCCCAGTTCGAAAGACAGCGCGCTGATCGTCAAAAGCATCATCGACTTGGCCCATGGCCTAGGCCTGACCGTCACGGCGGAGGGGATCGAGACCGAACAGCAGCTGCTGCTGCTCCGCGACCTCGGCTGCGACGTTGCGCAGGGCTATTTCGTCGCCGAACCGCTCCGGCCCGACGAGCTGATGACCTGGCTCGACCAGTTCGAGGAGCGCTGGCACCGGCTGATCCGAGATGAGCCGCAGCTGCCGTTCCGCTTGCCACGGCGTTTCATGGGTTAGGCCGTGAATTCAATCCCTTGGGCCAGGGGCAGGTCGTCACCGTAATTGATGGTATTGGTCGACCGCCGCATATAGGCGCGCCAGCTGTCCGAGCCGCTTTCGCGGCCGCCGCCGGTTTCCTTCTCGCCACCGAACGCTCCGCCGATCTCCGCGCCTGACGTGCCGATGTTGACGTTGGCAATTCCGCAATCGGACCCGGCAGCGGATTGAAACAACTCCGCCTCCTTTAGATCATTAGTGAAAATGGATGAGCTAAGTCCTTGAACAACCGAGTTATTCAATTCTATTGCCTGTTCGATGGTTGAATAGCGCAGCACGTATAGAATCGGTGCGAAGGTTTCCTGAAGGACCATGCCCTGCTGGGCCCCGGCCTCGACGATCGCCGGGCGCACGTAAAACCCGCCCGGCACCGCTTCGACACGCTCCACGTCGGGGAAGGCGCGCCGCATGCCCTCGAAGGCCGCTTCATCGATCAGCGGGCCGACCAGCGTGCCGGACTCGCGCGGATCGCCGATGTTGACCTGGCCAAAGAGGTCGCGGAGGCGCGCGACCAGACGGTCCGCGATCGATTCATGGACAATCAGGCGGCGCAATGTGGTGCAGCGCTGGCCGGCCGTCCCTGCCGCGGCAAACAGGATCGCCCGCTCAGCCAGTTTCAAATCGGCCGAGGGCGCGACGATCATCGCATTGTTCCCGCCCAGTTCGAGCAGGGAGCGCCCGAAGCGCTGCGCAACGCGCGGGCCCACTGCCCTTCCCATCGCCGTCGAACCGGTCGCCGACAGCAGCGCCACGCGCGAGTCGTCGACCAATGCCTCGCCGGCCTCGCGTCCACCTTGGACGCACTGCAACAGCCCATCGGGCGCATCGCCGAAGCGCTCCAACGCACGCTCCGCCAATGCCATCACCGCCGCGGCGCACAGCGGGGTCTTTTCGCTCGGCTTCCAGATCACCGGATCGCCGCACACCAGCGCCAGCGCCGCGTTCCACGCCCATACCGCGACGGGGAAATTGAAGGCGGTGA
>Ga0157380_10003627_pt1 | contig 10611 bp, 8 predicted proteins | sample S35metaG_FD_119757 | JGI IMG/M metagenome (GOLD analysis project Ga0157380, IMG submission 119757) | Switchgrass rhizosphere microbial communities from Kellogg Biological Station, Michigan, USA - S3-5 metaG | ecosystem: Host-associated > Plants > Roots > Rhizosphere > Soil | place: USA: Michigan...
CTGACGCCGGCTTCAGCCGCTACCGTCGCTACCTGTAGTCACGACGGAGAAGACGGCGTGGGTTCACGCAGCCTGACGGCGGGGCGATATGAGGAGATCCGCAGGCGCCTGGCCGAAGCTTGCGCGAGATCGCCGAGCGCTGGGCTGTTCGCGCGATACGGTGCGCGAGGTGCGCGATGGCATGCAGTCCCCTGATGCATCCAGGTCATCGGCCGATCCGCTGTGGATGTTGCAGCTGAACTGGCCGGCGATCATTCACGATCTGGGGCTGGGTTATCCGCTGAAGTTCATCTGGCAGGAGCGCGCACCGCAGCTCACGAGCTATTCCAATGTCTGGAAGCAGTTCTATCGCAAGTTCCCGCAGTATAGGCAAGCGTCTGTGACGGCACGCGAGTTCGAGCCTGGCGAGCGCGTCGAAGTCGATTACGCGGGCGATGCGCTGGAGTGGATCGAGCTTACAACGGGAGAGATCCGCAAAGCGTTTGTGTTTGTCGCTGCGCTGGGCTTCAGCCAGTTGCGGCTCTTCATGTCTGATGTAGATGAGCGCTCAATCTCACGGGTCCCGATCAGGGGTGCTCGCAAAATCGGTGGACGCTTAGTCTGCAGGAAATGCACCGGACAAGTGCGGCGATCCATTGGTAGCGCACCATTCTCGCCGCCTTTTTACCCTCTGCGGAAGTATCGCCGACGAAGTGCCGACGTGCGTTTGCGCGTGGATGTTCCTGCTTGCTGAAGCGGTGTGCAGAAAGGCTGAGTTGGAACTGCACTAACTGCCAAAATCGACGATGTTCTGGCGTTGCCCCGACAGCTGTGGAAATCTCGACCGCGTCCGAAATTTACGATCGAACACTATCTCACTGGCCACGATAGTCATGAAAAAAATCACTCTGCCTCTGATCGCTTGCGCTGAGTTGCTGGTCGCTGCTGGCGCCTGCGCTCAATCCCCCACGAACACCGCAGATACCGGTGGAAAAATCGAAGAGGTTACCGTCACGGGTTCGCAGATCCGTGGACACGAAAATCCCGGCGGCCAGGTCTACTCGCTGACCAGCGAAGACATCAAGGTGCAGGGCTTCACGACCACGGACGACATCTTCCGCTCCATTCCGCAGGTCTCCGGCCGTGGCTCGATGGCCGCCATGGATGTCAACGAGCAAGTGCCGAGCGGATCGGTAGGACACTCTTCGGTGGATCTCGGTGGCTTCGGCGCGAAGTCGACGCTGGTGCTGATCAACGGCCGGCGCACCGCGAGTTCGTCGATCATGTACGGCGATTCGGTGAACGTGAGCACGATCCCGGTCAGCGCCATCGAGCGGATCGAGATACTGCCCACGGCAGCCGCGGCTATTTACGGTGCCGATGCCGTCGGCGGCGTCGTCAACATCATCCTGAAGAAGCGCACACAGCTCGAGGCCAACACGCAAGTCGGTTATGAGGACAGCAGCTCGGGCGGCGATGCCTCGCAGGTGTCGCAGGATCTGAGTTTCGGCTGGGATTCCGGACGTTTCACCGGCGTCGCGAGCTATCGCAAGTCCGACCCCGTGACTTCGCGCAAGCTGGGCTTCACCACACAGGATTTCCGTAGCCGCGGCGGATACGATCTGCGTTCGCAGACCTTCGGTGAAACCGGATCGATCATCGGCTTCGGTTCGCTGCCGGCAACGAACAACGGTACCGCCTTTGCACCGAGCAATGTCTCGACCGCGAACATCGTGCCGGCTTCATCGATCGCCGAGTACGTCGTGCCGGAACTGAAGACCACGTCGGCCTACATCAACGTCGAGCAGAACGTGAGCGGGAACGTGACGCTGTTCCTCGATGCGTTCTACTCGAAGAACGACACCGACAACTACGAGACTCCATTCCAACTGTACGGCGTCGAAGTCCCGGCCACGAATGCCTTCAATCCGTACGGCAAGTCGGTGTTCGTCAATTACCAGTTCGATACCGAACGCGATGCCGGACGCATACCTTCGGTATATCGCGAAGCCGATCAGGAGCTGATGCAGGGAACGTTCGGCGCGATGGTCACGCTGCCTCGGGACTGGCGACTGCAGGTATACGGGACACGAGCGAATGAGGACTCCTTCCACACCTATTCGCAGATCGCGAGCTGGTCCGATCCCGCCGTCATTGCGGCGCTGGCGGATTCCAATCCGCAGACGGCGTTGAACGTGTTCGGCAACGGCACCGTCCAGAACCAGGCGACGCTGGATCGCCTCGTCAGCCTGTGGATGGGCAAGCGGCACAACAAGATCGAATCGACGCTCACGGCGTACGCATTGCAGGCCGACGGCGAACTGTTCGAACTGCCGGCCGGCGCCGTGAAAGCGTCCTTCTCCGCCGAGCGCCGCAAAGACACTCTCGAATGGGCCGGGTTCGGCACCAATCAGCCTGAGGGTGATCGCACCGCCGACGCGCTGGGCTCGGAATTCGCGATTCCATTGCTGAGCGCGGCGGACGCTTCCGGCCAAGCGCTCGAGCTGACTCTGGCGGCGCGTTGGGATCGTTACAATGCAGACGGCGATTTCGATCATGATGGCACCCGGGACAAGATGAAGGAGTTCTCGGATGTCAGCCCGATGGTCGGCCTGTCCTGGAAGCCGTTCGCGAGCCTGCGGCTGCGTGGCAGCTGGAACAAAGCGTTTAGGGCTCCGGTGGTACACGACCTCGCCGGAGCGTCATACGACTACCAGACCGAAGTGTTCGATCCGCTCGCACCGGGCGGCCCTGCATTGGTCCCGGTGGGTGTTTCTTATGCTCCCTCTCCCGACCTCGGACCCGAGAAGGCCAAGATCTGGAGCGCCGGAGCGGACTGGGAATGGTTGGATGCGAGCGGCGCGGGCCTGAAGGCATCGCTGACCTACAACCATACGCAGTTCAGTGATCGCATCACCGGTGTCTATATCTATTTCAATGACGATCCGTCTTTCGTAGTGAGCCACCCGGAGCTGTTCGGCGGCGCCGTACTGCGCGATGCGAGCGGCAATCTCACCAAAGTTCTCCTGCGCAACATCAATATCGCGGGGCAGACGGCGCAATCGTGGAATACGGAGCTGAGCTATGGGTGGCGCAGTAACGGGCATTACTTCACGTTGGGTGCTTCGGGCGTCTACACCGCCAAATTCGAGGAACGCGTCTATGACGGGGGCACCGTGGAGGAACTGCAAGGTACCTACAGGGGCGTGGATCGGCTGCGGGCGACAGTTCGTGGCGGCTGGTCGAGTCCCGAGGGGAACTGGGGCGCAAACGTGTTCGTGCACACCAGTTCGAGCTACACCAACGTGATTCCGTCCTATGCCATCCACAATCCTCCGGCGGGTACGGGCTCCGAGATCAAGGAAAAAGTAGATGGATATACCACCGTGGACCTCTCGGGCAGCTATCAGTACCGTGGCGACTCGGCTTTGCTAGACGGTGTGTTGTTAACCGCCGGCGTGCGTAATCTGTTCGATGAAGACTTCCCGCTCATCGACCTGGTCGCCGGTCGCACGCAGCCCTTCGACCCTCGCCGGGTCGACGTACGCGGGCGGGTGGGATTCGTCGAGATCAAGAAGCAGTTCTAACGGTGGTTGCTGCTGCACTGGAGCGCCGAGTCGCATGATGAGATGGATGCTCGGCTTGCTCCTATGCGGCGTCATGTCGGCGCCGCTGGCCGCGGATTCGTTGGAAGCGCTGCTCGCACGAGCGCAGTCCGTCGCCCCGGACCAATTGCAGAAGTTGGTCCGGGGCGAGCAGCTGATTCCGCACTGGCGCGAACACTCGGCCCAGTTCTGGTTCGCGGCCGATCGGGCCGATGGAATGCAGTATCTGCTGGTGGACCCCGCAACGAAGTCCATCGAGCCGCTGTTCGACCGCGCAAGATTAGATAGCGCCCTGCGTAGGGCGACGGGCCACGCAGGTCCCGCGGAGTTCGACGCTGCGAGCTTCGATTTCAATGCCCAGGAATTCTCATTCCAACTCGACGGGCAGCGTTGGACCTATACCGCGACTCACGAACTCAAGAAAGCCGTACCACCGCGCGACGGGCTCTCTCCAGACAAGCGCTGGCGCGTCTCGATCCGCGAGCACAATCTATATTTGGAAGACACGGTTAGCAGTCAGGTGCGGCAGCTCACCGCTGACGGTTCGGAGCTGGCCCCTTACGCGCGTCCCATCATCGATCTGAAGGAGATGGTCGCGCAGGGAACTTCTGCTCCAAGGCTGGACACGGATGTGAAGTGGTCGCCGGATTCGACGCACTTCGTGACTTACCAGATGAGCCTGGCGCATGCACGGCGCTTGATCGTTGTTCAGTCAACGCCTACGGACGGAGCGTCGCCCCGTGTGTTCGACTACGTATATCCGATGTCGGGCGATGAGCAGGTGCCGATCGCGCATACGCTCATCGTCACCGCCGACTCGGGTGCGGTGACTCGCGTCGAGTCGCCGGTGCAGGAGATGCTGTACTACGGCGCCCCCGAGTTTCAGTGGACCCGGGATGGAACCGCAGTGCTGCAGAGTATCTCCAGCCGTGGCTACGGAGCGCTGCGCTTGTATTCGATCGATCCGGCCACCGGGACAACGGTACAGTTGCACGCCGACGAGTCGGATCGCTTCGTGGATTTCTATGCACATCGCTGGAATTACTCGACCGAGGCAAACGCTATTTTCTGGCTGTCCGACCACGCGGGTTGGAATCATGTGCTGCGGGTGAGTCCGCGTGGCGAGACAGCGTTCCTAACCTCCGGCGAATGGACGGTGTCGGAGTTGGCAGGTAACGACTCCTCCGGCCGGGCACTCTTTGTGATCGGGCGGGGACGGGAGCAGGGGCAGGACCCCTATTTGCGTCATCTCTATCGCGTCGAGAACGGCGGCCGCAAGATCACGCTACTGACGCCAGAGCCGGCGGATCATGCAGTACACGTGTCTCCGGACGGCCGATTCTTCATCGACAATGTTTCAACGATAGAGCAGCCCACACACAGCCTGCTTCGTAGTACGCGTAACGGTGCAGTGGTCATGGAACTGCAAAGGGCGGATATCAGCCAGCTGACACAGCGAGGACTGCGGCTTCCGGAACCGTTCACAGCGCTCGCTGCCGACGGCAAGACTCCGCTGTACGGTGCGTTGTACAAGCCATCGACCTTCGATCCAGGCAAGCGCTATCCACTGCTCGAATACATCTACTCGGGGCCGCACGCCATCACCAGCCCCAAGTCCTTCAACGACGCATTGCGCGTGGATGTGGCCTTCTCCATGGCAGAGCTGGGGTTCGTCGTTGTCGTGGTCGACGGCCGCGGCACATCCGGCCGGGGCCGGGCATTCCTGGATCCAGCCTACAAGAATCTGCACGCCGTCGGTTTGGACGATCACATCGCGGCCCTGCGATCGCTGGCGGCGCGGCATTCGTATATAGACATCTCAGCCGTGGGCATCTATGGTTTTTCCGCCGGCGGCTATGACGTGGTGCGTGCGATGACCGAGCGGCCCGATTTCTACAAGGCCGGCGTATCCGCTTCAGGCAATCACGATAATCGGCTCGACAAGGCGATCTGGAATGAGCAATGGATGGGCTATCCGCTCGGGCCGCAGTACATCGAAAATTCGAATGTGACCTGGGCGAGCAAGCTCGCAGGTCCACTCTTGCTGGCGCATGGCGAACTCGACGAGAACGTGCCGATGGCCGCGACACTGCGGCTGGCCGACGCGCTGATTGCGGCGGACAAGCCGTTCGAACTGCTGATCGTGCCGAATGCCGATCATCTGCTGGCCAAGGTGCCGTATTTCAATCGCCGCCGCTTCGAATTCTTCCTGCGAACGCTCGCACCGTCGGTGCATCGAAGGGAGCGCTGGCGGGCAGTCAGCCCTGGTCGCGGCGCCGACCCTCGAGCTTGCGAAACTGCAGGGGCGGCAGGCCGCTGGCCTGGCGGAATTGCCGAGCGAACGAGCTTTGATCGGCATAGCCCACTTCGAGTGCGATGGTGGCGATGGGCAGGTCGGTTTCGACCAGTCGTTGACGTGCCACGGTGAGGCGCGTCTTGAGTAGCCACTCGCCGGTGGAGATGCCGAATACCCGCTTCATCCGACGGTCGAGCTGATAGGCCGACATCTCGGCTGCCGCGGCCATGTTGGCCACCGTGGTGTTGGCCGAAAGGTTGTCCTGCGCCACGGTAATCGCCGCAGCGATATGCTGGAAATCTTCTGAGCTGACATCCGGCATTTTCAGATCCTGGGAAACGCCTACCAGGCCGATGATGGCATTGCCCTTGTCGTACAGCGGCAGCTTGGTCGTGAGGCACCAGCCGATGTGTTGGCTCTTGTACATATGCATTTCCAGCAGGTTCACCAGCGACCGTCCGCGAACCAGCACCGTGCGGTCCTGCTTCTCGTAATGCTCGCCCAGTTCCGGTCCGAACAATTGCGACGGCGTACGGCCGATGACATCGGACTTGCGCGCGCTACCGCAACGTTGCACCAGGGTTTCGTTCACTTCCAGGTAGCGCCCGCTGTGGTCCTTGATGAAGTAGACGATGTCCGGCAGGTGATCGAACAGCGCGCCGGCTGTGAACGGATCGCGCAGACCGCCTAGGAACGATGAAATTTTCGGGAGAGCCTCCACCGCGGAAGTATGCCAAAACTGCAGCCTCAAGTTCGCCTATTGGCAAGACGCAGCGGTGGTCCGCCTCTATTCTCACCTGCCACGCAAGTTCCAACCACGCTCGTCGATTTCCATGCAGACATCAACGCCGCTGTTCACCGGATGCATTCCCGCCCTGATGACTCCCATCACCGCCGCGGGCGACCCCGACTACCGGGCGCTTGCCGCGAAGGGGCGCGAGTTGGTCGATCTCGGAATGCGGGCGGTGGTCTACTGCGGTTCCATGGGCGACTGGCCGCTGCTTTCCGATGAGCAGCGCAAGCTCGGGGTAGAAGCGCTCGTCGCCAGGGGTGTGCCGGTCATCGTCGGGACGGGGGCGCAGAGCACGGCCCGGGCTGCATCGTTCGCCGCGCATGCTCGTGAATCGGGCGCGCAGGGGCTCATGGTCATTCCCCGTCTTCTATCCCGCGGCATTTCTCCCAATGCCCAGCGCGGGCATTTTGCTCGTGTGCTTGCAGCCGCAGACGGGCTGCCGGCGGTCATCTACAACAGTCCTTACTACGGCTTCGAAACACGTCGCGAGCTATTCTTCGATCTGCGTCGCGAGCATCCGAATCTGGTGGGATTCAAGGAATTCGGCGGTGCGGCCTCGCTGACCTATGCCGCCGAACACATCACCAGCGGCGATTCGACGCTGTCGCTGATGGTGGGTGTCGACACTCAAGTGGTGCATGGCTACGTGCGATGCGGAGCCAAGGGTGCCATCACTGGGGTGGGCAACGCGCTGCCGCTCGCGGTGCTGCGGCTGATCGAATTGAGTGAACAGGCAGCGAAGGGCGATGTGCAGTCTTATCGAGATGCGATAGAACTCGATCAAGCACTCAGCGTGCTGTCCACCTTCGATGAAGGGCCGGACCTGGTGTTGTACTACAAGCATCTGATGGTGCTCGCGGGCAATCCAGAATACGGACGTCATATCAATTCCGAGGACCGGCTGACCGCCACTCAGCAGGCCTTCGCGGAAGCCGCTTGGCAGCGCTTTCAGAACTGGTGGCGAGCATGGTCGGCAAGGAAGGCGTGAGGTTGCGGTATGCGTGTGATTGATTCGCACACCGAAGGCGAGCCGACACGAGTCGTCTTGAGTGGCGGCCCGGATCTGGGGCATGGCGATCTGCGCGAGCGTGCGCGAGTCTTCAAACGAGATTTCGATGACATCCGGCGTGCGTTGATCCTGGAACCGCGTGGCCACGACGCACTGGTAGGCGCTTTGCTATGTCAACCGGTCGATACGTCGTGTGCGTCCGGCGTCATTTTTTTCAACAATGCCGGACTTCTCGGCATGTGTGGCCATGGCGCGATCGGCGTTGCCGTAACGCTTGCCTATCTCGGTCGTACTCGAGAGGCGCGCATCAGTTTGGAAACACCAGTAGGTGTGGTGGAGCTCGAACTTCTCGGCTCGAATGAGGCGCGATTGGACAATGTGCCAAGTTTTGTCCACGCGACTGATGTCGAGATCGATGTCGAGGGCGTCGGCGCGATCCGCGGCGACGTGGCGTGGGGAGGAAACTGGTTCTTCCTGGTTGACTGGACCCATACGCCTATCGGGCCGGCATTCATCCCGAAGCTCACGCAGATCACGACTCTTATCAAGACGGCGCTGAAGGCGCAGGGCATCGCGGGCCGCGAAGGCGCGGAGATCGACCATATCGAGCTGTTCGCTGACTCGCCGACCGCAGGGGTGGATAGCCGCAATTTCGTTCTTTGCCCCGGCGATCAGTACGACCGCTCTCCCTGCGGCACCGGCACTAGTGCGAAGCTTGCGTGTCTCGCGGCCCGCGGTGAATTGAGCGCGAGAGAGGAGTGGGTTCAGGAGAGCGTGATCGGCGGTCGGTTCACGGCGAGCTATCGGCTGGACGCGCAAAGTCGCGTAGTGGCGAGCATTCGCGGGCGGGCGTATGTCTGCGCTGAAGGGACGATCATCCGGCAGCCCGATGACCCGTTCCGGAACGGCATTCCCACGTGAGCGCGAAATCAACCGGGGTGCTGGTGATCGGTGCCGGCATCATCGGCTTGTCGAGCGCGTACTACCTGCAGCGAGCCGGTCTCAAAGTCACACTCATCGACCGAGGTGAGCCCGGGCAAGCATGTTCGTTCGGCAACTGCGGTCTCATCTGTCCCAGCCACATCTTCCCGCTCGCGATGCCCGGCGCACCGGGCAAGGCGCTGCGGTCGCTGTTTGATTCGAGCGCGACATTCCGCATCGCGCCCCAGTTGCGGCCTGCACTGTTCAGATGGCTCTATCGGTTCTGGCGCCGGTGCAATTCCCGAACAGCAATGCAAGCTGCAGGACATCTGCAGCAGTTGCTCGATGCATCGGCCCTCGAGTATCGGACACTGGTTGCGGATCCGGCGATCGATGCGGGCTGGCAAGGGTCCGGCAATCTGTATCTGTTCCGTTCAGAACGGGCATTGCGCGAGTACGAGTCGTCGGAGCTCGCGCCGCTGAGCGAATTCGGTGTGGCAGCGGAACACGTGACTCCTGATCGCATTCGCAGCCTGACGCAGGGCGTATTGCCTCAAGTTTGTGGCGGCGTGCTGTTTTCAGGCGACGCGTTCGTGCAGCCTGATCGCCTCTATCAAAGCTGGCTTGCCGTGCTGCAAGCCGGGGGCGCCGAGGTCCATTCGCATACCGCTTTGCGCGATGTGCGAGTATCGGGCGGGCGTATCGAGCGCATCGTCACGACGACAGGAGAATACGTCGCCGATCAGTACGTGTTCGCACTCGGTTCCTGGAGTGCGCAGTTGCAGCGCCTGCTGAGGCTGGATATTCCAGTGGAGCCGGGTAAGGGTTATTCGATCATGTTGGATCGCCCTGCAGAGTGCCCGTCACTGCCGTTGCTGTTTCCCGAGCACAACGTCGTTGCTACGCCGTTCGCCTCTGGCCTGAGGCTTGGGTCGATCATGGAGTTCGCGGGATTCGACGATCGGATCCCCGACCGCCGAGTACATCAGTTGGCAGCAGCGGCGGAGCAGTTCATCGAAATGCCACGAGCGCGCGCAGTACGGCAGAAGTGGACGGGTTGGCGCCCAATGACCTGGGATAGCTTGCCCATCATCGGCAGAACAAGGCGAGTTCGCAACGCTTTAGTTGCTGCAGGTCACAACATGCTTGGCATGACACTGGCGCCCGCAACGGGGCGTTTGATTGCCGAATTGGCCACGCAGCGCACACCGTTTATCGATGCCGTTCCGTTCTCTCCCGATCGGTTTGGAGACTCCATTTGAGCACTCTCGATTCGCGCCGGAATCAGTCCCGCGACGGCTACGACGCGGACGTGCTCAGGGGATGCTCCTGACCGGCTGCCGCGCGATGAATTGGCAAGCGCCGAAGATTCGTGGATCGATGCGGAGGAGGGACTTATCGTGGTGCCCGCGGTAGCTACAAGTCCGACCACGTTCATGTCGTGCCGCTGGTGCCGCAAGCCGTGAAGCTGCTGAGGATTGTTCCGAAACGCACTCAAGGTAAGTTTGTCTTCTCAAGCACTAATGGGCGAGTGCCGATCGCCGGCATTGCCAAGTACTTCAAGACCCGGCTCGCCGATGCGATTATCACGGTGAATGGTGAGCCGCTGACCAAACGCATTACGTCCCACGTCTTGCGTCGAACGGTCGCCACTCAGTTGGCGGAGACCTTGGGCGATGAAGGGGACAAGCTTGTTAAGCGAGTGATGGGTCATTCGGACGGCAGCGTAACAAAAATCTACAACCGGTATGGGTATGTGCGAGAGATGCGGAAATGGCTAGCAAAGTGGGCAGATGAACTCACAGATCCTGCAGCGATCCAACGAACGCTATTCGGCGCGCGCAGTGCGGCTGACTCTCAGTTCTTCAAAGAAGGGATACCTGAACTGTATTAGTTTCGACTTGATCTGACACCGCTCTTGCAAAAGACGGGGTTACCCGGTTCGATGGTTGTTACCAAGCAATCACTGAACACACTGGGAGTAACCCCGCATGAGTCTTTTAAATCA
>Ga0157380_10003628_pt1 | contig 10610 bp, 9 predicted proteins | sample S35metaG_FD_119757 | JGI IMG/M metagenome (GOLD analysis project Ga0157380, IMG submission 119757) | Switchgrass rhizosphere microbial communities from Kellogg Biological Station, Michigan, USA - S3-5 metaG | ecosystem: Host-associated > Plants > Roots > Rhizosphere > Soil | place: USA: Michigan...
AGATGATAATCTGATCGCGAACCGCGCCTTTCCGCGCCGTCGGCCCGTTGAGAATGATATCACCCGCGCCCCGTTTTCCGGCCACGGCATAGGTCATGAACCGCTCGCCGTTATTCAGATTGGAACAGACAATCGCCTCATAGGGCAAAATCCCCGCTGCCTCCATCAGATCCTCGTCGATCGTCAGACTGCCTTCGTAGTCAAGGCAGGACTCCGTCACCGTGGCTCGATGAATTTTCGACCGCAACATTTGCCTGAACATTCGAACCTCGTTTAAAGGGGTTGTCGATCTTCAATAATTTTTGGAACCACAAAGAACCCGTCAGCCGACTCCGGCGCATTCGCCACCGCGCGCTCGACGGGCAGGGATGGCCGCGCGTCATCGGGGCGAAACACATTGACTTGCCCCAGCACCGTCGCCGTCGGTTCGACGTCCGTGGTGTCGTACTGTTTCAAGGTCTCCACATGCGTGAGAATCTGGCTCAACTGTTTCGCAAACGCCGTCTTCTCACTCTCTGTCAACTCCAGCCGAGCTAACTTCGCAACCTTCTCAACTTCCCGCTTCGTGATTTCCACTCTTTCTGTTCCTTCCCCCTCTTCAAGGATGTTCAAAATGGCTTTCCAGCAAGGCCGCAGGCGAGTTGAAACCGGAAGCGTACCCTCTGGGGTACGTTGAGGATTTCAACGAGACGAGAACGCCGCTGGAAACCATTTTCAACATCCTACTTATTCCACCGTGACGCTTTTGGCTAGGTTTCTCGGCTGATCCACATCCGCGCCCCGCAGCACTGCGATATGATACGCCAAGAGCTGCAGTGGAATCGTAAATAAAATCGGCGAGAGCAAGGGGTGCGTGTCAGGAATCGTGAATACCGCATCGGCAATCTTCCCCAACTCCCGCTCGCCTTCCGCCACGAACGCGATGACCGGCGCGCGCCGGGCTTTCACTTCCATCAAATTGCTCACGGTCTTTTCGTATAACCGGTCTTTCGGCGCCAACACGACCACCGGCATATCCCTATCGATGAGCGCGATCGGGCCGTGTTTCATCTCTCCCGCCGCATAACCTTCGGCATGGATATAGGACACTTCCTTCAGCTTCAATGCGCCTTCGAGCGCAATCGGATAGTTGATGCCGCGGCCGAGGAACAAGAAATTCCGCTTCTTGTAATACCGCTTGGCAATCGCGACAATCTCCGCCTCGCGACCGAGCACCCCCTCGACCAATGCCGGAAGCCGAACAAGACGATCGAGCCAGGCCTTGCCGTCCGCGACAGACAGAGTTCCGCGCACGCGGCCCAAATGCAACGCCAGCATATACAGCGCCGTGAGCTGCGCCGTGAAGGCTTTGGTTGAGGCCACGCCGATTTCAGGCCCACAATGCGTGTAGAGCGCGCCGTCCGACTCACGGGCCAGGGTACTGCCCACCACGTTCACGATCGAGACGACACGCGCCCCTTTTCCCTTCGCTTCACGCGCGGCGGCCAGCGTATCCGCCGTCTCGCCGGACTGGGAGATCGTAATAAAGAGATCGTCTTTACCGACGAGCGGATCGCGGTAGCGGAATTCGCTGCCGATATCGACCTGCACCGGTGTACGGACCATCTCCTCAAACAGATACTTCCCTACCAGCCCCGCGTGCCATGAGGTACCACAGGCCACGATCCAAATCCGTCCGACTGCGGCAAACTCTTTCGGTGTCAATCCGATATCCGGCAGATCCGCCTCGCCGGTATCGTAGGAGTAGCGCCCGCGCATCGTGTCGAGAATTGTCTGCGGCTGTTCGTGAATCTCCTTCAGCATGAAGTGTGGGAATCCACTCTTTTCCACCGCAGAGGCGTCCCAGGTGATCTTCGTTCGTTTCCGTTTAACAGGCCGGCCCTCGGTATCGGTAAGACGGATGTCGGTCGCGGTCATGACTGCCATATCGCCTTCTTCGAGGTAAGTCACGTCCCGCGTATGGGCAAGCATGGCCATGACGTCGGACGCGACGAAAGACGCCTTGGCAGTTGTGCCCACAACCAGCGGACATCCGGAGCGCGCCGCGATCATCGTCCCCGGTTCCCGCTCCGAAATGACGGCGAGCGCATAACTCCCTCGCACATCCTTGGTTGCAGCTCGTACCGCCTCAGCCAGCTTCATGCCCTGATGGAGATATTTATCGATCAGATGCGCCACGACTTCTGTGTCAGTTTCCGAATGAAACGTGTAGCCTTCTTTCTCCAATTGTTGTTTCAACGGCTGATAGTTTTCGATAATGCCGTTGTGCACGAGCACACAACCTTTCGAGCGGTGAGGGTGGGCGTTTTGTTCCGAGGGTTTTCCGTGCGTCGCCCATCGCGTGTGGCCGATTCCCACCGTGCCCTTGAGTTCTTTCTCCTTGAGCGATTTCTGAAGATTGGCGAGTTTGCCGACCGTGCGCCGAATTTCGATCTTGTCGCCTTGCAACACCGCAACACCGGCGGAGTCGTAGCCTCGATACTCCAGCTTGGCAAGGCCGCCGATCAGAATCGGCACCGTCTCCTGATCACCCACATATCCGACAATTCCACACATACTTAACCCCTAATGCGTTTCTTCACTTTCCTACCCTTTGGAACCAACGGTCGTTTCTTTGTGAGGCGTGAGGGATGAGGCATGAGGGGAGTGGATTTTGTTTCACGATCCGCATCGGCTTGCAGTGCCCGCCTGCGTGCAGCCCATCCTGCGCGATTCACTTGAGGCACTCGCCCAATCACCAAAGCATCCGGCGGCACATCCTCCGTGACCGTAGTACCGGCTGCGATGATGGCTCCCGCCCCTACCGTCACCGGGGCAATCAACTGCGTATCGCTGCCGAGAAACACCCCATCCTCGATCACCGTCTGAAACTTCCGCACACCGTCGTAATTACAGGTAATGGTGCCGGCGCCGATGTTGACCCCTTTCCCAATCGTTGTGTCTCCCAGATAACTCAGATGGTTTGCCTTCGATCCTTCACCCAGCTCAGTTTTTTTCATCTCGACAAAGTTCCCGACCTTGGCCTTCTTCCGCACCATCACACCAGGACGCAGATGGACGAATGGGCCCAGGTGCGCATCGTCCTCAATGTGAGAATCGGCAAACACGCAGTGATCGAGAATCTCAACGCCATTGCCGACGGTGCAATCCGTCAACCGGATATAGGAACGCAGCACACAATCTTCCCCGATGATTGTTGCCCCTTCGAGCGTCACGTTGGGATACAGTACCGTGTCTCTCCCGATCGTGACCGCTGCATCAATCCAGACCGAGGCCGGATCGATCATCGTCACACCGGCATCCAGCCAGCGGTTCCGAATCTGCTGCCGCACCACCTGTTCAACCTCGGCAAGCTGCCGACGCGTATTCACGCCAAGCCCTTCGTTGGGATTATCAAGCACCACAGCCGCCACACGTCGTCCGGCATGTTCTGCGAGATGGACGATCTCCGTCAAATAATATTCCCCTTGGGCGTTGCTGGGATCGAGCTTTTCCAACGCGCTGAAGAGGAACTCGCCGTCGACCACATAGGTGCCTGCGTTGACTTCACGGATCGCTTGTTCTTCCAGATTTGCGTCACGATCCTCGACGATGCGGGAAACACCCCGCTCGGCTGAGTGCGCACGGACGACCCGTCCGTACCCGCTTGCGTCTGCGAGTACTGCGGTGAGAACGGTCACGGTTGCACGTTCCGCCTCGTGGACACGCAGGAGTTCGCGCACGGTCTTTTCCTGAAGCAGCGGCGTATCGCCGTTCAGAATGAGATACCTGGATGGGGCGCCCCGCTTACCCACCGCAAACGCCGGACGGCTCTGCAAGACTGCATGGCCCGTACCCAATTGCTCCTGTTGTTCGACAATCACGACTGGAGAGCCGCCGCTCTTTCCTGACGTCGCACGGCCGATCACTTGGCGAACCAGATCGGCCTGATGCCCCACCACGACAGCCACCCGATCCCCGGCAACACGCAACCCGAGCCCGACCGAATAGAGCACCATCGCCTGGCCGGCCACCGGATGCAGCACCTTTGCCTGTTTTGAGCGCATGCGCTTCCCCAGCCCGGCAGCCATCACGACCACTGCAAGGCCGGCGATCTTTCCCTGCCGGTCGTGGCTGACCGGCTTCTTCACCGTCGAGACTTCAGTGGCTCGTGGACGCTTCATCCGCTCGGCACCCCCGTTTCAGGCTGTTTGATCGCGCTCCACTTCGTCGCGGTTGCCACGGAGGATGCCAGGGACGTGGATGGTGAGCAGAGCCCGCCTGAGACAATGAGTTTCATCGCCTCTTCTACGCTGATATCGACGGACGTGACTTCATGTTCCGGCACCAACAGAAAATATCCCGATGTCGGATTCGGGGACGTCGGCACATACACGTGGATCAGCGGCTCCTGCGAGAGATCCTGCATTTCCCCTTTGGTTACGCCCGTCACAAAGGCAATACAATAGTGGCCATTCTTGGGAAATTGAATCATCACGACGCGATTATACGACGCCTGCTCAGAAAACGACAAAACATCGATCATGGATTTCAACGTCGAGTAGATCCCTCGCACAAGCGGCACACGGTTCAGTAAGTCTTCCCACCACTTTACAATTTGCCGGCCCATAAAATTGGTGGCAAACAGACCTGTCACAAAAACTAAAACGATCAACGTTAGAATTCCCAGCCCTGGCACGTAATGACTTGGCACCAACCGAACCAGGAGATCCCCAAGAATCCCCTCTACACCCACAAAAATGGCCTTCAAAATGAGGACGGTTCCCCAGATAGGGATAATCACGAGCAAGCCCGTCAGAAAGTAGCGTTTTAGCGAGGTTTTCAGCATAAATTTGAGCTGACAGAAGTAGAGGGTCATCATACAGAGAATTCCGAGAGCCTCGCAAGCCTTTTCTTGCTATTTTCAACGACTTGGAATACCATCCCGCCCGTTTTCTTTACCGATGAGGGCGCCACGCGATGGGGGTGAAGAAGCTACAGACTCACGGCCGGTTTATTACCCTAGAGGGGGTCGAAGGCAGTGGGAAAAGCACCCAGATTCGCTACCTCGCGGAGATGCTCACTCAGATGGGACACCGCGTACTCCAAACCAGAGAACCAGGCGGCACGGCTACCGCAGAAGCGATCCGCCACATCCTCCTCACCACGTCATCGCACGAATCAGTCACACCTCAGGCCGAAGCCCTATTGATCCTTGCTGCGAGGTGTCAGCACGTGACACATCTCATCAGGCCGGCACTGCGCGGCGGCACCGTGGTCTTATGCGACCGATTTTCTGATTCCACGTTTGCCTATCAAGGATTTGGGCGCGGCCTTGACCTTCAGTGGTTGCGGGCGGCCAACAAGGTCGCAACCGGCGGACTGACGCCGGATCTCACTCTCGTACTCGATCTCCCGGTCTCAGTGGGCCTGGCCAGGCGGCAAGTCGATCGTGGACAACAGAATCGGCTGGACCGTGAGACAGAACGTTTTCATCGAAAGGTGCGCCGAGGATTTCTGGCGCTTGCCGCTGAAGAGCACACCCGTATAAAGATCGTGAATGCGAATCGGCCCGCGCAAGAAGTCCGGGACGAACTCGCTGAGATCGTGGTAGGGTGGATGACTCGACCGCGTCGCCGGAGCTAGCATGTCATTTCGCGACTGTATTGGCCATCAACAATCCATCGCACTCTTACAATCCGCCGTCACCCATGAACGCCTCGCGCACGCCTATCTGTTCCATGGCGAGGAGGCGATTGGGAAACGTTTGACAGCGATTCGCCTCGCGCAAGCGCTTAGCTGCGAACAGCCTCCCGAGGCGGAAGGTCTCGACTCTTGTGGGACATGCCGGTCCTGCCGACAGATCGAAGCCCGCACGCATCCCGACTTTTTCGTCATCGAGCCGGACCCGGAACAGGCCACCCAGCAAATTAAGATTGAGCAAGTTCGCGAGATCGAACACCAGATCATGTACCGTCCGCTCATCGGTGAGCGAAAAATCTGTCTGATCGACGACGCCGACCGCATGACGATCGGCGCGGCCAACGCGCTGTTAAAAACATTGGAAGAGCCACCAGCCCACAGCCTCTTCCTCGTCATCTCCAGTCGCCCTGCGGCCCTCCCTGCGACCATCCGCTCGCGCTGTCAGGCCCTTCGCTTTACGACACCGGCTCGCACACAGGTGGAGGCCGCGCTCATCCTGACACGCGAAATCCCTCCCGAAGACGCGCGATTCCTTGCCATCATCAGTGAAGGCCGTATCGGGGAAGCCCTCACCGCCGATGTGCGGAACACTCGCGCGCGCCAACAGGAACTCGTGGACCTGGTCTGTCCCCAATCCTTGCAATCGATCGGATCCATCCTGTCCTCGGCGGAAGCGATTGCAAAAGCCGACCGTGCACAGGACATGCTCGCCTGGCTGGCTCGGTGGATCCACGATCTTGTCTTGATTCAAGTCGGAGGGGATCGTGACCAGTTGCTCTATCTTGATGATCTCGTGACGCTGGAAGCCTATGCGAAACAGGCCAACACCGATTCGCTGTTGGACCTGCTCCGTGAGATTGAGATGACTGAGCAGCGAGCCACGCGTCATCTCAATCTCCACATGGCATTGGAAATGATCTTACTCCGCCTGCGCGATGCTGTAACTCCATCGTCCATCCCATTGCCCGCCTAGCTTTCCCCGATTATTAACTGGTATCTTTTCTGACGCCACATGAGCAATCCCGACAGCTTTTACATCACGACGCCGATCTATTACGTGAACGACGTGCCGCATATCGGACACGCCTATACCACCGTGGCTGCCGATGTCCTTGCTCGCTACTGGCGCCTGCGAGGACGCGACGTGTTCTTTCTCACCGGGCTCGATGAGCATGGACAAAAAGTTCAGCAAGCCGCAGCCAAAGCCGGCATCGACCCACAAGCGCATTGCGATAAGCTGGCGCCCCAGTTTCAGGACCTCTGGAAACGGTTGAACATCTCGAACGATGCCTTCATCAGGACGACAGATGCCCCGCACAAATCAGCTGTGCAACGATACCTTCAAGAGCTCTACGACAAGCAACTGATTTATAAGGCTGATTACACTGGCTGGTACTGCACATTTGATGAGCGGTTTTGGACAGAAAAAGATGTCACCGGCGGCCTCTGTCCGGACTGTAAACGCCCTGTTGAAAAGCTCAGCGAACACAATTACTTTTTCAAGATGGGGCAGTATCAGAATCGCCTGATTGACCATATCAAGCAGCATCTGAATTTCATCCGTCCTGAGTCTCGCCGCAATGAAGTCCTCGGCTTCTTGACCACGCAGAAGCTCGGCGACCTCTCCATCTCCCGACCCAAATCGCGTCTCTCGTGGGGGATCGAACTCCCGTTCGATAAAGACTATGTGACCTACGTCTGGTTCGACGCGCTCGTAAATTATGTCTCTGCCCTCGAATACCTGCCGAAAAAACCGGCGTTCGATCAGTTCTGGCCCGCGAATGTCCACCTGGTCGGCAAGGACATTCTCACCACCCATGCTGTCTATTGGGCCACAATGCTTATGGCCTTGGACATGAAACTTCCTGAAACGATCTTTGCCCACGGCTGGTGGACAGTCGATGGAGAGAAGATGTCGAAGAGCCGGGGCAACGTCGTCGATCCCAACAAGATGGTTGATGCATTCGGCGCCGATGCGTTTCGGTATTTCCTGTTACGGGAAGTTCCGTTTGGGCAGGATGGTGATTTTTCCCAAGAGGCAATGATCACGCGCATCAATAGTGACCTAGCCAACGGACTGGGAAACCTTCTCAGTCGTACACTTACTCTTATCGAACGCACTCAAGCAGGACAAGTGCCTGTTTCAGGGAAAACCGGAGCGGCAGAGCGAGACCTGCAACAAGCGACAGTTGCTCTCCTCAATGAGGTATTACCACGCCATATTGAACAACTGGAATTCAGTAGAGCACTTGAAGCGATTTGGCAAGTTGTTCAGATTGCCAACCAGTATGTCGATAAAACCGCCCCCTGGACCCTTGCCAAGAATGAGAGTGACGCAGATCAGCTTAGAACTGTCCTCTATCACATGGCTGAAACATTGCGGTGCTTAAGCCTCGCAACCTACGCGTTCACGCCAACAAGCGCGCAGACTATTAGCCACCAACTCGGTCTCTCAACAGATTTTAACTCTCCGACTCTAGAGCACCGCGTAGAGTGGGGAAGCCTTGCACCGGGCACGACCATCCATAAAGGAACGTCGTTGTTTCCCCGCATTGAATCAAAACCACAAGGAGCCAAGACCGTGAGCGATGCAACCACTCCACCAGAACCAATAACAGTGCCACCAGCGCCGACCGCTGCTACGCCGCAAACACCAGCCCCTGCAGCAGCACCGGCGCAGATCACCATCGACGAGTTCATGAAGATCCAGCTCAGGACGGCAAAAGTCCTCACAGCCGAACGTGTCCCGAAGTCGGAGAAGCTGCTCAAGCTGCAAGTCAGTCTTGGAGAGGGAACGGAGCCACGACAGATCGTCGCCGGCATTGGTAAGAAATATGAACCGGAAGCGCTGATTGGCAAGACGATCATCATTGTCGCCAACCTCAAACCCGCAAAGCTCATGGGCATCGAATCGCAAGGCATGGTCCTGGCCGCAGGGGACAGCGAAGTCCGTGGCCTGGCCACCATCCTCGAAGAGGTTGACCCTGGGACCAAAGTGAAGTGAACCTGGCGGTTGTCACAGCCCGGCTGCTGCTTCTGTGTGGTGCTGCGTTGACGCCCCTCCCCTACTTCGCGATCCCAGCTGAAGGCGCCCCCCCTTCCGATCTCCGTCTGAACAATCCACAACCGACCACCATCTTAGTCCGCGTCGTGGCCCATGGCTCGATGGTCCTCGGTCGAGAGGTCGGTAGCGCCCGCGTCACAATCACCGACGTATCCACCAAACGGGTTCTTGCCACCGGCATTCAGCAGGGCGACGCCGGCGACCAGAATCAAATCATGCGGACGCCACGTCTCATGGGAGAGCCGCACTATAGCTCCCGGCCTGCTGCGGCCTTTATCGCGACATTCGACTTGCTCCATCCCACGCTGGTTGAAGTGACCGCCGAAGGACCGCTCGCCTACCCTGCGTCGTCCCAGCGTGCCTCGACGACGGTATGGCTCGTTCCCGGGCAAGAAACGACCAACGACGGGATTGTCCTTCATCTCTATGGGTACATCGTCCAGATCGAACATCCAAAACCAGGCGAACCCTTGATCGCAAAAGACGATGTGATCCTGAGCGCCTCGGTCCGAACATTGTCCGGAGCGCTGGTTCGGCCACACGGGGACTGGGACTCCCGGAAGATCCACATCTACGGTGAGCTGATGATTGGAGAGCGGGTTCTCGAACGACTCCAGTTGTTTTACAATAACGATCGAGCCACCTTCGAGGCCCCGTTCTTCGTTCCCCTCCCTGAAAATGCTCCGGACGGAATCACCCTCCGCGTCGTGTCAGCAGATCCTGCGAGCGGAAACTTAGGCGTTAGCCAAGCAAAGTTTCCCGTGCTCAGCGAACGACTCAAACCACAAACACCATAATGAGACATCTACTTTCTCTAGCGATCGCATGCTGCTTACTGTCCACGACAGCCTTTGCCGTAGAAGAACATCAGGCCCACCGCCGGCCGGCTGACATCAAGCAATATCTTGAGCAGCTAGATAGCGAAGAACGAGACCACCACCAGAAGCCCAGACAAGTTATCGAGGCCCTCAATCTGAAGCCTGGCCTGACCGTGGCCGACCTCGGTTCAGGGTCCGGCTATTTCACTCGACGATTCATTGAAGCGGTGACAGAGACAGGCAAAGTCTATGCGGTCGATGTGGAACCGGAGATGTTGAAGTATGCGGAAGAGAGCGTCGTCCACATGCATCGGTCCTATACGGCTGAATTCATCTTGGCACGGCCTGACAGTCCAAAACTGCCCTATGAATCAATCGATCTTCTCTTTGTCTGCAACACCTATCACCACTTGGACGAACGTACGAAATACTTCTCTGACGCTAAGTCGTCGCTGAAACCAGATGGCCGCGTCGCCATCATCGACTTCTACCACGACGAACGGTCGGGCGAGCTTGGGTTTCCGAAACGCCATCTGGTCCCCCGGGAAACCGTGATTGCAGAATTAACCGGGGCTAGATATAAGCTCGTTCGAGAGCACCATTTCTTACCGAAGCAGTACTTTCTCGAATTCACTCCCTTACAATAACATCGACCCGATCGCGCCTGCGCTGACTTGCCCGGGACCCTTGCCGAGATGCGAGGGCCGTGCGACACTATAAGTAATGTCTACCCCATCCTCATACGAACACCTCCGCTCCCGACTGTACCTCGCCCTGGCACTGAACGCGGTGATCATCGTCGCTGAGTTCATCGGCGGATGGATCCTCGACAGCATCGGACTCATGAGCGATGCGGGCCACAACTTCGTCGACCAAGGCGCGCTCTTTCTTGCCCTCTATGCCCATATTCTGACGGCCAGGCCCGCCACAGAAACCAGAACATTTGGGTATCACCGAGCCGGCATTATTGCGGCGTTCTTGAACGCATTCATCCTGTTGCTCACGGCCCTCGGTATCGCGCTCGTTGCCCACAAGCGGCTGCTGCA
>Ga0157380_10003629_pt1 | contig 10610 bp, 12 predicted proteins | sample S35metaG_FD_119757 | JGI IMG/M metagenome (GOLD analysis project Ga0157380, IMG submission 119757) | Switchgrass rhizosphere microbial communities from Kellogg Biological Station, Michigan, USA - S3-5 metaG | ecosystem: Host-associated > Plants > Roots > Rhizosphere > Soil | place: USA...
CACCGGGTACATTTGTTTGAATTGCGTCGTCGAGAAATAAACCGGTTCCTCTTTTTAATTCTACCGTAGTTAGTTTGGCAATAGCGGCAGGTTGGTACAATAAAGATTTGTTTTGATTTGAGGTAGCAGTTACTTCCACTTCACCAAGAGTACCGGGCGAAGCTGTCAGACTAATAGTGAGATCGTCACAATTTTTAATAGCCACTCTTTTTGATTCATATCCTACATGCGATACGATTATATAAGTAGTCTTACTACAATCAAGAGAAAATAGTCCGTCTTTATCGGAGACAGTACCGCCCTTTCCGGAAAATGAAATGGTGGCGCTGATAAGTGGTTTATTTGTTGAAACATCAACTACTGTTCCTTTCAGAGATTGTTGCGCAACCAGGTAAACAGAAACACAAGCCAAAATGAGCGTAAATAGTATTTTACGTTTCATAGTATAAATAATTTAAGAAGTAATTAATCACTTTCTGCAAAGCAGCAACAGCCATGGTGTTGCACGGCAGTTTTTACAATAAAATAAATAGTAGAAGAATAATCAGGCTCGGGGAGGAGGAACCACTACTTCCTTGTAGGCGGATAGAATCCGTGACTCGGGTCCACGGAATATTTGTATGGAAGCCAGATCTATTCGAGACGTTAATCTGGTGAATATTGATGGAGGTGTTTTTCCCTGGAATTTAAGGAGCTGCTTCGCGACTTTTCCACTTGATGAACTATTGTTCCTTGACTTAACGGCTTTTGAAAACTTTTTTAAGACCTGGGTTTCCTGATCATCATTGAGGCAGTATAGGTAAGTTTTATCCTTGTCTGTCTTTGTTTTGATAACGTCATAAAGTTCATCATCAAGCATAAGCTCCTTTCCTGTTTCTACCCATTTAACAGCATCTGTCTGCTCAATAACCAATAAATAAGAATCCGGAATACCTTCCAGTATTCGTCTTCTCATTTCTTTTTTTGCCTGGAGTTGTTGCTGGAAGTAGCTGAAATAATAACCCACCTGGCTAATAAAAAATAAAAGGAAGAATGATATAGCGACGATTTTTCTCAAGTAGTCTATCCGGATAAAAGGGGTTAATTTATAAAAACCTGGTAAAATTAGCTGTTTTTGCAACCTGAACGCTTAATTGGGCTAAAGTATTATGCGGGTCGGAAACTCCGGCAAGGATATCTAAGGCTTTTTACCTATGTCGTTACGGTCTACGTTGAGGTTCCGCTACTTATTGTTTGCGGCGGCGGATTAAACGAAACATACCAAAGGCAGGACTGAAGCCAAATTGTTTATAAAAGAATGCGAGACTTTCAGAAGCATGCAAACAGATATATGCATTGTCGGCGGTGTTTTCTTCCAGCCAATTAGTCAATTCTTGCATCAGTGCGGATCCAACCCGTTTGTTTCTCCAATCGGGATGAACGAACAGGTTTCGAACATTATAATAACCGGGACTATCGCTTAGAAGAAAAACGTAACCGATAAGCTTCCCACTGTTGCTATCTTCCGCATAAAAGCCATGCAACGCAGCCTGCATGTCCATCTCCTTGACATCTTGCCCTAAATCTAACGCTAGTTCTTGCATTGATTTTGCATCTGGCATTCTTGAAGAAATTCGGACAGAACCCGGTAATGAAGTGGAGATAATTTTTTTATCCGATGAGGCCGCGCCTTGCCCAAATCTTATTTTATGACCATCCGGATCTTCCACAATCATTTCCCGAATTCCCCATTCCATGGTTTCCGGTTTCGATAGGATCTTAGCACCTTTTGCGTTGATCGCATCATGATAAGTATCTACATCATCAACCAACAAACACAACCATGTGCCCGGATGCCCCATTGCATTCAAACAAAAGTAAATTTCAACGGAGTCCTTGCTAACGCCACCGAAATCAGTTGGATTTCCCCATTCCCATTTATTATCAAATCCGAGTACGTCTACATAATAAGAAAGACTTTTTACCACATCTGAAGAATATAGAATCGGAACAGTAGTTTTGAAAATCATAACTATGCTGATTAATTATAACTGCGGCTATACACTTGTCTGGCATTCAAAAAGGATAATACGATATGGGCGTATATTCGTATTATATTACCTAAGTTATTAAAAATAATTTTTTATTTCTGTAGTATTACAGGTCCACCATTAACTGTTGATCCGGGAACCTGGTGAACCTCAGAACGTTTAACCATTAATAATTATGACTATGAATAAGTTATTTGTTTTTACTGTTTTAATATTAGTAAATATGGTAACCATTGCCCAACAAACAACCGGTTTTTCTATTGTTGAAGAAAAAGATAAAAAACAAGTTGATATTTTGTTTAATAATAAACTCCTGACAGCCTATTGTTATTATGATTCCAGCAGGAAGCCAATTCTTTTCCCAGTGAATACATTGGATGGGATTACTGTTACCCGCGGATATCCGTTGAAGACAATTGCGGGCGAACGAACAGATCACCCGCATCATACAGGTATCTGGCTAAATTATGAGTCGGTGAACAATCTTGATTTCTGGAATAATTCAACCGCCATACCCGTTGAGAAAAGAAATCAATACGGCACGATCATTCATCAAAAAGTTATCAGCAAAAATATCAAAAGCAATAAAGCTTCGCTTGTAGTAACTGCAAGTTGGATAAGACCCGATTTGAAAGTTTTATTGAATGAGAAAACTACATTCAACTTTAGCGTTCAGGAAAATAATTTTATAATTGACCGTATCACAACGCTGACTGCTACGGATACCGTCGTGTTGTTTAAAGATGTCAAGGATGGTATGTTCGCCATGCGGGTTGCAAGAGAATTGGAACTGCCTTCAAAAGAAGCCACAAACTTTGTTGATAATAAGGGGAATGTTACAACTGTAAAAAATTCGGATACAGCGGGCGTAACGGGCATGTATTACAGTAGCGAAGGACTAAAAGGAGATTCTGTTTGGAGCAGTAAAGGAAAATGGGTGATGCTTACCGGTAAAAAAGATGGCAAGGATATTACAATAGGAATGATTGATCATCCTTCCAATATTGGCTATCCCGCCTATTGGCATGCAAGGGGCTACGGCTTGTTTGCTGTAAATCCTTTGGGGCGCAACGTATTCAGCAATGGAAAAGAAGAACTCAATTTTTCATTAAAACCTAAACAATCTGTCACATTCCGATATAGGGTAATTATACATACTGGAGCTTTTTTGACAAAGGATGAAATGAATAAGTTGAGTGCAGAGTTTGGAAAAGTTAAATAAGGATGATAGTAAGAAAAAAAAATCAAATAAGATCATCAGAATTATCGATAATAGAAATCCAATTAATAATAACGAGCCAGTTATTATTAATCAACCAGCTTAAGCCAGTTCTTAATAATCCCCTGTAATGCTTTTTCTTTGGATTTTACATCGGCCAGATCTTTAAAAACGATTGTTCTTCTTCCATCTTTATAATCGCCTTCCAGTAACCCGGAGTTATCTTTTACTTTAGCGCCACTCGGAAAAACGAGCATGATCCTGTTTTTGAAAAGATTCATTACAATCAATTCTCTCTTATATTCTTTCGGATCAAATTCTTTCAATTCTCCTGTATAATAAAAACTGGGATTGTTCCATTTGATGCGTTCGCCGATTTCTTTGTCGGTGGCTAATATTGTTTGCCGGAGATATTCAATGATGGGACGAATGTCCGCATCCAGCTTTTTGATATGTTGTGTTACTTGCTCCTCATCGGAGAGTTTAATTGACTTTGCCATACAACTAAACGTATTGAATACGAATTTAAGATTCTTGTCGCGGTCAAAAAAGTTTCAGGGTTTAATGGTTTAAAAGTTTAAGGTTCTTTCTGCTTTGTTAGTCTTTGTAAATAGTAACAACCCTTAAACCATGAAACCCTCAAACCATTAAACTTTTAAACTTTTAACTCCAGAGAGAACACCCGCCAGTGTAAAGAAAATTCCGGCTAATGTAAATGATTCGAGTAGGCCCATGCGATCGCTTGCATCATTCGTATTAGCAATAAAACGTGGTATATGGAGTAGTAGGAACCAGCCTGAAAGCATAATGCCTGAGAACAAAGCGGCCCATTTGGATATGGGTGGAATCAAAAGACCAACTCCACCGGCAAATAAACAAATGCCGCAGAAATAAGTCCAGAAGGCGTGAAAGGGAATATAGGCAGGAATAAAATCGATTACAAAACTGGCGAACTTAAAATGAGCATATCCACCCGCAATGAAAAATGCAGCGAGTGAGAGACAACCTATAAAGACAAATACTTTTTTAGTCCTTTGCTGGGTTCCTGGAAAAGAACTGGCCACTATCAAGGCGCCACCAAACAATGCTATTGATTTATACACGTTGAGCCAGTCATTCATAAAATGAGGTAGATGTCGGAGAATCGATAGCAGGAAAATTAATGAGGCAATTAAGAGTGCCGCTCCTCTCGCTTTTTTATTAAATAATATTGCTAGCGCTGAAATGATGAGAATAGTTCCTGAGATATAAGCCAATGCCGGATTAAAATTAAATCCAACTGGCCAGGCAGGAGGACGTCCCACTATAAAATCCTTTGCAATCATACAAAGAATTCCCAGAGCTATAATACCGGTGGCGAAAATGATGCGTCCGGCTTTTAGTAGTTTATCCATTGTAGATTTAAGTTACAGCAATAAGCAAATACTTGCGTTAAAACTGGATCGTTTCCCGGCAATTTCTACCCACAATCGGTGAAATTAAGTTCTTGAAAAAAAACTAACTTAGGCAAGGCTTAAAAGTGAGATATGATCAATCTATACGAAGTGTTGAAGAACTTTCCCAACCTGTCGCGCCAACTCACGTGCAAGGATTTATTATTTACACAATACGATTGTCCCCAGGCAGAAGGCAAAGAGAAATTTTACCTGGAATGTAATCTGTTGGTATATGTCATAAGCGGTAAACGGATCATACACAAAGACAGGATTACCTGGGATTTAAAAGAGGGGGTTTGTGCATTCATTAAAAAAGGGGCACATGTCTCGGAAAAAAAGGAGGAAGATGGATGGTGTGTGATGACCTTTTTTATGCCGGATCATTTTCTCCGGCAAATAATAATCGATAACGAAAAATTTTTACCCTTAAACGATTTGCCGGAAGCCGGAACAGGTCATGTAATACCGCTTGATGTAAATAACCTCAGCAAGTCTTTCTTTTATTCGATGCTGCCCTATTTTACCCAAACCCCACCGCCTCCGGAGCATTTACTGGAGCTTAAGTTTAAAGAACTAATCCTGTCACTTCTTTCCAATAATAACAACCGATCATTTCTATCTTACCTGCATTTGATAAGCAAGGATAAAAATCCTTCGATGGAAGAGATCATGCAGAAGAATTTCAGCTTTAATCTATCACTACCAGAGTATGCAAAACTTACTTGTAAAAGCGTTCCTACTTTTAAACGCGAATTCAAAAAAATTTTCAACGATACTCCCGCTAAATGGGTAATGAAGAAAAGATTGAACTTAGCTATGCAACTGTTGGAAAATTCATCTCTTAGTATTGGCGATATCAGCTACGAATGTGGATTTAAAAATCAAACACATTTCAGTCGCATTTTTAAAGAAAAGACTGGTTCATCTCCGTTGCAGTTCCGGATAGACTCTCAATCGAATTCCCGGTCAAAAGAAAATAATGATCTGACCGTCCCGGTCTGACTATTATTTTCTTATATATGAACTGAGGTCCAGATACTCCCTTTCTAACCATATTTCTGTTTTGAGATAACGGTCAGATGATGACCACCAGACCGGGTTTGCATTTTGAATCAAACAGAAACATTTTTGAGCTAAAGAGACATGCGAAACTTGTCTCATCAAAATACTTTTATGGTGAATTATTAACCATTTAATTATCGTTATTATGAGTACTGAACAATTATCCACAGCCTCTAAAATCATTTCAGGTTCTCAATTGCTTGCACGTGCCCGTGAAATTGGCGCCGCTCTAAGTGCATTTGTAGAAGAAGATGAATTGAATCGCCGGCCTTCTGCCCAGGTGTTTTCTATTTTGAGAGAAGCAGGCTTTTTGCGTTTGTATCTGCCAAAATCCTTAGGTGGATTTGAAATCGATCCGCTTACAATGGCAAAGCTGGTAGAAGAAATTTCCCGGCATAATAGTGCCGCCGGTTGGTTGATGATGGTATCCAATACTTCTACCTGGTGGTGTAACCGTTTACCGGAAAAAGGAGTCGAAGAAATATATAAAAGCGGACCTGATACTTTTATTGCGGGTGCCTTTCATCCTCCTATGAAAGCAACTCCGGTAGAAGGAGGATACCTGATTAATGGAAGAAGTCCTCTCGCGAGTAATATTCATGCTGCGCAATGGGTATTTGTTTCGGCATTTGTTATGGAAAATGGACAAATGAAAATAAACAATGGAATACCCGAAGTAATCGGAGTATTTATGAATGCTGAACAATGCGAGATTTTAGATACCTGGTATACGGTTGGTATGCGTGCTACAGATAGCAATGATGTTACAGCATCCGATGTATTTGTCCCCGCACATCTTTCTTATCCCCTTGCTCCGGGATTTCAACCCAGCCGGTATTATCGAGGAACGCTTTATAAATTTCCGGCGATTGGTATTAGTGTAGCAAGCCTGATTGTACCAGTGGCATTAGCAGTGGCTCGTAACGCCATAGAAGAATTAAAACAATTGGCTTCCAAAAAAGTATCATTTGGTTCGTCGGGATTAATAAGGGAAAGAGGGGCAATACAGCGAAAATTAGGATTGGCTGAATCTTTTGTTCAATCCAGTCGCGCTTATTTATTCCAGACAATTAGTGATTGCTGGGAAAAAACATTGGCGGGTGAGCAACTGAACCTGGAAGAAAGAGCTGCATTTCTATTAGCCATAACTCATTCCAATCAATCCTGTAATCAGGCAGTTGACCTGATGTATTCTGCCGCTGGCACCAGTGCAATCTATACACGTAATAAATTGGCTCATTATTTTACCGATATGCAGGTGATAAGGCAACATGGATTCGCTAATGAAAGTCGATATGAAACAGCAGCACAAATTTATTTTGGATTGATGCCTGATTTGCCGGTGGTGATGTTTTGAAAGGTTTAAAGGTTTAAGAGTTTAAAGGTTCTGAATTTCGGTGAGTCATTACAAACACAGCACCTTTAAACTCTTAAACCTTTAAACTTTTAAACCCTTCAACCATTTCTCTTCAGCAACCACTTTATCGCGTCTGGAAAACGTTTCGCCCATTCCGACTCAAAATGCCGGGCGTTTTTATCCTGGATAAAAATAAAATTTACTCCTTCTTTATAGCCTTTTGCTTTTAGTATGGGTAATATTTCATCGATACCTGGTTGTAATTCTGATTCCAGTCCAACCCCGCCGTTATCGATATAAAAAAACAAATCCTTTGGCTTTGGTTTCGATTCACGCACTGTTGTTATATAATTCCAATCGCCAGCCATTCCATTGGGTAAACGGAAAGCTGGCGACATGCAAATCGCTTTTGAAAATATATCAGGATGTTCCCAAACCAACATAAATGAAAATATACCGCCAGCGGAAGAGCCGCCTACCATGGCATGAGTGCGATCTGACTTGGTAAGGTAAGCGGAATCGATCAAGTGTTTTACTGTATTCACTACAAAATTCATATAGGCATTTCCCTTTTCACCGGGCGTATATTCTTTCATCCGGTTATTGGTATTGTAGATGCCTACAACTATTATAGGTTCGATTATTTTATTTTTAATTAAACTGTCGAGACTTTCATCAATCTTCCAGTCCACTCCAAATGCACTGGTAGCCGGATCAACAATATTTTGTCCATCCTGCATATAAAGAACCGGGTAACGAACTTTCTTATTCGCATCATAACCCGGCGGTAACCAAACGATAATATCACGGTCATTTATTCCTTCTCCTTTCAGACTGCGATAATATTTAACCTGGCCGGTTATCTTTCCTTCAACAGTTCTTTGAGCAGAGCTATTCGTCCAGAAAAGAATTTTATCATTGATGGTTTTAGCTTCAGTTACACTTGCATTAAAGTTTGGTAATGCAGCACCTGTAGCTGTTGCGCCTTCTCGTTGCCAGGAACCTAACGTGTATTTATATTCAATGGATTTTATATCAGTAATCGTTATCTCTTTTGTCCAGATATGATTACCCGTTGCATCCATTTTTATTTTGCCAGGGTTCCAGCGGCCTAATGCTTCGATGGAACCCGTAATATATACAGAGGTAGTATCAGGAAGATCGGGAGAATTAAGTATGAAAGTTATACGGATGCCAGCGTTTTCCTGCGCATGCAGGGATAATATGGTAAGTAAGCAACTAAAAAACAGGGTCCACCTTTTTTTTTGCATGGGGTATTTTTCTTGTAAATTATATAGTTTTATAATTCTACCCCAGTTTTTAATATATACCCTTTAATTCACCGACTGTGGTGAACCCTGTTTATGTATTGGGTTTAGTGTGTGAAAATCGCGAACAAACTGGTTCCTATGATTGAGAGATCAATTATTACACTTAAAAAGAAAACCGGGATAGTGATTTTTGTAGGCAATGCAGCCAGGTTGGTGATGAGTGACATACCCATTGCACCCATGACAATTCCCCAAAGCGCGATATTATTACCTGACATAACAATAGTAAATATGGTTATCGGAGTAATAACGCAGCCATGAACGGCTAATATTAGGCCCAGCCATCCAAAACGATATTTTTCCTGTGTCTCGCACCAGCTAATAAACTTCGATACGATCGATTGTTTCTTATTAACCACTTCAAAACTGTGATTGTAAAGTGTTTGATATGCTTCCATGATTAATGAATTTGAACCTCAAAATTCTAAAATTGGTAATCTCCTTTTCATGATCAGGGATAATTGAGAAACTGATTTTAGTTAGGAAATCGGAACAAAAAACCTGCCTTAGACTGAGCAAAATCATTTTTTTTACTGGAATGTTGGTGCGCAGCCCTAACCACCAGAATATCAGTTTTAAAAAATAGATATGCCCGATGGGAAATCCCACTTCTCCCTTAACCAATCTATATCCGCAGATTGTAGATAAAAAGTATCAAAATATTTTTTTAAGCCAGTTCCGGTTGGAAGAAAAAGTCGACCGGTAGGAAGAAGACGGTTTCTGCCGGCCCCTGATGCATCTATTTTCGCAGCCACAAACAACACAATCGATATCAGCAATAAATTATACCAGACATGAAAAAGTATTTTACCTCAACATCTAAATAGTTATACTGATCCTGTTTTGGGAATAAATAAAAATTTATAAGCGTATATAATTACCCACAGACAATTAATTATAGTTATTGATTTGAAATAAATGCTAAAAAATGTTTCTATAAGAAAAGAAAATACATTCACCCAAATTTATATTTTATCAATTATGAAAAAAACAATTGTTCTGAGCTTAGCTCTCTTGTCCATGTCCTTATTCAATTTTTCTATGGCTGCGGATGGTCATTGGCCACTACCCACTGAAAAATTAGCAGGCGTCAATACACTGATCGTTAATGCTAATGTTACCATCGTGTTGGTAAACAACAACAACCCTGTATTGGAAATGGTCGGCAATAAATCGCTTTCCAAAAATGTTTCATTTGAAAAAACAGGAAACACATTGGTGATTAGCGTACCCAATAAGAAAGATCTTGTTGGAGCGGGTGTTATTTATATTTCCGCTAACGAATTCCAGAAGATCCAGATCAACGGGAACTCAACTATCCGCACGTTAAACACCTTACAAATACCAACGCTTGATGTGGTGTTTAATGGTGTCTGCGAATTTGAAATCCACAATATCGGAGAAGTGAATATAAAGGAAACAAAAGACTATACCCTTGAACAAAACAAGGTTGTAAATAAAATTCCTGCGAGGGTAATAGAAACTAAGCCACTTCGGGGATTTTGAAACTTGTTGCTACACCCAACTGAATGAATTCTTTGTGTAGAACTTATTCCCGGCACTGATTAAAGCTTATGGCGGATGGCGAATGACGGATGCTGAGATTTTAAGATTTACACCAAAAGAAACTCTCCAATTTTGGAGAGTTTCTTTTTATTATGGATATCACATTTAAGGAATTCGCCATCTGCCATCCGCCATTCGTCTTTCACCATTTGTTGTTAACTTGTACAAGTGTATGGAACCAACCAGTAATGATTTATTCTATTCCAGGTTGCCGGTAAATGAAATTCCGCTAAGCGATTTGTTAACGGAAGAGCACCTGTTTTATAAAATACCTTCTAATTGGCATGTGGTGATCACGGATGTAAAAGATTCTACCGCAGCTATAATGAGGGGTCTTCATGAGACAATAAATCTTATAGCTACCGGCAGTATTGTTGCGGTGCTTAATATTGCTTATAAAGCAAAAATCACCGTACCATTCTTTTTCGGAGGAGATGGCGCTACCTTCATTATACCACCAATTTTGTTAGATAAAGTGATGTACTCACTTTCCCGGCACCGGGAAAACACAAAGAAAAGTTTCAATCTCGACTTGAGGACAGGTCATGTTTCTGTAGCAGAAATCTATGAAAAAGAGCATGCCCTTAATGTGAGTAAATTCAGAACCTC
>Ga0157380_10003631_pt1 | contig 10606 bp, 10 predicted proteins | sample S35metaG_FD_119757 | JGI IMG/M metagenome (GOLD analysis project Ga0157380, IMG submission 119757) | Switchgrass rhizosphere microbial communities from Kellogg Biological Station, Michigan, USA - S3-5 metaG | ecosystem: Host-associated > Plants > Roots > Rhizosphere > Soil | place: USA...
ATCGCCCCGGCGCACGGAGACCACCGCATCACCGATCTTCGCGGTGATCCGTTCGCCGAGGCTGCTCGCCAACGCCTTTTGCAGCCCATGCGCCGATCCGAAATGATGCAGGACATTAGCATGGGTGCGTCCGATACGCGCGGCTACCGCCTTGAGCGTCACCGCATGCGGCCCCTGCTCGATGAGGATCGCGCGTGCCGCCGCGAGCGCCCCTTCCCGGCTATCCTGCGCGGACAATCTGGTACGAACACTTACCTTTGCCGTCATCGACACACCTCGATTGACCCGTTATGCAGGCTTTGTCCGCTCAGCAGACTAAACACCAGTTAATATCACTCCCGCCTGTCGTAAGCGAGAGCTTATTCTGCTGCCTCGCCACATCGGACCGACACATGCCTCATGCGGCCAGCGACCGTGTGAGCACCGAGGGGTTGCCGTCCAGAAGGCGCTGGTAGCGCATTGCCGGGATCGGGCCGTTCCGGGCGGACGACTGGCGTTCCATCTCTTTTGAAGGCGCGAAGCCAAGCTTTTCCAGTACGCGCCCCGCCGGGCCATTTCGGTTGAGCACGCACGCGGCCAGCCGCCGTAAGCTCAGCGTTTGTGCAATTCCCAGCATTGCGCGGGCCGCCTCGGTCGCGAAGCCCCGGCGGCGATGATCCGGGCTGATCCAGAAATCCAGTTCGGCGGTTCCGTCCGCGGAGCGATGAAGGGCGGTGCCACCGATCAGCTCAGGATCATTCGCAGTGCGCGACAGGATCAACAACCTCGGCAGCACCGGCTCTCGGGTCTGCCTGAGCCACCGCTCGGCATGTTCGGGCGCCGAGGGCCAGCGGCCCCAGCATAAATCCGCCATGACCGACGCATCTCCGATCGCCGTCGCCAGCGCGGGCGCGTCCTCGATCCAGCCTGGCCGCAACAGCAGCCGTTCGGTACGTGCAAACATACTCCACTCTCCTCTGTGCGCTCAATGAACCCTGCGGGTTACAGCGGCGCGACATCGCGTTGATCAGGTTCGGGCTGGTGCCGCACCCCAAGCCAAAAGAAGGGAGACACGAAAAAGGGAGCCGGTGAAATCCCGCTCCCCTTATATCCGGCTTGCCGGACCTTCGGGTCGCCCTCCGGGCGACCCCTATTCGGGATGGCCCGTTATTCGGCGGCTACGGCCGCCACGTCCACGCTCACATATTTACGGCCGAGCTTGCCTTCGTGGAAGGTGACGCGGCCCTCGGCAAGCGCGAACAAGGTGTGATCCTTGCCCATGCCGACATTGCGGCCGGCGTAAATCTTGGTTCCGCGCTGGCGGACGATAATGTTGCCGCCGACGACTTCCTGGCCGCCGAACTTCTTAACGCCCAAACGGCGGCCCGCCGAGTCGCGTCCGTTGCGTGAGGAGCCGCCTGCTTTCTTATGTGCCATGACCTATTCTCCTTGCGCTGCTCAGGCGTCCGCTGCCGCTTCGGGTGCGGTGTCCTCAGCGGCCGGCTTGGCGGCCTTCTTCGCCTTCTTCTGCTCGTCGCCGATCGCGGTGATCCGCAGGATCGTGTGCTGCTGGCGGTGACCATTGCGGCGACGATAATTGTGACGGCGGCGCTTCTTGAAGACGATGACCTTTTCAGCCTTTGCCTGCGCGATGATCTCTGCCGAGACGACAAGGCCGTCGGTTGCCTTCAGATCCGAGCCTTCGCCCGCGAGCAGCACATCGCCCAGCGACACGGTGTCACCCGCTTCACCCGGCAGCTTCTCGACTGCGATCTTGTCTCCTGCGGCAACGCGATACTGCTTGCCGCCCGTGCGCACGATAGCGAACATGGCCCTCATCACTTCTTCAAACGATTGTCCACGCAAAGCAAAAGGCCACGGCCTCAACCCCGCGCGGGAAGTGGGCTGCTAGCGGAGCACCCCGCGGCTGTCAACCATTTGCGAGGGGTTCGAGCGGCCTCTCTTGCGCTTTTTCCCGTTGGGGCGCGTGACTGCATTTCGCCAGATGCGCATGGAGCGAGGCGACCACCTGCGCGCCGTCACCCGCCGCCGCGGCGACCCGTTTGACCGAACCCGAGCGGATGTCGCCGATCGCGAAGATCCCGCGCCGGGTGGTTTCGAGCGGCAGCCTGTCGCCGCCCGCGTCTGCGCCTGCCTGGATGAAGCGGCGTTCGTCAAGCTCGATGCCGCTGCCGGTCAGCCAATCGGTGTTGGGATCCGCGCCGATGAACAGGAAGAGATGGCGGATCGGCAAGTGCCGTTCCTGGCCGCTATTCCTTTGACGGATTCCCACGGCCTCAATCACACCGTCATGTCCTTCGATCGCGGCGACCTCGGCGCCGGTCACCACTTCGATATTGGCGGTCGCGGTGATGCGATCGACCAGATAGCTCGACATCGTCTCCTGGAGCGGCCGTCGGGCGACGAGCGTTACCTGGGTGGCTTGCGAAGCGAGATAGACCGCTGCCTGGCCCGCCGAATTGCCGCCGCCGACCAGCGCGACATTCCGGTCGCTACAGAGCCGGCCTTCGAGCGGCGATGCCCAGTAATGGATCGATTTGCCCTCATATTGATCGAGGCCGGGAATATCGAGTTGCCGATAGCGGGCGCCCGCAGCGACGACGATCGCGCGAGCGCGGACGCACTCGCCATTGGCCAGCGTCAGCCGCTTGGGCGCATGTTCGCCGTCGCATTCGAGGCGGAGCGCTTCGTCCGGGATCGCCATTTCGACGCCGAATTTCTGGGCCTGGGTGAAGGCGCGGGCCATCAGCGCCAGGCCGGAGATGCCGGTGGGAAATCCGAGGAAATTCTCGATCCGCGCCGAGGCACCGGCCTGACCGCCAAAGGCACGGCAATCGAGCGTCAGCACCGACAGACCCTCCGAGCCGGCGTAGACCGAGGCGGCGAGGCCGGCCGGCCCGGCACCGATGATCGCGACATCGTAGATCCGGTTCGGATCGATCGCCGAGACCAGCCCAATGCAGCGCGCCAGCGCGGCCTCAGTGGGATTGCGGAGCATATCGCCGGTCGGGCAGAGCACGATCGGCAGCTCGTCCTCACGGACATGAAAGCGATCGATGATGGCCCTGGCCTCCTCGTCGCTTTCCGGATCGAGCAGGGAATGGGGGTGGCCGTTGCGCCGCAGGAAGCCGAGCAGCCGGAGAACGTCTCCATTTTCCCCCGGGCCGACCACGATCGGCCCCCCTGCGCCGGTTTCGATCAGCCCCACCCGGCGCAGGATCAGCGCCCGCATGATCCGCTCGCCCAGATCGGCCTCGGCGATCAGCAGCGCGCGCAGCCGATCGGGCGGGATGACCAGTGCCTCGACCTCGCCCGTCGCATGGGCATCGACCAGCGAAGGCTTGCCGGAAAGCTGGGCCAGTTCGCCCATGAAACTGCCGACATGATGGGTAACCACCGGCACGCGCTGCCCTCGCTCGGCATGCTGGGTGATCGCCACCGCGCCTTTCAGCACGACGGCGAAGCCTGATCCCGGTTGCCCGACCTGGTAGAGCGCCTCGCCATCGTGGAAGGTCCTGACCTCTCCGAAGCTGCGCAGGCGATCTATTTCCGATGGCGCCAGCGTGGGAAACATCTGGTCGGCGCGGGTATCCCGAACGGAAGGCAGGGGGTCGTTCAAGGGCATGCCCTTTCCATCTTCGGCCAAGCCCCCTATATAGGTTCCCGCCGGCTTGCCGGCTATGGTGATAAATGATGCCGTGTAATAGACGCAGCGGACCCGGGGGCGGTACCCGGCGGCTCCACCACAAACCCTTGCGGAAGCAGGGGGTTCTGACGGGGCCGAACTAGGATCGACGTGTGTTCAAAGACGGTATTTTTGCCCGGCCTGAATGCGCCGTGAAACCGTTCAAAACCTACAAGTGCCAACGATAACGAGGCGCTCGCGATTGCTGCGTAACTGACGCCCTTCGGGGAATAGGTTACAAAGCTTAAGCGCGGTCCGGGCCGCACCGGGCAACAGAAGCGGATTCCAGCGGCTCCGGGGGGGCCGGGCAACAGAACCCCCCGACCTCTCAATCCAGATTGGCGAGCAAAAACTGGGTCAGCTTTTCCAGACCCGACTGCGTCAGTCGGATCGGCGCATCGACGTCCTGATCGACCTGCCCATCGCAAACAGCCAGCCCGGCCCTTACGAGATTTCTCGCGCTCTCAATGGCATCAGGCATGTGCATCATGTTGGCGGATTTCAGGGCCCGCAAAGAGGGCGTCGCGCCCGCGGCATAGGCGATGAACAGCGTGAGATAGAGCAGCCAGGTGGGGTTGGCGAGCGAGTGCGCGGCGAAGCTGTCATTGCGGCGGCGCTCCAGCCGGTGGAGCATTTCGGCGAGCGCCAGCGTTTCGGCCTGCACAACATTGCTTGGGTACATCATATTCCTTACGTTCCAGCGAACAGTAAACATTACCGCGCCCCGGAGCCCTGGGCCCGGAAGCATTTTCCTGAGACTTCCCCGAAATGCGGCGCGATGCGTCATCCTCCGGAGGGGAGGCGCCGTCTGGTCCAGGCGCTTACATCGATGTTCATTGCGTCACCTGTCCCGCACTTGAGGGACAGCGGATGTGGGCTGTCGGTTTGGTGCTAAGGCGAAACCAGCCCCTGGACGACTCCGGTCACCGCCGCGCTCACCCGGTCGGTGACGCCAAGCTTCTCATAGATCCGCCTCAGATAGGTATCGACGGTATGGGTGGAGATGGCGACGATCTCGGCGATAACGGAATTGCTCTTGCCCCTGGCGACCCATTGCAGGATTTCGAGTTCGCGCGGCGACAGCGGCACCAGATATTGAGAAGGGATCGGAATGAGTTCGCAGACGCGTTGATGGGCAGCCTGCGCCATGCTTTGCAGGATCGCGATCTCCCCTGCGTCGGGCGGCGTTATCCGATCGTTTGAGGCGAAGGTCGCCAGTCCATTGCGGCCGTCCGGCCCGAATGTCGGTACCGCAACCCCGTCACCAACCTGACCAATCAAGTGGACGCGCAGGAATTCGCTCTGACGTGGCGTCAGCGTGTAGCGGGAAAACAGTTCCGACCAGCGAAGGGCCTGCTTGGATCGCACCACATGGAGTACGACCGGATCGAAGGCGAACAAACCCTCCTCGATGTAACGGTGCCGCCATCCCTCCGGATACCCAGTCAAAATCATCAGCGGATGCTTGGCCGTGCGGAGCGGCACTCCCGGCATATGCATGGCCATCAGCGCGTGATAGCCGCGCTCGAACAGAAAGCTGGTATAGATGTGCCATAGCTCGGTGGTCGAAGAACATTTCGCCACGGCGCGAAAATATTCATCCACGTTGCGCTCCATCCGCGCGGGATATTATGTGCTATAGTGAACTTAACGTCCTTTGTTCGCAAGGCTTCGGCGCTTTCATTCTTGCATCGATCTTGCTGCCGTTTCCCGCAGGCCAAGCAGTATCGGCAGAACAATAAACGCCACCGCGGCAATCATGATGCCCGGCGCCGCCGGCGCGCCGGTATGATCGAGCAGGCGTTGGGCGACATAAGGGGTCAGGCCGCCGAAGATGGCGGTGGCACCGGTCGCGCCGAGCGCAAGGCCGCTGACCCGCCCTTCACCGGGGAATTGTTCGGCGGTTGCGGCCGCGCCGACCGCGCTGACGCCACCCGCGACACAGGCGAGCACAATCGCTCCGGTGAGAGCCAGGACGGGCGATCCGCCGGCCATCAGCGAGAACATGGTGGCGGGCAGTAACGCACTGGCCAGGCACAGCGCCACCAGCACGGGCTTGCGCCCCAGCCGGTCGGAAAGAGCCCCGACCAACGGCGTCACGAGGATCACCGCCACGGCTGCGATGGTCGCCAGCCAGAGCGAAACGCGCTCGGGCAGGGCGCCTTCCGAGGTCAGGAAGGCCGGAACATAGGTGATACCGACATAATAGGTGATCGATCCGAGTGCGGAGATCGAGAAGGCGCGAAAGAGGCCGAGGCGATGGTTGGCGATCGTGTAGCGCAGAGGTCGGGCCGGAATGGTGCCGCTTTCCCGCTGCCGCGTGAACTCCGGCGATTCGTGCATGAGGGTGCGGGCGATCCAGACGCTTCCCGCCAGCACCGTGCCGATGAGGAAGGGAATGCGCCAGCCCCATGCCTCAAGCTCGGCAGGTCCGAGCAGACTGACCGTAAGCGCGCAGACGCCGACCGCAAGCAAAGCGCCCAGCTCGCTTGCCGCCGCCGCCAGCGAGGTGATCAGGCCCCGGCGCTCCGGCCGCGCGCCCTCCAGCAGATAGGCGACCACGCCGCTATATTCGCCGCCCACCGCGAAACCCATCAGGCAGCGGAGCAACAGGAGCAGCCAGCCGGCGAGCGGGCCGGCCTGCGCCTGGGTGGGCAGCAGCGCGGTGAGTAGGGTAGCCGCTGTCATCAGCGCGACCGACAGCATCAGCATGTGCCGCCGGCCATGGCGATCGCCGATATGCCCGAAGAAGACCGCGCCCAACGGCCGCACCAGATAGGCGATGGCAAAGCCGGCGAGCGCGGTGGCCAGCGATTGCGCCCCCGTGCCGAAGAAGACCCGCGCGAGGACCGTGGCGAAATAGAGGTAGAGCGTGAAATCATACCATTCGACGATGGTCGAGAATGCCGCGACGACCGTGGACTTGCGCGGGATGGGGAGGTGAGGCGGGGCGAGTTCATTCATATTCTGACGCACCCGTTCCACTCGCGCCGAGCAAGAAAGTAAGGGGCTTCGGCAAGCTCAGCCCGAACGGATTCTGAAACTAGACCCGCCGCGCATGGCGGACCATCGCGCGGAGGACCTGACCCTTGCTTCGCGCCTTGTCCGGCCCGAGTTCGAGCAGTTCCTCGGGCATGGTTGTCAGGATCTGCTGCTCCGCGAAATGATAGCCGGCGGCCCATTCGTCGCTTTGCCGGGACACATGGTCCATCGCGGCGGCCTCGAGCTTCCGGATCATCGCGCCATGCGCGCGCTCGGCGGCCCAGCCGATCGCGTCCCGGCGGTGGCTGGCCAGATGACGGGTTGCGGCATTGAGGACGGCTTCGGTCGGTTCCAGCTTCAGCTCGGCCAGAAGATTGGTCGCGGCCAACTGGTCGACCGTCCACATGTTCGAATCGTTCATTGCTTTTCTCCCCCAATGGGGAAGGTCAACGATACCGCAAATTAGTCAATCCTTGGAAGCGATTGCCGCAGACGACCCGGTCGGCCCAGTTCCGCATGCGACGATGCTCGGCATGCCGCGCTGCCGAATGCGAAGGTGAGGCGCAGACGGCTTTGCTTGTAAATTCCCTTATCGAGTCGGCGGAGCGCGTGACCCGCTACCGCGTCCGGCGCGCCGCCGGCGACAGGCTGGACGTTCGTCAGTTTCGTAACCTCAACTTGTCATTCCCGTCTTCGCGGGAATGACAAAAGCGGGAGACGCGGCGCGGGCGTTTCCGTGGCGCGCCATCCCGGCGGAATTTGGCGTCGACGGCTTCGTCTGTGGTCGCTCGATTCCATATCTTCGCAGCATTAGTTGATGCGACGAAAACTCAATAAGCCCCTCCCCTTCAGGGGAGGGGTTGGGGTGGGGCCTTGCCACTTACGCAACGTCGTGCGGAGGATAGCCCCCACCCCCGGCCCCTCCCCTGAAGGGGAGGGGGGAAAGAGGGTCAGTCGTCGTCGCGCGTTAGGAACGCAGGCGCGAATTCCGGTGCGGGGCCGTCATCCTCCTGCTTTTCCGAGCGTTCACGACGGGGACCCCGGTCGCCACGATCGCCACCGTCACGGCGCGGACCGCGATTACGATCGCCGTCGCGGCGGGGGCCGCGATCGCCACGGTCGCCACGATCACCGCGCGGGCGGTCGCCGCCTTCACGCGGTTCGCGCGGGGGACGGGTGTCGGGGAGTTCCTCGCCGGTTTCCTGATCGACGACGCGCATCGACAGGCGGACCTTGCCGCGATTGTCGATCTCGAGCACCTTCACCTTGACCTCCTGGCCCTCGGTGACGACGTCCTTCGGCGAATTGACCCGCTCGTTCTTCATCTCGGAGACGTGGACGAGGCCGTCCTTGCCGCCCATGAAGTTCACGAACGCGCCGAAATCGACGATGTTGACGACCTTGCCGTTGTAGATCTTGCCGACCTCGGGCTCCTCGACGATGCCCTTGATCCAGTTGATCGCGGCCTCGATCTTGTCGAGATCGGAGGAACTGATCTTGACGGTGCCGTCGTCGTCGATGTCGACCTTCGCGCCGGTGGTGGCGACGATCTCGCGGATCACCTTGCCGCCGGTGCCGATGATGTCGCGGATCTTGTCCTTGGGAACCTGAAGGGTTTCGATGCGCGGCGCATGGGAGGAGAGTTCCTCGCGGGTGTGATCGAGCGCCTTGGCCATTTCGCCGAGGATGTGCGCGCGGCCTTCCTTGGCCTGCATCAGCGCGGTCTTGAAGATCTCCTCGGTGATGCCGGCGATCTTGATGTCCATCTGCATCGTCGTGATGCCTTCGGACGTGCCCGCGACCTTGAAGTCCATGTCGCCGAGATGATCCTCGTCGCCGAGGATGTCGGAGATCACGGCGAATTCCTTGCCCTCGAGAATCAGGCCCATCGCGATGCCCGAGACCGGCCGCTTGATCGGCACGCCGGCATCCATCATCGCGAGCGAACCGCCGCAGACCGACGCCATCGAGGACGAGCCGTTGGACTCGGTGATGTCGCTGGTCAGGCGGATCGTGTAGGGGAACTCCTCCTTGGTGGGCAGCACGCCGTGCAGCGCACGCCACGCCAGCTTGCCATGGCCGACTTCGCGACGGCCCGGCGCGCCGAAGCGGCCGACTTCACCGACCGAGTAAGGCGGGAAGTTATAGTGCAGCATGAAATGCTCGTAGTGCAGGCCGGTCAGGCCATCGATCATCTGCTCGGCGTCCTTGGTGCCGAGGGTACAGGTGGCGATGGTCTGGGTCTCGCCGCGCGTGAACAGCGCCGAGCCGTGCGCGCGGGGCAGGAAATGTGCCTCGGCGACGATCGGGCGGATCTGCGTGGTGTTGCGGCCGTCGATGCGCTGGCCGTCCTTGAGGATGGCGGTGCGGACAATCTCGGCCTCAAGCTTTTTCATCAGCTTGATCGCGGCCATCTGGTCCTGCGGGCTTTCCTCGGCGAAGGCGGCCTTGGCCTTGGCGCGGGCCTCGTTGAGCGCATTCGAGCGGGCCGACTTATCGGTCAACTTGTAGGCGGCGGCGATATCCTTGCCGACGAGATCCTTGAGTTTCTTCTTGGCGGCGCCGAGATCGGCCTGCGCGGGCATGTCCCACGGATCCTTGGCAGCCTTTTCGGCGAGGCGGATGATCGCGTTGATCACCTTCCTGCTCTCGGCATGAGCGAACAGCACCGCGCCGAGCATGACTTCTTCCGACAATTCCTTGGCTTCGGATTCGACCATCATCACGGCATCGCCGGTGGCGGCGACGACGAGATCGAGCTCGCCTTCGGCGACCTGGGCGTCGGTCGGATTCAGCTGATATTCGCCATCCTTGTAGCCGACGCGGGCGGCGCCGATCGGCCCCATGAAGGGCACGCCCGACAGGGTGAGCGCGGCGGAGGCGGCGACCATCGCGAGGATGTCCGGCTCGTTCTCGCCATCATAGCTCAGCACCTGGGCGATGACGTTGATCTCGTTGTAGAACCCCTCCGGGAACAGCGGGCGGATCGGGCGATCGATGAGACGGGAGACCAGCGTCTCCTTCTCGGTCGCGCCGCGCTCGCGCTTGAAGAAGCCGCCCGGGATGCGCCCGGCGGCCGAGTATTTTTCCTGATAATGGACGGTGAGCGGGAAGAAATCCTGCCCTTCCTTGACGCTGCGCGCGGCGGTGACGGCGCACAGCACGACCGTTTCGCCGAGCGTCGCGATCACCGCGCCGTCGGCCTGACGGGCGACCTTGCCCGTTTCCAGGGTGAGCGTTGCATTGCCCCACTGGATTTCTTCACGTTTGATATCGAACATTTTCGTTCCTTCTACCCGGGGCCCTATGCGCCGGGTGGCCTGTATGCGGGCCAACCTTGACCCGTGCGGCGGGACTGTTCCCGCCTGTCCCGCCATGCGCCGGATTGCGCCTGGCCGGAATCGTTAAGGGCGCCCGGAGGCGCCCTTGTGTTATTTCCGAAGACCGAGCTTCGTGATCAGTTCGCTGTAGCGGCCTGCGTCTTCCTTCTTGAGATAATCAAGCAGGCTGCGGCGCTTGTTGACGAGCATCAGCAGGCCGCGGCGCGAGTGATTGTCCTTCGCGTGGCTCTTGATATGCTCGGTGAGGTTGGAGATGCGCTCGGAGAGGATCGCGACCTGGACCTCGGGAGATCCGGTGTCGCCCTCGGCACGGGCATGTTCCTTGATGAGGGCGGTCTTGCGCTCGGCAGTAATCGACATGTTTCTTCCTTCGACATCGAGTCACAGATTGAAGCCGCGCACCACCCGGACCTCCGGTCCTTCGGCTTCCACCAGCGCCACCGGAATCCCATCCGATATCGCAATGTGAAGGCCGGTGGTGACGGCAGTCCCGATCAGCTTTCGTCCCTGTTGGAGCGCCCTTGCCTGATCGGGGGTGACGGATAGAGCCGGGATGTCGTCCAGCCCCGCCGTCAGCGGCAAGAGGATTTCGTCAAGG
>Ga0157380_10003632_pt1 | contig 10605 bp, 8 predicted proteins | sample S35metaG_FD_119757 | JGI IMG/M metagenome (GOLD analysis project Ga0157380, IMG submission 119757) | Switchgrass rhizosphere microbial communities from Kellogg Biological Station, Michigan, USA - S3-5 metaG | ecosystem: Host-associated > Plants > Roots > Rhizosphere > Soil | place: USA: Michigan...
CCGCGCGCAGCCACCAGCAGGCGCCGCGCCGGCCCGATGGCGGAGCGTACGCCGCCAAGGTCGTAGCCCATCGCCGCCAGGTAGCCCGCAGGCTCCAGGAAGTCGCGCTGCATGTCGATCAGGATGAGCGCAACCTCGCCCTGGGCCAGGCCGTTGTGGGGAAAGTGGCGGGGATGCGCGGCGATCTCGATCATGGCGTCCTGCAAGCAAGCTGCAAGGACGCCATCATGACCAGAGGTTCAGTTCGCTGCCAAGTGGTTGAAAGCGGCGCGGGCGTCGATGCGGCCGGCGCCGAACTCCGGGTCGCGCTGCGGCGGGCCGAGGTCGGTCGCGGAGGCCTCGAGCAACTTGCGCAGCCGGACCGGGGTCAGATTGTCCACACGCGAGATCATGAGCGCAGACAGGCCGCTGACATAAGCGGTCGCCATCGAGGTGCCTGAGAGGTAGCCATAGCCCTTGGGCTTGGCCACCAGGATGTCGACACCCGGAGCGGCCACCGTCACGTAGGATCCGGTATTGGCATAGCGGTAAAGGTGATCGCCGTTGTCCGTGGCTGTAACGGCGATGACGCCGGCTTGCGCAGCCGGATAGGCGGGCGGTGCGCCCGGGCCGGCATTGCCGGCAGCGGCGATGACCGCGATCTTGGCCATCAGCGCCTGCTCGACGGTATGCGCGACCAGGCGATCCTGGGGGCCGGTGAGGCTGAGGTTGATGACGCGGACCCCACGGTCGATCGCCGCGCTGATGCCCTTGGAGAGATAGAAGGCGCTGGACCGCGCCGCGCCGCTCTTAGGGTCGACCTCCTTGAAGGCGCGGATCGCCAGGAGATGGACATCCGGGGCAATGCCTTGCAGCTGGCCATGACCGACGATGATGCTGGCGATCGCGGTGCCGTGAACCTCGGCCGGGGCGGTTGTCACAGGGTCGTTGGGCTGAGCGATGACATCCAGGACGGAAATGCGCGCACCGGCCAGCGCCTCGTGCGAGACCGCGACGCCGCTGTCCACGATTGCCACCGGCACGTCGCCACCCCGCGTGACATCAAGAACCGGTTCGATGTGCACCTGCGCCAACGCGTACTGCAAACCGATATTCGGCTTCGGATCGGTCGAAGACAGCCTCCGCGCCGGCGAGGTCGCGAAGGCCGGGTTGTGCTGGACCCACAGCGGCCGCGGATCCTGGGTCATTCTCAGGAATCGCTGACCGAACTGCGCGGTGTCGCGGACGGAAAGCTGGAAGACATGCGCGTTGAGGCCCGGCAGCCGGAAATAGTCGACGACCGTGCTGTTGTAGTCGGCAGCGAAGGCCGCGCCGGCACTGCGGTCCATGGTGCCGGGCAGCACGACGATGACCTCGTCTGGGTTGACGCTCGGGCCTTGCGGCTGATCCGGCAGGACTCCGGGAATTTCGATATTGGGCATATCGCCACCGGGATTGCCGACATTGCCGCCGCCCCCGCCGCCATGCAGGGCTTCCCAGCTGCCGGGCGGTGGTCCAGGTGGCAGGGGGACGCCGCTTCCCCCACCCGAACCGCCGCCACTGGGACCGCCGCTACCGCCGCCAGCCCCGCCAGACGGGTCCACGCCCGGCGTGGCCAGGGGAAGACTGGACCCGCCTCCGGTCGCCGTGCCGGGGGAGTCTGCATTTGCCGGGAGTATCGCCAATGCCAGCCATGTCGCGGCCAGCATGGCCGCGCAGGCAGGGACAACGTGGCGCCAGGGCCAGCGCATCGAAGCGGTCTCCTCCACTCTGTCCCATTGGCCGGTTGGTCGCTTGCCAAGCCGGTCCGGTTCGGCGCGGTGACGCTATTGTCCCGATAAGACGCCCGCGACCAGATCCTTGCGCGCCAGCAGGCTCGAGGTTGCAGCCTCAACGTCGGTCGTCTGATTCGACGGGAGCTCCACGGTGTAGGCGCCACCCGGTTTCGGCCCGTCGACAATCTTCGCACTCAGGCTGGTCAGGAGGGTCCCTATGTCGCCCGCAGTCGCGCCGGGCTGGAACGTGACGATCAGGGTGGCGCCGCCGACGCCATTGATGTTGGCGGCTACCTTGAACTGATCGCCCGCCGGCACATTGTAGAGCTGGACGCCCAAGGCCACGATCGCGATGCAGGCGGCGGCGAGCGCAGTCTGCCAAACCGCGTTGCGGCCCATTGCGGCTTTCAGCCAGCCGCCGGCTTCGCCATGGCTCTCGATGCGCGGGACGCGCCACTGACGGGTGGTCTCAACCTGCTGCAACAGGCGCTGCAGTGTCTCCGGGGGCGCCGGCTCCACCGTTTCGGAGGCGCGCGCGACCGCGTCGCGCTCGCGCTGGACCTGCGCCAGCTTGTCCGCCAAGTCAGGCATTGTCTTCAACGCGGCCTCGATCCCACGCGCTTCCTCGCGCGAGACACGCCCGGTCACGTACCAGGGCAGCAACTCCTCGACGTCCTGAGGCTCGAGCGGACCGTGTTGCTGTTCGTGCTTCATGCCGCCGCTCCCTCGATGCCTTCCGCCTCCAACAGCGCGCGCAGGCGCTGGCGGGCGTAGAACATCCGCGTCTTCACGGTGTTTTCGGGACAATCCAGGATTTCCGCGATCTGCCCGACGCTGAATTCCTGGAAATAGGCCAGTTGCAACACGATACGGTGGTCCACACTCAGTTTTTCCAGCAGCCGCGCGATGGTATGCGACAGGTCCTCTGCGGCGATCTTGCTGTCGGCACCCGGCGCATCGTCGGCAATCTCGGCGACCGCTTCCTCGTCAAGTTCCACTTCCCGTCGCTTGCGAAGCCAGCTGATCGCCTTGTGATGGGCGATGCTGTAGATCCAGGTCGCGACCGACGATTTACCTTCGAACCGGCCGGCCTGGCGCCAGACATCGAGCATCGTTTCGTTCAGCACATCGGCCGCCGCTTCGCGGTCGCGCAAAGTCTTCACGAGGAAGGCGAAGAGCGGCCGTTCGAGCCGGCGATAGAGCGCCGTCACGGCGTCCTTGTCACCGCGCGCGATGCGCGCCAGAAGCTGCCAATCGCTGGCCGCTGCGTCCGCCGACCTGGCACTCAGCATGTCCATCAGACACCCATTCGTCGCCGCACCCGCGCGGCCGGTTCACCGACCCAGCTCGAATGCGACAAGTGCTTGTTATTTTGTGCTTTTCGCGTCCTGCAAAGGTAGCCAATCCAGGGCCGAATGTATAGCTCGATCGGCCGCGGCGCGAGCCCGCGCGACACCCGGTCCGGTTGACAGATTGGTCTCGACCGGTAACAACAGCACCAACGTAAACCATTCAATTTTCGGCCGAGCTGCACTGCCGCCGCAGCCCGGCCTCCAGGCGCTTAACGCAATGAGATTAAGGCATTTTCTGCCGCCAACCTATCGGGAGCTGCGGCGTTCGCACGTAGCGTTCGTGGAATCGGCGAATCTGGCGGTGATGTGGTCCTACAAGGCCGCCTGCACCACCGTCATCAAATGGGTCTTCCAGCAGAACGGGCTGCTGCCTGAAGCGATGGCCTATAACAGCTGGGTCCACAAATACCGGCTGCACCATTATCAGAAGTCGGAGCGCTATCTCAGCCGGCTGAAACGGCTCTCGAACGGCGCGTTCGACGTCGTGAAGGTCGTGCGCGACCCGCTGGACCGGGCCGTCAGCTCATACATCCACGCCTATCGCCACGGTTATGACGACGAAGCGATTGCCAAGATCGTGCAGCGGCCGCTGTCGCGCCGGCAGCGCTTTTCGTTTCGCGAGTTCGTGGCCTATCTCGAGCAGAGCGATCTGCACTACTGCAATCCCCATCATCGCGTGCAGGTGACGCCTGTCGAACGCCATGTGCTGTTCCGCACGCGGCCATCGAAAATCATCAAGATCGAGGCCGGACTGAACGCGGCCCTGAGCGAACTGGAGCGCGCGTTGGGGCTTCCGGCGACTGACTTCGCGAACCCTGTTTTCGAGTCCGATCACCACACCGTTCGCATCGCGCAAGCGGGATTGGCGGCGGATCTGGTGCAGATCCCGAAAAATGCTGTCCCGCCGGCGGCCATGTTCTACGACCGCGAGCTGGCGTCGAAGGTTGCGCGGCTCTATGCAGAGGACTTCCGCCAGTACGGCTATTCCACCAATCTCCTGCAACTCGCCGCAACCGACGGCGGCCATGAGGTCGGCGCGCCGGCATTTCCGCGCGCGCAGCTTTGACTCCGGGCTGCTTCACTGGTACCGACGGGTGCGAGTCCGGATAGATCGACGCGGCGGCCAGCACCACTTGCATGATTCTTTTCCACGTTGAGACGCTCGACTTCGACAAGCCCGATGTAAGATCGCGCGCTTGGTTGCCTGTCGTTTTGCTGCGTCGGGTCGGGTTGGCCGCAAGTATTGTGGCCGGCGACGTGCCGAGCGAACGTCTCAGCATCGCCAAGTGCCTCATCCTCGCCGGCGGTGCTTCCAGCCAGGCGCTGGGCGCCGCGCAGAAGGCGGCGGCTTCGCGTATTCCGGTCATTCTCGACATCGGTTCGGTCGAGATCCTGAACGACTCTCTCACCGGTCTGCATCGCCAGCAGTTGACCGAGATCGCTGCGCTGGCCGCTGCCGTGACGGCAGGCAACGAGGCTTTGGCGCGCCATATCGAAGACGTTCTGGGCGTCACGGGCGTGTTGGTCGCGCCGGACCCGATCGACATCGAGGATGGGCTGCTCGCCGGCCTGCTCGCGGGTCTGGGTGCGACGCTGCGGGCGGTGGGAAAGTGGATCGGTTCGGCGGCTCGCGACGGCATTGCGCGGCTGCGACGTGGTCGGACGGGCCAGGCCGGGCGTAAGCGTATCGTGTGGTTCGGCGCCGGAGGGCGACCGAGCGGCGAAGGTGGCGTGGCGGAGCTGCTGCTCGTGGCATGCGACGTGGCGGACCTGGCGGAGGAAATGCCGATCCAACTCGAGGTCGTCGGACGATCGCCGCGCGTCGCCCGGCGCCTGCTCAAGCAGCTGCCGGTTCCGATCACCTTCTATCGCTATGCGCCCTGGCGCGTGCGGCAACGTTTGAGGAAAGCCAATCTCTGCCTGCTGCCGGGGGGCGGCGATGTCGAAAGCCTGGGCCACTCGCCCAAACGCGCAGGCTTGGCATCCGCTTTGGGTGTTCCGGTGGCAGCAGGGACGCCGAAGTCCTCGATGCTGCCGGCAATGCGCGCAGCGCTGACGGACCGGCCGCATCGGAGCGACCAAGGGCATGATGCGGGACCTGTGACCGCAGCCTGGCGCCAAGCGATCGAGACGGCGGCGACGCAGCGGCGACCAGGTAGCATCGTCCCTCGCGCGGCGAGCAAGCTGCGCGTTCTGCTGTTGCTCCAGCAATTCCAGGATATCGATCTCATCGTTCCGATCGCGGAGGCGGCCAGCAGCCAGCCGGATATCGAGGTGCACATCGCCGTTCTATCGAAGATCGCCGTTCCGGTATCGCGGCGGTTGCGCACGCTGTGCAGCAACGGTGCACAGATCGAATTCTGGCATGGCTCGGACTTGCTCGGAAATCGGATCGCACCGGAGCGGTTCGCAGCGGAGGTGGCGGTCACCGCGTCCGAAGGGCCTGGCGTCGGTGCGCGCTTTGCCAGGGCGTTCGTCGCCGCCAGCCGCGCTGCCGGTGCCCGCGTGTTGAGCTTGCAGCACGGCCTCGACAATGGCGGCTTGACCTACGGACCGAGGCATCGCGCGAATGCGTTCATGGCGGACATGATCCTGACCTGGGGTGCAGCGCATCGATTGACGGACGCGACGGCACTGGAGGTCAGGGAGAAGGCTGTTCCGGTCGGCTGTCCCAAGCGGGTTTTCCGCCGCAGCGATTTTGCCGACTTTCCCCGTGCCGACCAGCCGTTCATCGCGGTGTTCGAAAATCTGCACTGGCGTCGCTATGACGATGCCTATCGCGCGCGGTTCGTCAGCGACCTGGCGGCGACCGCCGAAGCCGCACCGGATGTGCGTTTCGTCGTCAAGCCGCATATGGGCGGCCAGTGGTTCGTTCGCAGCGGGCCGGCCGCTCCATTGCCGCCGAACGTGGAAATTGCCCATCCGGCTGCCGCGCGGTGGCGCCGCTTTACGGCCGATGCATTCCTGGCGCATGCATCGGCGGTCATCACCACGCCCTCCACGATCGCGCTCGACGCCGCGCGCTATGGCGTGCCGGCCGCGCTCGTGACCTATGGCATCGCGGCGCAGAACTACCTTCCCTTGCCGCGGTTGGAGCAGGCCGCGGACTGGCTGGCGTTCGTCGATCAGATTCGGCGTGGTTCGTACGATCGCAGAAAGCTGGAGGCGTTTTTCGCGGACGCCGTTGTTCCCGGTGATGCAGTCACCCATATCCTGACGGCCATCAGGATGGCCGGCGCGCGACGCTCCGCTGCCGAAGTGCTGTCCGCCCTGCAAGCAACGCCGCACAGCCTGGCTGCCTCCTAGGCGGAGAGAAGGTGGGGTGCTTGTTTCCGGAACGGCCTTGCATTAAGGCTGGACCGGGGACCAAACCAGCGCCTGGGCGCGCCGCGAATTCGGGAAATCAGATGGGTCCAGTCATCAATTGCGCCATCTACGAGGGCGGCCTCAAGATCCGGGATCTCGACATCAACAACCCGGAGGACATGAAGGTCCAGCCCGGGCGGGTCATCTGGATCGGCCTCCACGAGCCGAGCCAGGAGCTGCTGGGCGAACTGCAGCGCGAGTTCTTTCTGCATGAACTCGCCATCGAGGATGCCTACAAGGCGCACCAGCGCCCGAAGCTCGAGATCTATGGCGAGACGCTGTTCATCGCCATGAAGACCTTCCAGCGCGTCGGCGAGGATTTCTCCATGGGCGAGACCTGCATGTTCGTGGGACGCGGCTACGTCATCACGGTCCGCCACGGCGCGTCGCGCTCCTATGCCGCGGTCAGGGCGCGCTGCGAGAACTCGCCGAACATGCTGCGGCAGGGCGAGGATTTCATCCTGTATGCCCTGATGGACTTCATCGTCGACAATTACTTTCCGGCGGTCGACGAGCTCGAAGAGCGCATCGACGAGCTCGAGGAATCGCTGTTCAGCCCGATCGACGACCGCGACGAGCTTGCCGAGATCTCGACCGTGCGGCGCGAGCTGACGGAGTTGCGCCATGCCGTCGCCCCGCTGCCGGATATCTGCCAGCGGCTATTACGCTTCGACGTGCCAGTCATCGATCCGCATTCGCACCCCTATTTCCGCGACGTCTACGACCATTGCGTCATCCTGCTCGACCGGATCGAGCAGCTGCGCGAGGGCGTGAAGACTGTGGTGGAAACCAAGATGCTTCTGTGCAGCCGGCGGCAGAACGAGGTGATGCGCATGCTGGCGGCGTGGGCCGCCATGCTCGCCGTTCCGACTGCGATCGCCGGCATCTACGGCATGAACTTCAACTTCATGCCGGAACTCACCTGGCGCTACGGATACTTCGTGGTGCTCGCGGCGATCGTTTTGATTTGCGGGCTCCTGTACTGGCGCTTCAAGAAGGCCGGCTGGCTGTAGACCGTTCAAGTGGTCGCGTCTTGTACGCCCGAACCGGCCGCCACTTCGGCGGAAAACGCTCCGATCACATGAAGAACGGCACCAGCGTCGAGACCAGGCTGTTCAATGGCTCCCACGACTTGGGTGGTGACTTGAGCAAGCTGTCCTTGCGATACATCGCGCGGAGGTCGATGAAGGCGGCGCTGGCGCCCTCGGTCGCGTTGTAGGCTCTGATCATCTCGTTGGCGATGGCGGCATAGCCGATGGCCGACGGGTGCATATTGTCGAGCACGGCGATCCCGCCCTGGAACTTGAGCAGAGAGCTGGCGAAGGGCAGGTTGGTGATGCGTTTCACCACCTTGCCCGCCTTCTTGACCTCGACGGCGCGACTGTCCCCATGGTGCTTGGAATCGTACCGCTCGATCGCGCTGTAGAGATCGACCGGTACCAGCTTGATGGGCGTGCCGGCCAGTTCGGCGGCGATCGCCTTCACGGCTTCCTCGTTGGCGATCTTGATGACCTGGTCGTAGGCCTTCATGGCAATCGGCGTGATCGGTGCGCGCAAAGCCACCTTCGTGGAGTATTCGCTGTAGTATTTGCCGGCCAGAGTCTTGCGCGTGGCATTGCTCATGAAGTCCTGGTCATGATAGGGCGCCAGGTTCGGGACAGCGCGCGGCCGGATGAGCGCGTTGAAATAGACGAACTTCAGGTCGTTCCGCAGGTGCGTGGCGAGGAACTGACCGAGGCGGCGAGCCTGCCGCACGATTTCCTGCGCGCCGGCGCAAGTGGCGAAATCGAGATCGGTATTGTCGTACGCGCCGAGCATGCCGAAGCGGAATAAGCCCTCGTTGGATCCGATATTGATCAGCAAGCGTTCCGGCAATCGGGACGCGACCTGCTCCAGCTGAGACAGCTGCGACGTCTCCGCGAAGGCGCTGCCGCCGTTGGGATCGAGCAGGAAAGCATCGTTGATGCTGAACCACAAGCGCCCGGCGGCGCCGAGATCGAAGTTGTCGGAGGCCTGCAGCTGCGCGTAGGCCGCCAATGCCTCCGCATGCGCGTCACCGCCGCGGCGGTCGAACAGGTCGGACCAGTCGGCGCCGGCGCAGGCGATGTTGTCATGGAACCGCGGTTTCGCCTTCGGCTTGGCGGTCAGCCATGCCTTGGCGTTCTTCATCACGTTGGATTGCAGGGAGAACAGCGAGGTGATGCCCTCGCGCGCCATCGCTTCCAGGTCGAACAGCACCGCGCGGGGGTAGACCGGCCGGATCAAGGGCAGGCCGACCGCCTCGGCAAACTGCTGCACCGGTGAAATGGCCGCCAGCTCATCGTGGATCGTCAGCGACCGCACGCCGTTGAATATGGAATCGCCGATCGCCATGACCGGCGGACGCAGGTAGCCTTTCAACGCCAAATGGTTGGGCGGCAGGATCATGGGCGCATCTCCCCTTCACGCCGTCGTCCCCAAACTCCCCCGATGCGCTGCCGAGCAACAGCGCATTGACTTGGAACTGTAACCAGCGACTCCGGCGTGGGCAATCCGCGCTGCCCGAGTCGCGGCTCAGATATTCCGATTGAGAACGATCGAGGTGGTGAGATCGGCAACCAATTCATGGGACGAGATGCGGTCGCGCGCGGCGTTCACGCGCTCGGTCGAGGCGGCGGCGAGTTCCACCAGCAGGTCGACGTCTCCGGTGAGGGACGTGCAGGACCTGACTTCCGGCATCCGCTTGAGGAAGGCGATCAAGCCAGGGGCCGGCGTCGCCTTGAGGCGGATGAAGAGATAGGCGGCGACGTTCGGTCCGCCATCGACGATGTCGGCGCGATAGCCGCGGATAATGCCGTCCGCCTCCAGGCGGGACAGGCGGTCGCGCAAGGTGGAGCGGGCGAGCCCCACTTTGGCGGCCAGCGCCTTCAGCGGCAGGCGGGCATCGATCCGCAGGAGATCCAGGATCTGCCGGTCTTTGTCATCGAGGGGGCGCATCGGATCCTGGTCAAAGTGGCGGGCGGACGAGCCAAAAGGGCGGTTGCTTTCGGCCGTCCATCCTCAGCAAATTGGGCGGTGGGTCAATGGGTTGAAGACCCGTTTCGGGTCTTGGGGAGAGAGTTCGATGTCGGTCCTGACGACGCTGCCGCCGAGCTTTGCCGTGGACGAGGTGGCCGCCATCGCGCGCGACCTTTACGGGCTGGCCGGCACCCTGGCGCCGCTCGACAGTGAGCGGGACCAGAATTTCCGGCTGACGGAGGGCGATGGCACCAGCTGGGTGCTGAAGATCGCCAACGAGGCGGAGGACAGCCAGGCGCTGGCCTTCCAGGCAGCGCTGCTGCGGCACGTGCAGGCCGTCGATCCGGACCTGCCCCTGCCACATCTGCGGCCAACGCTGGGCGGCGACGATCTGGGCAAGGCGAACCGGCGCGGCGCGGAGCACCTAGTGCGGCTGGTAAGCTGGCTGCCGGGGCGGCTCTATTCGGGCTCCAAGCAGACGGCGGATCTGCATGACAGCCTGGGCGAATGCCTGGGCCGGCTGGACCGGGCGCTGCAGAGCTTCGGCCATCCGGGGGCTCACCGGGTGTTCGATTGGGACGTCAAGCAGGCGGGACGCTCGCGCGCGCGGCTGGACTTCATCGAGGATCGCAAGCAGCGCGGCATCCTCGAGCATTTCCTCGTGCGGTTCGAGACCAAGGTGGCGCCGCGGCTGGCCAGGCTGCGCGCGCAGGTCATCCATGGCGATGCCAACGACAACAACCTGCTGGTGGACGGAGCGGTCGGCACGCGCATCGCCGGCCTGATCGACTTCGGCGATGCGATCCACAGCGCCACCATCGGAGAATTGGCCGTCGCCTGCGCCTATACCGTGTTGAACCAGCCGGCGCCGATCGAGGTCGCCGGCCGGATCGCGGCTGCCTATCACCGGGTCTTTCCGCTGCAGTCCGATGAGCTGGACCTGTTGTTCGACCTGATCGCGATGCGCCTGGTGACGAGCGTGACGCTGTCGGCATCACGGCGCGAGCGGGTGAAGGACAACGCCTATCTCAACATCAGCGAAGCGCCTGCCTGGGCCATGCTGGAGCGGCTGCGCGCCATGGATCCGGCGCTGGCGACCGGCATGCTGCGCCATGCGTGCGGGTTCGAAGCGGCAC
>Ga0157380_10003633_pt1 | contig 10603 bp, 5 predicted proteins | sample S35metaG_FD_119757 | JGI IMG/M metagenome (GOLD analysis project Ga0157380, IMG submission 119757) | Switchgrass rhizosphere microbial communities from Kellogg Biological Station, Michigan, USA - S3-5 metaG | ecosystem: Host-associated > Plants > Roots > Rhizosphere > Soil | place: USA: Michigan...
AGACCTCACAGGTTTACGAGATGATTAAACCTGTGAGGTCTATAAGTTCTCATCGAATCTCAAACAATTCCAAGACCTCACAGGTTTAGATAATCGGGATATAATAGAACTTCGAGGCCAAAGGCCTCAAAGAGCAATCTTATTGCTGAAAAGTTTAAATTGCATTCCCTTTAGATGTTATTTTAATTGGAGAGATGCCAGAGTGGTTGAATGGGACGGTCTCGAAAACCGTTTTCCGATTATATCGGAACCAGGGTTCGAATCCCTGTCTCTCCGCAATGAAATCGATGTTTGTTTCATTCTTCCGTTTTCTTCAAAACCTTCGCCGCAGATCAAAGCAGGCAAATCTAAAATTGCTTGAACAAAGAGGAGAAGACCTTGATACTTCATTCATCATTCGCGAGGCAACAGAAAAAGATATTCTATCACTCTCTCTCCTGCATGTAAAAACATGGAGCGATACTTATCCAATGGTAAGGAACCCGCCGGGTTTCGCGTTGCGTGAACGACAATGGAAGGAATTGTTCTCAAAAAAAGAAAGAAACTGGTTCATATATATAATTGAAAAAAAAGACGGTTCGTTGATCGGGTTCACTAAAGGAAATATTGAAGAGGATGGTAGCGGAAATCTCAATAAGATTTATCTATTGCGTGAGTACCAGCGCTTAGGTCTGGGTAAAAAAATGTTATACCTGGTAGTTAATCGGTTTTTAAGTATGGGTATAAATCGAATGACCGTATTTGCTGAATCTTCTAACCCTTCCTGCTGGTTCTATGAAAAAATGGGTGGACAAAAAATGCGAAACGCTAATGGATCGCTGAATCATGGAAATTATGAGTGGAATGATCTGGGACAATTGAATTGTTGAATCAGGATTACGGAGACATTATTTGTTAACCGTTTTTTAATCAATAAAAACCCGTTTATTCTTTTTTTAAATCGTTTTTTTCACATTGTTCCGGCCTTATCGCAAATTATATTTGTATCTATTAATCCACCATGATTACTGGCAGGAGTAAACCAAGGGGCTGCTGCCTGAATAGTTATAGCTTAACAGCCAAATGTTGTTAGTGGGGGAATTTTGACATTGTTTCTGAGAGATCAGGAGCAGTTGTCCCATTGAAGATTTTCTAAAAGTGCAGGCTGGTAGGTGGGGGCGGGCGGGCTCCCGCAGGGAGTAAGCGCATAAGGCAAGTTTTACAGCCAATTAAAAATTATAACCTTATCCTTCTAAAATAATGATCCTTAATCACAGGATAAAGAAGAGAGTTTATATCTAATAGTACATCCAGAATTCCGGGCATTTGATTTCCCCGCTTCCCTTCTCTCATCTCCATTTGTCATTTTCTTCACGTTTAATGAGTTGGCTCTTTGTTATCTTAGCGCAAATTATTTAGTGTTTGAAGCATCTGAGAGTCCTCAATAAATATTTTTGGAAGTACCGCTGGCGTTTTTTCCTGGGTGTTCTCTTCATTGTATTATCCAACTATTTCGGCATTCTTGCTCCCCAATTAACTGGTTATGTTATCGACAACGTACAACTGGAAATTAAAAAGGAAAAAGATAGCGTAGCTTTTGAGCGTCTCCATGCCGATATGGTGATCAAGGAAAAGCGATATGATATGCTGGTTAAAAGTGTTATCAGTTCGTTTGGTACCTACAAGTTAAGTTTTGGCGATAAAGTATTACTATGTGGTATTCTGCTATTGGTGTTGGCACTACTTCGTGGCTTTTTTATGTTTCTGATGCGACAAACCATCATCGTAATGAGCCGGCATATTGAGTATGCGCAAAAAAACGAAGTATTCAGGCATTATCTGAAACTAGACACAAATTTTTATAAGCAGCATAGCACGGGTGATCTGATGAACAGGATCTCCGAAGATGTGAGCCGGGTAAGAATGTACACGGGTCCGGCCCTGATGTATTTTATTAATCTGGCAGCCACTATCGGGTTCAGTGTTTATTTCATGTATAGCTCCCAACCATTACTTACAGTATATGTGTTGGCTCCGTTACCGTTGCTGGCGGTAACGATCTATTTTGTAAATACTATTATCAATAAAAAAAGTGAGCGGATTCAGGCGTTATTATCAGATCTGACCACCAATGCCCAGGAATCTTATTCGGGTATCAGGGTAATCAAATCTTTCGTCCAGGAAAAAGCCATGCAATTCTTCTTTAACCGCAATAGTGAAGACTATAAGAAGAATGCTGTTAGTCTTGCCAAAGTAGAAGCAATCTATTTCCCATCCATGGCATTATTGATTGGCTTGAGTACGCTCATAACAATCATGATGGGAGGTATCTACGCCATTAACAATCAGCATAACGTTACCATTGGTACCATTACCGAGTTTGTTATCTATGTGAACCTGCTTACTTTTCCGGTAAGCGCAATTGGCTGGACAGCCAGTATGATTCAGCGGGCAGCAGCTTCTCAGAAAAGACTGAACGAATTTTTACACACTGAACCAACCATTCAAAACCCGCCGGCGCCTGTAAAGCCGGTGTTGCAAGGCGATATTGTTTTTGATAATGTCAATTTTATTTATCCCAATACGGGAATACATGCGCTGGAGGATTTCAATATTCATATCCGTAAAGGAGAGAAAGTGGCGATAATAGGACATACAGGTAGTGGCAAAACAACCATCGCTCAATTACTATTAAGGATGTATGATCCTACCAGGGGCAGCATTTTGATTGATGGAACTGCTATCAATAAAATGGAGCTGGCTGAACTTCGCCGCCAGATCAGTTATGTGCCCCAGGATGTTTTTTTGTTCAGCGATACGATTGAAGATAATATCGCATTTGGGGATGGGAATACTGATCATGAAAAAGTGAGAACGGCCGCTATTTACGCCAATGTTGAAAAGGAAATTAATGGGTTCAGTAAGCAATATCAAACACAGATTGGCGAGAGAGGGGTTACCCTTAGTGGTGGACAGAAGCAACGGATTTCAATAGCACGTGCGCTGATCAAAGAACCTCGAATCGTAATTTTTGATGATTGCCTGAGCGCTGTAGATACCAAAACTGAAAAAGAAATTCTTCGCCACCTCTCTCTTTTCCTGGAAAAAAAGACCGCTATTATCATAACTCACCGGATTTTATCACTGGTCGAGTTCGATCAGGTCATCGTGCTGGAAGAAGGCCGGGTGACCGAAAAAGGCACCCATGCCGAGTTGCTTGCCCGAAAGGGACACTACAGTTATTTATATGAGCAACAGCGCCAGGAAAAAGAAAATAGCCTCCCGAATTCCTGAATCCAAGTGATCTTGCTCACTATTTTTTGTATTTCAGCGAATTAAGCCTATAAAATTTTGTTGGAAATTTTGCTGATTCCAAAATAAAATTATATTTGTGACTGCCTTTTGAAAGAGCTATTTGTAAACCTGACAAAAAACAACCAAACGTGGCGTACGAAAACAATGACAAAAGAATGGAAAGCGTTTACAGCAAACGTATAAGGGCTGGTAAACGGAGAACTTATTTCTTCGATGTAAGAGCTACCCGTGGAAACGATTATTACATCACCATCACTGAAAGCAGAAAAAAATTCGATGGCAACGGGTACGACAGGCATAAGATATTCCTGTACAAAGAAGATTTCAACAAGTTTGTAAAAGCATTAGGTGAGGCGGTTGACTATGTGAAAACCGATCTGATGCCTGATTTTGATTTTGATGCTTATAACCACGACCAGTTACCAGAAGGTGAAGATGGTAATGGAATGGAAAGAGTGGAAAGCAACACTGAAATCAATTCAGTTTCATCTGTTCCACCACCTGTTGTGCCAACTCCTTCAGAAAATGGAGCCAGTACTCCTTCTGCAGGTAACACAGAAGAAGTAGATAAATGGTAAACATTCCGTTTTAAATAATAAATCCCTCTGGCTCACCGGAGGGATTTTTTTTATATCACTTAATTAAAAAGCTCCTGCAAATAATGCGGAGGCTTTTGCTTTTAAATCATTACTGTTTTTTGATTTTTTCGACAACCTGCTTTGAAGTTGACTGGCAGCCGACCTGTTTAACTTTACTACCCGAAATGTTCCCGGTAATAGATCCTTCTTACTATTGACATATGATTGAATCGATTCTACCGATTGATCAATCTAAAGTGGAGTTTGTGAGAAAGTGAATAAGGATGTAAGAATAATCAATACAGGTAGTAGTAGATGTTTATACTTAATAAGAACTAGGTTGGTTATTGGAAATTTTTGGCATCTGAAGTTCCATAAAAAAAAGTTTATATTTCCGCACAAATTTTATAATGAATCCTGGGTACGCAGACGAGAGAATGATTGCAAAATTAGATAATCCCTGTTTTCCGCTATGGGTATTTTAATGTTATGCTTTTCGGGGTAATCCTTTTTTTGGCAATTTTACCCCAAGGATTTCGTTAATGAAAAGCAGTTCTATGGCATTTTTATAAGTAAAAACATTGATCTGAAATTATGTGAATATGTTAGTAACTTTAAATTACCATACTCACGAACTAGGAATAATATTGACAGTATCAAACTAACCAAAACCCCTTCTATGAGAAGATTTCTACCGATTGCGTTGGTAACGCTTATTTTAGTTTCCGCAACCATACTACTTTTCATTCTTCCCAACAAATCTCCGCAAGCAAAAGAAAATCGTCCAGATCGCATGGACCTGGCAATGGAACAGGAATTTATGCTTACAAGGGATATGAGTTTGAACCGTATCCCTAAGGAACGCCTATTAATAGCTTCAGAATTTAAGGAAGAAAAGTTAAGACAACAATCTGAGCTAAACACCGCCGTTAGTGGCATCAACTGGCAGGAAAGGGGCCCTTCGAATGTTGGAGGCAGAACAAGAGCCCTTTGGTTCGATCTGAATGATGCTCCACTATACCGCAAAGTTTGGGCAGCTGGTGTAAGTGGTGGATTATGGTCAACGCCGGACATTACCATTGCAACACCGGTGTGGACTAAGGTGGGTGATTTTATAGATAATCTTGCTGTTTCCAGTTTCGTGCAGGATCCAGCTACTCCCCAAACCATGTATTTTGGAACAGGGGAGGGTTGGTTTAATATTGATGCTGGTCGTGGTTTGGGAATCTGGAAATCTGCAAACGGCGGAACAACCTGGGCTCAATTGGCTTCAACCAATAATGCTAATTTCTATTATGTACAAAAAGTTGTGATAGGTAATGCAGGAGCTGTATTCGCATGTACGGCGAGTGCCGGTTTACAACGTTCTCTCGATGGAGGCACCAGTTGGACCAAAGTTTTGGGTTCTGGTGCAAATGGGGGAGTAAATAATAACGCGGCCGATATTGAAAGAGCAGCTAATGGAGATCTTTATTGTTCATTGGGAATTTTCTCTACTGGTAAAATTTATCGTTCTACTGATAATGGTACTACCTGGGCAGACATATCACCCGTGGGTAATGCAAGACGCATTGAACTCGCCACTGCACCTAGTAATTCCGACGTTGTTTATGCGATGTTCCATAGTGCCACCACAAATGATTGCGACGCGATCCGATCTTACAGCGTTGCAACAGGTTTGTGGACAGACGGAACCATTCCAACGATTGTTGACCAGGGAAGTAATTCAATTTTTACCCGTAGTCAGGCATGGTACGATCTTATAGCAGCCGTTGATCCCAATAACCCTACACGTTTATATATTGGTGGTGTTGATGCGCTTCGTTCAGACGATGCAGGCGCTACCTGGACACAAATGAGTACCTGGTCCCTGTTTGCAGCGACTGGATTTACTGCCGCACAAAACATACACGCCGATCATCATGCTATAACCTATGTTCCCGGAAGTTCATCCCGCGCTTTATGGGGAACAGATGGTGGTATTTTTTATACTACTAACGCAGACATTACCGGTGCAGGTGCCAAACCCACATGGGTAAGTAAGAATGATGGATTTAATGTTACTCAATATTACGCAGGAGCTATTCACCCCGTAACTACCAATTATTTTTTAGGAGGAACACAGGATAATGGTTCACATAAATTTTCTGCCGCTGGCTTAGGCGCCGTAACATCCGCATCCGGTGGTGATGGAGCATTCTGTCATATTGATCAGGACAATCCTCTCGTACAGATCACTTCTTACGTAAATAACAATTTCTTCGTATCAACTAATGGAGGCGCAAGCTTTACTACCCGCAATAAGAATAACAGAGGTTCATTTATTAACCCCACCGATTACGATAATACCGCTAACATATTATATGGAGGAGACAATGCTAATAATTATTACAGATGGACAAGTCCTGAAACAAATGGTGTTGACCAGCAGGTATCTGTTACACAGTTCGCAGGTGGCTCCATCACAAATGTGACTGTATCATCCACAATTCCAAATAGGGTTTATTTCGGTCTGAACAATGGTTCGGTGGTAATGGTTGACAATGCGCATACTGGTACTACTGCCACCGGAGTTGTTATTAAACCGGCTATATCAGGAGTTGTTTCCTGTATTGCTATTGATCCGGCTAATGAAGATCATATGCTTGTTACATCGAGTAATTATGGTGGAGGACAGGTTTATGAATCACTAAACGCGCTCTCTGGTTCACCGGTGTGGACCCTTGTGGATGGGAACCTTCCGGATATGCCTGTTCGATGGGCAATGTTTGATCCGCGGAATGGAGACTGGGCCATTATTGCAACAGAATTAGGAGTGTGGTCAACCGATAATATTAACGGTGCATCTACTGATTGGGATCCTACTAATAGCGGTCTGGCTAACGTGAGAGTTGATATGCTTCAATACAGAAGCAGCGATCGTACAATATTAGCTGCTACACATGGTAGAGGAATGTTCACTGCCGTCGTACCAAACGTAACTACCCCGGATATTAACTTTGCCAGTGCAACAAGTTTTGTAACAGAACAAACCACTGCAAGCAGCGGTTGCCGCAATTATAGGGATTATACTGTTACTATGACCATTGCCAATCCACCTACGGGTGATGCAACTGTAACTGTAAATATACAAGGTGGTAATACGGCTATCCAGGGGTTGGATTTTGATTATACAACAAATGGAAATTTCGCGGCGCCTAGTAATACCGCGGTATTCCTGAATGGTGCAACTACATCAAAAGATATTACACTGCGTATTTATAATGATGCAGAAATTGAGCCTAGCCAAAGCGTAACATTTAACTATACTATTTCAGGAGCCACCAATGCGCAACCCGGAGCGGGAGCGCAAACCCATTTGGTAACAATTACTGATAATGATGTGGCACCTGTTGGTAGCTCCAGTTCAGTTTATACTATCGGAACAGCTTCCACAGCATTAGCAAGTGCACTTGATGGAACAGGGGATGGTCAACCTTTCGATGCAAAATTGCAAAGCAAGAGAACACATTTCCTTTATAAGGCAAGTGAACTTACGGCTGCAGGCATGACTGCCGGAAACATCACATCCGTAGAATTCAATTTTTTTAACAAACTCAGCACAAGGCCATACCAGAACATGCAAATTAAAATGGGTGCAACGGCGGTAACTAACCTGGTAGTGCTTCCTTCAACTGTAAATGTTGTCGCTGTTTCCAATGTAAAATCAATCGCCTCCTTTACTCCGGTAACGGGTTGGAACAGTATTACCCTAGATGTGCCATTTGCCTGGAACGGTACCAGTAATATTGTAGTTGAAGTGTGTTATGATAATGTCACTCCTGATCCCACAAATTTTGCCGATATCGTTTATGGATTTAGTGATGGAGGTACAGCCTCCCAGGGCAATATGTTCTGGCAAAATAATATCAATTGTAGCGGTGCTTTCAGCTCGGTTCAATTTTATCCAAACGGTGTAAAACCCAATTTCCGATTTGGTATGGCAGTAGTAGGTACACCTATCGCCACGGTATTGAATACATCCCGCAGTGAGTATCTTGGTCCGAACAGCGATGTATATTTCTATTCTACCGGTGGCGAATTATTGGCTCGTATCCGGAATACATCCGCGCACAACTATGGCTGTACTCAGATAGAAGTTGACCGTGCAGGTACAACATCCGCGCAATTCTGGAATAATAATACGAGCAATTACCTGATGAATAAAACCTTTAGGGTAATTCCAACCAATAACAATCCTACCGGCACGTATGACATCACACTCTATTATACGCCTGCTGAAGTAAATGGCTGGCAAACTGCAACGGGTCAACTATTCAGTAATATTCATCTGATAAAAGTTGCCGGACAGATATCCAGTGTAACCCCCGCTAATCCTAATGGTGGCGGTACAGTACAAATTGTAGTACCAACCCGAAGTACGCTCGGACCTAATTCAACATTAACCTTTAGTTTCAATAATGGGTTCTCAGGTTTCGGTGCTGGTATTGAAGGATTCGCATTACCAGTAACTCTGCTCGATTTCACCGGTCGCCTGAGAAATAACAGCGTGGCACTCGAATGGCGCACCGCATCTGAACAAAACAGCAAGGGCTTCGAAATCGAAAGATCTTATGATGGCTCTAACTTTACAAAAGTTGGGTATGTTGATGCTGCAGGAAATAGTAATAGCATTCGTAGCTATGCATTCCCAGATAAAGAGATTGCACAGGATGCAAACTATTACAGGCTGAAACAGATTGACCTGGATAATAGATTCGAATACAGTAAGGTGGTTGTTATCCGGAATCCGACTGTAAGCAAGTATCCGTTCCGTATACTTAGCAATCCTGTTCAGAATACTCTCGACATTCAATTTGGTAATCCACCAAATGGAAGGGTATCGGTTGTATTGTTAGATGTTTCTGGAAAAGCATTATTGAACTGGCAAAGTGAAAGCCCGGCTCAATCGAGGATTCGGATAGATCTCAGCCGGCTGAATCTTGCAAAGGGAGTGTATATCGTTCGGGCAAAAACACCAACGAGAGAATTTACAGAGAAGATCATTAAACAATAAATGTAAAATTTCGAATATAAAATGTAAAATGTAAAACAGGGCTTCTGATTAGAATTGCGTTCTTAATTAATCAGGGGCCCTGTTTTACATTTTACATTCTATATTTTGCATTTTACATTTTTCAGCGTTTTCTTTTCTGCGCACCTGGCATCGATGCGGGTGGGATACCCGGAGGATTCGCATTAGGCATTTTAACTGTCTGGTTCTTGTCTGGTACCAGGCAAGGCATATTATCAGGTGGTAGCACCATTACTGTCCCATTTAATGTACGATGAGAATATTGACCCGCAGCCATAGCGCGGTGTCGCTGAAGAAATGCTTCCCTTAATTTTTGTTCCCGTATCCGAGCGCTATCGATTATAACAACCGGCTGATCCATTGAAGGCAGATTGAATTCTTTTCTTTTATAGGCATCTTTCGTTTTAGGAAGATCCTGAGAAAATCCGGCTGTGGTAAAAATGAGGGCTGCGGCTGCAATGGTTAATTTAGTACGCATAGCATTTTCTTTTACTGATGACTAACTACCCTAAGTTACACAATTAAATTCTCATTTTTTTATAGGCATTGATTAAGCCGTTTGTTGAAGAATCGTGACTAACAACAATATCAGGGTTTTGGAGCTCTGGTAAAATTTTATTAGCCAATTGTTTGCCGAGTTCCACTCCCCATTGATCGAAGCTGTAGATATTCCAGATAACCCCCTGTACAAATATTTTATGCTCATATAAAGCGATCAGCTGACCCAATGTAAAGGGGGTGATCTTCTTAACCAGAATCGAATTGGTCGGCCGGTTCCCGCTGAATACTTTAAATGGAACAAGTGGTCCGTATTCTGATTCGCTTTTCCCGGCCTTCTTAAACTCTTCGATCACCGTATCCGCATTTTTTCCATTCATCAGTGCTTCTGTTTGAGCGAAAAAATTAGACAAGAGTTTGGGATGATGATCGCTCAATGGGTTATGACTGATTGCAGGGGCTATAAAATCGCAGGGAATCATTACTGTTCCCTGGTGGATCAGTTGATAAAAAGCGTGTTGGCCGTTAGTGCCAGGCTCTCCCCATATAACGGGTCCGGTAGAATACTCAACTTTTTTACCATTCCTATCTACGCTTTTTCCATTGCTTTCCATATTGCCTTGCTGGAAATAAGCGGCAAAGCGATGGAGGTATTGATCGTATGGTAGTATCGCTTCACTCTCGGCCCCAAAGAAATTGGTGTACCAGACGCCGATCATCGCCATCAACACCGGTATATTTTTTTCAAACGCTGTATTAAGGAAATGAAGATCGCTATCATGCGCGCCTTTCAATAACTGTTCGAAATGATCATATCCAATGGTAAGAGCAATCGATAATCCGATTGCGCTCCATAGGGAATACCGACCACCCACCCAATCCCAGAATTCAAACATATTGGCCTTATCGATACCGAATTTCACTACTTCTTTTTCATTGGTAGAAAGAGCCACAAAATGTTTGGCGATATGTGCTTCATCTTTTGCATTCTGAAGGAACCAGGAACGCGCCGAATGCGCATTCGTCATCGTTTCCTGCGTGGTAAAAGTTTTGGACGCAATCAGGAAAAGTGTTTCTTCCGGATTTAATTTTTTTAAGGTCTCGCTAATATGAGTTCCATCTACATTAGATACAAAATAGGTTTGAATACCACTAACCC
>Ga0157380_10003634_pt1 | contig 10601 bp, 7 predicted proteins | sample S35metaG_FD_119757 | JGI IMG/M metagenome (GOLD analysis project Ga0157380, IMG submission 119757) | Switchgrass rhizosphere microbial communities from Kellogg Biological Station, Michigan, USA - S3-5 metaG | ecosystem: Host-associated > Plants > Roots > Rhizosphere > Soil | place: USA: Michigan...
CGGATGGCCGCGACCCAACTCGACTGTCCACTTCGTGACCGACGGCATCGAAAGCGCCGTGAACCAAGCCAAAGCCGCCGCCGGCGGGAAGTCCGTTGGGGTCCACGGAGCTGACACCATCCAGCAGTTGCTGAATGCTGGCTTGCTCGACGAAATCAGCGTCGACATCGCTGCGGTCCTTCTTGGCTCCGGAGTTCGACTCTTCGACCGCCTCGTCGGTACGCCAGCCGTCCTTGGCAACCCGACGGTGATCGCGGGCGTCGGCGTCACACACCTGCGCTACCCAGTACACAAGGCGTAGTGCGACCCCATACCCTTTCTGGCCCCGCGAAGTAGGGTCGACATCACGGCGCACCTAACGTGGACAGCATGGCGCGCCGCCCGTGGGGACTTGGCCGAGAACCTGCAATCATAGGACGACATGTCACGGCTACTCGTGCTTGGTTTCTCCATCTCACTCGATGGATACGGCGCCGGCTCGCGCCAGTCGCGTGAGGAACCGCTCGGTGTCGGCGGCGAAAGCCTGCACGACTGGCTCGTGCACACTCCCACCTTCAAAGGAACGCACGGCGGCGGTGCTGGCGGGCCTGAAGACACCGACGTCGACGAACAGTTCGCTGCCCGGGCCATGGCCGGCATCGGGGCCTGGATCATGGGTCGCAACATGTTCGGCCCGATACGGGGGCCGTGGCCCGACGAATCGTGGCACGGCTGGTGGGGAAAGAACCCGCCCTATCACACGCCGGTGTTCGTCCTGACGCATCACAAGCGCCCGCCACTGGAGATGGAAGGCGGTACCGTCTTCCACTTCGTGACGGATGGGATTGAAGCGGCGCTCGAACGCGCACAGGCAGCGGCCGGCGTAAAGGACATCCGATTGCTCGGCGGCGCCAGCACCATCCGCCAGTACTTGAAGGCCCGCCTCATCGACGAGATGCACCTCGCGGTCGCACCGATCCTCCTTGGCGCGGGAGAGCACCTGCTGGCGGACATCGATCTGTTGGCGCTTGGCTACACACGTACCAGGTGGGTGGCCAGCGCTGAGGCGACGCACTACACGATCGCGAAGAGCTAGTAGCCGTTTGGCACGTTTTCGAGACACTTCTCGAAGCTCTCGCCTAACGAACGTTGCCGCCGACAACCGATCCGATGGCCGGATGAACGACCTCGGATGGACGGGGCTCGGTGTGCGGTGTGCTGGCTCGAGGCTCGCGTGACCGCGTGACTGAGTGGCCCTCCGCGACGTAAGTTGTGGCATGGTCAAGCTGATCTATTCGATGCCCGGCGCGTGTCGATGACTGATGTCCTCACGCGCCTCGCCGGATCCCTTGCCGACCGCTACGACGTCCAGCGCGAGCTGGGGGCAGGCGGAATGGCAACCGTGTATCGCGCAGTCGATGTGAAGCATCAGCGCGACGTGGCCATCAAGGTCCTGCACCCGGAACTCGGCGCGGCTCTCGGCAGCGAGCGCTTTCTTTCGGAAATCCGAACAACCGCGCGCCTGCAGCATCCGCACATCCTGCCGCTCCTCGACAGCGGCGAGGCTGACGGTCTGTTGTACTACGTGATGCCGCTCGTGACCGGCGAGACGCTCCGGCAACGGCTCGAGCGCGAAAAGCAGCTGCCGATCGACGACGCCATTGCCATCGCTCGCGAGGTGGCCGACGCCCTCGGCTACGCCCACGGGCTGGGCGTGATCCATCGCGACGTCAAGCCGGAGAACATCCTGCTGCGTGAGGGGCACGCACTGGTCGCCGATTTCGGCATCGCCCTCGCCGTGCAGACGGCTGGCGGCGCCCGCATGACGCAGACGGGATTGTCGTTAGGTACACCGCAGTACATGTCGCCCGAACAGGCGATGGGCGAGCGCACGATCGACGGACGCTCCGACCTTTACTCGCTGGGCGCAGTCGCCTACGAGATGCTCGCCGGTGAGCCGCCGTTCACTGGACCCAACGTGCAGGCGATCGTCGCGCGCCTTCTCGCCGAGGAACCACGCAGCCTCGCGGTTCAGCGCCGGGCGGTTCCTCCGGGGGTCGAGAACGCGGTCATGCGCGCGCTCGAAAAACTCCCGGCGGATCGCTACTCACGCGCCGCGGAGTTTGCGGCCGCACTGCTCGTCGACGCCCCGGCGTCCGTTCGCGCCGGTGGGCGTTCACGCCGGAATCCGTCATCGCGAATCTGGCCCATGGCGGCCGTGGGCGCGGCGATGCTGGCTGCCGGCGTTGTCGTCGGTCGCGTGCTCGCGAAACCCGCGTCGGTGATCGAGCCGTCGCGACAGCTCGCGATCGCTTTGCCGGATTCGATGCGCGTCGCGTTCAAGGGGAACCTCGACGCTCCCGGCGGCCAGGGCTCGGTGACGATCAGCGGGGACGGACGCCGAATCGCCTGGATCGGGACCACTCCGCGCGCGACTGAAGACAACGTGCAGCTGTACGTGCGCGACCTGAGCTCGTACACGATCAAAGCGGTCCCGGGCACGGCGGGCGCATTCGCTCCTTTCCTCTCCGACGACGGGTCACTCCTCGGGTACTTCAGCGGCCGGGAGCTTCGGGAGACGAATCTCAACAACGGCGAGACACGCGTCCTCGTTAGGGATCTCTCCCGGCAGCCGAACGGAGCTGTGTACCTGGCGAACGGCACCGTTCTGGTTGCCGTCGAGTCGGGCGTTCTCACGTTTGTCGCTCGCGGCGGCGGAACCAGGCGGATGAGAGTGTCCGCCCCGACCAGCAGCGACATGGACTCGACCGGCGTGATGAGCTTTCCCGAGGCAGTGCCCGGCGATCAGTACGCCGTGGGGGTGTCGCGCGGCGGACCGATGGTCGTGGCTACGCTGACCGATGGCTCGATCCGACGGATCCGTCCCTTCGACGTGGCCGATTCCACAGCGGGGGTCGTCGGGGGCGCGCCCCGGGTCGTCGGAGGTCGCCTGTACTGGCTGGAGCACGATGTGGTGCTGTCGGCCGCTTTCGACGCGGACGCAGCGCGGCTGACATCGGAGCCGACCCCGGTCGTCTCCGGTGTGCGCGGAGACCTGTTCGGCGCTGCGGACTTCGATGTGGCCAATGACGGCACGGTGGTGTTTGTCGCCGGAGCCGATCCAGCGATCGGCCACCTGGCATGGATCGACGCCAAGGGTCGAGTCGATACACTCGCGCTTCCACCGGCGAACTACGCCGGCTTCGACGTGTCGCCAGATGGTCGCTCGCTCCTCACGAAGGCGATCAACTCGAGCGGAACGACAGAGATCCGGGTGTTCGACGTCGCCCGGGGGATGAGCACTGTGCTCGATGTAGGTACCGGAGACGTCAGCCAGCCGGGGTGGAGCGCCGATGGCCGCTCGGCGCTGATTTCCGTCGCGCCACAGGGACTCGCCTCGGCGCGCGTTCTTCGCGTGCCGGTAGATGGTCGTTCCTCGATCGATACGATCATGCCGGGAGGCCTCGATCGGTATGCGGTGTCGCGCGACGGACGGGTGACGGTCCTCCAGGTTTCGACGACGCGTTCACCGAATCGATATCTCACCGTGGGACAGGGAGCGAAGCTCTACGCCAGCACGAACCACGGTCCGTTCGAGGAGCTCACCGCACTTCGCGACTTTGTGGCTCCGGCGCTGTCACCCGACGGCAAGTGGGTGGCGTACGAGAAGTACGGCGTCGGACAGTCGGGGATGTACATCGAACGCTTCCCCCTGGACGGTCGGCCGATCCCGGTGCCGACTGATGGCGACGCGTTCGAGACATTCTTCTCGGCGAAGGGTGACAAGTTGTTCTACCGGGTGGGCCGCGGTGTCATGCAGGTGCCTCTCACGGTCACTGGTGACCGGATGACGCTCGGCAGACCGACGATGTATGTGGAGCTCGCCTTCGCCGATTTTCTGGGTCGCGGCTACAAGCTGGGGAACGACGACCGATTGTTGGTGAAACTGCTGCCGAGCACCACCCCGCAGTCGGAGATTCGCGTCATGACCGGGAATCGATAGCCGAGCTGCCGCCTAACGCCGCTTCGGGGGGCGGCTATGAAGACCTCGTCGTCGCAACCCTGGTCCAACGCGCGTTTCGTGGAACGCAAGCCAACTTATCGCCGGACGCATACACCGAAGGTGCCAATGCCCCACCTGCCGCGTTCATTCCATCGAGGCCTGATGGGCCTCACGGATCTCTGCTTCTCTGTTCTCGCCGGAGTACACGTCGCGCTGTTGCTCACCGCCTGTGCGCCAGCGACGCGCCGACAGGTGGTGAATCCACCGGGCATCTCACCGCTGGTTCCGGCCTACTCCGTCGCCATCCGCTATGGTGACATGGTCTTTGTATCCGGAATGACCGGTATCAAGCCCGGTACGCAAGACATTATCGAAGGCGGTGTGGCGGCGCAGACGCGGCAGACGCTCGAGAACATCAGGACTGTGGTGCAAGCGGCGGGCGCCACCATGGCCGATGTCGGGGAATGCACGGTATTCCTTCTCGACATGGCCGACTACGGCGCGATGAACGGTGTCTACCTCGAGTTCTTCACGGCGGATCCACCAGCCCGCGCGACGCTGGCAGTTTCAGCGTTGCCGAGACCGGCGGCCCGCGTGGAGATCAAGTGCAGCGCGGTGCTCGGACGGCGCCGAGGGTAGGCGTTAGGCGCGCCACGCATCGTCGCAGGGCGGCAGCGAAATTACCCCGAGCCGTGCACCACCGCTGCCGCGAGCAATCGATCCTTGGGGATGCCATGCCGCGCGTGGCTCTCGACGAGCTTCCGCGACTACTTCGAGGTCGAATCCCGCGCCTTCTGCGCGCGTCGCAACGTCGTGAACTCATTCATCAACCGGAACGCTTCCCGTCCGCTCAAGTCCTGATACAGCGTGTCGGGAGCTGCCCCTTTCCGCTTCACGATGAGGAGTCCGCCCGGCGAACCACCGCGTTTGATGGGCTGGAGGTTGATGTCGCTCTCCTGCAGCGAGCGCCGGATGGTGCCCGTGGGCGCGTGGCGAATAATCGCGGAGTCGGTCAGGAGCAACGCATCCGCGAACGTGCGATTGGCCTGGACGAAGACGAGCTCGACGCGTTCGCTCGCACGCACGCTCCCTGTCTCTCGCGCGAGGCGCACGATCGAATCCGGCACCGCACCACCCGACGCGATCAAGGCGGGATCGGCACCCTCGCCTCCGCTCATGAAGAATGACATCATCTGCAATCCGATGCGCGCGCCGAAATAGATCACAGGTCCCGCGCTCGCCACGGCAATCCCCACGTAAAGCGCGCGTCGCTTCCAGCGTCGACGTCGCACCTGCGACGGTGTCAGCAGCGCGTCCGGCGTGCTCGCCGCGGTCAATTCCTTCACCAGCTCGGCGGCGGTGGGTCGCGTCGCCGGGTCCTTCGCCAACATGTGATCCACCAGCCGAACGAGCGCCACCGGCGTCTCGGGCTCGCGCTCCGACACCTTGGGGATGGGCGCCGAGATGTGCATCGCGATCACTTCGGTCACGTTGCGCCCCGGGAAGGGGAGCGTGCCCGTGAGCATCTCGTACAGCACGACGCCTAACGCGTAGACATCCGAGCGTCCATCGACCTGCTCGCCGAGCGACTGCTCCGGGCTCATGTAGTGCGGGGTTCCGGTGGTCGATCCCTGGAGCTCACGCGGCGGTCGCGAGGTAACGAGCGCGATCCCGAAGTCGGTGACGGTCGCATTGCCGTTGGCATCGAGGAGGATGTTCGCGGGCTTGATGTCGCGGTGCACGACGCCCACGGCATGCGCCGCGGCCAGTGCCCCTGCGCACTCGAGCGCGATCCTCGCCGCCTCCGGGGCCGAGAGCTTTCCCTTCGCGATACGATCCTCGAGAGACTGCCCGGGGAGGAGCCGCATGACGAGAAACAGCAGTCCTCCGGTGGACTCCGCGGCATACAGCGGCACGATGTGTGGATGTTCGGCTGCGGCAATCGTCCGAGCTTCGTGGAGGAACTGCTCCTCGAGGGCGGCGTCGACGGCGAGCGACGGGTCCAGCACCTTGATGGCCACGTCGCGCTCGAGGAAGGGATCGTGTGCGCGGAATACGGCGGCGAACCCTCCCTGTCCCAGGAGGGTGCCGAGCTGGAGCTGCTCACCGAGCGACGCCTCGAGCTTGGGCCGCAACGCGGCGATGTCGATGCTCATGAACGTCCGAGCGCATAGGCACGCACAGCGGTAGCGACAGCGAGTACGGCAACGCAGACTGGCCGGCCAGCCCCGCAAGATTCACGTGATTGAGCGCCCAATTGAAAACCAGCACGCCGACGCCCGCCGCAATGACCGCCCGCGATCGCGCTCAAAACCGCGTCTGTCGGCGAGCCGCTCGAGCTCGGCGCGCGTCGCCCAAAGATCCCGCGGTTCGTGCTCATCCAGAGTTCGGCCGGCGTCGTATTCGAGAATTTTGATGAGCGACGACAGTCACGGAATGGGAATGCGGTACAGATTCCGCTGTGTGTTGCCGCGATAGAACGCGTAGATAGCCGGCGCGGGGCCGACAGTGACCAGACGACCCTCGATGCGACGCGCGCCGGGGAGGCGGGCAATTTCTTCGTCAGTATGAAATCCGCCCGTCGGAACCGGCGGTAACATCTGACCAGGCGCCAGCGGCACAAAAAAGGCCCGTGGCGACCCGGTTATCGACAACAAGGCTCCCCCAGCCGCCCAGGCGATTTGTCCAAGGCCGCCGAGCGAGATCGGCGGCTTGCCATCGAGCGAATACGCCTGGCCGGCCGCAGGTCCGTGTCCGCCGAGCGGACCCCAGCCGAAGACCCACCGGCCATCCGGCGATACCGGGCTGGCAAAGTTGAACTGGTTGACTGGCTGTTCAACGGCCTTTCGCAACCCGCTTCCGTCGGGACGCACGCGATAGATGAAACCAAGGCTGCCCTCGGCCGTGGACGCTCCTTCGCTGTGCCGGAAGAGAATCTCGCCATCCGCCAAGAAATGCGGTTGCCCGCCTTCCACAGTCGGGACTTGGCGTACCGACGCGCTGCGATCCAGCGGCACCAGCCAAAGCCGGCTGCGACCGGCTTCATCCGGCGCCTCCATGACGACCTGCCGGCCATTGCGCGAAATGTCGAAATTCAGCACCTGAAAACCGCGCACCACCGGCTCCACGCGACCGGACCTCAAATCGGCCACCATCACCTCTCCGGGATCACGGTAGTACGCGTATTCACTGGGTTGGTCTTTCACCACGCGGTACAGGAGCTTGCTGCCATCCGGAGTAAACACGGGATTCGCTGCGTTTCCTTCGAGCGAGATCTGCCGATCGCCGCTCGAATCATGAAGCCAAAGCGAGGCGCCTAACGTGGAGACCGCGGTCACGAGCGAGCGGCCATCTGGGGCCATCGCGATTCCTTCCTCGGCGGTCGGACCCGCCGTCATCTGCTCCGGCTTGCCTCCGGGAAATCGCTGGCGCCAGACGTGATTCGCACCCACCGCATTTGAAGTGAAGTACATCCACTTTCCATCCGGCGACCACGCCGCGAAAGTACAACCTCCTCCCGGAGGACCGACCTTTTGTCCTGAGGAACTGCCATCCGCAGGAACCACTCGGCAAGGTTCCCACAAGTGATCGATATCCATCTCCACGACCAGCACCCATTTGCCATCGGCTGATAGCGCGGAACGGTGCGCCATGTCGGGTTCGTTCTCGGGAACATAGACGTCACGTTGCGCCGCGCGGCTCTCCTCAGAGGTTACCACGGCCATATGCACGCCTCTACGCATCTCGGAAAACATGATTCGTAGAGGACCGGTCCAGACCACCCCCGATGCGTTCTCGAGCATCATCTGCGGCTCGCCGCCATGCACCGGCACCGTCCACGTATCCCACTGAAAGTCCGGGTTGACGGTGGTATAGGCGATACGCGAGCCGTCCGGAGAGAACACTGGGCTCATCTTGTCCAGCTTGTCGTTCGTCAATTGCACCGGTTCGCCGTCCGGAAGCGCCTTGACGTAGATCTGCCCCGGACCATAGAAACTCGACTCGCCTCGAACAAACGCTACCATTCGTCCATCGGGCGAGAGTGCAGGCTGCCCGGCCGAATCGGGGAACTTGGTAAGCGGTACCCACTGCGAAGAATCCGTTGGCTGGACGGGGCGTACCAACGAGAGCGCGATCGTGGCGACAGCGGCCAATGCCAGCGCGAGTGAGCAGGCGAGTAGCCACGGACTCACTACGTTCTGCGCCTGTTTGATGCCTTTGCGAGCGTCCTCGATCGTAGCCAGTCGTTGGTTCACGTCCTTCTGCAGGCAGTGGCGCAGGAGCTGACGCACCTTTGGAGGGGTCTTGGGCGGAAGCCGGCGCCAGTCCGGGTCGCGTTCCAGCACCGCGGTGACTGATTCCTGCACGGTGTTGGCTCGAAAGATCCGTTCACCTGTGAGCAACTCGTAGAGCAGGCATCCGAAGGACCAGATGTCCGTTCGGGGATCTACCTGTTCGCCGCGCGCCTGCTCCGGACTCATGTAAGCAGGCGTGCCGATCACGTGGCCCGTCACAGAGCCGGAAGCGTTGACGTCCGGCGGTTGAGCGGTTGACTCGTCCTCTTGCCCATAGACGGCCTTCGCCAGACCGAAGTCCAAGACCTTCACCTGGCCTTCCGGTGTGATCATCACGTTCGCGGGCTTGAGGTCGCGGTGGACGATGCCACGGGCGTGAGCGGTGGCGAGAGCCTCTGCGATTTGCTCGCCGATTCGCAGCGCTTCGGTAATGGGAAGTGGTCCCGCCGGATGCTGGCCTTCGACCAACTCCAGAACCAGGAAATCCGTCCCGTCGAATTCCTCCAGTCCGTAAATCGCGGCGATATGCGGGTGATTCAGCGACGCCAGTGTCCGTGCCTCGCGGCGCAAACGCGACATTCGCGCGCGATCGCGCGCGAACTGACCGGGCAATGTCTTGATCGCGACGTCCCGGCCGAGCCTAACGTCGTGTGCGCGGTAAACCTCGCCCATACCACCCGCGCCGAGCGGGGCGACGATCTCGTATGGACCGACGCGACGTCCCGCTGCGAGCACGGTGTGAGACGGCGCGGGATCCATCGCGGTCGCGAGCGCCGCGAGCGGATCAGCAAGCACGGAGTCCCTGGCGACGGGCAGGTGATCGAGGAAGCCGGCGTTCGCGGTGTCCGCCGCTAACAACGACTCGACTTCACGACGCAACGCCGCGTCGTCAGCGGTCGCCGAGGCCAGGAAGGCGTCGCGCTCTTCGGGCAACCGTTCGAGGGCGTCTTGAAACAGCGCCTTCACGCGCGGCCATCGCTCGTCGATCACGGTGGATCCTCGAAGCCGAGCTCGCGATTGAGCCACGCTCTCGCGGTGCGCCACGCGCGTTTGGCTGTCGACGGGGACACGCCGAGGACATGGGCGGCTTCTTCGATCGTGAGCCCGCCAAACGCACGGAGCTCGACGATCTTGGCCAGTTCGCCGTCGAGTGTCGCCAGGCGTTCGAGCGCATGATCCAGCGCGAGGATGGGCATCTCGTTTGCCGCGGCGACGTCTTGGGCCTCATCGATTGACACACATCGCACGCCCTCGCCCCGTTTGCTCGCGCGGTGACGACGGGCGTGGTCGACCAGGATGCGGCGCATGATGTTCGCGGCGACGCCAAAAAAATGCGCTCGATTCTGCCAATCGACGTGCCGTTGATCGACGAGCCGAATGAACACCTCGTGTACAAGGGCGGTCGGCTGCAGCGTGTGGTCGGCACGCTCGTTCCGAAGCTGGCGCAGGGCGACGCCGCGGAGCTCCTCATAGACGATTGGCAGCAATTGGTTGAGCGCAGTTCGGTCGCCGCGACTCCAATCGCCGAGCAGTGCCGTCACGTCGTGGGGCGAGACCAAGGGACCCTGCTTGGTTGGACCGGTGCTCCGAGCATAGCACCGCGGAACACTACCCGTCCACCTCCGTCACGATGACCCAATATGGGCCCCCCTTGCGCGATCTCCTATAAGCGGGGCTCTCAAGTGCGTAGGTACGTCCGGAAAACGACGGTAGAAAACAGGCAGCAAACCGAAGGAGGGAACATGCGATTCGTAATGGTTATTGGGTGTCTTTGTGGAGGAGTGCTGGCCGCCGTTGGATGTGCCGAAGGACGCGGGATTCCGACCAGTCCGAGCGCGACTGGGGTTGTTTCTGTTTTGTCGGCACCCCTCCCCAGCGCCGCGCGGACTGCCCCACACGCAGTGCTGCTCCTCACGAAGACCTGCGATGCGATCGACCACTGCACGGTGATCACGTCATCGTCCGGGCCTTTCCCTGTGGGCAGCGATGTGAACTACTTCGGGCCTCTGCTCGAGTCCAGGACGACGAGCCGAATTCTCGTGACAACGCCTGGTGGTGATACCGCAGATGGCCACTGCTCGGTGAGCTACAAGACTGGCACAGGGACGTGCGTCATCATCGGCGGCACTGGTGCGCTCGCGGGACTTCACGCCAACCTCGAAGTGTCATCAGACGCGGATTTCGTGGTGTTCACCTGGGAAGGTCGCTATCACTTCGAGCCTGGATTCCGCCTGATGGAACGAATCACTACCCCAGATCGATCTTCCGCATCGCCGTGACATGCGTCGGCATCGCACGTCGGCCATCTAACGTGCGTTGACGCA
>Ga0157380_10003635_pt1 | contig 10601 bp, 5 predicted proteins | sample S35metaG_FD_119757 | JGI IMG/M metagenome (GOLD analysis project Ga0157380, IMG submission 119757) | Switchgrass rhizosphere microbial communities from Kellogg Biological Station, Michigan, USA - S3-5 metaG | ecosystem: Host-associated > Plants > Roots > Rhizosphere > Soil | place: USA: Michigan...
ACTTCGTAACCGTATGTTCCGTGAAGGTGTGCATGTTGTAAGCGTACAGCCGGGATTTGTGTATACGCGAATGACAGAATCAATTAAATTACCTCCCTTATTAACAGCTAAACCTGAACAGGTAGCTGAAACAGTATATTCAGCTATAAAGAATAAAAAGAATACAGTTTATGTAAAATGGTTCTGGCGCTGGATCATGCTTATCATAAAATGTATTCCGGAGTTTATGTTCAAAAAAATGAAGCTTTGAAGCAAATCGCGTTTTTTGATTTTGATGGAACGATTACTACTAAAGACAGTTTCCTGGAATTTATTAAATACCAGAAGGGAACATTTAGGTTTTATGCAGGCTTTATCCTGAACGGTCCGTTTTTAGTGGCCTATAAAATAGGCATTATATCCAATCAATATGCAAAAGAAAGAGTGATGCGCTTTTTTTTTGGCAAGATGCAGACAGAGAAATTCCAACTGGCATGCGATGAGTTTTCTGATAACATGATTCCTTCTTTGATGAGGCCGAAGGCACTTCTGGAAATAAAAAAACTTCAGGAAGCAGGAGTAGCGGTCGTTATTGTTTCGGCTTCAGCCGAAAATTGGCTACGCAATTGGTGTGCAACACAAGGAGTTTCATTATTGGCTACAAGATTGCAACATAGTAATGGCAAGATCACAGGTAAAATTGAAGGACTGAATTGCCATGGCGAAGAAAAAGTTCGTCGTGTTCACGAAGCATACGATCTATCTGAATACTCCAGGATATATTGTTATGGAGATACAAAAGGTGACAAGCCCCTGTTGGGACTTGCCACCTTTTCGTTTTATAAGCCATTCCGTTAATTATTGCTTTATCAGCTTTCGCACTTCCTGAACGTTATTACCTATTGATATCTTCATCAGGTAAGTACCTTTATTCAATCGTTGCAGATCAAGTGTTGTACTAACCAGGTCCTGACCCTTCATTAGTTGTTGTTGCAAAACCAATCTGCCATCTATTGAGAATAGAGTTATACTCAACAGTCCCTGCTCTGGTTTATTAACCTGAACTGTTACATATTTCTGTGACGGGTTCGGGAAATACTCGATCGAAGAAGCATTGGTGATAGTCGGATTCACTACAGCGATACTGCTATAACTGCTTTTTCCATCACTGCTTACCTGGCGGATTCGATAGAACGTTTTCTTTGTTGTTTTGTATGCATCAATGAACTGGTAGTTCTGCACTTTGAATGAAGTTCCCGCTCCAGGTATTTTACCAATGGAACTAAAACTTATCCCATCATCACTTCTTTCTATTTCGAATAAAGTATTCTGATATTGACTTTCCGTTGCCCAGAGAATTTTATTTTCTGAACCGCTATTCCTTGCATTGAAATAAAGCCATTGTACCGGTAACGAAACAGCGGATGAACGAATATAAACCGTATCTCTCGTACTGGCTCCGGCATTGTCGGTTGATTGTAATTCAAACGCGTAGTCACCAAGCATCAGGAACGATAGTGCCGGTGCAGCTATGTTTGCATTTGATATTGTAAAGATAGCAGGTCCTGAAATTTTTGTCCATTGGTACGAATTGATTGTTCCATCAGGATCGTAAGAATTACTACCATTCAAGGTGGCGGTTGATGTACTCGTCAGCATATCATCTCCAGCTTCTGTAACCGGGGGTATATTAGTTGCAGCACCATTAATTACTGTAACGGTCACATTGGAAACGGCTACACTGGCTCTGTCATCAACAACTTTAAGCTCAAATACATAATTGCCTACTGTTGTAAGATTGATAATACTCGTAAGACCAGTTGTAGATACAGGTGTTATAATATTACCGGTTGCAGGTCCGGAAACTTTGCGCCAGATATAACGCACGATGTTACCATCTGCATCTGAAGAAAGTGCCCCACTCAGGTTTACCGTTCCTGGTGTTCTTGAAATAATTACGTTAGCTCCCGCATTTGAAACGGGTAATACATTTACCGGTAAACTTTTATTTTGCCCAAGGAACCATTCATACACATTCGGGTTTTGCCAATTATATACAGTATCAAAAGCACGATCCCAGATTCCATGTCCTCCGCTACTATAAAGCGTCATTAATGGAGCAACGGCAGGACTTGCCGCTTGTACCGATGCCACCTGGCTGGTTGTACATCCTACGCCTACAGTACCATCATCCATTGCATGAAATGCCCAGAGTGGCAAATTTGCATAGGCAATATTAGGCATGGATAAACCTGTACAAGTTCCGCATGCAGGAGCTATAGCCGCGAGTTGTTTTGCTTGTGCCAGTGAAGCAGCAGGATAATGCCATACGCCACCTCCACCAAGACTAAGTCCTGCAAGAAATATACGGTTGGTGTCGATTTGTAAATTTGCTTTGGCGTACTTGATCATTTCCTCGGTATAAAAATCAACCCAATCACCATAACCGGAATTCAATTGCGGAGAAAGAACCAGAAATGTTTCCCATTTTCCATTCCAATAAAAACGCATCTTATGTCCCGCGTTAATATATTTCGGAATACCATTGCTGGCTACCATCCCTAATTGAGTGGTACCGTTTCCTCGTTCTCCAATTCCATGCAGGAAGATAATCAGTGGATATTTAATAGTAGGATCAAGGTTGTAATTCGTGGGCTTGTATTCGAGAAAGCCAATGAATTGACCATTACTGGCTGTAAGTCCCTTTGCAATCTGCTGTGCAGAGGTAGTTAATGAAAGTAATAGTAAACCCAAACCGGGTAGAAAGGTTTTCATAGTGTTACGGATTTAGATGCAATAATTACTTTGGTTTAACCTGCATTACAGGTCAACCATTACTACGGTGCGAATCAAAAGAATAAGGTCGGGTGGTTAGGGGGATTATTAAAAGGTCAGATTAGCGATCATTCAAGTCGCCTGAACCTGGAAAATAAATTGCGGAATAGATTATGCCGGTTGGCATTAAAAGATTGTGTTTGCTTGTTCATAGGTACTGGATTTTACTAGCAAAATAGGTGCAATTTCTATACCAGTAGGGATGCCAGAGGATAGGATTTCCCCTAGTACGCTAAAAATGAGTATTAATAAGTGAACTTATTAGTAGTTTTTCTAGGCAATCGTTAGTAGTTTCTTAGGGATTGTAGTTGATCAAAAGCGTAGTAATCCTGTGAATAAAAAAGGGTGATATTTTACTATCACCCTTTTTGAAAATTCAATGTTTTTGTTATTGCTTCAGGAATTTGGTAACCATCTTTTTTTGGTTGCCGGTTACAACTTCTACATAGTATATTCCTGTTTTCAAATTGGAAATATTCATGGGCACCTCATGCACCTGGTTGTTTTTAATAAACTGCGATACACGAACAGACTTTCCGCTGGCATCATAAATAGTCAACGAAGTAGATCCAGTTGATTGGCTGCTCACCCGTATAGTTATCATACTAATGGCAGGATTTGGATAGGTGATCAACTTCTCTTCTATTGCAGTTGCTGTAACAGTTTCCATTGTTACACTCTGTTTTGCCGCACCGTAACCTTGTCCAACGGTGATTCTAACTGTATCGGAAGATAATACTCCCTGCGCGTCATTCACAAGCAATGCGAATTCATAAACACCGGCTACCAGATTTTGGGCAACGGGACTAGCAATGGTAGAATTTGAAAACGCATATTGAGCGGGGCCTGAAACTTTCACCCAATAATACGAAGCGATAGATCCATCGGGATCATAAGATCCGCTTCCATTCAATTGAGTACTGCTGCCTGATATAGATTGATCGGGGCCTGCATTAGCAACAGGTGCCCGGTTAACACCAGTGGCCTGGCCAACTGTAATTTGTACAATATCGGATGCTAATACACCCTGATTGTCATTTATTAATAATTTGAATTCATATACTCCCTGCACCAGGTTGCTTACTGTAGGGCTGGCAATAGTAGAATTCGAAATTAAATATTGAGAAGGACCAGAAATTTTTGTCCAGTTGTACGAAGCTATAGAACCATCCGGATCATAAGAACCACTTCCATTTAAAGCAGTATTGCTTCCTGTTATTGTTTGATCGGGACCCGCATTGGCAATAGGTGCTTTGTTTCCACCCGTACCACCTCCTTGTCCAACGGTGATCTTTACGGTATCTGATGCAAGCACACCCAGGTTATCATTGATCAGAAGTCTAAATTCATAAACACCTGCAACCAGGTTACTAACACCCGGACTAGCGATGGTGGAATTTGATATTGTGTGTTGGGAAGGCCCGGAAATTTTTGTCCAGTAATAAGATGCAATTGAACCATCCGGATCATAGGATCCGCTTCCATCGAGTGTTGTGCTGCTGTTTGAAATAGTTTGATCAGCACCCGCGCGGGCAATAGGACCATAGTTTCCTGAAGACTGACCAACAGTGATCTTTACAATATCTGATGCAAGCACCCCTTTGTTATCATTGATTAAGAGGTTGAATTCATAAACACCTTGTACCAGGTTGCTAACTGAAGGACTTGCAATGGTGGAATTTGAAATTGTATATTGAGAAGGTCCCGAAACTTTTGTCCAATAATAGGAAGCTATAGAACCATCCGGATCATAAGAACCACTTCCGTTGAGAGTAGTACTTGTGCCGCTTATTGTTTGATCGGCGCCTGCATTAGCAACCGGGGGCTGATTGGTACCACCAGTACTTCCGTTTACCAATACGGTAATAGTGTCTTTTCCAACGCCACCTGCTATATCAGTAATGGTCAGCATGAACCTATAAGTGCCCTGAACCAATCCGGTTACAGATGTAGTACTTCCTTGGGCTCGTAATTGAAGAAGTGGGGCCACTTATTTTAGTCCAGTTCCAACCTGTAATAGTACCGGCAGGAGAATAAGAAGCGGAACCATTAAGGGTAACTGAATTCGTAGGTAATGTAATAGTTATATCTGAACCTGCCAACGCTACCGGCGCCGGCGGAGGTTGTGTTTGTTGATTGGTTACGGTAACCTGAACAGTATCTCTTCCTAATGCACCCTGCGTGTCGTTTATTGTAAGTAGGAATTGGTAAGTTCCGGAAACGAGGTTGCTCAGTGTCGGACTTGCAAGGGTTGAATTTGAGATAGAGTATTGAGAAGGTCCGGATAATTTTGTCCAATAGTACGATCCAATGGAGCCATCGGGGTCAAATGAACCGGATCCATTTAGATTGGTTGAATTGGCTGGAAGAATGATGGTGATATCCGAACCTGCTTTGGCAACAGGTGGTTGGTTAGTTTGAGTGGCTCCTGCATTAACTGTTATTGTAATATCATCAGTGCCAGTAGCCCCTGCATTATCATTTACTGTTAAACGGAAAACATAAGTGCCCTGTACAAGATTGCTTAATGAGGTAGATGCGGCTGTTGAATTCGCAATAGTGAATTGTGTTGGTCCGCTGATTCTTGTCCAACTATAAGACACAATTGTTCCATCCTGATCACCGGAAGTTGAACCATTCAAAGTTGTACTATTAGCAGGAAGAGTCATGGAAACATCGGCGCCTGCTCGTGCTACGGGCGGTACATTTCCTCCAACAACTCCATTAGTAACATTTACTGTAACCGTAGCTGTTGATGAACCGGTACGGTTATCAATAACTTTCAATTCGTATTGGTAAGCACCTACTACAGTAAGGCCAGTTACTGCGGTCAATCCATTTGTAGAAACAAGGGACGCGATATTTCCAGTACTTGGACCTGAAACTTGTCTCCAGATATACCTAACAATATTTCCATCCGCATCTGAAGAGGAGGAGCCATTCAGATTGACGGTTCCTAGAGATGCTGAGATAGTAATATCAGCGCCGGCCCTCGCAATTGGGAGCACATTAACCGGAAGACTTTTATTTTGACCCAGGAACCATTCGTACAAATTCGGATCGTGATAATTATATTCTGTATCGTAAGAACGGTTCCAGATATAATGACCGCCACTTGCATAAAGCGTCATCAATGGTTTAACCGCTGGGTTTAGATTATTGATATTCTGAATGGCGCTGGTTGTACAGCCACTACCTACAGTACCATCGTCCAGAGCATGGAAGGCCCATACCGGAAGTTTAGCATTGACAATATTTGCAGGGCTAACCATACTGCATGTTCCGCAAACCGGAGCAATACCCGCAAGTTCACTTGCAAATGACGCTGAGGTAGATGCATAGCGCCAAACGCCACCACCGCCAAGACTAAGACCTGTTAGGAAAATTCGGTCGGGATCAATGCGAAGGTTTTGCTTGGCATATTTGATCATTTCTTCCACATAAAAATTCTGCCAATCACCATAATTAGTGCTTAGCTGTGGTGATAGAACCAGGAAGGTTTCCCATTTCCCGTTCCAAAAGAACCGCATGGTATGTCCTTCATTAATGTTTTTGGGAATACCTTGTCCAAGCACACTCGGAAGATTATTTACACCATCACCCCTCTCACCAATACCATGCAAAAATATAATAAGCGGATATTTTGTGGTTGGGTTGGCACTATAATCAGTTGGCGTATACTGCCAAAAACCGATATAAGTTCCATTCGATGCGGTTAAATTCTTAGCGACTTGCTGGGAAAATAAAAAAATTGGGGCCAATAACAGGCCTGCGATAAACAACTTCTTCATAGTAATCAGAGCACTTTCAAGGGTTAAAAATAGTTTTCATTGCTGTTCACAGGGTGACAGTTTGATGACATAGTTTTCAATGCAATCGATTTGAAAAAATTCCTTGGGGTACAATAAAAGATACTGTGACTTTACACATCGTTGAAGAAGTACAGAACCTTAAATGAACCAAACGTAGCTTTAATAGGGGATAGAAAATGTGCATAAAGTTTGCAATGACTATGCCAAATATGATTTGTTTAATATCTAACAGTTTTAATTATTTGAATTAAATACATTGTTTGATTTTTTTCACTTGCCTATCAGTAGGTTATTAAATTTTCTTTGTGGGAATTTTTATAAATCTTGTCAAATCCGCACTCAGAGCCATTCTTAACTTTAATCAAGGTGCAAAGTAAATGCAATGAATGAGGGTGAATTGTAGCGCTGATTTTTTATTTTTTGTAGTTGAAATGAAAATATGAGTCCATAAAAATTATTATAAAAAAAAAGGTGATCAATTGATCACCCTTTTTTTATATTCTATTTAATCACCGACTATAGCTTTATGAATTTGGTTATCATTCTCTTCCGTGAATTAATAATCACTTCAAGAATATAAACACCCGATTTCAATCGTGCGATATTTAATTGTTTATCAAACACAGCTAATCCTTTTACGAACTGTGTTGATTCCACAATTACTCCATTAATATCATAGATTGTCATCTTTGATTGACCAATGCTATCACTCAGACATCGTACATTTACGATACTACTAGCAGGATTTGGATAAACCAACAGACTTTCCTGGAACACAAAGTTGTTAACGATTAGTACTGATACGCTATCTCTGTTGTTGACTCCTAAATTATCAGTTACTGTTAATTCGAATATATATTCCCCAGTTAACAAGTTGTATACGGAAGTAAGTGCATTAGCCGCGCCAGCTATAGTTGAAGTTCCAGGACCACTGATTTGTCTCCAGTTAAAGTTTGTAATGCTTCCATCAGGATCATAGGAAAGTACTCCGTTCAAAATAGCATTGGTAGAAGGAGACGCAATGATGGTGTCTCTGCCCGCATTAGCCACAGGTGCTCTGTTCGGTGCAGGAGCGGCTGGGTTTACAATAACTTGAACCTGGTCCCTCGCAACACTTCCTCTATTATCTGTTACTGTAAGCTCGAAAATATATATTCCAGCTTGCACACCTACTACACTTGGGAATGCTGTGGTAGAATTTGTAATAGTAATTGAGCCTGGTCCGCTGATCTTCACCCAATCATAACTCGCAATTGATCCATCCGGATCGCTGGATCCTGAACCATTCAAATTAATTGTTGGATTAGGCATAGTCACCGAGAAATCGGTTCCTGCATTTGCAATGGGAGAAATATTAGGTGGCGGCGGTGCTGGATTAACCGTTACCATTACCGTATCACTATCACTAGCTCCATTGTTATCTGTTACTACCAAACGGAAACTATAAACACCCTGTACCAGGTTTGTCAGCGCTGTTGATGCCACCGACGCATTAGTAATCGAATACTGTGTGGGGCCGCTGATCCAGGTCCAGCTATAAGTAGCGATTGAACCATCCGGATCCGAAGAAGCGGTTCCATTAAGCGATGTATTATTGGTTGGTAAGGTTATTGAAATATCGGTACCCGCATTGGCATTCGGTGCCTGATTTACAGGTGGCGGCGGTGCTGGATTTACCGTAACCATCACGGTGTCACTATCAGTCGCTCCATCGTTATCTGTCACAACCAAAACGAAGCTATAAGTTCCTTGTACCAGGTTTGTCAATGCAGTAGATGCAGACGACGCGTTAGCTATCGAATATTGCGCTGGTCCGCTGATCCAGGTCCAGCTATAAGAAGCAATTGAACCATCCGCATCCAGGGAAGCAGTGCCATCGAGCGTTGTATTATTGGTAGGTAAGGTTATTGAAATATCAGTACCAGCATTGGCATTCGGCGCCTGGTTAGCAGGTGGCGGCGGCGGTGGTGCCGCGTTTACTGTTACCATCACCGTATCACTATCAGTTGCACCATTATTATCTGTCACAACCAAACGGAACAGATAAGTTCCCTGCACGAGGTTTGTTAACCCGGTTGATGCCACCGATGCATTGGTAATTGAATACTGAGCAGGTCCGCTGATCCATGTCCAACTATAGATATCAATTGAACCATCCGGATCCGAAGAAGCGGTACCGTTAAGCGATGTATTATTAGTTGGTAAGGTTATAGTAATATCGTTACCTGCATTGGCATTCGGTGCCTGATTAGGAGGGGGTGGTGCCGCGTTTACCGTTACAATCATCGTGTCACTATCAGTAGCTCCATTGTTATCTGTAACAACCAAACGGAAGCTATAAGTCCCCTGTGCCAGGTTTGTTAACGCTGTTGAAACAGCCGATGCATTAGCGATCGTATGTTGCGCAGGTCCGCTGATCCAGGTCCAGCTATACGAAGCAATTGAACCATCGGTATCCAGGGATGCAGATCCATCCAACACAGTATTGTTAGTTGGTAAGGTTATCGAAATATCACTGCCCGCATTGGCGATTGGTGCCAGGTTAGTGGGTGGTGGCGGCGGTGGCGCCGGATTTACTGTTACCGTTACAGAATCACTGTCAGTGGCACCACTATTATCCGTCACAACCAATCGGAATATATAAGTTCCCTGGACAAGGTTTGTTAACGCAGTTGATGCCACAGATGTGTTTGCAATCGTAAACTGTGTAGGTCCGCTGATCCTGGTCCAGCTATAAGAAGTTATTGAACCATCCGGATCCGAAGAAGCTGTACCATTCAAAATTGTATTATCAGTAGGCAAAGTTATCGTAATGTCGTTACCCGCGTTGGCGTTCGGTGCCTGGTTAGGTGGCGGTGGTGCCGCATTTACCGTAACCATTACCGTATCGCTATCAACAGCTCCATTGTTGTCCGACACAGTTAATCGAAATACATAAGTTCCCTGCACAAGATTAGTCAGGGCAGTAGATGCTACTGCTGAATTTGCTATCGTGTACTGAGTAGTTCCGCCGATCCAGGTCCAGCTATAAGAAGCGATTGAACCATCCGGATCCGAAGAAGCAGTACCATTTAGCGTTGTATTATTGGTTGGTAAGGTTATAGAAATATCTGTACCTGCATTGGCATTTGGTGCCTGGTTAGGGGGTGGTGGTGCTGCGTTTACTGTTACCATTATGGTATCACTATCGGTAGCTCCATTGTTGTCTGTCACCACTAATCGGAATACACAAGTTCCCTGTACCAGATTAGTTACCGCAGTAGTTGCTGAAGCGGGATTCGCTATCGTGTATTGAGTGGTTCCGCCGATCCAGGTCCAACTATAAGAAGCGATTGAACCATCCGGATCCGAAGAAGCGGTTCCATTAAGCGTTGTATTATTTGTTGGTAAGGTTATAGAAATATCACTACCCGCATTGGCATTCGGCGCCTGGTTAGCAGGTGGTACTACCGCGTTTACTGTTACCATTACTGTATCACTATCAACAGCTCCATTGTTGTCGGTCACTGTTAATCGAAATACATAAGTTCCCTGTACAAGATTAGTCAGCGCAGTGGATGATGCCGCTGAATTTGCTATCGTGTATTGAGTAGTTCCGCCGATCCAGGTCCAGCTATATTACGCGATCGAACCATCCGGATCTGAAGAAGCGGTTCCATTAAGTGTTGTATTATTAGTTGGTAAGGTTATTGAAATGTCATTACCTGCATTGGCATTTGGTGCCTGGTTAGGAGGTGGTGGTGCAGCGTTTACTGTAACATATACCGTATCGCTATCAGTTGCTCCACTATTGTCTGTTACAACCAACCGAAATACATAAGTTCCCTGCACGAGATTAGTCAGCGCGGTAGATGCTGCCGTGGTATTCGCGATCGTGTATTGGGTAGTTCCACTGATCCATGTCCAGCTATACGAAGCGATTGAACCGTCCGGATCCGACGAGGCGGTTCCATTAAGCGTTGTATTATTGGTTGG
>Ga0157380_10003636_pt1 | contig 10600 bp, 10 predicted proteins | sample S35metaG_FD_119757 | JGI IMG/M metagenome (GOLD analysis project Ga0157380, IMG submission 119757) | Switchgrass rhizosphere microbial communities from Kellogg Biological Station, Michigan, USA - S3-5 metaG | ecosystem: Host-associated > Plants > Roots > Rhizosphere > Soil | place: USA...
AGGGAATAATAAATACCAGCGAAGGAGGCATTTCCAACAAACGCGAAAATGATAGCGTTTGTGTGAAGCGGTCGGAGACGGCCGAACGTAGTGGGTGCGAAACCAAAACTGCTTTCTGGAAAATAGATCTGGATTGCGGCCCATAAACCGGCCAGCATTCCCACAATTCCAAACAGGATGGTGGCATATCCAAAGGCCTTCACAATTTTGTTATCGTAATAAAAACGTTCTACTTGCATAGAGTAAAAAGTTAGTTAGTTGAGAGTTAGAGATTTTTATCTGATGAAGAAGGTTTGTCGTCAAATAAGATGCGGGAAGCAGGTGAGTAATCGTCTTCGAACTGTCCCGTTTTAACACCCCACAAAAAGGCAATTAAAAATAAGGCTGCTACAGAAATGCTCGATATCAATAGGATAATAATTACGCTCATATTCAATCTTTACGAGCTGTAAAAGTATTTTTTGAAAGATCGTTAAGCGATAAGATTAATCATTGAGGAAACTGATTTTTATCATGAACTGGATGGACCCCGGATCTCTGATCCGGCTAACATTTATAATCAGAGTTTCATTCTTCGGGCAATCAAATTGCTGCTTCCAAACGTGAGGAGCAGGATACATAATGAACTACTGGGCATCAGGATGGCAGCGATCAAGGGTGAAAGCGTTCCCTGGACCGCGAAAAAGAGCCCAATAATATTATAGACAATAGATAATATAAAACTGGCGGTCACAATTTTTTTATTGGCTTTGCAAAGTTTGATGAAACGAGTTAGACGTGGTAATTGTTTGGCTTCCATAATCGCGTCGCTCGCAGGCGTAAAATTGTTGGTATATTCCGTTACCGCAATTCCAATATTACTTTGTTTCAGGGCTCCTGCATCATTGAGTCCGTCACCAATCATCATCACCTTTTCACCCTCCTGCTGAAGTTGCTTAATGAAGTTCAGTTTGTCTTCTGGTCCCTGATGAAACAAGAGCCTTGAACGGATCCCAAAAAGACGGGTTAGTGTTTCTTGTTCGGTGCCGTTGTCGCCAGACAAAACAGACAGTTTATATTCATTTTTCAATTCCTTCACAAGTCCGCTTATTGCATTCCGGTAATGATTCCGGAAACGAAAAAAGCCCATTATTTTATCCTCGATACTTACAAAAACGGTAGTTCCCATTTGCCGCGTATCATCATCGGTTACGAATTGCCAGGATCCCAACCTGATCTGTTTTTTCTGGCAATATCCTCTAATTCCGAAGCCGGTAAACTCTTTAAAATTATCAATGATTACCTCTCTTTTGGTTCCTAAAAAATCAACCAATGCCTTACAAAGCGGATGATTGGAGCATGCGGCCAATGCTGCTACTGATGCTTTTTCTGCATGGGTAAGTGCGGTACCCTCGTAGCTGATATCCTGTTCAAGTGTTGATGTTAGGGTGCCGGTTTTATCAAAAACAATATGTGTGACACCTGAAATATCCTCGATGGTTTGCGCATTACGCAGGTAAAACTTATTGCGGGAAAGGATTTGTAAAATATTGCCATTGGTAAATGTATTCGATAAAAACAATGCGCAGGGACAAGCAATAATAAAAATGGAAGTTACAGCGGGCCATAATAGGGATGGATTTTGCCACTGCCAAAAAGCCGCAGTAAGCAGCGCGATCGCGAGAACAATATAAGTGAAGTAGCGACTGAGTAAATGAACAAAAGATTTATTTCCTGGTGTTGTTGCGGGTTGAAAATTATCATTGTTCCAGAGTTTGGTAAGATAACTTTGGGCCACCTCTTTAATTACTAATAATTCTATGGGGCCTTCTGTTTGTTTGCCGCCTGCATATAAAAGTTCCCCGACTTCCTTACGAACCGGAATCGATTCCCCTGTTACAAAACTATAATCGATCCATGCTTTTCCTTTGGTAAGAATTGCATCGGCAGGTATGAGTTCATTATTGTGGATCACTAAAGTATCACCCGGTTTGATATCCGGTAACTGTACCGGTTTTTCTTTATTTTCTTTCAGCACTGAAACGGCAATGGGAAAATAAGAAGTGTAATCTCTTTCGAAAGAAAGTTGGCGATGGGTTTTATCCTGAACAATTCTTCCGGCCAGCATGAAAAATACAATACCTGTCATGGAATCAAAATAGCCACCTCCATCGCCACTTACTACCTCCCAGGCACTTCGGATAAAAGTGATGATTATAGCTAGTGCGATAGGCGCATCAATATTCAGGAATTTATGTTTAAGACTTTTCCAGGAAGATTGATAAAATGGTAAGGCAGAATATAGAAATACGGGGATCGATAATCCTAAATTTAACCAGCGAAAAATATTCCTTAACCCGATTTCGCTGTCATCGATGCCGAGGTATTCCGGAAAACTCATGAGCATGATATTACCGAAACAAAATCCGGCAACTCCTAGCTGATAGATAAGGCTTTTGTTGATCTTCGGTTTTTTCTCTTGTAGTTCATTGAGACTGATATAAGGTTCGTATCCGATGGAAGTTAAAGTTTCCACCACCTTGCGAAGGGAGGTGTCTTCGTTTTGAAAAACAATATCTATCTCTTTTCGGGTGAAATTTATTTTAGAGGAAATAATAGCAGGTTCAATACGGTGCAGGTTTTCGAGGAGGTACAAACAAGAACTACAGTGCATTTGCGGCAAGTAAAAGGTAGCATGTGTTTCCTTGTCGTTCCTGAAACTGATTAGCTGGCTTTGGATATTAGTTTCATCCAGGTAAGCGAATTTATCCGTTCTTACCCTTGCCCGCTGGTTAATGCCTGGACTTTTATTGAGATCGTAATAATCACAGAGTTGATGCTGGTTAAGAATACCGTATACCATTTTGCATCCTTCACAACAAAATAGTTTTTCAGCGCTTCTGATCCTATCATTGCTGCATGATTCGCCGCAATGATAACAATATAGTGCTTGTTCTACGTTTGCCGTTGAGCTCATAATAGGTTATATCTGTTAAAGGCTAAAGTAAAACGGGATGCCTGGGGCAAGTATGAGGAAGTTCATCAATTAAAGTGATTTTTATCAACATCATAGTTTTGATTACTTTGCACTATTGCAATAATAATAAGAGAACTATGGCACATCGTACTATTCTGATTGTTGACGATCATAACGAAATCAGGGAGAACACCGCAGAAATTCTGGCTCTTGGTGGCTATCGCACACTTACCGCGGAAAACGGGAAGAAGGGCGTTGAAATTGCCCTTGCCGAAAAGCCCGACCTGATTGTATGTGATATTATGATGCCAGAACTCGATGGGTATGGAGTCCTTCATCTTTTGCGTAAAAATCCGGAGACAGAAGATATCCCACTTATCTTTTTAACGGCAAAAGCGGAAAGAACAGATCTTCGCCGGGGAATGGAAATGGGAGCGGATGATTATATTACCAAGCCATTTGAAGAAATTGAATTGATGAATGCAATAGAGTCGAGGTTAAAGAAATATGATGTATTGCATAAAAAATACAATGCTTCCGGCAAGGGACTCAGTGAACTGGCTAATGATATGCGGGCAAGCGGTATGCTTCAATTCGATCTCGCTAATTATAATTCTGAACTTTATTCGAAGAAACAAGCCATTTACCAGGAAAATAAGCGCCCCCGTTTCCTGTATTATATTGTGAAAGGGAAAGTAAAATGCGTGAAAAACCACGAGGATGGCAAGGAATACATTAATGATTTATACAGTGATGGTGATTTTGTTGGCTATCCCGCACTCATTGAGGAAAAGAATTATGATGATTCAGCGATCGCGCTGGAGCAAACAGAACTGATACAGATACCCAAAGAAGATTTTCAGCAAATGATTTACAATGATATCTCGATCGCTTCAAAATTTATTCGGATCATTACTCAAAATGTAAAGGAAAAAGAAGATCGGTTGTTGAGCCTTGCCTATAGTTCACTTCGTAAGCGGGTTGCAAAGGCATTAGTGGATATCCATGCTAAATTCAACCCGGCCGGTAATAATAATACCATTGAAATATCCAGAGACGATATTGCACATTATGTTGGAACCGCTACCGAGTCGTTGATACGTACGCTCAGTGATTTTAAATCGGAGAAACTGATAGAAATAAAGGATGGAAAAATTTTGGTAACCGGGTTGGATAAATTGAAGTCTTTACTGTACTGATAAAAAAGAATTCAATTTTTAACCTGGGAGTGAATAAATATTAGATTCAGAAGTGTAGAATTTTAAAGCGTTGCCGACATTTATGTTTTGCGCTTTACCTCCCTGCGGGCCCACCCACCCCCACCTACCAGCCTGCACTTTTTAGAAAATCTTCAATGGGACAACTGTTCCTGATCTCCCAGAAACAATATCCAAATTCCCCCCAAACAACATTTTTGGCTGTTAAGTTAATCAGGCAGGAGCCCATTGGTTTACTCCGGCCATGGAATCATAGGTGGATTATTCAGAAACAAATATATATTATAGCGAGGCCGGAACAATGTGAAAAAAACGATTTAAAAAAAGAAAAACCCGATGGTTATTAAATCAAAAAACTGTAGTGTAAACTCTCTTACATTGTCCATAAAATGTAACAATCAAATTCACTTTGTAATTTGAACTCTCAATAGTTACACCTAATAATTAAGATGAAATAAATTCTGAATGCCGAAAGCTCAATGATCGGCGTCGCGGGTTAATTCATAATCCGTGGGCTCTGGTGGTTGAGCCTTATGTTCTCCCAGTGTAATTTCCCGGCCATGATCGTTTTGTTGTTTGAGGGTCCACTTATCGGTCATTGTAGTTTCCAGCCATATATTTCCAGAGCGTCGAAATACCTGTGCATTCAAATTGAAATCGTTCAGGAAAAGATTTTCAAGCTCACCCACTTTGGTTTCCTCGAGGAAATGAAGTTCGCCTTCTTTTCTCAATACCTGGCATTTACTGATTTCAAGATCGGGAGAAATCCGGTTAACAGCATTCCATTTTGATACCCGCGGCATCGTTGAACGAAAAAATTCAATTTTCAAAAATGGAAATTGATCGTTGAATTCTTTTTGAATTTCACTAAGTAGTCGGGATGATGCGATTTTTATTTTCATGGCATATTTTTAATAGACATAGATAACACTTGATTCATTTTTTTTACTGGCATCACCTTTTGGGATATGTATCACCAATTCACCATTTTGATAATGCGCCCCGGAGAAAATTACATCGGCATCCTCTGGCAGTAAAAAGGTTCTTTTCCATTCGCTAAAACTATATTCGCATCGGTCGCGGTAACAACGGGCATTCGCTAGTTGGTTAGCCTTTATGGTAAGCATCCCATTGGAAATAGTAATTTCAAAATCCTTTCTTTCCATACCGGGTAAACCCATATATAGAACATACTCCTTCTCATCTTCATCAATATTTACAGATGGCTGAAAAATAGGCTTACGTTGTAAGCGGGTACCCCTTTTCTCCATCAGGAAGGATTCCGTTTTTTTTGGATTTTTTTTAAAGTTTGTCATATTAACAAGTTTAATCGTACGCATTTATAGTAATAACCAATTCAAAAATACAATTCACGGATACCGGGTTAAATGATTAAGGTTGGCAGAGGAGGTGATACTAATCACGAATCGGACTCATATGATTAAGAGGTGATGGAATTTTATAGGTTCCGACTTATTTTGTTGAAATACTTTCCAGAAATGCCGGATTGTCATTTTTCAGAAGATCACCTACCGTTGTATCTGCTACTAAACTTCGCCATTGATTTTTCATTGCTTCCACCTGGAAATGCAGCGGACAGGGGTTATTTGAATTGCATTTGCGCATTCTTAATACACAGGAATCAGATTGATCTGCTTCGCTGGTAATTTCAATAAGCTTGACGAGTGGAGTGCTCAGGGTATCCTCATTAATAAAAAAACCACCATGCGGCCCCTTGGTAGAATTAATAATACCCTCTTTCGCTAATTTCTTCATTACTTTGCCCAGGAAATGACGAGGTAACGCCAATTTTTCTGCTATTTCCTCCATCTGAATCTTAGGTTTTGTTTCATTAACCAAGGCGATATACAGCAACCCCCGCACCGCATAGCCAAATGTTTTAGAGAATACCATACTCGCAAATCTATCCTCCCTGAAGTTAGTCCCCCCTGATGAATATCATAACTCGCTTTGATGATAATCATGCTGGTAAGAATCCTGCTGGAATACTTTTGATCCATAAAGGACAAGGATGTCTTTTTATTAAACCAAAATAAATTAAAGAACATGAAAACCGTCTTATTCTCAGTTGTTTCGCTTTTTAGCGCCTTATTATTGTTTGTTGCCTGTGGTGAAGGGGAAGAGAAAGAATCAGAACATGTGGATGTTACTGAATTGACTAAAGACAAACCTGAGGTACATGGAACAGAACTTAAAGAATCAGATATAAACCTGGGCACCCCGCTCGACAAATCGATGGTTACTTCAGGACATGCTACTTATGAACTGAAATGTCAATCCTGTCACCGCCTTACCGAAGAAAAACTGGTAGGACCCGGTTGGAAAGATGTGACCATCCGCAGAAAACCAGTTTGGATCATGAATATGATTACTAATGTAGACATGATGCTAGAAACAGATGCCGAAGCTCAAAAATTGCTGGAATTATGTATGGTGCGTATGCCTAATCAGAATCTCACTAAAGATGAGGCTCGCCAGGTACTGGAATTTATGCGGAGTAATGATGGCGTTAAATAAATAATGATTTAATAGATAAGATATTTCCAAACTGAAAACTAATTTATATGAAACACTCGTTCTCGAGATTATTGGTTATGGTTCTGATGTCTCCTTTACTCTTTATGGCGATGCAGGGTTGTAAGCCAAAAGGCACTCAATCAGCTATCAGCGGCGATGCCGCCTCTAAAGCTTATGTTGCTCCCGGTAAGTATGATGAGTTTTATAGTTTTGTTTCTGGTGGATTCAGCGGACAGATGTCGGTTTATGGATTGCCATCTGGTCGTTTGTTCCGTGTGATTCCTGTTTTTTCAGTGGATCCAGAAAAAAGCTGGGGCTATAGCGAAGAAACAAAGCCGATGCTTAATACATCAAATGGTTTTGTACCCTGGGACGACTTACATCATATAGCACTCTCTGTTACAGATGGCATACATGACGGACGTTGGGTATTTGCAAATGCCAATAACACTCCCCGGATTGCCCGGATTGATCTGAAAACTTTCCGTACTGCTGAGATTATCGAAATTCCCAATAGCGCGGGTAACCACTCTTCTCCGTTTATTACAGAAAACTCCGAGTATGTTGTAGCCGGTACCCGCTTCAGTGTTCCGATCGGGGATAAACAGGATGTACCTATCAATACTTATAAGGAAAATTTTAAAGGCACTGTAAGTTTTATCGGGATTGATAAAACTTCGGGTCACATGAATATCGCTTTCCAGTTATTATTACCCGGAGTGAACTTCGATCTGGCGCGTGCCGGAAAAGGAAGATCCGCGGGTTGGTTCTTTTTCAGTTGCTATAATTCCGAAAAAGCCAATACACTGCTCGAAGTAAATGCTTCGCAAAAAGACAAAGACTTTATTATGGCAGTGAACTGGAAAAAAGCGGAAGAATATGTAAAGGCTGGAAAAGGCCAGAAAAAAGTTGTTAAGTATGTACATAATACTTACAGCGATAAAACGCATAGTGCTACATCTACTGTGGAAACTGAAGTGTTGGTGCTTGATCCTACAGAATTTGGCGATATCGTTTATTTCATGCCATGTCCTAAATCTCCACATGGTTGCGATACAGATCCCACAGGTGAATATATTGTCGGCAGTGGTAAATTAGCGGCAACTATCCCGGTATTCTCCTTTGAGAAAATTCTAAAAGCTATTGCCGATAAGAATTACGATGGAAATTACGATGGTATTCCTGTTTTAAAATACGAAGCGGTATTGCATGGTGAAGTACCGAAACCCGGACTTGGACCATTACATACCGAATTTGACGGGAAGGGGTTTGCATATACTTCTTTCTTTGTATCCTCCGAAATTGTAAAATGGAATATCAAAGAACTTAAAGTAGTAGATCGCGTACCTACTTATTATTCCATTGGTCACTTAAGTATTCCTGGTGGGCCTACTAAAAAACCCTGGGGGAAATATGTAGTTGCTTATAATAAAATTACCAAAGATCGCTACTTGCCTACTGGCCCCGAGCTTACTCAAAGCGCACAGATATACGATATCAGCGGTGAGAAAATGAAATTGATTCTGGATTTCCCGACTATTGGTGAACCACATTATGCAGAAGCTATTCCTGCGGAGTTAATTATGAAGAACAGTCAGAAGATTTTCAAGATTGAAGAAAATGAAAATCCGTATGCAGCCAAGGGAGATAAGTTCGCACGAGTTGAAAGAAAAGGAAACGAAATTCATGTTTATGCTACCTCTATCCGTTCACATTTTACACCCGATAATATCGAAGGAGTGAAATTAGGGGATGTGGTTTATTTCCATATTACCAACCTGGAACAGGATTGGGATGTGCCGCATGGTTTTGCTATAAAAGGTGCTAACAACGCGGAATTGCTGATCATGCCCGGTGAAACTCAAACATTGAAATGGATTCCTGAAAAAGTGGGAGTGTTTCCAATGTATTGTACCGATTTCTGTTCGGCTTTACATCAGGAAATGTCTGGTTATATACGGGTAAGCCCGGCAGGTTCTAATGTCCCTATAAGTTTCCATACGGGAAATCCACCGGCTGCCGCACCTGCTGCAGAAAAATCGAAATAATTTCTATTAATAGCTGGTGAGTTTGCCTGATAGCAGGCAGACCGCCAGCTTATAATCCTCAACTACCAAAAGCTGAAATATGAAAAAGTTATTCAACCTCTTACTTATTGCAAGTAGTTTCTTACTTGTTGATTGTAATAATAATGCCGCAACACAAGAAGAAAAACCAACTGATCAAGTTGCTGCTCCTGCGGGCGGACAAGAAGCCGTTAAGGATGATGAATCGGCGAAGGATGTAGTGAAAGTTGCAGTGGCGTCTAAAGATCATACAACATTAGTGGCCGCGCTTAAGCAAGCAGAATTAGTTACTTCATTATCCAATGCAGGACCGTTTACCGTTTTCGCTCCTACAAACGAAGCATTCAATAAACTTCCGGCTGGTACTGTAGAAGGATTGATGAAAGATGATAAAAAAGCAGATCTGCAAAATATACTTCAATACCATGTAGCCGTGGCTGTTTATAAAACAGAGAATATGACCGATGGACAGGTAATTGGTCAGGCTAATGGAGATAATATCACGCTCTCAGTAAAAGATGGAAAAGTAATGGTAAATGGTACCGCCAATATTGTTGCTTCCATTCAGGCAACCAATGGTATCATTCATGTAATAGACGCTGTATTGTTGCCTCCGGCGAAGAAATAAGATATGGTTTAATAGTTTCAAAGTTAAAAGGTTTAAAAGTTGCTTCGGATTATAAAGAATAATTGAATCGCAGAACCCTTAAACCCTTAAACTCTTAAACCCTTAAACTTTTAAATTGTATGAATAACAAATTGACCATAGCGTCCAGAATTATGTCGGCTTTCGGCTCCGGGGCCCTGGTAGCGGTTTTCTTTCTACCAGTCTGGCGCATTGATCTCTTTGCTCCGCAGTATCCTGAAGGTTTAACCATGAATATATGGATCAATAATCTTACAGGTCAGGTAGATATCATAAATGGACTTAATCATTATATCGGAATGAAACATATCACGGTAGGAATGTTTCCTGAGTTCGTTTACCTTCCTTATGTAGTTGGTTTTTATATGTTGCTTGGAATGGTCGTTGCTATCAGTGGAAACCGGAAAATACTTTTTGCTTATATCTGTTTAACTGTGATTGGTGGCGCATTGGCGATGTATGATTTTTACCAATGGGGCTACGACTATGGTCACAATCTGGACCCTACTGCTCCGATTCAGGTACCTGGCTTATCTTATCAACCTCCATTATTTGGTCATAAACGATTGTTGAATTTTGATGCATATTCATTTCCGCACGTGGGTGGATGGATTGTGATCGCTGCCAGTGGATTAATGGTGGCAGTTTGGCTGATCGAAAAATTACGTCTCCGCAAATTCAAAAGCAAACCGTTTTCAAAACTTGCATTAAGCAGTTTGTTGCTGGGCATCCTATTTTCTTCTTGTTCTTCCCAACCCGAACCCTTCCGTTACGGACAGGATCTGTGTCATACCTGTAAAATGGGAATTATTGATCCAAAATTTGGTGGCGAACTGATCACTACTAAAGGAAAGCTGTACAAATTTGATGATTTGAATTGCATGGCTCTTTTTATTCGTTCGGGTAAGGTACCACAAAGTCAAATCGATAAAATGGTTGTTATTAATTATGAGAAAGAACAGGATTTTATGGACGTTCAAAAAAGCTATTTTCTTCTTTCTCCCTTACTTAAAAGTCCGATGGGTGGTAATACCGCGGCATTTGCCAGCCAGGAAGCTGCCCAGAAATTAAATACTGAGATCAACGGAAAAATTATTCGCTGGATTGATTTCTGCGAACAAGTTCACTAACGAATGAAATTATTATTAATCATATTATCTTTTTTTTCAGTGATGTC
>Ga0157380_10003638_pt1 | contig 10600 bp, 6 predicted proteins | sample S35metaG_FD_119757 | JGI IMG/M metagenome (GOLD analysis project Ga0157380, IMG submission 119757) | Switchgrass rhizosphere microbial communities from Kellogg Biological Station, Michigan, USA - S3-5 metaG | ecosystem: Host-associated > Plants > Roots > Rhizosphere > Soil | place: USA: Michigan...
AGGAACGCGCCGCGCAGATTGACCCGGTAGACCATATCGAAATCCGCCAGGTCGACCTCGTGGCCGGGAACGTTGGTGCGTCCTGTGATGCCCGCGCAATTGACCAGGGCATCGATCCGCCCGAACGCGCGCGCCACCGCGTCGATCGCCGGCGGGATGCTGGATTCCTCCGCGACCTCCAGCGGACGCGCCATGGCGCGGCTGCCGATCTCGGCCGCGGTCGCCTCGGCGCTCTCTCCGTCGCGGTCCAGGCATGCCACCCGCACGCCATGGCCCGCCACATGCAAGGCGGCCGCCTTGCCGATCCCACGCCCGGCGCCGACGATGGCAACGACATAGTCCGGATTGTCGAAGTAGTTCACGCGACCTGCCTCCCAAGACTCTATGCTTATCTTGACCACTGGATGGGATCAGGCCATGGCGGGGAGGGGCGTGGCAAGGGGCGTCCGGCCTTGTAACATGGCCGGAATCGCGACTCGGGGGACCCCCGCTCCATGAAGCAGATCGAAGTGCGCCTGGCGGTCGTGCTGTATGGCGGCGTCTCGCTGGCCGTCTACATCCACGGCGTGACGCGCGAGATCCTCAATCTGGTCCGGGCGTCCAAGATGTTCCATGCCGGCGCCAAAGCCACGCCACCGGCCGGCGATTCGACTGCGATCTACTACGAACTGTTCCGCAAGCTGTCGCCCAGCCTCGACCTCCGGGTGGTGATCGACCTCATTTCCGGCGCCTCGGCCGGTGGCATCAACGGCGTCATGCTGGGCAAGGCGCTGGCGCACGACCTTCCGCTGGAGCCGCACCGCGACCTGTGGCTGAAGAACGCCGACGTCACCAGCCTGTCGGCGCGCGGCGGCCTGTTCGGTCGCGTGACCAAGGCGGCGATGGCGCCGCTGTTCGACCATTTCCTGATCCGCCAGTTCGGCAAGCAGGTCGCCGACCCGGAGACGCGAGCCAAGCTGCGGCAGTTCATCCAGGCGCAATGGTTCACGCCGCCCTTCTCGGGCGAGCGCTTCGCGGGCTGGATGCTGGACGCCTGCGACGCGATGGAGGAGAAGGCCGAGAAGAACGCAACCCTGCTGCCGCCGGGTCATCGGCTCGACTTGTTCGTGACCCTCACGGACTATCGCGGGCACCGTCATCGCATTCTGCTGCACGATCCGCCCTCGGTCGACGAGACCGAGCATCGCCGCATCGTCTCGTTCACCTGCCGGCGCGCCTTGTCCGGCGAGATAGCCAGCGAGTTCACCCACGACGACGCGCCATCGCTGGTATTCTCAGCGCGCGCCACCGCTTCTTTCCCCGGCGCGTTTCCGCCGGCGACGATCGCGGAGATGGACCGACTGCTCGCCGGGCGTCAGCGCGACTGGCCGACCCGCCAGCATTTCATCGATCACAAGCTGGCGGTGGCCGATCCGCGCACCGGCTATTTTATCGACGGCAGCGTGGTGATGAACAAGCCGTTCTCGCCGGTGATCCAGGCACTCGGCAACCGCCCGGCCAGCCGCGAGGTGGTGCGCCGCATCATCTATGTCGACCCCAACCCGCACCGCGAGACGAACCAGCGCGGCGACCAGGGCACGCCCGGCTTCTTCCGCACCATCCTGACCGCGATGGCGCTGATCCCGCGCAACGAGCCGATCGCCGACGATCTGCGCGCGATCCAGGAGTGGAACGAGCGTGCGCGCCGCATGGCGGAGATCCTGGCGGCGGCCGATCCGCAGGTCGAAAAGCTGGTGGACGAGATCGTCGATGTCGATCCGGAGAACCCGCCCTCGATTGCCGAGATCAGCCGCTATCGCACCGCCGCCAACGAGAAGACCCATGGCGGCGCCGGCTTCGCCTATCTCAGCTACCAGACCCTGAAGCTGCGGCGCCTGATCGACCGGCTATCGGCGTTGATCGCGGCGCTGGCAGTGGGCAGCGGCGCCAGTGCGGAGGCGGCGCAGGTGAGCCTGCTGCTGGACCGCATGATCGCGCCCAGCGGCGATGACGGCTCCAGCCGCCTGGTGCCGTTCCTGCGAGCATTCGATGTCGATTTCCGCGTGCGCCGCATCCGATTCGTGATCCGCCGGCTGAACGAACTCTACCGCACCATGGAGGATGCCGGCCTGCGGCTCGAATCCGGCGCGCTCGACGAGCTGAAGGCGGCGCTCTACGAGCTGATCGATCGCCTGACCCGGCGCTGGGAAACACGCTGCTATGGGCCGGAGGCCGCCACCGCCGCGGTCGAAATCGCGCGCGCGGCCGCGGCGTTCGACACGCCGACTTTCGCGATGTTCGCGCCGCTCGAGCGCTCTATGGAGCTTATCCGGATCGATCACGATCTCGACGAAATCATCTCACTCATGGGCCTCAACTTCCTGCCGCCGATGGCGCGCCGGGCGGTCACCATGTCCTATGTCGGCTTTGCCTTCTACGACCTCATCACCTTTCCCATCCTGCAATGGACCGACATGGACGAGATCAACGAGGTCCTGGTCGACCGCATCAGTCCGGCGGACGCGCACCAGCTCGGCGCCGAAAGAGTGATCCTGAAGGGCACCGCCCTGATGAGCTTCGGCGCCTTCTTCAATCGCGCCTGGCGGGAACATGACTACCTGTGGGGCCGTCTGAACGCCGCCGATCGCTGTGTCGACGTCCTGCTCTCGGCGATCGGCCCGCGCCTGTCCGAGCCGCTCGATGCTGACCGGTTGCGCGCCGACCTGTTCCGCGCCATCCTCGAGTCCGAGGCGCCGCACCTTGCCGCCGATCCGGGCTTGATTCCCGGCCTGCGGGAGCGGGTGGCGCAATCCGTATAGTCACTGTGGAGTGGATCATGAAAAACGCTCGGATCGGCGGTCTCATTGTCGGCGCGCTCTGCGTGCTGTCGGCGGGACCCGCGCTCGCCGTCGACCAAGCTAGGCTCCAGCGCTTCTTCACCCTGATGGATGCGGACGGCGACGGGCTCGTGTCCCGCCCGGAATTCCAGGCCGGCAAGGGCGCGGTCTTCCTCGCGATCGACGAGGACGCCAGCATGACCTTGAGCCAGAACGAAATGCGCCTGACCCCGGAGGCGTTCAAGCAGCTGGCCGGCGACGACAGCGTGGTGGACGGCGAGGAATTCATCGCCACCGACGTCGCCTCGTTCGACGCGATCGACAAGAACAAAGACCATCAGATCGACCTGGCCGAGCTTGTCGCCTACGTCTCGGACTATTCCAACTAGGCCGCGCCGCGCAGCGCCTTCTCCAGGAAGGGCAGCGACTTATCCATGCGGTAGTCGACGGCCGTATGGTCGTCCGGGAACTCCTCATATACATGGGCGATGCCGAGCCGCTCCAGCGCGCGGTGCACGCGGCGCGCGCCGTAGTGCAGGATGAACTGGTCGCGATCGCCGCAATCGATATAGATCCCCTTCAGCTTGCGCAGGTTGTCGGCGTATTTGTCGACCGTCAGGGCCGGATCCCAGGCCAGCCAATTGCGCCAGCGCTCCTCGATCAGCTCTCCGGTATAGAGATCGACCGGCAACCGCACACCGAGAAAACACGACGGATCAGGATCGTAGGTCGCCGCCATCGCCAGGATCATGAGGGCGGTGATCTCGTCCTCGCTCGGCTTGGGCGACACTTCGAAATGGGCGACGAACTTCTCGATCGAACGGCCGTGCTTGGCAAGCTCGTTCAGCGTCTTCGGCACATCGTGCAGGTAGCACAACTCGAACCCCATGTCGCCGGAATGGCAAGCCAGCGCCGACCAGAAATCGCCGTGCCGCAGGCCATGGGTGATGGCACCGAAGCCGCCGGACGACTTGCCGAAGATGCCGCGATTGCCTGGGCCGCCGGCGGAAAAGCGGCCCTCGACCAAGGGCACGATCTCCTGGATCAGGTAGTCCTCGTAGCGGCCCATCGCGGTCGAATTGATGTACTGGTTGCCGCCGAGGCGCGAGTAGCAGTCCGGGAACGCAACGACCACCGGTCCCATCTTGCTTTCGCCGATCAGCCGGTCCAGCCGCTCCGGCACGTTCTCGGTGAAGGCCTTCCAGTTGGTGTGGCCCATGCCCGACCCGGTGAAGCCCACGACATCCACCAGCAGCGGCAGGCGCGTACCTTCCTTGTATCCGTGCGGCGTGTAGACGTGCAACTCGCGCTCGGTCGGATCGCCGAGCAGGTTGCCTTCGAGCGCCTTGCTGGTGTGGGTCAGGCGATGCACTTGGCCGCGCGGAACGGTTCGGTTTCTTCTCATGGGAACTCCCTTTGCAGGATCGGATGTTGGCCGACCCCGCCGCGAAACGCCAGGGCCATGGAACTTGCGATGGCCCCTGACTCTTGCATGTGACGGTGATTCCGATAGAACGGCAATGCATGACCGACGCTCCCGTTCCCCACAGTTGGACCCCGCGGCGGGCCCTCGCCTGGGCGATCGTCCCACTGATCGGATTCGTCCTCGCCTTCTGGCTGCGCTACGGCGTCATCCAGCCGGAGGCGATCGGCCTTTTATGCGCGCAGGCGGACGCGCCGGGCTGGTGCAGGCCGCGCGAGTGGCTGATCCTGGGGCAGTATTACGCGGTCTGGGGCTGGGTCGCGCTCGCCAGCGCCGCCGTCTCGCTGGTCGTTCCGCTGCCGCAGCCGTTGCTGCGGGTCGTGCTGGGGATTGCGCTGCTGTTCAGCGCGCTGGCGCTGGTGCTCTACAACACGACGCTCGGCGCGCTCGCCCTGGTGGTGACGCTGCTGGCCCTTTTGAGGAAGCGGTAGCCGCTACCTCTGGCGGCGCCAGCGCGCGACCACGTCGGTCAGGAAATCGGCCGGGACGTCGTCGTGATCCCACGCATCGCTGAACCGCGCGGTGTTGCTGCGCGGACGGCAATCGTCCGGCAGCGGGTCGAACATGATGCGCAGCGGCACCGGCACGCCTTCGCCGATGGCGATCGCTTCGGCGGCGCGCAGGGCCGGCAGCTCTTCCAGCATGCCGCTGCCGGATTCCGGCATGGCGGACGCCAGATACTCGCGGTCCTTGCTGTTGGTGATGCGCATCGCGAAGATCGTGTTGCACTGCGACAGGATGTTGGCCGCCAGCTCCGACGGGCGCTGCGTGACGAGGCCGAGCGAGACGCCGTATTTACGGCCTTCGAGCGCGATGCGCGCGATCGCGCGCTTGGTCGGCTCGAAGCCCAGCTTGTCGTTGCTCGGCGCGTAGCGGTGCGCCTCTTCGCACACCAGCAGGATCGGAACAGCACGGTCGCTCCACAGCGCGAAGTCGAAGGTGAGCCGGCACAGCATCGACACCACGACGTTGAGAATTTCGGTCGGAACGCCCGAGGTGTCGAAAATGGTGACCGGCTTGCCCTCCACCGGCACGCGGAACATGCGCGACAGCAGGCGGGTCATCTCGTCCCGCACCATCAGGCCGGGGAACATGAAGGCATAGCGCCGGTCGGCCTGCAGCGCGTTGAAGCGGTCCTTGATGCGCATGTAGGGCGCCAGCTCCAGCGGCCGCTCGTACTTGCCCATCAGGTCGTCGATGATGCGGGTCACGTCGGACAGGCGATAGGGCACCGGGGTGTCGACGGTGATGGCGAATTCCTGGCCGCCGGCCAGCTTCTTCTTCGCTTCGACGATGACGAAGTTCAGGATCGAGGCGTCGATTTCCGGCGTGCGGCTCGACTCGCCGATGATCAGCTCCTTCATCTCGTCGAAGTTGAGCAGCCAGTACGGCAGCTCGAGATTGGCCGGGCTGATCACGTCCGCCAGCTCGCCGAACGCCGCGGCATACTCGTTGTGCGGATCGAGAATGAGGACATGGCCGTGCTTATGCTTACTGAGGATGCCGCGCACGATCGCGGCGAGCGCGCAGGACTTGCCCGAGCCGGTGGTGCCGAGCACGGCGAAATGCTTGCCGAGCAGGTCGTCGGTGAAGATGTTGGCGGGCAGTGACGGGTCCTGGTGCACGCAGCCGACGCGCACGCCCTCGCGGTCGGTGCGGGTGAAGATCTTGCGCAGATCGTCGCTGCCGGCGGCCGATACGCGGTCGCCCAGGCGCGGGAACTCGGACACGCCGCGGCGGAACCGGGCGTTGGCGTCGGTCTCGAGGATCTCGCCGATCAGGTCGAGGTCCATGATCTGGTTCGGCGGGCCGATGATGGCCTGCTCGGCGGCCGGCGTGCGCAGGCCGATGATGACGCCGAACACGCGCGCCTCGCCGACGTCGACGCGCACCACCTGGCCGATCTGCGGCGGTACGGGGCCGGCGAAACCGGAGCCGTCTTCGGCCATGTCGAGGACGACTCGGGCACGGGCGCCTTCGATGGCCGCCACGGTGCCAAAGGTTACGACGTGAGCTGCCGCTCCATCCATGAATCTACTCCCAATCGAATAGCACACGCCTGAAAATCCAGCGCTAAAGTAGCGCCGACATCCTCTCCGTATCCTTAAGAGGGGCAGTTAACGGGGCGTTAATTGCGGATCGAACTTGATCCGATCGCCGGCCGCTCGGACGCAACGCCGCGGCGCAGCGCGAACCAGGGATATGCGAAAGCGAGCAGGAGCAGGCACCAGATCAGGGAATTGCCGCTGATGTCGCCGCGCAAGGCCGGGCCGAATGCCGCGGCGATCGACTGCCGCATCTCCGGCCGGGTGAAGACATTTTCGTTAAGAGCGATGAAAACCGCCGACAGCGCCAGCAGCGCGGCGAAGCAGAGTTCGATCGGCATCTGTCGCGCAAAGGTTGCCCTGGCCGCGCGCAGCCGCAGTAGCGCAAAGGCCGCCGCCGGCACCGCAAAGGCCCAGATTGGGTAGTCGCGATAGCGCTGATCGAAGTCGAGCCCGAGCGCCACCACCGCTGCGCCCGCGATGGCGAACAGCTGCAGCACGCCCAATGCCAACGTGACATCCGGCAAGCGCCGCCATGGGCGCCGCAACCATCCGAGGCTTTCGTCAGCGGAGGCGACGTCTGCGGTGCTGCCCGCCAGGATGCGCGGCAGTGCCAGCATCGCGACCAGGACCGAGATCAGCGCCAGGGCCGCTTCGAGCGCTCGTTCGTGCCAATACCACGCTGCAAACTGCGCATGATCGATCTGCAAAGCGACCGCCAGCGCTGCGCCGCCCGCCAGCAGCGGGCCGGCGAGCGCGGCGATTGGCGCGCCAGCCGCGCGCCGCGCCGGCCACCACAGCACGATGCCGAGGGCGATCGTGCCCGCGAGCCAAGGCCAGGGCGAACCCATGCGCGCAACCGGCCCGGTCAGCGGGAATTTCGAACTGCGGGTTTCGCTGAACACGCCCCAATAGCCGCCGACGGTGCCCTCGAGCGCGCGCTTCCACGGTTGGTCGAACGCCTCGATGACGTTGTAGTCGAGCCCGCGTTCGTGCGCGTAGGCGAGGAACCCGCGGATGAAGCTGGCCTGCTCCACCAGCCCGGGCATCGCGCGCTCGCGCTGCTTGCCGGCGGACGGATAGCCGGTCTCGCCGATATAGATGGTCTTGCCCGGCATCTCCGCTTCGACCATGCGCAGGATGGCATCGATATGCGTGACGCCATCGCCCGCCGGCACCGGGTCATCCTCCCAATAGGGCAGGATGTGGATGGTGACGAAATCCACGTCGTCGGCCAGCTCCGGGTGGCGCAGCCAGAACTCCCACACGTCGGCATAGGTGACGGGCAGGCCGGTCGCCGCTTTCACGCGCTTCAGAAGGCCTTCCAGCACCGAGGCCGGCTGCTCCTGGCGCAGCAGCACCTCGTTGCCGACGATGATGCCCTTGATGGTGCCAGGATGCGCCTTGGCCAGTTCGATGCCGCGCGCGATCTGGATCTCGTTGTCCTTGGGCTCGCGGCCGATCCACAGGCCCATCAGGACCTTCATGCCCAGCTTCTCGGCGATCGGCAGCACCTGGTCGAGGCCTTGGTTGACCGCGTAGATGCGCACGCAGTCGCTCTCGGTCTTGAGGTGCGTGAGATCCTCCTCGATCTGCGCGCGCGGGATGACCAGCGTGGGATCGAACGGCGTCTGCTCGCCGCGGAACGGCGCGTAGGAGACGCAGGCGAAACGCCCGCCGGGCGCGTCCGGCATCGGCACCGGCGCCGCGCGCCACAGCCAGAATCCCGTGATGGCGAGGACCGCGAGGACGCCGCCGGCCAACGCGGCGAAGATCCGAGCCGCCGTCATCTCCCGTCAGCGTCCGATCGTCATTCGGCGGCCCTGGCCGTGCCAGCGGGCAGAACGGTCGAGGGCAGATCCGGCATCGGCGCCATGGCGCGCCGCCACTTGAAGACCGGCAGCACGTTGATCATGGACATGACCAGCGCCGCGAAGAACGGCAGGGCCTGCACCAGCATCAGCGCGCACCACAGCTTGGCGGTCGGCTCCATCGGGCCGCGCTGCCAGAGCACGCCGACGCCGCCGAGCACGAGCATCAGGAAGATCACCGTCTCCTCCCGCGCCGATATGAGGCCGCGGATGATGGCCGGCTGGTTTTCCATCTTGGGCGTGCGATGGAACGGCAGGTTGGAGGTGAAGAGTCCGCGCCACACCGCCTTGGAGACCGCATAGGACAGCGACAGGCCGGCAAGGGCGGCGCCGAGATTGTCGAGGAAGCTGCAGGGCACCTTGCTGGCATAGAGCCACATCGACTTGCCGACCTTGAAGAAGAACATGCCGAGCGTGACGATGAGATAGAGCGTCAGCGGCGGCTCGACCTTGTCGGGCATCCATATCATGCCGATGCTCCAGGCGATCGCCAGATAGACGAACAGCAGCTGCAGCCCGTCGGCGATCCACGGCACCCAGCCGGCCAGGAACTGATATCGCTGCGCCGGGTTCAGCCGCTTGTTGCGGCCGAACGGCAGCAGGTCGCGCCAATGACCCTTCATGATGGTCATGGCGCCATAGGCCCAGCGATAGCGCTGCTTGCGATAGGCCTCGAAGCTGTCGGGCATCAGGCCTTTGCCGTAGCTCTGCTCGGTGTAGACCGCGCGGTAGCCATTCTCGAACAGGCGCAGGCCGAGCTCGGCATCTTCCGTGATGCACCATTCGCCCCAGCCGCCGACCTCGATCAGCGATGACTTGCGGATCAAAGCCATGGTGCCGTGCTGGATGATCGCGTTCTTCTCGTCGCGCGTCTTCATGCCGAGATGGAAGAAGCCGGCATACTCCCAGAAGCACATGCGCTTGAAGAGATCCTCGTGCGCATCGCGATAGTCCTGCGGCGCCTGCATCAGCGCGACCTCTGGGTCCGCGAAATAGGGCACCAGTTCCTTCAGCCACTCCGGGCGCACCTTGTAGTCGCTGTCGATGGTGGCGACGATCTCGGCGTCGGGAGCAGTCTGCGTCAGCGCATAGTTGAGCGCGCCGGCTTTGAAGCCCGGCCATTTCGGCAGGTGGAAGAACTTGAAGTTCGGCCGGTTCAGCGAGGCGACATAGGCCTCGACCGGCTGCCACACCGCGTCGTCCTTGGTGTTGTTGTCGATGATGAGGACTTCGTAGCGCGCGTAATCCAGCTTCTCGAGCGCGCGGATGGTCTCGATCATCATCTCCGGCGGCTCGTTGTAGCAGGGCACGTGGATCGAAACCTTGGGCAGCTTCCAGGTGCCGCGCACCGGCGGCGGGATGCGCCGGCGCCGGCTCTGGCCCAGCCACAGGTTGACCGCCATCTCCACGCCTTCGATCAGGAAGATCGCGAGCAGCAGCACGGTCGCGGGCGCGATCATGGCGAGCGCGACAATGTCGAACCAGGTGAGATAGCGCCCGCTATAGGTGGCATAGACCCACACCGCGATCATCACGCCGCTCTGCCCGAGCAGCGCCAGGAAGAAGCGGCCGCGTCCGACCAGGCCCAATTCCGCCCGCATCACCCACAGCACGAAGGGCAGGCCGAGGACCAGCATGGCGGCGGCCAGCCAGCGCCAGTTCTGGTAATTGACCAGGATGCCCTGCAGCGCGGGCTTCAGGTTGCGGTGGCCGTCCCACACGCCCCAGTAGGCGCCGACGCCGCCTTCGAACTCCGCCTTCCACGGCTGGTCGAAGCCTTCGATGATGAAATACTCGATGTCCTGCTTCTTGGCCTCGCGCACGAAGTTGCGCAGGAAGATGCCCTGGTTGACCGGCGAGGCGATCGCACCCATGCGCTGCAGGCCCTGGCTCGGCCAGCCGACCTCGGTCAGCACCACGCGCTTGTCGAGGCCGCGCTTCTTGATCTCGTTCTTGACCGCCTGGTAGTTGCCGAGCGTCCAGGCGACGGCGTCCTCGACCGGGATGCCGTTCCAGAATGGCAGGATGTGGACGGCGACATAGTCGACTTCGTCCAGCAGTTCGGGATGGTCCAGCCACACGCCGTACGGCTCGGCGGTGCTGACCGGGATGCCGGGCAGGCGGCGCTTCACCTCGCGGATGTATCCGATCAGTTGGGGAACCTTGACGAGGTTCTTGTAGATCGCCTCGTTGCCGACCGTGACCCGGCTGACGCTGCCGTTGTTGGTGGCGAGCGCGACCAGGTTGTCGATCTCCTGCCGGTTCTTCTTCGGATCGACGTCGATCCAGGCGCCGGCCATCACGCGCAGGCCCATCTTGTCCGCCATGGTCGGCACGCCGTAGTTGGCGCCGACGGTGGAATAGGTGCGGATCTGGCTGGTCAGC
>Ga0157380_10003641_pt1 | contig 10596 bp, 10 predicted proteins | sample S35metaG_FD_119757 | JGI IMG/M metagenome (GOLD analysis project Ga0157380, IMG submission 119757) | Switchgrass rhizosphere microbial communities from Kellogg Biological Station, Michigan, USA - S3-5 metaG | ecosystem: Host-associated > Plants > Roots > Rhizosphere > Soil | place: USA...
CATTCGACGTACGCGGCGGCGATGCCGACTTCGCCTTTGGCTTCGGCCAGCGGCTTGCCCTGCTCGGTGGTGAGGATCAATGCGAGGTCGTCGGCGTTGACGAGCATCAATTCGTACCATTTGCGCAGGATGGCGCTGCGCTCCTTCGCGGTCTTGGCGCGCCAGGCCGGCCACGCCATGGCCGCGGCATCGATCGCGCGCCGGGTTTCCGCGCCGCCCATCCGCGGCGCCGTGCCGATGATGGCACCGGTGGCGGGATTGTCGACGTCCAGCGTTGCGCCGCCGTCGGCGTCGGACCACTGGCCGTTGATGTAGCACTGGCGGCGGAACAGTGAAGGGTCCTTCAGCGTCGGAAGCGCGCGTTCGATCGTGTCGGGGGCCATGCGGATTCTCCGGCGATGCCGTCGCACGAAAGCGATGGCGAGCCGATAATTATATGCCTCGGCTACGGGCGCTCGCCGCGCCGGATCGATACCAGCATCACGCCGGCGAGCACCAGCGCCGCGCCCGCCAGCTGGATCGCGTGCGTCGGCTCGCCGAGGATCGCCGCACCGAGGCCGATCGTGAACACAGGGCCGAGCGAGCCGATCAGCGACGCCTGGTTCGCGCCTAGCCGCCGTATCGACTCCGCGATCAGCCACGTAGGCACGACTGTGGCACCGACGGCCATCGTGAACGAAAGCCAGTGAATGCGCGCCGGCACGTCGAGCGCCGACCCCGGTCGCGTCAATGCGAACTGCGTCAGGACGAACGCCGTCGACGCGAGCATCGCCCATGCGATGAAGCGCGACGATCCGAGCCGTGTGATCACGGGACCCGCCGCCACCAGGTAGACCGCGTACAGCGCGGCGCTGCCGAACACGAGCCCGCCGCCCAATGCCAGCGCCGTGTGGTCGACGCCGATCCGCAGGTCGTTCCAGAACGCGAGCACGATTCCGCCATACGACAACGCGAGCGCCAGCACCGCGCGCCGCGTGATCGGCTTGCGCAGCAGCCACGCCGACAGCAGGACGACGATCGTCGGGTAGAGAAAGAGCGTCAGCCGCTCGAGCGCGGCGGAGATGTATTGCAGGCCGAGGAAGTCGAGCAGGCTCGACAGGTAATAGCCGATGAAGCCCAGGCCGGCGAGCCGAAGCCAATCGTCGCGCGCGATCGCCGGCTTGCCGCGCCCGAACCACCACGCCATCGCGATGAAGAAGGGCGCCGCATAGATCAGGCGCAGCGTCAGCAGCGTGACGGCGTCGATCGGATGCCACGCGTACGCGAGCTTGATCAGGATTGCCTTGCACGAAAATCCGAGCACGCCGACGACCGCACACAGCGGCCCGATCCACGCGCGCGTGCCGCTCATGCCCAGCGTACGAGACCGCTCCACGCGGTGGCGAGGATCACGACGCCGAAAACGATCCGGTACCACGCAAAGGGGACGAAGTCGTTGTGGCTCACGTAGCGGATCAGCCATCGGACACAGGCGAACGCCGACACGAACGCCGCTACGAAGCCCACGGCGAACGCCGGCAGCGCTGCGGCCGTCACTAGTGCGCCGTCCTTCCACAGCGAGTAGCCGGTTGCAGCGAACAGCGTCGGAATGGCGAGGAAAAACGAGAACTCGGTCGCCGCTTGTCGCGACAATCCGAACAGCATGCCGCCGATGATCGTGGCACCGGAACGCGACGTTCCGGGAATCAGCGCGAATGCCTGCGCGAGCCCGACTTTCAGCGCGTCGTACCAGCGCATATCCTCGACGCGGCTGATGTGCACGCGCTCCGGTCGCGCGCGTTGGCGCGCCTCGGCCCACAGGATGACCAGCGCGCCGGCGACGAACGCGCAGGCGACCGGCACCGGCGCGAACAGCGCAGACTTGATCAGCTTGCCGAAGACGAGGCCGAGCGCGGCGGCGGGAACGAACGCGATGGCAAGATTGGCGACGAAACGCCGTGCCACCGGATCGCTGCGCAGGCCGCGAAGGACTCTCCACAGCCGCCCGCGGAATTCCCAGCACACGGCGACGATGGCGCCGGCCTGGATCACGATCTCGAACACCTTCGCCTGTTCGCCGGTATAGCCGAGCAGCGATCCGGCAACGATCAGGTGACCGGTGCTCGAAACCGGCAGGAATTCGGTCAGACCCTCGACGATACCGAGGAGAAGGGCGACCAGCAGCGAGGGTTGATCCAAGAAAAAGTGCGTGCGGAGACGAGTCGGCTAAGCCGACGCATTGTCGCACGACCCCGCCGCGGCGCGCGGCGCGAAACGAGCGATCAGCGCTTGCGTTGCAGGTCCGCGAGAACCTGCGACACCAGATCGTCGGAGTCGGCAGGCAACGCCCCCTGCGGCGTCATGTGGTCGACGATCTGCGGCAGCATCGCGGCGAGCCCGCCCGCCGCCTCGTCGTTCGACACGCCCATTTGCCGCGCGACCTGGCCGATCTGGCCCTGGCCCAGCACCTGCTGGAGGATGTCGGCGTTGATCGGGATATTCTGTCCGGTCGACACCCACGATTGCGCCTGATCGCCGTAGCCCGCCTGCTGGAACTGCTGCAGCACGCGGCCCAGGCCGCCGTTCTGCTGCAGCATCTGCAACGCGATTTGCAACAGCGGATTGGCCTGCGCATCCATTCCCTGCGCGCCCATTGGAGATCCGCGGCCGCCCATTGCGCCGCTGATAACGCTACCGAGCAATCCGTCGAGCAAGCCCATGAAATCTCTCCTTGATCGGAAATGGTGGCGCGATGGCGCGAGTTGCCGCGTGCGCGATCCTACGGCCGCACGTAGGCCCAGCCCTGCTGCTGCTTTTGCATGATTTCGACGACTCCGGCCTGAACGTAGCCGATGCCCCCCAGCATGTCGGGCTTCACGATTTTCTGGTTGGTCATCGTGTTCTCGCACGCCACCACCTTGACGCCCTTGGCCAGCGCCTCGCTGACGCGGTTGGCGACCGGCGAGTCGAGCTTCAGCATGCCGATGCCCGGCCCATAGGCGACGATCTCGATGTCGACGTTCTTTTCGCCGAGGTCGGTCTGGATGTTGCGCGCATTGTTGAGCGCGAGGTTCCACTTCGCGGGATCGCTGTCGCTGACCTGCAGTACGACCTTGTTGGCCGCTCCGCCGGCCTGGGCGGCCGCGAGCGGGGCAACGAACGCCAGTGCCGCGGCGACCGCGGCCAGAAAGGCAAGACAGGGAATACGCATGACCGATCCTCGAGACGGAGTCCTCCATTATCGGCCAATTCGGCAGGACTGGTATCGTGCGGGTTTCCCCGCTCCCGATTGCCCCCTATGGCCGCTCCTCCCGACGACACCAGCATGGCTCTGTTCTGCGACTTCGAGAACATCGCGCTCGGTGTCCGCGACGCAAAGTATGAGAAGTTCGACATCGGCAAGGTGCTCGAGCGGTTGCTGCTCAAGGGCAGCATCGTCGTCAAAAAGGCGTATTGCGACTGGGACCGCTACAAGGCGTTCAAGGCGCCGATGCACGAGGCGTCGTTCGAACTGATCGAGATCCCCCACGTCCGGCAATCCGGCAAGAACTCGGCCGATATCCGGATGGTCGTCGACGCACTCGACCTCTGCTATACGAAGTCGCACGTGTCGACGTTCGTCATCATCAGCGGCGACTCCGATTTCTCGCCGCTGGTTTCCAAGTTGCGCGAAAACGACAAGAAGGTGATCGGCGTCGGCGTCAAGAATTCGACGTCGGACCTGCTGATCGCGAACTGCGACGAGTTCATCTATTACGACGATCTGGTTCGCGAGACGAAGAAGCGCGCCACGCGCAGCGCGCCGGCGCGCCGCGCGCCAACGGCGGACCCTGCTGCTCCGGCGAAGAAAGCCGCGTCCTCGCGACGCCGGGGAACCGGCGCCTCGGCGAGGGCGACCGATGTCGAGTCTGCGGCAGCGAACGATCCCGGCGCCGCACAGGAAGCGGCCGAGTCTCACGTCGAACCCCGTCGGCACGACGCGATCGACATCATTTCGAGCACCGTCGACGCGCTGGCCACCGAGCGCGGCGGCGACAAGATCTATGGCTCGATGATCAAGCAGGCGATCAAGCGCGTCCGGCCCAGCTTCAACGAGTCGTACTACGGATTCCGCTCGTTCAACGCGATGCTGGAGGCCGCGCGCGATGCCGGCATCCTCGCGCTCGAGCGGGACGAGAAATCGGGCGGCTACATCGTGCGCCCGGTGGCCGACGAATAGGCAGACGGGCGCGCAAAGTGGGTTTGAAGGAATGAAGCGTGGGGTCGCTTCACGACCCCACGTTCCACCGTTTCATGTCACCTTGACGTTGATGTCGTACAGGCCGTCGATGTGCCCGGTCATCAGGTCGCCGGCCACGACCGGCCCGACGTTCTCCGGTGTACCGCAATAGATGATGTCGCCTGGGAACAGCTCGTAGAATTTCGACAGGTTGGCGATCTGCTCGGCGACGTCCCAGATCATGTTGGCCAGATCGCTCGACTGCTTGGTCTGCCCGTTGACCTTGAGCCAGATCGCGCCTTTCGTCATCGCGCCAGTCTTCGTTGCCGGGTGCAGGTAGCTGATCACCGCGGAGCGGTCGAACGACTTGCCCACTTCCCACGGCTTCTTCTCGTCGCCCATCGCGCGCTGCAGGTCGCGGCGCGTCATGTCGAGTCCCACCGCGTACGCGTAGACGCATTCGAGCGCCTTGTCCTGCGGGATGTTGCGCCCGCCCTTGCCCAGCGCCGCGACCAGCTCCACTTCGTAGTGATAGTTCTTGGTCATCGGCGGATACGGATGGTCGACGGTGGCGCCGGCTGGAACCAGTTGAATCGCGTCGGTTGGCTTCTGGAAGAAAAAAGGCGGCTCGCGATTCGGATCCGATCCCATTTCGCGGGCGTGCGCTGCGTAGTTGCGCCCGACGCAGTAGATGCGCCGGACCTGGAATTTCTGATCGGTGCCTGCGATCGGGATGTAGCTGCCTTCACGCGCGAACATCACGCTTTGCGCCTGAGCGGCGGCCGGCAGGGCGGCGCCGAAGCCGACGGCCGCCGACGACTTGAGCAGGTGCCTGCGTTGCTGATCCATGGTGTCCTCCGTCCGATGTGCGCTGCGTCGCCGGCGTGGCGCCGGATCGCAGTCTGCGGGAGCGTAATTATGCGCCCGCGCGACGGGCGTTTGCAGCGCCGACGGAGGCCGGGGCAACGCTGCCCGCTCGGCGTGCGAACTATTCCACCGGACGGGGGAGGGCGAGCAGCGAAAGCGCCATGACATGCCGGGCAGGCGTGGGCGCCTGGTTCGCGAACTGGGTTCCCGTCGTGCTCGGCGGCACAGGCGGCTCGGCGGTCTGACGGAAGCCGGCGCCCACGGCGAATGCGATGGCGATGCACGCCAGCAGCACGACGACCGTGGCAAGGTCGCCGGGTACCCAACGCAGATCGCCGAGGCTGTTCTCGAACCGCTGCAGCAGCACGCGCGCATGAAACGACACGATCGACGCGATGTTGGTTGCGCAGGGCGGCAGCAGCTCGATCCTCGACTTCGCCGACGACTCCAGCACCGTTCGCCCATCGCGCGCGATGGTGACCTCGTCGCCGGCGCGCAACCACAGGTCGCGCGTGTCGCCGCTGGTGGTGGCCCAGACGACCCCTTCGATCACGCGTACCCGGGCGCCGCGGACTGTGGGTACCGCCCGCGGTGTCGCCGCCTCGAGGGCCAGAATTTCATATGCGAGCTGGATTGTCATGTTTGACTCCGGTTACGGCGTCCTGCAACGAAGCCAAGTCTACGAGCGCTGCCGAGGGGCGACAAACGATTAGTTTTCCGATATCATGTGAAAACAATTCATATATTTGACACAAAATGGTCACCCGGATTCCCCCGATGCAGGCGCTTCGCGCTTTCGAAGCCGCTGCGCGTCTGGGAAGTCTTACCAAGGCAGCCGAGTCGTTGTCGTTGACCCATGGCGCAATCAGCCACCAGATCAAGGCGCTGGAGGTCGAGCTGGGGGTGCAGCTCACCGAACGGGCAGGACGGGGCATCCGGCTGACCGACGACGGCGAGTACTTCGCCGCGCGCGTCCGCGATGCGCTGGGCGACTTGACCGCGGCGGTGCGTGAAGTCCGTGAGCGCAGCAACCCGCGTCAACTCCGCGTGAGCGTACTGCCGTCGTTCGCGGCGCGCTGGTTATTGCCGCGAAGCGCGAAATTCCGCGCCGCGCATCCGGATATCGATCTCGATATCCGCTCGAACATGGCGCTTGCCGACTTCCGGCGCGACGACGTCGATTGCGCGATCCGCCTCGGCGGCGGCAACTATCCCGGTCTGACGACCGAGCACCTGTTCGACGAGGTGTATTTCCCAGTTTGCAGCCCGCGCCTCAACGGTGGACGATTGCCGCAGCACATCGCCGACCTGGCAAATTTCACGCTGCTGCGCTCCCCGGACGAATTCTGGAAGCCCTGGTTCGACGCGGCGGGCATCGATTGGCCGGAACCGACGCGCGGGCCGGTGTTCGACGATGCGTCGCACATGCTGCAGGCGGCGGCCGACGGACTTGGCATCGCGCTGACGCGCAGCTCGCTGCTCGGCAACGACATCCGCAACGGCGTGCTGGTGCGGCTGTTCGATGTCAGCGTGGCGGCCGCGACGCGGACCTGGCTGGTCTACTCGCCGCGGCTCGCGCAGGCGCCGAAGCTCCTCGCGTTCCGCGCCTGGCTGCGCACGGAGATTGCGAAGGATCCCGAGCTTCTCACCGCGTCCAGGCTGGGTCGAGGCACGCCGCTCAAGGTGCTGGCGGAGCCGCCGCGCGTGCCGCGCGTGCAGAGGGGTTGAGCCGCGACACAGGCGCGCGGTCGTTCGGCATTGGCGATTGACCCGATGACCCGCGGCGATCGCCCGATGCCGTGCGGTAATTGTGGGTCCGAATTCATTCGGACACTCTCGGGCTGAAGCCGAACCCCAACCGCGCCCGCTGTTACGACCGCGCGACGCCCAGTTCCGCGCACAATTTCGCGACGACGTTCTTCAGCGCGGCAATCTCGTCGCGTAACCGATCGACGTCGGCGCGCAGCGCCGCGACCTCGGACGCCGCGATCACGCCGCCCTCGGGCGCGGCGGTAACGGCAACCACGTCCGCCACCGGCATGCCGGACAGCGTATGCATCCAGCGCGTTTCGCGCGCACCGGGCTGCCGTGCGAGCTCGACGACCAGCGCACCGTCGGCGCGCGATGCCAGTTCGTTCAGGTAGGCCTCGACGGACGACGTATCGGCGAACCGATGCAGCCGCTCGCTGTGGATCCGCAGCTCGCCGGGTGTTTGCGGCCCACGCAGCATCAACGTCGCCAACAGCGCGACCGCTTCGGACGGCACCGCGAGCACGCGCTGCGTATTGTGCGCATAGCGCATCACGCGGCCGCCGCTCGATTCGACGACCAGCGACAAGCCGATCAACCGGTCTACCGTCGCCTGCACCTCGGCGTCGGTCGCATTGAGCAGTGGGTCGCGGCTGGTCTTCTGGTTGCAGCCGGCGGCGAGCGCGTTCAGCGTCAGCGGATATGCGTCGGGCACCGTGCGCTGCTTCTCGACCAGGACGCCGACAACGCGCGTCTCGAGCACCGACAGGACAGGCAGCGTCATCGCCTGCGCACTCACGCCTTCGAGTAAATCTCGGCGCCCTTTTTCACGAACTCGACCGCTTTCGCCTCCATTCCCTTGGCGAGCGCTTCCGACTCCGCGATGCCCTGCTTCGCCGCGTAGTCGCGAACGTCCTGCGTGATCTTCATCGAGCAGAAATGCGGGCCGCACATCGAGCAGAAGTGCGCGAGCTTCGCGCCGTGCTGCGGCAGCGTCTCGTCGTGGAACTCGCGCGCCTTGTCCGGGTCGAGACCCAGATTGAACTGGTCGTCCCAGCGGAACTCGAAGCGGGCCTTGGAGAGCGCGTTATCGCGCAGCTGAGCGCCCGGGTGCCCCTTGGCGAGGTCGGCGGCGTGCGCCGCGAGCTTGTACGCCATGATGCCGTCCTTGACGTCGGCCTTGTTCGGCAGTCCGAGGTGCTCCTTCGGCGTCACGTAGCAGAGCATCGCCGTGCCGTACCAGCCGATCATCGCCGCGCCGATCGCGCTGGTGATGTGGTCGTAGCCGGGCGCGATGTCGGTGGTGAGCGGCCCCAGCGTGTAGAACGGCGCTTCTCCGCACAATCGCAACTGCTCGTCCATGTTGTGCTTGATCAAGTGCATCGGCACGTGGCCGGGGCCCTCGATCATCACCTGTACATCGTGCTTCCACGCGATCTGCGTCAGCTCGCCGAGCGTCGCGAGCTCGCCCATCTGCGCTTCGTCGTTGGCGTCGTGGATCGAGCCGGGACGCAGGCCGTCGCCGAGCGAGAACGCGACGTCGTACGCCTTCATGATCTCGCAGATCTCTTCGAAGCGCGTGTAGAGGAAGCTCTCCTTGTGGTGGGCGAGACACCATTTGGCCATGATCGAGCCGCCGCGCGACACGATGCCCGTCATCCGTTTCGCAGTCAGCGGGATGTAGCGCAGCAGAACGCCGGCGTGGATCGTGAAATAGTCGACGCCCTGCTCGGCTTGCTCGATCAGCGTGTCGCGGTACATCTCCCACGTCAGGTCCTCGGCCTTGCCGTCGACCTTCTCGAGTGCCTGGTAGATCGGCACGGTGCCGATCGGCACCGGCGAGTTGCGGATGATCCATTCGCGCGTTTCGTGGATGTTCTTGCCGGTCGACAGGTCCATCACCGTGTCGCCGCCCCAGCGTATCGCCCACGTCATCTTCTCGACTTCCTCGCCGATCGACGACGAAACCGCGGAATTGCCGATGTTGGCGTTGATCTTCACCAGGAAATTGCGGCCGATGATCATCGGCTCCGATTCCGGGTGGTTGATGTTGTTGGGGATGATCGCGCGGCCGCGCGCAACTTCGTCACGGACGAACTCCGGCGTAATCGCGGCGGGAATCGCAGCGCCGAACGACTGGCCGGGGTGTTGGCGGCGGACGATTTCCGGCATTTGCGCGAGCATTTCGTTGCGCAGCAGGTTCTCGCGGATCGCGACGAATTCCATCTCCGGCGTGACGATTCCTTGCCTTGCGTAGTGCATCTGGGAAACGTTGCGACCAGGCTGCGCGCGACGCGGCTTGCGATGCAGATCGAATCGGAAGCCGGCGAGCTCGGGATCGGCGAGTCGCGCCTGGCCGAAGGTCGACGTGGGGCCGGGTAACTCGACCGTGTCGGCGCGCTCGGCGATCCACGCAGCGCGCAGCGGGAGCAGACCCTTGCGAATGTCGATCGTCGCCGCCGGGTCGGTGTACGGCCCCGACGTGTCGTAGACGGCCAGCGCCGGATTTTTTTCCGCACCGAACGACGCGGGTGTATCGCTCTGCGTGATTTCGCGCATCGGCACGCGGACATCGGGACGCGAGCCCTCGACGTAAATCTTGCGCGATGCCGGCAGCGGTGCGACGGCGGCCGAATCCACTTTCGCGTCGCGCGCGAAGAACTGGTCGTTGGCGTTCATGGAAACTCCTCGACGTGAAAGGCGCGAAGGAGCGGAAGAGGGTGGGCTTCACGCTTCCCTGCGCCGGCATTATCCGGATCAGGTTCCAAGGGTCTCATCTCACCCGCGGCAACTCGTCGCCCGCAGGACCCCTAGCGTTGCCCCGACGTTACGCCGAAACTGCGCGTCGGGCAACCGAACAGTCTTTCGGAGCATAGCCGTCCAGCGATTCTGAGGCGCAGCAGGAGGAAGCTATGAGAAGCGACTTGCGTGGTCTACTGGCGATAGCCGCCATGGCGATCGCGATTTTCTCGAGCGGGCAGGGACTATGCGCCGAAGATAGCGTGCCACCCCGCAAAGCCGAGACCATCAAGGACTGTCATGACGAGGGGGACAAACTAAAACGCGCCGACTGCTATGACCGGGTGACCGAGCGTAGGGTCGCCGAACCGATCGAAGCCAAGACGGACGCACCGCCACCTGAATCTTCCACTACGACCGAATCGAACTCGGGTGGAAGGATGACGGGCTACCTAGCCCAACGCTGGGGGTATGACCGAGAGCCGAAAGAAACCCGCTTCGACCTCCGGCTGTACGAGAACAACTATCTGATCGCGCGGAGCAGCAGCAGCCCGAATTCGTCGCCGTACAAGCCGGGTCCGGATGGGACGCCCGAATACGGCACCGTTCCGATCGACCTCGAGCACCCGGAGCTCAAGTTCCAGCTGAGTCTCAAGGCACGCGTGCTCGACTTCGCGCTGAAGCCGGATGGTGCGAAGGAAGAGATCAAGGACGCGATCGGACTATGGCTCGCATATTCGCAGCAGAGCCAATGGCAGGCGTTCAACAATACGCAATCGAGCCCCTTTCGCGAATCCAACTACCAACCGGAAGCGATCGTTTCCATCCACCCACAGTTGTTCGGTGAGGACCGGGCCGACTTCGACTGGCATTGGCGCGTGTTCAACGTCGGATTCGGGCATCAGTCCAACGGACAGGACTCACCGCTGTCTCGGAGCTGGAACTACCTGTTCGCTCAACTGGGTTTCGAGCACGATCGTCCCGACAGCCAGTGGGCTTTCGTCGTCCGCCCGTGGTATCGGATTCCAGAGTCGCGCACCACC
>Ga0157380_10003642_pt1 | contig 10595 bp, 11 predicted proteins | sample S35metaG_FD_119757 | JGI IMG/M metagenome (GOLD analysis project Ga0157380, IMG submission 119757) | Switchgrass rhizosphere microbial communities from Kellogg Biological Station, Michigan, USA - S3-5 metaG | ecosystem: Host-associated > Plants > Roots > Rhizosphere > Soil | place: USA...
CAAGCGTTTCGTCACGGTCGACGAGGTCGCCAGCCTGGCGCTTTACCTCACCAGCGACGGCGCGGCGTCGGTCACCGGCGCCAACTTGTCGATGGACGGAGGCTGGACCGCCGCGTGAGGCCTGGTTGCTACAGGTTGCACTGCCGGATTGCGTCGCTACGCTCGAAATGACGATGAAGCACCTAATAGCATTCGCAACTCTGTCACTTGCCGCCTGCTCGACCGTTCCCGGCAGCGCGCCGGTTGCGTCGTCGACCGACTGGCGGCGGGTTGCGACATCGGCCGACCGCGCGCGCTTGCGCGACTGGCGAGCCGCCTTCGCCCGCGCCCTCTCCCAGGCGCAGGCGGCGGGCCATGGCGCCGAGATTGCGCTGGAAGGCAAGCTGCTGGCTCCCGATGCGGCGATCGGGCAGGTGCCGATCCCCAACGGGGACTACCGCTGCCGGGTGATCAAGGTCGGCGCCAAGACGCCGGGCCTGCTCGACTATGTTTCCTACCCTGCCTTCACGTGCCGAGTCAGCCAGGAAAAGGAATTGCAGGGGTTCAACAAGCTGACCGGTTCGCAGCGGCCGAGCGGCGTGATCTTTCCCGGCGACCCGCTGCGCCAGGTGTTTCTCGGCACGCTGGTGCTCGGTGACGAGCTACGGGCGATGCAATATGGCCGCGACCCCGATCGCGATCTCGCCGGCTGGGTCGAGCGGATCGGCGACAGGCGCTGGCGTTTGATCCTGCCCTACCCCCATTTTGAATCGACGCTCGACGTGATCGAGCTGATCCCGGAGCCATGACATGAAGCGTTGCGTGCCGGCCTTTCTCGCCGCGTCTATTCTTGCTGCCCCGGCCGGGGCCGCCACCCTCAATGAGTCGATCCGCGCCGACATGCCGCAGCTGATGGCGCTCTATCGCGACATGCATGCCAACCCTGAGCTGTCGATGCAGGAGGTCCGGACGCCCGCCAAGCTCGCCCCGCTGATGCGCAAGCTTGGCTTCGAGGTCACCGAGCATGTCGGCAAGACCGCCCTCGTCGCGGTAATGCGCAACGGGCCGGGACCGGTGCTGATGCTTCGCGCCGATATGGATGCCTTGCCGGTAAAGGAGCAGACCGGTCTGCCCTTCGCTTCGAAAGCGACTGGCAGGCTGCCCGACGGGACCGAGACGCCGGTGATGCATGCCTGCGGCCATGACACGCATATATCGTCGTGGCTCGGAACCGCCCGCCGGCTCGCCGCGATGAAGGACCAGTGGTCCGGCACGCTGGTGATGAACCTGCAGTCGGGCGAAGAGACCGGCGAGGGCGCGAGGGCGATGCTGGAGGACGGCCTCTACACCCGCTTTCCCAAGCCGAATACCGTCCTCGCCTTCCACGATTCCGCGATCCTGCCCGCGGGCACGATCGGACTCACCCCAGGCTATACGACGGCCAGCGTCGACAATGTCGACGTGACGGTGAGGGGCGTCGGCGGCCATGGGGCGAGCCCGCAGTCGACCAAGGACCCGATCGTCCTCGCTTCGCGCATCGTCGTGGCCCTGCAGACCCTGGTCAGCCGGGAGAAGAACCCGCTCGACCCGGCGGTCCTGACCGTCGGCAGTTTCCAGGCCGGCAACAAGCATAATGTCATTCCCGACGAGGCGAAGCTGCAGATCACGGTCCGCACCTACAAGCCGGAGGTGCGCAAGCTGCTGCTCGACGGGATCGCGCGGATCGCGCGCGGGGAAGCGATTTCGGCCGGCCTTCCCGACGATCGCATGCCTCTGGTCACCATCCGCGAGGGCCAGCATACCCCGGCGACGTTCAACACGGAGAAGCTCGCCAATCACACGCTCGAGCTGTTCCGAACCCATTTCGGCCCCGACCGGACGACGGTCCTGCAGCCGTTCATGGTCGGCGAGGACGTCGGCCGCTACTGGCTCAATGACCCATCGATCGAGGGTACGCTGTTTTGGGTCGGCGGCGTTCCCCAGGCGAAATGGGACGCGGCCGGAGGCGACACGACCAAACTCCCCTCGCTGCACAGCCCGCTTTGGGCGCCGGACGCCGAGGCGGTGATCGTGACGGCGACCGAGGCGATGACCGTTGCGGCGCTGGATGTGCTGAAGAAGGGCTGAGTCAACCCGGAGTCGCCCGAATTGCACTGCTCCTCAATCGGCGTAAAACGGGCTAGCCGAACGCTGATCTAAAGGGGGCGGGCATGGATTTTAGTTGCCGGTCAGCGGACGGAATCCTGGTCGCGGCAGTCGAAGGCCGGATCGACGAGTCGACCTGGGAGGCCTTCGCCGAGCGGATGAGCGCGGTGATCGATCAGGCAGCGGCGGAGAAGCTGTCGGAGCTGATGCTCGATCTTTCGGCCCTCGATTATATGTCTTCGCGCGGCCTTCGGGTGCTGACCATGGCCAAGCGCCAGGCCGATGCGGCGGGCCTGACGATCACGCTGGCGGCGCCCAACGACGTCATGCGCGAGATCCTCGCCATCAGCCGCTACGACAAGCTGTTTCATATCAGCGATTCCGTGGACACCGGTCAGTGATCGTCCGCTTTTGGGGAACTCGCGGTTCGCTTCCCGTCGCGCTCAAGGCCGACGCGGTGCGCGGCAAGATCGCGCGCGCCCTGGTCGCCGCCAACGGCCATTCGATTACCAGCCTCGAAGCGGCCGATGCCTTCATTTCCGGCGAGCTGGATTTCGCCACTGGCGGAACCTACGGAGGCGCCACCGCTTGCGTCGAAATCGAGAGCGGCGACAGCTTCTTCGTCTGCGACATGGGCAGCGGCCTTCGCCAATTCGGCTTGAGCGCCATGAAGCGATGCGCGGAAGGCCATCAGCGAACCTTCAACTTCTTCCAGTCGCACCTGCACTGGGACCACATCATGGGCTTTCCCTTCTTCGTCCCGGCGTTCGATCCGGCGGCGAAGATCGTCATCCATTCGGCCCATCCCGACGCGGAGGACGCGCTTCGCCGCCAGCAGGAGGAGATCAGCTTTCCGGTGCCGTTCGACTGGCTGCGCGCGTCGATCGAGTTCGTCGCGATGGTGCCGGGCGAACCGATCGAAGTCGACGGCCTCAAGGTGGTCGCCGAGAAGCAGGCGCATTCGCACGACAGCTATGGCTATCGCTTCACCGACAGCCGGGGCCAAACGGTCGTGTTCAGCACCGACAGCGAGCATAAGGCCGACAATATGAAGGACGAGGCGGCCTTCATCACCTTCTTCCGCGATGCCGACCTGGTCATCTGCGACACCATGTATTCGCTGGCCGACAGCGTTTCGATGAAGGAGGATTGGGGCCATTCGAGCAATATCGTGGCGATCGATCTGTGCCACGAAGCCGGCGCCAAGCGGCTTGCCCTGTTCCATCATGAGCCGACTTATGACGATGGCGATATCCAGCGCATGCACGAGGAAAGCATCCGCTATGAGGAGTTGACTCGAGACGGCAGCGCGCTCGAGGTGCTGTGCGCCTATGACGGCCTCGAAATCCGTCTCTAGAAGCAGATGGCCTCAGCGCCGCGTCCTGTTGACGTGGCTGATCATGACCCTGCTCGCGGTCCTTGCCACGCTGGCGGTCGGCGACCGGATGCGGCGCGGCATTTTCGACAGTTGGCAGTCGGCGAGGCCGCGCGACCTGTCCGCGACCGACGTCCGGGTGGTCATGATCGACGATCGCAGCATCGAGATGGTCGGCCCCTGGCAATGGCCGCGCTATTATCTTGCCAGGCTGACGGAGGAACTAGCCGCGCGAAAGGCCAAGGTCATCGCGTTCGACATATTGTTTCCGGAACACGACCGGGTCCGGCCCGACACCTTCGTTTCACTATACCCTGAACTCAGCCCCGGCGCCGTTGCCGAGGTCAAGGCGCTTGAGCCGATGGATCGACTGTTCGGGCAAGTGATAGGCACCGCCCCCGTCGTGCTCGCCCATGCCGGCGTTGAAGAAGCGCCGGCCGGCCAACTGGCGCTCCCCGACGCGCCCATCACCGGCAGGCCGCCGCCGGCCGTGGACCGCTGGCCGGCCGAACTTGCTGCCATCCCCGAACTGGATGACGTCGCCTTGGGCCACGGTTTGATCAATGGCCGGCCGGACGCGGACGGCGTGGTGCGGAGCGTACCGCTGGTGATGCTGACGGGCGGCAAGCCGCGACCGGGGTTTGCCGCTGAAATCGCCCGGGTCGCGGCGGGCGCGGAATCGATTGAGGTAACTTCCTCCAGCGTTCGAATCGGCGACCACATCGTTCCGGTCGACCGGCACGGCCGCATGCGCTTCCATTTCGGGTCTTTTCCGCCAGGCAGGATCATCTCTGCCGCCGCCTTGCTCGGAGAATCGAAGGATCTCAAACCGGATGAGCTGGCGGGCAAGACGGTGCTGATCGGACTATCGGCCGAAGGCACGTCCGACATCGCCGCTACCCCATTGGCGGCCGAGGAATATGGCCCGCTGATCCAGGCCCAGGCGGTCCATGCCATCCTTACCGGCGGCTGGCTGGAACGGCCCCCCTGGGTCGAAGCGCTGGAATGGGCCCTGGCAGCACTGCTCGCTCTGCTGGCGCTAGGCAGCGCAAGCTTCGGCAAGGCCGGCCGAATCCTTCTGGCCATCGTCTTCGTGGCCATGCCGATCGCCAGCTGGCTGGCCTTCGCCAATGCCTCCCTGCTGTTCGATCCAGGGCGACCGATGCTTGTCGGAGCCGGCGCGATCGCGGGCGTGGCGATGGGGCTGTTTGCACTGGCTCGAGTCGAACGGGAGCGGCTTCGCGAGGCGCTGGTCCAGGAACGGGTCCTGGCGGCGGAGGCCGACGGCGAATTGCAGGCGGCGCGCTCGATTCAGCTGGGGATGGTGCCGCCCCGGGCACGCCTCAGGAATCTCGATCCGCGGGTCGATCTGGACGCCCTTCTGGAACCGGCGAAGTCGATTGGCGGCGACTATTACGACGCGATGAAGATCGGTGACGATCAGATCGGGTTCGCTGTTGCCGACGTCACCGGCAAGGGGGTCCCGGCGGCATTGTACATGGCGATGTCAAAGGCACTGACCAGCGCCGCGCTATCGCGGATGCAGGCGGACCCGGCGGCGATGGCTGCCGCCATCAACTCGGAGCTGCTCAAGGACAATAGCGAGGCAATGGGCGTCGCCATCCTGCTCGGCATCCTCGACCTCAAGAGCGGTGAAGTGCGGATGGCCTGCGCCGGCCACGAGGATCCGTTGCGGCTCCCGGGCGGCGGTCAGGCCGAATTGATCCGGCTCGAAGGCGGCCCGCCGCTCTGCGTTGCCGATTATGACTATCCGCTGGAGACGATGACACTCGCGCCCGGGCAAACCCTGCTGCTGGTCACCGATGGTGTGACCGAGGCCCAAAATGCCGAGGGCGCCTTGTTCGGGCGCGATCGAATCTCGCGTGAGGGCGTGCCGAAGGACGGCAACGCCACCGCGATCGTTGAACTGATCCGCGACCGGGTTCGGAGTTTCGAAGATGGCGAGGAAGCCACCGACGACCTGACCGTGATGGCGCTCCGCTACCTTGGACAGCCCTAGCGGACGATGACCTCGACCCGCCGGTTGGCCGCGCTGCTGACGTTATCCATGGACGGCTGCTTAAGCTCTCGTTCGCCCCGGCCCACCGCGGACATCAGCGACCGGTCGAAGCCCTGCCCGGCCAGCCAGTTGAGAACTTCCTCGGCGCGCTGCTGCGAAAGCCGGTCATTGTCCGCTTCCCCGCCGACCGTGTCGGTATGTCCCGTCACCTCGACCTGTGGCCCGGAGCGGGATGCAATCTCGGTCCGGAGCGCCGCCAGCACGCCTTGCGACGCGGCCGTGGGCGTAACCGTTCCCAGATCGAAATAGAGGAGGAAGCTCTTCGCGGGCGGCGGAAGGTTGGTCAGCAACGCCGCTTCCTGGGCCTTCAAACCATTCGTGCCCAATGGCCGGGAGCTTGGGCTCGGATCGCCCAGCTTGGTCCGGCTGTTGCCTTGAGCGATGACTGCCTCGGCCGGCTTGCCTCCGGCCTCGAGCACTGCAACCGAACCTTGATGACCCTCGTCATCGGGAAGCAGCACGAGCGATGAGGTCGCACATCCGCCTAGCAGCAGGCAGGCTACAGCAAAGCGCGGTCCTCTCATTCCGGCACCTCGACGATAAATTTGGTGCCCCGAACACCAAGGAGGGTGTTGGGCGTGCGGACCTTCATCGCGTCGCGGCCGGACTTTGCGATCTTGCCGGAGACCACCGCCAGCGAGCCCCGATCGACCTGAGTGACGAAGCTGCCTTTTTGCCGGGTGCGATCATATTGAAACTCGCTCACCGAAACACGGCTGTTCGGGCCGACCGAGAAGCGCGTATTGTCGATGAAGCTAAGGCTGATCCTGCCATCCTTGCCGGTCACCAGCGTGTCGCCGGGATTGAGCTGAAGGCCGGGCTTGGCGGGCAAACGTGCCGCGCCGCGTTCGATCCCCGCGGCACCGACGCTGCTCTTGATCCTGGCGATTTCGGCGTGGGCCGGCGATACGGCCAGAAAGGCCAAAGCTGCGACCGCGATCGTCTTGCGGAGCATGTTAGTCTCCTCCCGTCCCCAAGCCCGTGCCATAACCCAATCGATGGCATCGCGCGAATCGCCGCCCGGTAGGCAGCGCATTGACGTTGCTGGCCCCACAGCCCTCGGCGATGCGATCGCATCGGCGCGAAGCTACGCATTGGACCGTGGGGTCGGGCCAGCCGACTGTGCACGGCTCTGCATCATCGTCGAGGAACTGGTCACCAACCTGTTCGAGCATGGCGATTTGGCCGAGCCGCAGATCGGCATTGAGTTCGAACTGCGGGGGGACACAATCAGGCTAATCCTTGAGGACAATGGCCAGGCGTTCGATCCCCGATTGGCATCGCTTGACGGCAGCATCCCCGATCGCGGCGGAAACGCAGGTCTGCGCCTGGTCCATGGCTGGTCCGAAATTGTCGGCTATGAAACGCGGGGCGGCTGCAATCGGCTGGAATTGCTGCTGAAGCTGAGCGGCCGCTGAGCTGCTACTCCGCTGCCCAGAGTTTGGACTTCTCGACGATGTCCAACTCGCGCAGCAGTCCATCGACGCTGCCGGTAAGATCGTCGAGGAAGGTGATCTGGTGCCGTGCGCCACGATAGCTTTCGACCAGTAGGATTGCATCGAGCAGGATCGGCACGACCAGGCCCTCCGGATCGTCCATCTCGGCAATGCCCTGCAGTTTTTCCAACGCCTTGCGCCGTGACCCTTCCGGATCGGACATGGCCGCGGCCCGGCCAATCAACCACCCCATTGTTCGATTCTCCGCTTGAGGTGCTAAAGTAGCTCAGATGCCGGGCCGGACCAGTTCCGGCGGCCTTGCCAGCGCGTCGGCTCGGCGCATCGCCGGGCTAGGAACTGACCTCGCCCAGCAGGTCCAGCTGCGCCTCGGTCAGTTCAAGGGTCAGCGCCGCCAGAAGTTGCTGTGCCTGGCCGAGGCTGGTCGCGCTTGCGATCGGCGCGGTCACCGCCGGCTGTGCCTTGAGCCAGGCAAGCGCAACCGTCGCCATTGCCGAACCGGTTTCGGCAGCGACGGCTTCCAGCGCGGCCAGCACCTTGGGACCCTTGCCTTCAAGATATTCGGTACTGCGCGCGCCGCGCACGCTTTTGCCGAGGTCGTCCTTGGAGCGATACTTGCCGGTCAGAAAGCCGTTGGCGAGACTGTAATAGGGGAAGAAGGCGAGATCTTCGCGGAGAGCGACGTCGCGCAGCGGCCCTTCGAATTTCTCCCGCTCGACGAGGTTGTACCAGTTCTGCAGCGCGGCTGGCCGGGCGAAGCCCTGGCTCGCGCTGACGCTCAGTGCTTCCTCGGTCCGCTCGGCGGTGAAATTGCTAAGCCCGATCGCGCTGATCTTGCCCGCACGGCGAAGCCTGTCGAACGCGCCGAGGCTATCGGCGAGCGGAACCTTCTCATTGTCGCGATGCTGGTAGTAAAGATCGATCCGCTCGATGCCCAAGCGTGCAAGCGAGGCGTCGCAGGCGCGCAGCACAACCCCAGGATCGAGCGCGGCGACATATTCGCCGTCGACCATCTCTCCATCGAGAAATCCGACCTTGGTCGCAATGACGACCTTCTCGCGCTTGGCCGGGTCGCGCTTCAGCCAGCGGCCGATCAGCGCCTCGCTTTCGCCGCCGCGATGGCCAGGCACCCAGGCCGAGTAGACGTCGGCGGTGTCGATCATCGTGCCGCCGGCGCCGACGAAGGCGTCGAGCACGGCGAAACTGGTCGCTTCGTCGGCGGTCCAGTCGAACACGTTGCCGCCGAGCGCGATCGGCGCGACGGCGATCTCGCTATCGCCGATTGGGCGCATTTCCATCGCCACGCTCCTTGTCGAACCACTCCGCCGCTTCCTTCACCCGCTGGGCTTGCGACATTTTGGTCACCAGCACGGAGTCGCCCGAAGCGATGATCACCAGGTCATCAACCCCAATCGCGGCGATCCGGGGTCCGTCGCTGCGGATCAGATTGGCATGGCTGTCGAGGACCAGGGCATTGCCGACCACGACGTTGCCTCCCCGGTCTTTGGTTGAGGCGTCGAACACCGCGGTCCAGCTGCCGACGTCCGACCAGCCCATCGACACCGGAACCACGGCGACGCGGTCCGATTGCTCCATCACCGCAAAGTCGATCGACTTGGCCGGCGCGCGTGCGAAGGGCGCCTCGGCGATTCGGATCAGCGAGCCGTCGCGCTCGCCTTGGTCGAGGGCCTCGCTTGCCGCCTCTAGAATCCCCGGGGCGTGACGCATCAACTCTTCGCGCCAGGTCGCGGCCGAAGCGAGGAAGATCCCCGCGTTCCAATAATGGCCTCCTTCAGCGAGCATTTGCTCTGCGCGCTCAAGCGGCGGCTTCTCGACGAACCGCGCGACCGGGCGAACGCCCTCCCCTTCGCCGCCGGCAATGTAGCCAAAGCCGGTCGCGGGATGGTCGGGCTCGATCCCGAAGGTGACGATCTTGCCGGCGTCCGCCTCCGGCCGGGCAAGTTCGATCGCCCGGTGAAACGCCGCGACATCGCCGATATGGTGATCGCTGGGACAGACCAGCAATATCTCGTCCGGGTTGGCCAGCATGGCCGCCAAGGCGATCGCGGCCGCGCTATCGCGCTTCATCGGCTCGAGCACGATCAGCGCTCCCGCTCCGGCGATCGCGCGCAACTCCGCTTCCTGGGCCTGGTTGGCGACGATGATCGGTGGTGCAAATGCGCCGCCGAACCGCTCCAGCGTCTGCTCGAACAGATTCTGCTCGCCGATTAGCGGGATGAGATGCTTGGGACGTTCCGCCGTCGACAACGGCCACAGCCTGGTCCCGGCGCCCCCTGCCAAGATGACCGGACGGATCGGCCGCTGTCCTTCGATTGCGCTCATCATGTCTCCATGCGGACAACGGCGGGCGAATGCCAGTGTTCACCATATCTTTGTAAAATTTTGCGACACCCCCGCGCATGTCGGCGAATCTTACAGTGAGGCGCGGGTGGAACCGCTGATCGCCTTTTGGACGCACGCGCTCGCCGCGGCACTTTTCGCATCGCTCACCTTGTGGGAATTGCGCCGCGGGCTGGCCGAGAGCGAGCAGCGAATGCTGCTTGCCGCCTTTGCCCTGACCAGCGTCTGGGCGTGGGTCACGGCGGTCGCGCCCACCACCATGCTTGCCGCCTATTCGGAAACCGCACGCAATCTGGTCTGGGTTGGCGTCCTCTATCGACTCGCCGGGATCGACAGCAGCGAGGAGCAGCGCGGCGTCCGGCCGGTCTATGCGGCGGTCGCGGCGGTGCTCGGCCTCCAGCTGATGGTCGACGCCCTGCCGCTGGTGATCGACACCGATACCATCAGCCGCGGCCATGCGCTGATCGTCACCGCGATCATCCTGCGGCTCACCGCCGCGGCAGGCTCGCTGGTGCTGGTCCACAACCTTTACGGACAGGCTGCCCCATCGAGCCGGCCAGGAATCCGCCTGGCGATGATCGCCATCGCGGCGATGTGGGCATACGACCTCAATCTCTACACCATCGCCTATTTCGACCCTGCCTCGGCGCAGGGCCTGTTCGATTTCCGCGGCCTGGCACTAGCCCTTGTCGCGCCGCTGTTCGCGATTGGCAGCACGAGGGACGAGAGGTGGCGGATCAGGCTGTCGCGGGCGGCCACCTTCCAGAGCCTCTCGCTGATCGCGATTACTGCCTATGTCGCGGTGATGGCGGTGCTGGTGACGGCGCTGCGCGGTTCCGGGTTCGACTGGACGCGCGCGATTCTGGTGGCGCTGCTCGCCGGAATGACCGTGGCAGCGATGGTGCTCTTGCCGTCGAGCCGGGCGCGCGGCTGGGCCAAGGTCAAGATCGCCAAGCATCTGTTCGAGCATCGCTACGACTATCGCACCGAATGGCTGCGTTTCACCGACACGATCGGCGCCAGCGGTCCCAAGGCCGCTCCGCTGGGGCAGCGCGTGATCAAGGCTTTCGCCGATATTCTGGACGCGCCGGGCGGCCTGTTGCTGGTAACCGACGAAAATGGCTCGATCGAGCCGGCGGCCGCCTGGAACTGGTCGGGCAGCGCCAATCCCGGCGCGGCGATCCCGACCCCGGAAGCGCTC
>Ga0157380_10003644_pt1 | contig 10593 bp, 9 predicted proteins | sample S35metaG_FD_119757 | JGI IMG/M metagenome (GOLD analysis project Ga0157380, IMG submission 119757) | Switchgrass rhizosphere microbial communities from Kellogg Biological Station, Michigan, USA - S3-5 metaG | ecosystem: Host-associated > Plants > Roots > Rhizosphere > Soil | place: USA: Michigan...
GACCTAATATTAAAGTTGCTTTCGAAATAGTAATGAAAAAGGAAATCATTCAATTGATTTCCTTTTTTTCATTCAGAATATTCTAAGCATTTAAAACAATCAGGTTCTGACTCCGAACTCCCGACTCCCGACTACCTCCTGACTCCCGACTACCTCCTACATCCCGACTACTTCGCGACGATTTCAAATAGTTCGACATCAAAAATCACTGCTGAGCCCGCTTTAATAACTGGCCCCGCATCATTATCTCCCCATGCTAAGCTGGCAGGAATAAATAAGCGCCATTTGCTGCCTATGGACATTAACTGTATCCCTTCAATCCATCCGGGAATTACTTCAGCAAGGTTTAAAACGGCTGGTTCACCTCTATCAACTGAACTATCGAATACAGTACCATCTATTAAAGTACCATGATAATGTACTTTAACCCGATCGGTAGCTGTTGGTTTTGGCCCTGTACCTTCCTTTATTATCATGTATTGTAACCCACTGGCTGTAGTGATTACGCCTGGTTTGGTTTTATTTGCTGCCAGAAATGCTTCACCTGCTGCACGAGCGCCAGCAGATTTTTCAGATCTTTTTTGCTGCATGTAACTCATAATGATATTGTTCACCTGTCCTTCATCAAGTGCTGGTTTACCAGCTTTGCAATCATTAAGAGCTTTTGTTACCATTGTGCTGTTAACATTAGTGATTCCTTGTTCACGGTAAAAATTTGCGATGCTCACACCGATCGCATAACTAAACGAATCAGATTGATTTTTAAATTGGACCGGAGTCGCAGTTTTTGTAGTGGTGGTTGGTTTTTTTGGAGGAACGGCTTTTTGGGAAGTGGATTTGGTTTGTGCATAAGAACCTACACAAACAGTCATCAAAAGAACGATCAAGATTTTTTGCATGATAAATATGAATTTTTAAGCGATAAAATTAATCAAAAAAGTGATGGTTATTGTGATTTCGGATTTATGATTTTGGATTTGTTCTAATTCCGAGTTACTTTGAAATGTTAGAAATCCGAAATCATAAATCGCAAATCCTAAATCTCTAAGTCTCCCCGGTTTAGTGGTAAAAACGCTGGCAACTTTGTTTTATTTTGAGCCAAATTTGAGCAATGAATGAGTTTGTAAAATCAATTGAAGTACGTTGGGCAGACCTCGATCCGAATTTTCATGTGAGACATTCGGTGTATTATGATTGGGGGGCATATAGCCGTATTTGTTTTTTCCAGGCTCTAGGGGTAACTACTGGTATCCTTTTAGAGCATTCAGTGGGCCCCATACTTTTCCGGGAAGAATGTATATTCAAAAAGGAGATTCATTTCTCTGATAAGCTGCATATTGACCTGCAATTGATAAAATCAAGAGAGGATTATTCACGCTGGTCGATTCGGCATTCTATTTATAAGAACACGGATACCCTGGCTGCAATCATCACCGTTGATGGCGCCTGGATTGACACCCATAAGCGTAAACTCGCAGTTCCGCCAGCTATTGTTTTGAAAATGATCGCAGAAATGCCAAAAAGTCCTGATTTTGAGTGGGTAAAATAAGTAATCTCTTAACAAATTTTTCTGCTGTTCCGGCGTTATTTTAGCATCTAACAATATACTATGCAAAAAACAATACTCTTTTTATTCCTAGCCCTTTCTATCTCCGGATTTGCCCAACAGGGAACTACTAAAAAAGACGGAGGCCTGTTTAATAAAGCCAATACAATCCTTAAAAAGGCAAGCGGCGGAGGTGGTTCGGCATTATCAAATGATGAAATTATTGCCGGATTAAAGGAAGCTTTATCAGTGGGAGCCAATAACAGTTCTCAAAAATTAGCGGCAGTAGATGGTTTTTTCGCCAATGCCGCAATCAAAGTATTAATGCCGGAAGAAGCTAAAAAAGTGGAGTCAACATTACGCAAAGCAGGTATGGGAAGTATGGTTGATAAAGCCATCTTATCGATGAATCGTGCTGCGGAAGAAGCTTCAAAATCCGCCGCGCCTATATTTTTGGACGCGATTAAAGGAATGAGTTTCCAGGATGCATTGAGTATTTTAAAAGGATCGGATACGGCCGCAACTGGATATTTAAGAGGAAAAACTTCTTCTGCACTTACCACCGCATTTAAACCAGTAATTGATGCTGCACTGGAAAAAACAAATGCTACCAAATATTGGAAGGATGTGTTTGAAACATATAATAAATTACCTACCACTTTTAAAAAAGTAAATACGGATCTATCGGGTCATGTTACCGATAAAGCGTTGGGAGGATTATTTTACCAGGTAGCAATAGAGGAACAAAAGATCCGGAAAGACCCTGCAGCTCGTGTTACCGATGTACTGAAAAAAGTTTTTGCGAATTAATATCGCTTGTTTTTTAGCCGGTAAGACGGGAAGCCGGGAAAAACAATACATCGAATTAATTCCCGCCTTCCCGTTTTACCGGCAAAGTTTTAATTCGGAAATTTAAATGAATATGAAATGATAGATGCTGCGGTCAACACCGCGGCATTTCTTTTTCACGATTGATCCAGCTACTTTTGCCACTCGTTTTTATCGGGCATGATCAATAGAACCATTAACCTTTATCGCAATGCATATACAGGTTTATCGAGAGAGACCTGGTGGTTGTCTTTGACTATGCTTATCAATAGAAGCGGTACTATGGTAATACCCTTCCTCACGATCTATCTTACAAGCCCAGAAATGGGTTACAATATAGGTGAAGCGGGTATCGTAATGGGTTTATTTGGATTGGGGGCCGTTATTGGAGCTTATATCAGCGGGAAGTTGACGGATAGAATTGGATTTTATCCAATCCAGATTATTACGCTTGCGGGCGGTGGGATACTGTTCATCTTATTGGGGCAGATGAAGACCTATCCCTTGATTTGTTTGTTTACATTCCTGCTCAGCTTTGTGAATGAAGCATTTCGTCCAGCCAATTCAACAGCGATTGCTTTTTACAGTAAAGAAGGGAACCGGACACGTTCCTATGCATTGAACCGGCTGGCGGTTAATCTTGGCTGGGCCGTCGGAAATGCGATTGGTGGATTCATAGCGTCTTTTAATTACGAGTTATTATTTTGGTTTGATGGCATTACCAATATACTTGCGGCAATCTGTATGTGGTATTTTCTTTCTCCTGCAAAGAATCGGAACACTGCAAAGAAAACAATAGAAAAACAACCTGTGATTTCCGCTTATAGAGATAAGGTTTATGTTTGGTTTGTATTGCTGGTTACTATATTCGCTACTTGTTTTTTTCAATTGTTTACCAATCTTCCGGCCTATTATCGTAACGAATTAAAATTTTCCGAACAATTCATTGGATTGATCGGGGCGATCAATGGATTAATGATAGCATTTATAGAAATGATTGTCATTTTCAAAATTGAAGGCAAAAGGAGTAGCACCTATTTTATTACCCGCGGAGTTATTTTAGCAGGACTGGCCTATCTGATTCCTGCATTGTTCAATATATCTCACTGGGGAGCGATTTGCATGATCGTATTGGTCACTTGTGGTGAGATGCTGGCAATGCCCTTTATGAATTCATTCTGGATTTCGAGAAGTTCGGCAAACAATCGGGGACAATATGCCGCGCTTTATACAGTGGCCTGGGCATTGGCTCAAACAATCGGACCAGTAGTGGGTGCTTTTGTAGCACAATATTCCGGTTATACGGTTTTATGGTGGTGGATAGGTGGAATATTATTGGTTTCGGCGGTTGGATTTTGGAGGTTGAACAGAATCGTGAGTCGTGAGGCGTGAATCGTGAGAGAGTCTCCGATAAACGGCGAGTCGCAATTTATTAGGGGTTCTCTCACGATTCACGCCTCACGCCTCACGTCTCACGCCTCACGATTCATTATTTTTGATCGATGTTATCGGATAAACTTATAATGTTTAAAAACCGGCTCACGAAAGTGTACCGGCACTTGCATAAAGTGGCGAGGCGACAGAATATTAGTTGTTATCGTTTGTACGATCGTGATCTTCCTGAATTTCCGCTAACGATTGAATTGTATGAGAACAATATTTACCTGGCCGAATACCGGAGCAAACATAATTTAACAGAAGAGGAATATCAGCTATGGCTCGATGGATGCTTAACGGTCATCAGTGAAGTAATGGAATTGCCACCGGAGAATATCTATACCAAGGAAAGAAAAAGAAAAGAAGGAAGGTTGGATCAATACCAAAGGGTAGGGGCTGAGCAGGATTTTTTTGTAGTGAAGGAAGGAGGTCTTTTCTTTAAAGTTAATCTGTCAGATTATCTTGATACCGGTTTGTTTCTTGATCATCGCATTACCCGTTCAATGGTAAAGGATAAGTCGACCGGAAAAAAAGTATTAAACCTATTCTGTTATACCGCATCTTTTTCAGTTTATGCGGCGGCTGGAGGTGCCGAAGAAGTTGTATCTGTTGATCTTTCGAACACCTATCTTAATTGGGCGGAAGAAAATTTTCGTTTGAATGGGATGATCGATACACATCGATTTCAATTTGTAAAAGCTGATGTAAAGCAATACCTCGACAATCTTCCGCCTGCTTATTTTGATATTGTAATCATGGATCCCCCCACTTTCAGCAATAGTAAAATGATGAAAGACTTCCTGGATATCCAACGCGATCACCCGGAATTGCTGAATAAAGTAATAGCCGCTACCAAACCAGGCGGACTTATTTATTTCAGCACTAACTCCCGGAAATTTGTATTAGAGCAGGAAAAGATTAAAGCCACTTCCATAAAAGATATTACGAAAGCCACTACACCGTTTGATTTTGAGGGGAAATTGCTTAGATGGTGTTATTTGTTAGAAGTTTGAAAGAATAGAACTACCGACTGAAGAACCAAGAACCGAAGAGCCAAGAAACCAAAGAAGAAATGCAAAAGAAGAAGAAAAGGGAAAATAAAAAATACAAAAAAATCTCAAGTAGTCCACGAATTCGGTAACTACTTGAGATTTTATATTTGGAATTTCTTTGGCTCTTGGCTCTTCGGTTCTTGGTTCTTTTTACCGTATCTGGCCTCTTACTAATCCACTACCTTTCAGCTTCGAATGTGCATTTGCATATACAGGATCATTCTTAACCATATTATAAAGTGAATCCACGAGGGTAGTTGTTTTCAAAACTCCGAAATCATCTATTGTAAGAGCTAAATTAATACGGACTGGCCCATTAACTCCTACAGCACCGCGGTGAATATGCGCCACCCTTATCGTATCATTCGTTTCGATATTACTAACCGTAACCTTTGAATACAATATTTTATCATTTGTAAGTCGAAGAATACAAAGCCCCGTGGCGGTAGTAGTAACCGCTGGATTTTCGTTGGCACCACTAAGGGGAATATCCATTGCGAATTCTACGGTCTTATCCAATTGCACACGGGCTATACCACCCGGTAATTGAGTTGAGTGAACGTTGAAATATACATTTGATCCTTGCATGCTATCGATTTGTCCCTGGCGTAAACCGGTTACGATTCCGGAAGCACCCGCACCTGATATGGATGGTTTCAGGTCGATGAATACAGGCCCATTCCCGGTGCCGGCATCACCATAGTGAATATGAGCGGAGGTAAGCGCATCCCCGGGCGTGAGATTATGGATATGGAAATCGAATTTCAATGAATTGTCTGATAACAGTTCAAGTGTTACTTCGCCTTCTTCCGTTCTGCCCACAGGCGCTGGTACTTCGTTCTTTGCAGAAATTATAAGAGCGTCCCATTTCTTTACCGAAGTGGGCAATGGGGCGGAATCATGAGTGCAGCTGAAAGTGAAGATCATTGCTGGCAATAGAAGGTACATCAAGTACCTGGTACCTGTTGATGGTTTCATGGTAGACAATTTTTTTATAAATGAAGTACCTTATTATACGCCGATCCTTTTAGGAAGGTTGCCAATAAAAAAAGCGAAGAGGAATTCTCTTCGCTTTTTAGAATATAGTAATAGATAATATCTTACCTGAACTGGGCGTCAAGAGGGATATCTCTTTTCAGCATCTCGTTACGGTTAGCCATCTCCCAGGCGGTATAGAAAACCAACTGTGCTCTTTTAGCCATTTGCACATAATCGATTTTGTCAGGGGTATCGGTAGGACGGTGGTAGTCGTTGTGCGTCCCATTAAAATAAAAGATGATTGGAACTCCTTTACGGGCGAAATTGAAATGGTCGCTGCGATAATAAATCCTTTCTGTGTCTTTGGGATCATTGTATTTATAATCAAGTTCCAGTTTTGTATATTTTTTGTTCATCGCTTCGCTGATAGGTTTCAGATCGGAACTCAATTTATCATCACCTACTACATATACATAGTTGGTAGAATCCCCCGTCTTACGTTTGGGATCAATACGGCCGATCATATCTATATTCAAGTCAACAGTGGTTTTTTCAAGAGGGTAAATAGGATGATCACCATAATAAGCGGATCCCCATAAACCTTTTTCCTCACCACTCACTGTCATGAAGACGATACTGCGTCGCGGGCCCTTACCAGCTGCTTTTGCTTTTACAAATGCTTCTGCTAATTCGAGTACGCTTACTGTGCCAGATCCGTCGTCATCAGCACCATAATAAATTACATTGTTCTCGCGGGTACCCAGGTGATCGTAGTGAGCTGTTATGAATACAAATTCGTCTTTCAGATCCGTTCCTTCCAGAAAGCCAATTACATTGCTGCTTTCCATTTTCATCGTAACCTTTGAAAAATCAAGTACCAAATTTGCGTTATAAGCTTTGGCAATAGGATTGCCGGTTTTCATAGCTTCTTTTGCGGCGGTATAATCTCCTCCCATAATGCTTTCAGCAATTGCTTCCGAAATAGAAAAAGTATTGGGATAGATTGTTCTTCTGAATCCACTAGTATACATGTTACCTCTTGCTCCAGTTGCACGGCGGGGGAAATTGGTGCCTACTTGTAAGATAGCAGCTGCACCATTTTTAGCAGCGGCATCTTGAATGGCAAATGGATTGAATCGCTGCGGGCGATTAGTAGTATTGGCTGGAGCTGTAGATGGAGGCGAACCTGCTAAAACCAATACAATTTTGCCTCTTGCATTGATGCCTTTATAATCGTCGCGGGTAGAATCGCTGATGCCATAACCAACAAAAACGACCTCACTACCGAGCATAGTAGCAGTATAAGCGCTACCCATATTAACAGCGAAATCCTTATTCACTTCAAATTTCTTTCCATTCACTTCTACATTCGCACTAACCAGGGAATCCTGAAATACCGGGTAAGACTGTTGATAAACGTCACTGTTGCCTGGCGCAAGTCCGAGGGATTTGAAATAGTTTTCAATATAGCTGGCTGCTTTTTTTTGTCCTTCGGTAGCGGTTTCCCTTCCTTCCATTTCAGCACCGGCTACAATATAAAGGTGCTTCTTAAGATCTTCGGAAGTAATGGTTTTGGCAAAAGGAATCGGATCTGGCAGCTTGGGCGCTTTTTTCTTTTGTGCTATCGCACCAAGGCTATAAAAAGTAAATAATACCAGGAAAATTTTTCTCATGTTGTCTATTTTGGGTGAAGATAGAAAAATGTATGGTGAAAACGTGAGACGTGAGTCGTGAATCGTGAGAGGCACCTTGATATAAGGGGAAGTCTCTATTACTTAGTGAGTATCCTTCGCTACTCACGACTCACCACTCACGTCTCACGATTTATCTCTCACGACTCACCACTCACCATTCACGATTTATCGCTATGATTCGCCCATCTCACTAAGTTCAAGCCACCTTAATTCTTTTTCATCTAATTGATGGCTTACATCAATAATCCGTTGAGAAAGTTTTTGCAACTCTTCATAAGGAAGCTGTCCACTATTTAGTTTTGCGTTGATGGTTTCTTTTTCCTTTGATAATTCAGCCAATTCTTTTTCAATCAATTCAAATTCTCTTTTCTCTTTGAATGAAAGTCGTCGTTTTGCTTCTGTTTTTTTGGATGAAATGGTTTCTGAAGCACTAACTTCTTTTGCCGTTTGTTTATTGGCAGCAGCCAACTGCTCCTGTGTTTCCTGCCATAGGCGATATTGAGTATAATTTCCGGGGAAATCACGGATCATTCCATCTCCTTCAAAAACTAATAAATGATCAACGAGCCGATCCATAAAATAACGGTCGTGCGATACGATCAATAAACAACCCGGAAACTCGCTTAGAAAATTTTCGAGTACGCCTAATGTCGGTAAGTCGAGATCGTTAGTGGGCTCATCGAGTATTAAAAAGTTTGGATTGCGAAAAAGGATAGATAATAAATGCAGTCTTCTTTTTTCTCCTCCGCTCAGTTTGCTGATATAAGTATATTGCTTATCGGGTTCGAAAAGAAATAGCTGGAGAAATTGCGCGGCGCTCATCGAACCACCACTTGCCAGGGGGAAACTTTCGGCAATATTTTTTACAAATTCAATTACCCGCACATCGTCTTTCCATTGCAATCCTTGTTGCGAATAGTTACCGAATACCACTGTTTCACCGATATTGATCTTGCCGCTGTCGGCCGGCTCCAATTGCTGAAGTATATTAATAAAGGTTGATTTGCCAACCCCATTCTTACCAACAACACCTACCCGTTCTCCTTTTTTAAAGGTGTAGTCAAATCCTTTTAAAATAGAGTGATCGCCATAACTTTTATATACTTTTTTAAGTTCCAGAATTTTTCCACCCAGCCGGTTCATCTTCATTTGCAATTGCAAGGAAGAATCATCCATTTGCTGTTTCGCTTTTTTTTCTATTTCATAAAAATTATCCTGGCGACTCTTGCTTTTGGTAGTACGTGCGCGGGGTTGTTTGCGCATCCATTCCAGTTCTTTCCGATACGTGTTCTTTGCTTTATCTATACTGGCCACTTCGCTTTCAATGCGGGCGGCTTTTTTCTCCAGATAATTTTCATAACTGCCTTTGTATACATAAAGTTCACTGCTATCCAGTTCCCAAATCTCATTACAAACGGTTTCTAAAAAATAACGATCGTGGGTTACTAATAATAAGGTGATCCTCTCCGCATTCAGGTAATGCTCCAGCCATTCTACCATCGAAACATCGAGATGGTTGGTAGGTTCATCCATAATCAGCAATACATGTTTGTGCTCGAATCCGATATCGATGAGTGTTTTGGCGAGCGCAATACGTTTGCGCTGTCCGCCCGATAACTTTCCTACCTCTTGGTGCAGGTGATGAATATTTAACTTGCCGAGGATCTGTTTCACTTTGGCATCAAAATCCCAGGCGCCTAATTCATCCATTCTGATTATCGCATGATGAAGTGCATCACTATTATTATCATCGCAGGCTTCTTCATAAACGCGAATGGCATTAATAAAGGGATTGTCGTGAAAGAAAATATTATCGAGAATGGAGCTTTTTTCTTCAAACTGTGGTTCCTGTTCAAATAGGGCCACGGTTACATCTTTATGGATCCAGACCTTGCCATCATCAGTGGTTTCTTTGCCAGATAATATCTTCAACAGGGTAGATTTGCCATAACCATTACGTGCAATAAGCGCGATCTTATCGCCTTCCTCAATATGAAATGAAATGCCGGAGAAAAGTGGTTGTATGCCGTACGACTTGGTCAGCCCCTCAACAGAAACATAATGCATTTCGCAAAGATATTTCTAAAAGCACTAACTGTGAACTGCTTGTGAAGAATATATTTTTGAGGATTTGCTTATTCGTGGTAACTTTTAATGCCTTTTATTATAAACCTTAAACCCCAGTTTATGAAACCAAAACTCTCGGTTTTGATGCTGGCAATCCTCTTGCCGGTAATGGTATTCAGTCAATCTTTCCGCGTTAGCAGTGCGTTGTCAACCACCGACGACCAACTTTTCATGAAGCATATCTACACCCATTCCGTTCTTTTGCAAACAATGCAGGCTGCTCTTGGTAAGGAAGCAGATATCAGTAAAGAAGAGGCCACGAAATTAGTGGAGGAAAAATTGCGCTTACTCAATAATCCAGTCCTCGATAAAATGTATGCACAGGTTAAGGCAGAAGATGTAGCAAAGATTGGTTTGATCCTGTATCTCGTTATGGGTGGGGTCAATAACTTACCGAACGATGATTATGAATCCAAACTTGCATTTGGAGGGGGCTTTGGGTTTTTCCTGATGTACACAATTGCCAATTTTATCCTTATGCCTGAGTTATTCTTTATGATGCAGGGATTCGGTGAAAAATTCAATGGTTCTGAAGGCTCGGTCAGGTTAAATCAATTAGCGTTATCACTTACCATGTTATATGTTATCCGTGCGCAAACTATCAATTTTGTACTTGGATTGGCCCCGCAGTTTTATTATACATTCAGTGGAAAATTAAAGGAAGATGATGAGCCCGATGAAGATTTGGAGTTTGATGGTGAATACGGTGCGAACCGGCTTCAAACTTACCTTGGTTTAACTGCTGGGGTAATGCTGCAAAATGCAATGATGATCCGTTTAATTTACGGGCTGGGACTTACCAAGTTTTTCAAGAACCAGGACATGAAAACATATTTCTTTGGATTGGTTTTGAGTATGCCGTTGTGGAGTTTGGGAGGGAAATGATTGACAAAAGAACCAAGATGCCGTAAAGAAAGAACCAAGAAACCAA
>Ga0157380_10003647_pt1 | contig 10588 bp, 9 predicted proteins | sample S35metaG_FD_119757 | JGI IMG/M metagenome (GOLD analysis project Ga0157380, IMG submission 119757) | Switchgrass rhizosphere microbial communities from Kellogg Biological Station, Michigan, USA - S3-5 metaG | ecosystem: Host-associated > Plants > Roots > Rhizosphere > Soil | place: USA: Michigan...
ATGGACCTGCCCGACATCGGCCTGGTGACGATGAAGGACGCCGAGACCGGCGAGCAGATCGTCGTCGACACCCACAACAAGCGTTTCCGCGAGCGCTTCGCCGCCGCCGCCGAAAGGCGCGAGACGCTGCTGCGCGAGGCGCTCGCCCGCGCCGGCGTCGACACGCTCGAGCTCGGCACCGACGACGACCTCGTCGACTCGGTGCTGCGCTTCGCCGACCTGAAGAAGCAGCGCAGCCGGCTCGCCAACTGGACCGGCCCGGCCAACCGGTCGATCGCCCACGTGCGGCCGGTCGCGCAGGCGCCGGCAGGGAGCCCGCGGTGAACTCCAGCCCCTGGATGACCTTCCTCTGGCCCTCGATGCTGTGGGCGATGCTCGCCCTGCCGGTCATCGTCGCGCTCTACGTCTTCCTGATCACCCGGCGCAAGAAGACGCACCTTCGCTACGCCAACCTCGGCCTCGTCAAGGAAGCGCTCGGCAGCCGCAGCGCCTGGCGCCGTCACGTCCCGCCGTTGCTGCTCTTCCTCGCCCTCGCGACCCTGCTGTTCGCGTCGTCGCGGCCGGCGGCGCTGATCACCCTGCCGTCGGCGCAGGAGACGATCGTCCTCGCGATCGACGTCTCGGGCAGCATGCGCGCCGCCGACGTCCAACCGAACCGGCTCGTCGCCGCGCAGGAGGCGGCCAAGGCTTTCGTCGCCGACCTGCCGAGGAACGTGAAGATCGCGGTCGTCTCGTTCGCCGGCACCGCTGCCGTCGTCCAGGCGCCGACGCTCAGCCGCGACGACGTCAACGCGGCGATCGATCGATTCCAGTTGCAGCGCGGCACCGCGATCGGCAGCGGCATCGTCATCTCGCTGGCGACGATCTTCCCGGAAGCGGGAATCGACCTGTCGCAGATCACCGGCGCCCGGGCGATGCCGCCCGGCCCGAACGACAAGCCGCCGCCCGAGTTCAAGCCGGTGGCGCCGGGCTCGTACTCGTCGGCGGCGATCATCCTGCTTACCGACGGCCAGCGCACGACCGGGCCCGATTCGCTCGAGGCCGCGAAGATGGCGGCCGACCGCGGCGTCCGCATCTACACCGTCGGCATCGGCACCAAGGAAGGCGAGACGATTGGCTTCGAGGGCTGGTCGATGCGAGTTCGCCTCGACGAGGAGACTCTGAAGGCGGTCGCCAAGCTCACCAACGCCGACTACTTCTACGCTGGCACGGCCGCCGACCTGAAGAAGGTCTACCAGGGCCTGAGCACCCGCCTCATCGTCGAGAAGAAGGAGACCGAGATCAGCGCCCTCCTGGCGGTGATCGGCGCCGCGCTCACGATCCTCGGCGCGGGCCTTTCGGTGTGGTGGTTCGGGCGGATCGCCTAGCCCGATCGAAACGTCTGCTGACGTTCGCGGCGAACGTCTCGTTACCGACCTGACGCGATCGCAACGATCGCCCTCTCCAGAGTCGACACAAACCTGCCGAAGCAGACTTTGTACCGGCGGTGGCCGTGCGCGCGGATCGAAACGATCGGCGACACGGTACGGTCCGGGGTCGATGACGGGGATCGCGGCAGCGAACACAGAGCAATGAGCACGTACAGGTTGTACAAGTCGCCGAACGGCGACATCGTTCGCGTCAAGATGGGCTTCTCGTGGCAGGCGTTCTTCGTCGGATCGCTGTCGACGCTCGTCAGGCGCGGCTGGCTTCTCGCCGCCGTCGCCGCGATCTACTACGCGGGCGAGACCTTCTTCAACGGCGCGCCGACGCCGACCTCGCGCACCGCGGGCGTCGCCCTGGCGGGCGTCGGCTTCTACGCCGTCTACATGCTGTTCTGCGGCGTCAACGGCAACCGCTGGCTGAGCGACTCGCTGCGCCGGCGCGGCTTCACGCTCATCGGCGAAGAGCGCGGCTGATCGGTTCCGGCCGCCGGCGTCAGCCGAAGCGGCCGTGGAGGAACCAGCCGCTTGCGTTTCCGGCGGCAGCTGACAGCGGCAAGCGCGCGCGGTAGATCCAGACCAGCGCGCCGTCGGCGGCCTCGGCGATGAAGTAGTCGCGCTCGGCGAGCTCGGCATCCCACCAGCCTGCCTCGATCCGCTCCGGCCCCGACAACAAGCTGAGCGGCCGGCCGTCGAGGAGCGGCCGCGAGTGCCGCTCGGCGAGCGGCTCGGCGACCGGATGCAACCAGACCGGATGCGACGGACAAGAAGTCGTCGCACCCGAGCTTGCAGCGGCCACGCGCGAGTCGGCGACGCGCGCACGCCCGCCGCCGCGTGGCGTCATGCGTGCCGGCCGCCCGCTCGCGTCGGCGCGCTGCCCTCGGCTCGCCCGTTCGGGTCGATGGTCCTCGACGCCGGCCAGACGCTGCACCCGGTCGGCGCCGAGGCGCGCCTGCAGCCGCTCGATCAGGCGCGTCAGGCCTTCGTTCTCGCTCTGCCGGGTCGGGAACAGCTCGCTGTTCGGCGCGGCGCGCTTGACGATGTCTTCGGCCTGCAGCGCGATCTCGAGCGTCGGCGCCGGCAGCTGGACCTGCGCCAGCCGCTCGCGCAGCAGGACGAGCAGGTGTTCGCTGTCGCGCGACGGCTCGGCGAGGGCGATCTCGAGCGATGTCGCCTGCGGCGTGCGGTCGCCCTGCTGCCAGCGCGTCTCGTGGTGCATCAGGAGACGAAAGCGGCGCACGAACGAGTGCTGCGCCGCCAGCCACGCGACCAGCCGGGCGAGCAGGACCTGTGCGCCGTGCAGGACCTGCTCGGTGCTGTCGGCGCGCGCGAACAGCTCGAGACGGCTTTCGAACAACCGCGCCGGAACGATCGCCTCGCGCGGATCGGGCCGGCGACCGAAGGCGGCGTCGATCTCGGCGAGCAGCGTTTCGCCGAAGCGGCGCGCCAGGCCGGCGCGCGGCAGGCCGAGCAGATCGCCGACCTGGCGCAGGCCCATTCCCTGCAACGCTTCCCAGTGCTCGCGGCCGGGACCGAGCAGCCACACCGGCGCGGCGGCGAGCGCCTGCCGCGTCGACGCCAGGTTCAGGCAGCGCGGCGGCGGCGCGACGCGGGCGAGCACCGCCGCGCCCTGCGCCGTCGCCGCGGTCGCGATGCGGACGGCGTGGCCGAGCGGAGCGATCGCGCGCTGCAACCGTTGCAGCAGGCGATCGATGCCGCCGAAGTAGCGCAGGCTCGCCTGCACTTCGAGCAGCACCGTGTCCGCCGCGGTGCCAGGCTCGGCAGCCGGCTGCAGCGAGACCTGCGGCGTGAAGGCGAGCGCGGCATGGGCGAGCGGCAGCATCGCCTCGGCGTCGCGCGCCGGATCGGCCTGGCCGAGGGTGAGGCGAGGCGCGAGGGCGAGCGCGGTCGCCCGCTTCAGCCCGGGCTTGACGCCCTGCGCCTGCGCCGCCGCGTTGGCGGCCGAGATGCGGTGTTCGTCGACGAGGGCGATCGCCGGCAGGGCGCTGGTGGCGCTCGCGTCGCCAGCGAGCAAGGTCGCCGCGAACGACTCGAGCGAGAGCAAGGGAAAGTGGAGCGCGACCCAGAGCACGAGGGATCCGGCAAGGAAAGCGAGCGCGACGAAAGCAACGCGAAGCGAGCAGGCGAGCTCACGCGAAATCGACGAAAGTGGCCGCGTGCAGCGCTGCTGCACGCTCGCTCGCGCGGGCCGAGCGCCGCCGCGCCGCCGCCGACAAGACCGTCGGCAGCTCGAGCGAGAGCGGCGCCTCGAGGGGAGGACCGCGCCGCTTCAGGACGCGCACCTGCAAGCGATCGGCGCCACCCGCTTGCAGGCCGAGGCGCAGCGGCGACGCCGTCGGCCGGCCGGCGACGGCGGCCTCGCGCATCACGAAGGCGGCGCCGTCGTGCTGGTGGGCGGCGAGCTGGAGGCGGCGCAACCGATCGACGCGCAGGCGCGGCGGCAGCCAGGCGACGACCGCGCCGACGTGGCCGCTCTTCAGCGCCTGCTCGAGCGCCCACAGGCTGTCGCTGCCGGGAACCACCCGGGCACGGGCTTCGACGATCAGCAGCTCTTCCACGTCCAGGCCGAGACCGGCGAGCGCCGCCGCCGCCAGTGCTGCCGGCGGGTCGAAGAACATCACCAGCCGACCCGCCCGCTGCGCCGCGACCAGCGCCGGCGCGAGCAGGCGGATCTCGCCGACGCCGGCATGCGGCAGCAGCAGCTCCGCGAGCGCCCGGCGCGGCCAGCCGCCGCCGGGCAGCTCGGCGTCGAGGCGCGCAAAGCCGGTCGCCACGGCGTCGCTGCCGGTGCGGCCGAGCTGGTGACCGAGCCAGAGCGACGGGTGCAGGGTTTCGGGCGCGCGCAACCGATCGCGGGCGAGCGGGTGCGACGATTCGCGCGGCGGCGAACGCAGGAAAAGGCGGCGCTCGGCGCCCGGCGGAGCCGGACGCGGCGGCGCTGCCACGGGGGCAGGAACGGCATCCATCGGATAACTGTACGTTTATACAGTAGCGGTCGCAAGACCGACTGTCGGCGAACCGGATCCAGCAGGGCGGCCGCCCGTTGCAAACGGCAACTAATTGATTGCTTTAGGCAACTACCTGGACCAGAATGCGCGCATGCCACAGGCCGCCGATTCGCGCACCGCGGCGATCCGCCGCTTCAACCGCTTCTACACGCGCCGGATCGGCGTGCTCCACGAGAAGCTCGCCGACACCCGCTTCTCGCTGACCGAATCGCGCCTGCTCTGGGAGCTCGCCCACCGCGGCCGCACCACCGCCGCCGAACTGGCACGCGACCTCGACCTCGACCCCGGCTACCTGAGCCGGCTGCTGCGCGCCCTCAAGGACCAGAAGCTGATCACCCGCGAGCGCTCAGCGAGCGACGCGCGCCACCTTCACCTCGGCCTCAGCGCCGCCGGCCGGCGAGCGTTCGCCCCGCTCGACCGCCAGAGCGAGGCCGACGCCGCGGCCCTGCTGGCCGCCTTGCCCGACGGCGAGCAGCGGCGCCTCGTCGCCGCCACCGCGGCGATCGAATCGATCCTCAGCGAGCGCCCGCGCGGCGGCGCGCCGTGGCTGCTGCGATCGCCGCAACCCGGCGACATCGGCTGGGTCGTCGAGCGCCACGGCCGCCTCTATGCCGACGAGTACGGCTGGGACACGCGCTTCGAGGCGCTCGTCGCCCGCATCGGCGCCGACTTCATCGAGCGCTTCGACGCCGGCCGCGAAGCGTGCTGGATCGCCGAGCGCGACGGTGTCAACGTCGGCAGCGTCTTCCTCGTCCAGGCGCGCGACGACGCCACCGGCGCTGTCGTCGAGGGGTCGGCGCAGCTGCGCCTGCTGCTGGTCGAGCCGGCAGCGCGCGGCCTCGGCATCGGCGCCCGCCTCGTCGACGAATGCGAGCGATTCGCGCGCGCCAAGGGCTACCGGCGCATCGTTCTCTGGACCAACAGCGTGCTGCTGGCGGCGCGCGCCATCTACGCCAAGGCCGGCTACCGGCGGGTCGCGAGCGAGGCGCACCAGAGCTTCGGCCATTCGCTGGTCGGCGAAACCTGGGAGCTCACCCTGGCCTGATGCGGGCAATCGACAGGCTCCCGGCTCCCCCGGCAATGCCATCATTGCCCGCATCGCCGCACAAGGCGCCCCCACGCTGGAGACGAGATGAACGGTTCGATGATGCAGCTGCCGCTGCTGATCTCTTCGCTGCTCGTGCACGCCGAGCGCCACCACGGCGAGCAGGACGTGGTCTCGCGCCGCGTCGAGGGCGACATCCACCGCACCAACTACCGCGAGCTCGCGGCGCGCTCGCGGCGCATGGCGAACGCGCTCGCCGGCCTCGGCATCAAGAGCGGCGATCGCGTCGCCACGCTCGCGTGGAACGGTTATCGGCACATGGAGATCTACTACGCGGCGTCGGGGTCGGGCGCGGTGCTGCACACGCTCAACCCGCGCCTGCACCCCGACCAGGTCGTCTACATCGCCGACCACGCCGAGGACCGCGCACTCTTCTTCGACCTGACCTTCCTGCCGCTGATCGAGGCGATCGCGCACCGCGTCAAGACGATCAAGACGTTCGTCGCGATGACCGACCGCGCCCACATGCCGGCCGACAGCAAGATCCCGAACCTGCTCTGCTACGAGGAGCTCGCCGCGGCGAGCAGCGACTCGTTCACGTGGCCGACCTTCGACGAGAACCAGGCGTCGTCGCTCTGCTACACGTCGGGAACGACGGGCAACCCGAAGGGCGTTCTCTACAGCCACCGCTCGACGCTGCTACACACCTTCGCGATCGCCCTGCCCGACGCGCTCAACTGCTCGGCGAAGGACGTGATCCTGCCCGTGGTGCCGATGTTCCACGTCAACGCGTGGGGCCTGCCGTACGCCGCCTGCATGATGGGATCGAAGCTTGTCTTCCCGGGCCCGGGGCTCGACGGCAAGTCGCTCTACGAGCTGTTCGAGAGCGAGCGCGTCACGCTCTCGGCCGGCGTGCCGACGGTCTGGCAGGGGCTGCTCGGCTACGTCGACGCCAACGGCCTGGAGTTCTCCACCATGCGGCGCACGATCATCGGCGGCTCGGCATGCCCGCCGGCGATGATGAGGACGTTCCAGGAGCGCTACGACGTCCAGGTCCTGCACGCCTGGGGAATGACCGAGATGAGCCCGGTCGGCACCGTCGCGACCTTGAAGGGCTCGCAAGTCGACCTCGACCCGGAGCAGCGCTTCGCGATCCAGGCCAAGCAGGGGCGCGCCGTCTACGGAGTCGACATGAAGATCGTCGACGATCACGGCAAGGAGCTGCCGTGGAACGGCGAGCAATCGGGCGAGCTGATGGTGCGCGGGCCGTGGGTCATCGACCAGTACTTCAAGGGCGAGGGCGGGGATCCGCTGGTCAAGGATGCCGAGGGTCATGGCTGGTTCCCGACCGGCGACGTCGCGACGATCGACGCGAGCGGCTTCATGCAGATCACCGACCGCTCGAAGGACGTCATCAAATCGGGCGGTGAATGGATCGGCTCGATCGACCTCGAGAACATCGCGATGGCGCATCCGTGCGTGCAGATGGCGGCGTGCATCGCAGCGACGCACGCGAAGTGGGACGAGCGGCCGCTCCTCGTCGTCGTCAAGAAGCCGAACTCGGAGCTGACGCGCGAGGAGCTGCTCTCGTTCTACGAGGGCCGCATCGCCAAGTGGTGGACGCCCGACGACGTCGTCTTCGTCGACGCGATCCCGCTCGGCGCGACCGGCAAGATGCTGAAGAACCGGCTGCGCGAGCAGTACGGCCGGCATCTGCTCGACAAGTCCTGAGCGCGGCCCGGCCTCGTCTCTCGGCGCACGCCGACGCCGGCGTGTGGGCGGGCGCGCTCGCGTTCACGCTGTGGGGGTTCTTTCCCCTCTACTTCCGCGTCCTGCCCGGCGTCTTCCCGCCCGAGGTGCTTGCCAACCGGATCGTCTGGGCGCTGCTCCTCGTCGCGATCGTCCTGACCTGGCAATCGCGCTGGTCGTGGCTCGGCCCGGCGCTGCGCTCGCGCCGCGTGATGGCGAGCTTCGTCGCCAGCGCGTTGCTGCTGTCGGCGAACTGGATGACCTACATCTGGGCGGTCTCGAACGGCCACGTCGTCGAGGCGAGCCTGGGCTACTTCATCACGCCGCTCATCAACGTCGGCCTCGGCTACGGCGTGCTCGGCGAGCGGCCGCGCCGGGCGCAATGGATCGCCCTCGGCGTCGCCGCGGCCGGCGTCGTCTGGCTGACGGTGAGCGCGGGACGCCTGCCGTGGATCGGCCTCGTCCTCGGCCTCAGCTTCGGCGCGTACGGCCTGCTGCGCAAGGTCGCGACGCTCGGCGCGCTCGAAGGGCTGACCCTCGAGACGATGATCCTCGCGCCGGCGGCGATCGCGGCGATGGCGTGGTGGTGGGGCGGCAGCGCGACCAGCTTTCCGGCAGCGACGCTCGCGACCAATGTCTGGCTCGTCGGCCTCGGCCCGGCGACGACCGCGCCGCTGCTGCTCTTCGCGCTCGCCGCGCGCAGGCTGTCGCTGACGACGCTCGGCCTGCTCCAGTACCTGAGCCCGACGATCCAGTTCCTGCTCGGCATCTGGCTCTTCCAGGAGCCGTTCAGCGCGAACCGCTTCGTCGGCTTCGCGCTGATCTGGATCGCCCTCGCGCTCTACACGTTCGACGGCTGGCGTCGGCGCGGCGCCTTCATCACGCCGCCCGAGCGCGCGACGCACGAGACGACCGCGAACGATCGCGCAGACCCTTCTGCTCGCTGACCTGCGACGCCCGCGCCGGCCGCGATGCCAGGTCGTGGCATCGCGCGCCCACCACGAAACGAGCCCGGGTCGCCATCGCCCTGATTGATGAGGCGCAACGGCGGCAGCGATCCTAGGATCGGGGTCGGACCGAAGAACGCGTCACCTGCTCACGCGCGACGGTACGAGCGGAGGAGATTTTTTCATGGCAGCCAAGCTTCGCATCCAGGACGGCAACCCGATCTGGCTCTCGGCGTCGATCGTCCCGTCGAAGGATCTCGTCGTCTCGCCCAACTCGAGCCCGACGCTCGCCACGGTCAAGGTCGGCTCGGCCGATGTCTTCGTCTACGTCAAGGTCGAGAACACGGGGACCGTCGACCTCGGCGGCTGCACATGCACGGCGACGGGGGCGTGGACGGCGCCGACCGCGTTTGCGAACTTCCTCGGCAACACCACTGCCACCCAGACCCAGACGCAGGCTGGCGTCACCTTCAGCGCGGCGCCCATCAACGACTCGCTGAGCGGCGCCGGGATCAACGTGTCGTTCGGCAGCGTGGCGACTGGCCGGCGCGCCTGGGCCTGGAGCCCGGACGGCCGCTACTTCGCCTATGTCGCGTCGCCGAACGGCAGCGACTGGAGCCTCACCGTCGTCGCGCTGCAGCCGATCACGCGCAGCAACGGCACGACCGTCGCCAAGGGCCAGACCGCGGTGAGCGGCAATGGCATCTTCGCCGGCATGAACGCCGCTTCGTGGTGGAACAACGGCAATTTCAGCTGGGCAGGATCGCACGCCGTGCTCGCCCACGGCATCTATGCCGGCGGACCCGGGCTGTCGCTCGCGCTGATGTGCCCCGAAGCGCCGAGTCCGGGTAGCTGGGGCGACCTCATGCCTTCGTTTCCGGGCCAGGTCGATTGGGCGTTTCTCGTCAGTCCCTGCGGGACGATGGTCGCGTTCGCACCCAAGCGCTTGAACGCGACGGCGCCGCCGCAGGATTTCTTCCAGGTGTCGACGGCCAAGGCGACGACGACGACGTTTCGCAAGAACAACGCGTCGACGAGTGTCTCCAGCACCGGCGCGAACGTCTCGATCACGACCACCGCGCACGCCGCCAACGGCGTCACCATCGGCACCGGCAACGGCACGACGACGACCGTCGACGACCCCGAGTGCACGGTCGTGGGCGGAGGGATCACCGTCCGCGTCGATCGTGTCAAGGCGAGCACCCTGCCGACCGCCAACCTGGGCGTGCTGGCGGTCGGCACGGCCACGCTGGGCATCCTCAAGGTCGGCGCGTCGGCCTGGGTGCAGGTGCCGAACCAGAACGGCTGGGCCAACCAGTCCGAGACGCATTGGTGCTTGCTCGCCCAAGCCTACACAGCCGACGGCACGACAGTGCCGCGCGCGTGGAATGGCCAGGCGGCAAGCCCTCCTGCCTTCCCGGTCGCGCTCGAGAACTGCGCGCAGCGCAACATCCAGATCAATCCCTGAAGCCGGAGCGAGCCATGGCGATGCATCGATTCAAGGTCAACGTCCCGAACCCGACCGACCGCGCTGCCGTGGTGCAGCTGCGCCTCGAGCCTGGCAAGCTCACCGGCCTGGCCGAGTTCCCGCGCGGCGACAAGCGAGGGCCGCTCAAGGTCGTCGCCGCTGGGCTCGCGCTCGACCCCTGCGCCGAATCCGGTCGGGCCGAGCTGAAGCTCAGGATCGGCGCACGCGACAGCGTCGATGTCTACGCGATCGTCACCACCGCCGCGTCGTCCCGGCCCGCTGCGACCGGCTTTCACGTGATCGACCGCCGCGGCGGCAAGGACGTCGGCGGTGTCTTCGTCGTCTGCGCGGAGCCGACCCTTGCCGACACCGTGGCCTCGGTCGTGCCCGCGCGCCGCCCTTGCCCTGCGGAATTGGTCGACCTGTTCGCCGTCGCGCCGGGTGCCGAGCCCCTGCCCACGAACGCGGTTGCGGTGGCGCCGGGCGATGCAGTCGACCTGGTGGCGCTGGTGCGCGCCGGCCAGGCCTTGAAGGACATGCAGATCTACCTCGAACACCTTGGCGCCGGCAACGCCGAGTTCACTGCCGCGACGTGGAACCTCGGCCACATCCCGAAAGGCACGGTCGTGCCCGCGAGGTGGGCCCTGCAGACGAGCGGCTGGCAGACCGGCGTCTTCCGCGCCAGCCTCGTGGCCATGGCCGGGGGCTTCGATCCGACGCGCCTCGGCGGCGACTACGCGATCGGACCGCGCAAGCGCGTCGCGGCGCGACGCTAGCCGGCGACGATCGCCTGCGCCGCGGCGTTGACGACGGCGGCGATCCGGCCGATGTCGCGCAGCTGCTGCGTCGTCAGGCCTTCCTTCTTCAGCAAGGCGTAGTGCGACGAGACGCAGAAGTGGCACTTGCCGACGATCGACGCGGCGAGCGCG
>Ga0157380_10003650_pt1 | contig 10585 bp, 7 predicted proteins | sample S35metaG_FD_119757 | JGI IMG/M metagenome (GOLD analysis project Ga0157380, IMG submission 119757) | Switchgrass rhizosphere microbial communities from Kellogg Biological Station, Michigan, USA - S3-5 metaG | ecosystem: Host-associated > Plants > Roots > Rhizosphere > Soil | place: USA: Michigan...
GGAGGCGGAACGACCACGGCGGGCTTCTGCTGCACTGGCTTTTGCTGAACCGGTGCGGGCGCCGGAACAACGGGAGCCGGATGCGAGCCCCGGCGGAACGCCGGCACCATTGCCAGTTGCTCGGGACGGAGCGATTTCGCGGCCAGCACTTCGAACGCCGACCGGGTGTCGGGATCGATCGCCACGCTCGCGTAGCCGCCGTTGATCCGCTCCGCTTTCGACGCCTTGTCGACCGCGACCGCGGCCTCGCCGTGCTGACCGAGCTTCTCGAGCGAGTGCGCGAGGTAGACCTGCGCGCGGAGGTACTGTCCCGGCTCGTCGACCGTGCCGAAGGCGGCGATGCGGAGCTCTTTCACCGCCTTGTAGTAGTCGCCGCGCTGAGCGTCGGCGACGCCTCGCGTGAGCAATGCCGTGTAGAACGGATCGCTCGCCTGCGCCACGGCGGCGAGGACGACCAAAGCAGTCGCGACAGCGCTAATGCGAACGATCTTCACGATGACCAAATAACTCCCGCACCCGTTTCAAAAATCCGCCACTCCTCGCCACTTGCGGTTCGGGCTCCCACACCAGGCCACGCCCTTCGATCACCGCGGCGGGGTTCGAGCGCGTGAGGTACTCCGCGACCCGGGCCCCGGCGACTTGTTGCACTCTCTCGATTGCTTCACGCGCACGCGGCGGCCTGCGGCCGGTGTTGTGCGCATCTGTCGACATGATATGCACGAGCCCGGACGTAATCCACTCCAGCGACGCCTTTTCCGCCTCGGGGCCGAAGCCGCCGGTGACGCTGTCGCAGGTGACCTGCGTCCGCGCGCCGAGCTCGATCAGACGCCTCAGCAACTCCGGTTTCGACTGGAAAACACTGTTGCGCTCGGGGTGGGCGATGATCGGCGTCCAGCCCTCGAGCTGCGCATGGTAGAAGGGCTGCTCGACCATCGGCGGGATCGCATGCGCGGCGAACTCGACCAGCACGTAGCGCGAGCCGGCGAGCGGGATGATGCCGCCGTTCGTGCGCAGCACTTCCGGCATGTCGTGGGCGAAGAAGTACTCCGACCCGAGGAGGATGCGCGGGTTGTTGCCGGTCTTCTCGCGCAGCGTCTCGGCCAGCCCCTCGAGCTTCGGCCGCGACGTGTTCTGCCAGCGTCCGCGCAGCACGTGAGGGGTGGCGACGATCGTCTCGATCCCCGCGTCGCGCGCCATCGCGCAGAGGTCCACGGCCTCGGCCCAGTCGCGGGGACCGTCATCGACTCCCGGCAGGCAGTGGTGGTGGATGTCGATCAACTACGTCATCCGGACTTGCGTACCGGCTCCTTCGCGTTGGCGCCAGTCTCGGAGTCGTAGTAGTCGTAGTAGCTCTTCTTGAACGTGTAGCCGTACTGCTGCAGGTCGAGGTTGTTGAGGATCGCGCCGAGGACCGGGATGTTGCTCTGGCGCAGACGCTCGGCCGCGCGCTGCACGATGTCGCGCGGAGTCTGGCCGCCGTGCACGCAGAGGACGACGCCGTCGGCGCTCGCCGCGAGCACGATCGAGTCGGTCACCGCCATCACCGGAGGCGAGTCGAAGATCACGTACGCGAACTTCGAGCGCACTTCGTGGATGAGGTGCTTCATCCGATCCGACGCCAGCAGCTCGGACGGATTGGGAGGCGTCGGTCCGGAGAGGACGACCGACAGGTGCGGCACTTCCGTCTCCTGGATGACGTCTTCCAGCGGAATGTTCGTGGCCAGGTAGTTCACGAGGCCGACGTTCATCTTTCCTTTGAACACCTTCTGCAGACGCGGACGGCGAAGGTCGGCGTCGAGCAGGAGCACCGGCTTGCCCATCTGCGCCAGCACGGTCGCAAGGTTCACCGCGGTGGTCGTCTTTCCCTCGCGTGCGAACGTCGAGGTGATGACGATGACCTTCGGCGAGTTCGCCGAGGCGAGGAGCAGCGACGTGCGGAACGCGCGATAGGCCTCGGAGATCGGCGAGCGGCTGTCGACGTGCGGCAGCAGGTCGATCCCTTTCGAGAGCTCGACCGGATCTTTTTCGACGGCCCGCAGGTTCGAGCGCGAGCCGTAGTAGCGATAGCCGTAGCCGCGGCCGACGGAGCTCGCCGCGGGGATGACGCCGAGCGAGGCGAAGTGCGTCACGCGCTCCAGCTCTTCCGGCGTCTTGATGGAGCGGTCCATGTACTCGAGGAAGAAGATCGAGGCGAGGCCGAGGAGCATGCCGAGCGGGAAGGCGCTCTGCAGGTTCTTTTTCATCGTCACGTTGAAGCGCCCCTTCGGCACTTCGGCGTGATCGACCCAGTGGACGTTCGACGTCGTCGAGCCGCGCAGGATCGCACCGACCTCGGTGTCGCTCTGCTTGCGCGTCAGCTGCTGGAGGAGCTGCTCCTTGCTGTCGATTTCCGCGCGAAGGTCGATGTATTTCGCGACGCTGGCGTTCTGCACCTGCATCTCGCGTTTGGAGGCGTCGAACGCGGAGGACATCTCGTTCTCGCGACCCGCGGCGGCGAGGACGGCGTTGTGCGCTGATTCCTTCCGCTTGGCGTACGCATCGAGCAGCGCAGCCTGGCGCGCCTGCCGCGTCTTGTCGATCTGCTGCTTGAGCTGAAGCATCTGCGGATGTTCCGGCTTGAACGTGGAGAGCTTCTGGTTGTAGTCGCGCTGGAGGTTCGCTTCCTGCGCGCCGAGGTTGCGAACCAGTTCGTCGTCGCCGGCGACCGCCTCGGGACTGGTGCGGAGCAGCGCCTCGTAGTCGCTCTGCTTCTGACGCCGCTCGTTCTGCGCGTTCGTCATGTCCTGGTTCAGCTTGAACATGCGCTGCGAGACGATGTTGTTCGGATCGGTGGTCGAGACGATGTCCTTGCTTTCGCCGTAGCGCTGGAGCTGCCCGCGCAGGAGGTCGAGATCGCTTTTCACCTGCGTGATCTGCTTGAACAGGACGTCCTTCGCCTGGTGGACCGTGTCGATCTTGTTCTCGACGGTCAGGCGCATGTAAGAGTCGCCGACCCCTTCCGCGATCTTCGCGGCCAGCTTCGGTGAAGAGGCGATGTAGGAGATCTCGACCAGCGAGGTTCCCTTCACCGGCTCGACCTGGATGCCGGCCATGATCGTCGGGACATAGGCATTGCGGATGTCTTCGACGTCTTTCTTCGCCTTCCCGTCGATGCCGGGGGGATAGAACTCAGGGTCGCTCAGGAGCTTCTGGTCGTCGATGACGCGAGAGGCGAGACCGCGGCTCTTCAGCAGGATGTACTGCGTCTGGAGGAACTCCTGGTCGGAGGCCTGGATGCCGAAGAGATCCTCGATCGTGATCTGGTTGGGGTTGTCGCGCTCGATCTGGATCTGGATCGTCGACTTGTAGAGCGGCTTGGAGAAGTAGCTGGCGAGGAACGTTCCGAGGAGCACGACCGCGAGGACCGACAGCGCCACCTTCCATCGCTTGTAGATGACGTTCCAGTAATGGGAAAGGTGGACTTCTTCGGATGCTGTATTCAGATCCATGATTTCGATCCCTCGCCCCGCCCGGCGGGGAGAGGGTGCCGCAGGCGGCTTAGAAGAAGCTCTCGCTCACGTACAGCGTGTCGTTGTCCATCAGCACTTCGTCGGTGCGGCCGCCGGAGAGAATCCGCTTGTAGTCGACCGGGATCGTCTGCTCCTTGCCGTTCAACATACGCTTGATGACGACCTTCTTGGAAGCGCGATCGGTCGGGCCGCCGGCGCCGGCCAGGGCCTGCAGAAGCGTCGGCGTCTGGGAGCGGCGGAACTGCACGGTTCCGGGATGCATCACTTCGCCGAGGACGTAGATCGTGAGCGGGGTGTCGACCGGGACGTTGATCACGTCGTTCGGCGAGAGGGGGAGATTCAGATCGGGATTGCCGTTGACCATCAGGTCTTCGATGTCGATGTCGATCCGCTCTGTCAGTCCGTTGGACGCGGTGCGGAGGACGTACAGGGAACGGCCGTATCCGCCCGCCAGTCCGCCAGCCTGTGTGATCGCCTGAAGCAAGGTGATGTTTCCTGATGCGCCGATCGTGCCGGGATGCACCACGGCGCCGATGACGGAGATCGGCTTGTTGCCGTACTCCAGCACCTGCAGCACGACGTCGGCCTTGGTCATGTACTTCGATTCGAGGAGCGACTTGATGTGCTGTTCGGCCTGGGTGGCGGTCATGCCGGAGACGTCGACCTTGCCGAGGAGCGGCATGGTCAGCTTGCCGTCGTCGCCGATCGTCGTCTTGGTGTTGAGATTCGAATCCTGGAGGACCTTGATGTCGACCACGTCACGCGCGCCGAGCGGCGCGTCGGCCGACGAGGGAGCGTTCTGCGCCACCGCTGCCGCGGCGACGAAGAGGAGAATGGCGAGTGTCGAAAAGCGTTTCATCGATCCCTTCGATTCAAATTACATTCAATGTTCAACGGCCGCTGCCTCCTGCGGGGGCAGCGGCCGCATTCACTAACTTCCTCAAACCTTTGACTACTGGACCTGATGAGAAGTTTACGAAGCGGCCGTCAACCCGATGTGGGCATTGGCATCAACAACGCGCAAAAGGTTATGCGCATTGCCTCCGCTCGGTTATTTTAAGTTCTGTTATGGTCTGAGAGACAACCTCAAAGTGCCCCGAATTCCACTGTCCTGATCCGCCAGATCGGAGTTCGATTTCCTCTGGAAATAGCCGATATCGAAGCCGCCGGAGATGTGTTTCAGACTGTAGAGCCAGCCGACGGCGACGTATTCGAGGGTATCGCTGCGGCGGACGCCATTGAGCGGCACGTCGTAGCGGTCGCGGCCGTAGTTACCGATGAGATGCAGCGTCAATTTGCGCGTCGTAGCCCAGCTCAGCTCGCTCGCGAGCCGGTCGGCGACGTAATACGGATTGTTCGGAAAGAGTGAGAAGTCGATGTCGCGCCCGACGGAGGCGTTGAGTGAGAACGCGCTCGCCAAACGGTGCGACGTCTGGACGCTGCCGAGGACGCCGCGGAAATCGTGCTGCAGGCCGTTCTTGAACTCGAGGCGGCCCGGGCCGGCTTCGGCCGTGAATGTGTGCCGGCCATCGTCGTACGCGAATCCCGCCCCGGCGTAGCTGCGCCGGGAGTCAGACGCCCTCGCGGTGGCGAACTGGTAGTCGCTTCGCTCCGCCACCAACATCAGCGATGTCAGCGGAAACGTTTTGTGCTGGAACGCCACGCGGTAGTCGTGCTGGTCGCGGGCCAGGCGTTCGATGGCAATGCCGACCGGCTGCAGGCGGGATTTCGGATAGTCGATCTTGCGGAACGTGGCGTTCCCTTTGACGCTCGTCCGGCTCGAGTACTTCAGCTCCGCGTTGACGCCGTAGTCGGTCTCGCGCGCGGTGGTCAGGCGGTTGATGTCGCCGACATTCGCCCGCAGTTCATCGGAGCGCCCCACGAAACCGTCGAGAAAAAGGTGATTGAGCAGCAGGCGCGCGTCGGTCCGCAGGTTGTAGCCGAGCTGATTGCGCCCCGTCCCATGGCTCACGATCGCGTACGAGGGCGTGGCATCGACGGAGAAGATGACTTTCTTCTGCGGCACGAAGTAGAGCTTGTGCGGCGCGCGGATGTTGAAGGAAAAGCCGGTGCTCTGGTCGGCGGTGGGAACGAAGAACGACTGGTTGTAGCCGATGTCGGAGAGGTCGAAGCTGGAGAGGATGTAGAACGGACCGTTGTGAAAATTGGCGTTGGAAAGGTCATTGGCGATGGCCCGCGCTTCGTCGATTTCGCGGTCCCGGTCCCGAAGGCCTTCTTGCGCGAAAACGGTCGTCGCACAGAGCACGGCGATCGACGCCGCAACCCGAAGAAACCAACTCCCACCTCGCACATTCGCCTCCAATTGCCAAGCGTGGACTTGCCGGAAGTCTAGCACGGTGTTGCCGTTACAATGCCCGGGAGCCATGCATGCCGAATTTCGGAAACGCGCCGCGGAAGGTGCTCTGCTGGTCGTGTTTCTGGCGTGGCTGGTGTGGCTCCCGATGCCGTTCGGATCGGTGATCGAGCGCGCCCGCATGCCGCTGATTGCCGTACCGCTGGCGCTCTGCGCGATCGTCGCATTGCTGCGATTTTTTCGGGGAACCGAGGCGGTACGCATGACCGCGTGGCGCATCTGGACCATCGGTTCCGTGCTGTTTCTCGCGGTGGTTGCATTCCAGCTGCTGCCGCTTCCGATGTCGCTGCTTCACCTGCTCTCTCCACAAGCGGCGACGATCTGGGCCGGCAGCGATCGCGTCGCCGCACTCCTCGACAGGACGGCGTCGCACAATCACCCGGTATCGATCAATCCGATCGCGACGGCGCGCGAATGGTTCCGCATCCTCGCGCTCTTCGCGACGTTCCAGACCGCCGCGCTGCTCATCCGGACGCACGGACGGCGGATGGCGCTGGCCGTCGCGCTCATCGCCTCCGCTTCGTTCGAGTTTCTTTATGGCGTGAACGAGGCCGTGCTTCGCCGCTACGAGATCTGGGGCTGGAAGAACAAGCTGATCTTCAACCGCGTCACCGGCACGTTCGTCAACCCGAACCACTTCGCGCACTACCTGGCGATCATCTTCCCGGTCTCCCTCTTTCTCGCCGTGTGGGCCTGGCACCAGGCCGCTGCCGGCGCGCCGTTCGGCCGCCGCGTGGCGCGGTTGATCGAGAAATACGTACTGCCGTTCGGGGTCTCGCTGCTCGGGGCGATCGGTTGCGTGGCCGGCATCCTGGTCGGACAGTCGCGCGGAGCTTTGCTCGCGCTCTTCTGCGCTCTTGCGTGCGTGGCGCTGATCGCCATGGGACGTATGCAGGCGTTCCGCTCCTCGCGCAAACGCCGCGTGTTGTTCGCCACCAGCGGCACGCTCTCCACGGTTCTCATCCTGACGCTGCTGGTCGTCTTTCTCGGACGGGAGCGGACGATCCAGCGCTTCACGCCGAACGAGGGCGAGACGATCACGCTGGTCGGACGCACCGTCGGCGCGAAGATCGCGTTCGGTGTCTGGAAACTGTTCCCGATCCTCGGCAGCGGAGCCGGGACCTTCGTCAACGCGTCGAGCATGGCACAGAGCGACAATCTCGAGAACCTGTTCGATCACGCGCACGACGACTATCTGGAAATCGCCGCCACGACCGGCACGATCGGATTCGCCGTCGCCGTGATCACGCTGTTCGCCGGCTACTGGTCACTCGTGCGCGCGACATTCGGCAGTGAAGCGGAAGGGAGCTTCCGCCGCCGTGCGTTTCAGGCGGCCGCGCTGGCGAGCATCACCGTGGCGATGATCCACGCGCTCTTCGATTTCAACTTCTTCATACCGGCGAATCCGGCGACGCTGACGGCGATCGCGGGGGCGGCGGTTGCCGCCCACTACCGTTCATTCGATCCGGATTCGTCGATGAATCGCGTTGCGCGTCATCGGGTTCGCCAGGCGCACGTCGATGCGGTGGATCCCGCGTAGCAGCTCCGCGCGCGCCACGAGCGATGGCGATACCGGTCCCTCCGCCGCCAGCGCGTCATCGGCGTAAAGCTCGGCGTAGGGAGGGACTTCATCGCTCTGCACGGTGGCGAGCTTCAGCGTGAACGGCCCCCCTTCGCTCCACAAGCTTCCGCGAGCGCCGTTGCAGACGTCGTCGCCGCATTTGCCGAACCATTGCTCGACTTTGTTCGCGTGCGCCACGAGCGTCGCATGCACCGCCGCCGCCTCCGCGGTGTTTCCCACCGCCCGCTGCATCTCCTCGGAGGCGGCGATCGCGTCGGCGGTCCGTTCGCCGGCCTTTTGCAGATACTGCAAGGTGCGCAAGGACTCGTGCCGTCGCATCTCCGCGACCGCACGCTCGACGTAATAGCGATGCCATTGCGCCGGATCGGATAGCGGACTCTCGCCCTCGATGTCGGCGGCTCGCTCGAGATCGCCGAGCCGGAGTGCAAGGCGGGCGCGTTGCGGATCGCCCGCCGCGCCGGCGATGCTCAAAGCAGGTTCGAGGCCGTCGAGCGGCTGCATGTCGTGATCGAGCGCGAAATCGATCAGCTCAGCCATGCCGGCCGGGTCGGACTTGCCGTGGTCGATCGGTCGAAGATGAAGCTCATCGAGGATTCCCTGCAACAGCGGCTTGTCCGCCATGGTCGAAGGAATCGGGACGAGCGCGATCAGTTCGGCTTGCGTAGCGCTCCTGCGCGTCGATTCGAACGTCGACATGCGCCGTCTCCGCAATTGCCCGCGGAAGAGACGATAGTCGTCGAAGTGTCCGTTCATCACCGCCATCGACGCGAGCTTCCAGAGCACCCCTTCCGTGCCGGGATTCGCGCGGCGAAGAATCGTGAAGTCGCCGGTGAGCTGGTAGAGCGGCTGAGCCATCGCGTCGAAGAATGCGCCGTCGTGGAGCAGCGGCTCGATCGCCAGGATCACGCTCCGGCGGTCCGTCGCGTTCAGCTCGTACCAGTGAAAAAGACCGCTGCGGACGAATGGGCTCGACGCCGCCGGCCGGTTCGGATCGAGCCTCATGACCTGTTCGTGCGCGGCATGCCACAGCTCGAAGCGCGTTGGCGCACTCGAGTCGAGCGCCTGCTCGACGACTTTCTCGAACGCTGCTTTGGTGGCGGGTTTGCCGGCCGGTTGCGGATCGGCGACGAACAGCGCGAGCGCCGCCGCCATCGCGGCCGAGAGCACGCTGAGGAAGATCCGCTCACGCATCGCTGAGAATCTTCTCCCATTGCGACAGCGCGATGTCGGGCGCGAAGCGCGATTCGTACAAGGCACGTGCGCGCTGTCCCATGTCGACACGCTTCTGCGCATTCGACGCCAGCTCGCGGATCGCGTTCGCCAGCGTGACGCTCTCGCCCGGCTCGATCACGTAGCCGAGGTCGTGCTCGAGCACCAGTCGCGCCAGCTCCCCCTCGGGCGAGCCGACGTAGAGCACGGGACGCGCGACGGCGATGACGCCGTAGAACTTCGACGGCACGATCAGCCCCTCGAGCTTCGGATTGAGCGTGACGAGGTGTACGTCGGCGGAGCAGAGGCTCTCGCTCAGACGGACGCGCGCGGCGTACGGCTCGAAGCGGACGTTCGGGAGATTTTCCTTCCGTACTTCGGCGAGCTTCGCACCGCCGCCGGTGAACGAGAAGACGATGTTCGGATCGTCGCGCAGCAGACGCATCGCGCCGATGATCGTGGCGACGTCGTGCGCGCGCCCGAGGTTGCCGGAGTAGCCGACGACGAACTGCTCGTGCGGGACGTCAACCGGATGCAGCGCCGCATCCGCCCAGTTGTGCTGCACGACCGCATTCGGCACGCGAGCGCCCATCTGCTCGCCGATCACCACGTTCCGGCGCGCGCGGCGGAGCGACCAGTCGCGCAGCGCGTGCATCCAATACGGCGCGCGCACGCCGAGGGCTTCGGCGACGTCGGGGAACAGATCCTGAATCCAGTTCACGTACGGCCTGCGGCTGATCGCCGCGAGCACGGAGATGAGCGGAGGATCGGTCATGGCGACGAGGAGCGAGCGCTTCTGTGCGCGCATCAGCCAGAGCGCGCTGAAGGCGAACGTGACGTAGTCGATGGCGCGGCCCCACAACGACGCGCGTCCGAAGCTCGTCGAAGCGGCGCGGATGATCTGCACGCCGCGCACGTTCTCGCGCCGCGGCAGCTGCGCGTCCGGCTCGTCGTACAACTGGCGACTCGTGATCGCCGCGACTTCGAGCCCGCGCGAGGCGAGATGAAAGGCGAGATCGGAGACCATCTGACTTGTTGCAGAATGATCGGGATGGAAGTAGCGATTCACGAAGACGATTCTCATGAGCGATTGAGCGATTCAGCCGTTGAGCTGTTGAGCGGCGCTGCTGAACGGCTGAACAGCTCAAACGCTCAAAAGCTCTTCTCATGATCATTCTAGGCATCAATGCCCATCACGCCGACGCCTCCGCGTGCATCGTCGTCGACGGCAAGCTCGTTGCCGCGGCGGAGGAAGAGCGCTTCCGGCGCGTCAAACACTGGGCCGGTTTTCCGTCGGTGGCCATCGAATACTGCCTGCGCGAGGCGGGCGTCGGGCTCAACGACGTCGATCACGTCGCGGTGAATCGCGATCCGCGCGCGCGGCTCGCGCAGCGCCTGAAATTCATCATCGCCAAGCGTCCGTCGATCGCCGCGATCAAGCGGCGGCTGGAGAATCGCTCCAAGATCAAGAGCCTGGCGGATGAATTGTCGGAGGCGTTCAACGTCACGTCACTGAAGCCGAAGCTGCATCACGTCGAGCATCACCGCGCGCATGTCGCGTCGGCGTTTTTCGTTGCGCCGTTCGACGACGCGGCGATCCTCTCGGTCGACGGCTTCGGCGATTTCGTCAGCTCGATGTGGGCCACCGGCGACGGCCATTCGATCGACGTGCTGGGCGAGATCGGCTTCCCGCATTCCCTCGGCATCTTCTACACCGCCATCACGCAATACCTCGGCTTCCCGCATTACGGCGACGAGTACAAGGTCATGGGACTCGCGCCGTACGGCAAGCCGTCGCAGATGGAGAAGATGCCAGATCGTGCACGTGACGGACGCCGGCTTCGCCCTCAACCTCGAATACTTCACGCATCACAGCGTCGGCCTCGACATGGTGTGGCAGGGCGGCTCGCC
>Ga0157380_10003651_pt1 | contig 10584 bp, 8 predicted proteins | sample S35metaG_FD_119757 | JGI IMG/M metagenome (GOLD analysis project Ga0157380, IMG submission 119757) | Switchgrass rhizosphere microbial communities from Kellogg Biological Station, Michigan, USA - S3-5 metaG | ecosystem: Host-associated > Plants > Roots > Rhizosphere > Soil | place: USA: Michigan...
CACATCGTCATCCTGCTCACGCTGTCCGGGACGGCGATCGGCCTCCTGGCGGGCGCGGTGCTGGGGTTGTTGTCCGGTTATCTCGGCGGCTGGTTCGACAATTTGCTGCAACGCCTGCTGGAGGCGCTGATCAGCATTCCGTTCCTGGTGCTGGCGCTGATCGCCATTGCATCGGCCGGCCCGGAGTTATCCGGCAATCCGATCCTGGTGGTGCTGGTGGTGGCGCTGGTCTATGCGCCCCGCATCGCCCGTATCGCGCGCGCCGCCGCCATGGATATCGCCACGCGGGATTTCGTGACGGTGGCGCGGCTGCGTGGCGAGAGCGCCTGGTCGGTCATGCGCCGCGAGCTGCTGCCCAATGCGACCGGCGTTCTGCTGGTGGAGTTCGCCCTGCGCGCCGGATATGCGCCGGTACTGGTCGGCTCACTTGGCTTCCTCGGCTTCGGGCTGCGGCCGCCGACCCCGGAATGGGGTCTGATGATCAGCGAAAACCGGGCGCTCATCATCATCACGCCCATCACCGTGCTGGGCCCGGGCCTGGCGCTGGCGTCGCTGGTCGTCGGCTTGAACCTGTTTACCGAGGGCTTGGCGCGCATCCTTGGCCGCACCGTGCGCCTGGGCAACCAATGACCGGCGCGCAACAACTCCTTGAGGTGCGTAACTTGAGCGTCGGCTATCGGCAGGGCGGTGGTTGGTCACGCGCGGTGGACGATGTCAGTTTCTCCCTGCGGCCCGGCGAGGTGTTCGGGCTGGTCGGGGAATCCGGCTGCGGAAAATCGACCGTAGCGCTGCAACTGCTGGGCTTTCGCCATGTGTCGATGCGGCTGGAACACGGCGACGTCCGGTTCAAGAGCCAGGCTCTCACCTCGATGTCGCGGCGCGAGCTGGACGAATTGCGCGGCGACCGGATCGCCTTCGTGCCACAGAACCCGACCACCGCGCTCAACCCGGGCATTCGCATCGGGCGGCAGCTGACCGAGACCATGCTGGCGCATGGCCGCGTCAAGAACGCGGAGGATGCCGGCGCCATTGTGGGCATCCTCAAGCTGGTCGGATTGCCGGTCGATCCGGGCTTCCAGCGTCGCTATCCGCACCAATTGTCGGGCGGGCAGCAGCAGCGCGTCTGTATCGCGATGGCGCTGGCCTGCGATCCAGACTTGCTGGTGCTGGACGAGCCGACGACCGGCCTCGACGTCACCACCCAGGAGCAGATCATCTCGCTGCTGAGCGAGCTGCGCGTCCGGATCGGCGTCGCGATGCTGTATGTAACGCACGACTTGGCCCTGCTGTCGCAGATCGCCGACCGCATTGGCGTCATGTATGCCGGCCGGATGGTCGAGATCGCGCCGACCGACGAGATATTCCTGCGGCCGCGCCATCCCTACACTCAGGGTCTGATTGCGTCGATCCCGGTTATCGAGGACCTGTCCATGTCGCGCGCGCGCCCATTGCGCGGGCTGCTGCGGCGGCGGGAGCTGCCGCCCGGCTGTCCGTTCGCGCCGCGCTGCGATCACGCGCTGGAACAATGCGTAGCCGAGCGGCAGGAGCTGGAAACCATCGACGACGCGCGCGCCGTGGCCTGCTGGCGCTGGCGGGAGATTGCGCCGGTCCCCGCCGAACCGGCGCCTCCGGCCGGCGTAGGCACGCTGGCCGCGCGCGCGGCGGTTCTGTCGGTCGACCATGTGAGCGTGATCTACGGTCCCAAGTCGCGCGGCTTCCGCGCGGTCAGCGATGCCTCGTTCGAGATCAAGGAGGGCGAGGTATTCGCTCTTGTCGGCGAATCCGGCAGCGGGAAATCGACGCTGGCGCGGGCGATCAGCGGCCTGACGGCGCCGGCGACGGGCGCCATTATGCTTCGCGGCGAGAAGCTGGCTGACACAGTGCGGCACCGGAGCGATCAGCAACGGCGCCTGATCCAGTATATCTTCCAGAATCCGGATGCATCGCTCAATCCGCGCGCACGGATCGGCGAGGCGATCGCGCGCCCCCTGGTGCATTTCTTCAAGATGGAGGGGGCAGCCGCGCGGGCGAAGATCGCCGATGCGCTGGGCGACGTGCGGCTCGACGGATCCTACCAGGAGCGGTTTCCCGACCAGCTTTCCGGCGGCGAGCGCCAGCGCGTGGCGATTGCAAGGGCGTTGATCGTCGATCCGGCGATTCTGATCTGCGATGAAGTGTGGTCGGCGCTGGACGTCTCGGTGCAAGCCAACATCCTGACCCTTCTGCGCCAGCTGAAGTCGGAGCACGGCATCGCCATGCTGTTCATCTCGCACGACCTGGCGGTGGTGCGGATGCTGGCCGATCATGTCTGTGTGCTCTATGGCGGAGAGGTGATGGAAATCGGCCCCCGCGAGCAGGTGTTCGCGCCGCCGTTCCACCCCTATACGCACAGCCTGCTGCACGCGGTCCCCGTACCCTTGCAGCGGCCGGACAAACCGTCGAAGGCACCGAAAGCAACCGAACCCAGGCGCGGCGAAGCCGGCTGCGTCTATGCCGGGCGGTGCCCATGGCAGGTCGGCAGCATCTGCGAAACCGAGCGGCCGCCTTGGCGCGAAGGCGAGGGCGGCCTTGGGCTGCGCTGCCACCTCACTCTGGACCAACTGAATGCGCGCGCCGCTTGGCCGCCGACGACACGGGAAGGAATTGCCGTATGAAGATCACCAAGATCGAGTGCTTCGTCCTGCTGGTGCCGGATTATCGCGCCGACGCCTGCTCGTCCGCGCAGGACGATCTGGTGGTAAAGATCCACACCGACGAAGGGCTGGTCGGCATTGGCGAGACCGACACCAATCCCTGGGTCGCGCGCGCCATGATCGAAGCGCCCGGCACGCACATCATGGGCCTCGGCCTGACCGAGATGCTGATAGGCAAGGATCCGACTGACGTCGAAGGCCTGTGGGACAAGATGTATACTGGCTCCGCGATGACCGGGCGGCGCGGCCTCGGCATCTGCGCAATCGGTGCGCTGGATATGGCGCTGTGGGATCTGCGCGGAAAGGCGGAGGGCAAGCCGTGTTGGCAGTTGCTCGGCGGCGCCGTCAACAATGCGATTACACCGTATGCCTCGTTGCTGCCGGAAGGCGACGATCTGGAGACCTACACGCGCATCCTGGTCGAGCGCGCCGTGAAGGCGAAGGAATTGGGCTTCCGGGCCGCGAAGCTGGAGATCTGCATCAAGGGGCCGTATTCGCACAATTCGCTGCAGATCGCGGACGACCGGGAATGCGCCAAGATCGTGCGCGCTTGCCGAAAGGCAGTGGGACCGGAGATGACGCTGATGGTCGATGTCGCTTATGCCTGGGCCGACTGGAAGGAAGCACTGCGCGCGATCGACATGTTCGCCGACCAGGACATCTACTTCATCGAGACGCCGCTGCCGTCGGACGACATTGAAGGCTATGCCAAGCTGGTAAAAGCGTCACCGGTGCGGGTCGCGGCCGGCGAGTGGCTGAACTCACGTTTCGAGTTCCGCGAGCTGATGGACCGCGACGCGCTGGACGTGGTGCAGCCGGATGTCGGGCGCGTCGGCGGCCTGACCGAAGCGCGGCGCGTCACCATGGCGGCGCGGGACAAGGGGCTTGCCGTGGTGCCGCATTGCTGGAAATCGGCGATCGGCATCGCAGCCTCGGCGCATCTGGCGGCGGTCTCACCGACTTGCACCTACATCGAGTTTCTGCCGCGTGAGTTGGCGGACTCCAGCCTGCGCAAGGACCTGTGCAGCGTCGAGCTGCCGGTTGTGGACGGCCGGATTCCATTGCCGACCGCACCGGGCCTCGGCGTGACCATCAACGAAGAAGCTTTGGCCAGCTACCGCGTGAAATAGGGCGAACACATGAAAATCGAATCTGTGGATTTCTTCTATCTTTCGATGCCGGTTGTCACCGATGCCGGTGACGGCAGCCAGGATGCCCTGGTGGTGCGGGTGCGGGCCGGTGGCATCGAGGCCTGGGGCGAATGCGAAGCCTCGCCGCTGACGTCCATAGCCTCGTACGTGTGTCCGATGTCGCATGGCGCATGCCGGCCGATCAGCGCCTCCGTGCTGAGCGAAGATGTCTCGTCGCCCGCAGACATCGCACGTATCGCGGCCACCATCCAGTGGAACAGCATGGATTTGCTGCAAGCGGCGCACACCTGGTCGGGGGTCGAGATTGCGCTTTGGGACTTGCTTGGCAAGAAGCGCGGCGAGCCGGTCTACAAGCTGCTCGGTTACGACCGCGCCTATCCCAAGACACCGTATGCCTCGCAGCTGTTCGGCGATACAGCGCAGCAGACGCTGGAATTCTGCCGCGCCGCGCGCAATGCCGGGTTCCGCGCGGTCAAATGCGGCTGGGGGCCATTCGGGCGCGGCACCTTGCAGGACGATGCGGACCAGCTTGCCGCCGCGCGCGAGGGGATCGGACCGGACGGCATCCTGTTGATCGACGCCGGGCAGATCTGGAATCAGGATGTCGCCGCAGCCGAAGCGCGCTTGCCCATGCTGGAACGTGTCAAGGCGACCTGGCTGGAGGAGCCGTTCAATGGCAGTGCCTATGAGGCCTATGGCGCGTTGGCGAAGCGGCCGAGTCCGGTGAAGCTGGCGGGCGGCGAGGCGGCGCACAATATCTTCATGGCGAAGCACACCATCGATATCGGCAAGGTCGGCTTCATCCAGATCGATTGCGGACGCATCGGCGGCATCGGCCCGGCGAAACAGGTGGCGGATTATGCGGTGGGGAAGGGCGTCACGTACGTGAACCACACCTTCACCTCTCACCTCGCGCTCTGCGCGTCGATCCAGCCTTACGCGGGATTGTCGGAGCATCGGATCTGCGAATATCCGGTGAAGCCGCAGCCGATGGCGTGGGAGATGTGCAAGACGCACATCGCGCCGGACAAGAATGGCGAGATCCGTGTGCCGGAGACGCCGGGACTCGGCATCGAGCCTGATCTTGCCGGCATGAAAAAATATCTGGTCGATGCGGAGATCAAGGTCGGGGGAAAAATCCTGTACCGGACGCCCGCCTTGGTTTGATCAACGCGGAGTTTGGGCGCCTCCCTTGACGGGTCTTTGAGCGACAGCCTAGAGTCATCCGGCATGTTAGAACATATTCCAGAATACTGGAAAATGTTCGCATGGGACAGCGGAGGCCACGGCGTGGGGACGTGTCGATGGACTTGCTCGCGGGCCAGGTTTGCATTGTCAGCGGTGCCGGGCAGGGGCTTGGCCGCTCGGTCGCGCTTGAGATGGCCTCCGAGGGCGGCAGCGTCATGCTGCTGGAGCGGAATCCGGCAACGCTGCACGCGGTAGCCGCCGAGATCAAAACAGTGGGCGGCGTAGCCCGGCCCTTCGCGCTCGACGTCACCGACTATGAATCCTATTGCGCGGCGGTTGGCGACATCATCAAGGAATTCGGCAGGATCGACGTCCTCGTCAACAACGCGGCAATCAATCCGCCGTCCGCCACCATCCTCCAGGACACGCTCGAGGACTGGCGGCGCACGATCGCGATCAACCTCGAGTCCGTCTACATGGGCTCGAAGCTTGTGGCGCCGCACATGGTTGAGCGCAACTCGGGCCGGATCATCCACATCGCCTCGATCCAGGGCTTTGCATCGAGCGGCGAGGTCGGCGCCTACAATGCAGCCAAGGGCGGCATGATCGCTCTCACCAAGTCGATGGCGGTCGAGCTTGGACCCTACAATATCCTGGTCAACGCGGTGGCGCCGGGCTTCATGTCGACGCCGATGTCGATCGTCAATGGCGTCAACGAAACAGAGACGCCCGAATTCTTCGAATGGTACGTGAAGAGAGGCAAGGTCCCGCTGCGCCGGACCGGATATCCGGAGGACGTGTCGGGAACCGTGATCTTTCTCGCATCGAAATACTGCCGCTACATGACGGGCCAGTTGCTGGTCGTCGATGGCGGCCTGATGAGCACGTTCTGAGGACACCGGCGTTCCGTGCGCCGGGACGAAGGATAACAGGGAGGCTAGGGAAGCATGATGAAAAGGAACTGGAGAGAGGGTTTCTCGCGTCGAGAGCTCTTGAAGACGTCTGCCGGGCTGGGAGCCGGCGTGGCATTGAATGGCCTGCTGCCCAGCATGGCGGCACGCGCCGCGGGGCCGGACCTGAACATGTGGTGGTGGGGCGAACAGGAGCTGCCCGGCCTGAAGGCAGTGGTCGACGATGCGGTCAAGAGCTACACCGCCGCCAGCGTGAAGCCGATGCTGCAGGACACGGCCGTGGTGATATCGCAGTTCCAGACAGCCGCCGCCGCAGGCGAAGCGCCGGACATCCAGTTTCTGTGGAACGGCATCTACCACATGGAGAGCGTGTGGCTCGGCTACCTGCAACCGCTAGAGGGCTTGGTGAGCGACCAGGTCATCAAGGATTCCAGCCCAACGCTGCTCAGCCGGTTCGGCGGCAAGACCTACCGGGTCGGCTGGTATGCCTTGCCGATGATCTGGATCTACAACAAAGACCTCTACGACAAGGCCGGGCTGGACGCGGATAAGGCGCCAGCAACTTGGGACGAGTTCCTGGCGGCCTGCGAAAAGTTGAAATCGGCAGGGATCGCCCCGCTTGGCGGCGGCATCCAGGACGGTTACTGGGGCGAATGGTATTTCGGCCATGCGATCGCCCAGAACGTCGACAGCGCGGGCGAGGTGATTGGCCTGTTCACCGGCGAGCGCGACTTCCGCGAGCCCAAATACCATGAGCACTGGGTGAAGCTGGAGGAACTGAAGAAGGCGGGCTTCCTCAATGCAGACATGTCCTCGACCGAGCTCTATCCCGGCATCGATCTGATTCCTGCGGGCAAGATTGCGGCAGGTCAGTCGGTCGGCGCGCGCGTTCCGAAGGACAGCGAGATGACCAAGGGCCGGATCGGCACGATGGTCATGCCTGTCTATGGCAAGGGCAAGCTGGCCGGTAAGCCGATCTTCGACTCCCAGGGCCTCGGCATTCCTACCAAGGCCAAGAACCCGAAGGACGCCGCCGCCTTCCTGGAATACCTGCAATCGCCCGAGCAGCTGAAGCTGCTGCATGACAAGACCGGCTGGATCCCCGCCAACACCAATTTTGATCTGTCGGTGATAACGGATCCGGTGGTGGTCGACATGTGGAAGCGCTGGGGACAGTCGGAGAACATCCCGTACCTCGCGAACCTGGTGCCGGGACAGTTCTACGAGCAGGCGCTGCTGCCGAGCGCGCAGCAGGTGGTCGAAGGCAAGATCACCGGCGAAGAAGCCGGCGAGTTGGCTTACAAAGTCGCGAAGGAATGGCGCGACTTTAATCCGGACATCGTCGAGAACTACAAGAAGTGGTCCACCGATCTCGGCGGTTGATATCGGGCGAACGGGGAGTCCAGGCGCCGGAGCCCGCCTGGACTCTCCCTGCGGATTGCGTTGATGGCGATCGAATGCCTGCGGGAATGCAGCTGTGAACCATAGCGCCAGGTTTGTGCCCTACCTGTATGTGGCTCCGCTGGTCGCCTTGCTGTTGTTCGTGTTCGGCTATCCGTTGGTTCGCATCTTCGAGTTCAGCTTCAAGATGGTACGCGGCATCGACGGCCCATGGATCGGGTGGCGGAACTACGATCTGGTGCTTTCCCAGCCGCTGTTCTGGGAATCCGTCCAGCACAACATGCTGTTGCTGGTGGCGGTGCCCTTCATGGTCGGCTGGTCGCTGCTGATCGCCGTCGTGCTGTACGAGCGGCTCAAAGGCTGGAAGCTCTACCGCGTGGTGCTGTTCCTACCCTACATCCTGGCGATTCCGATCATCGCCGTCATCATGAAAAAGATCTTCCAGTTCAATGGACCGGTCAATGAAGTGCTGCGCTGGCTCAGCCTGGATTTCCTGGCGCTGGATTGGATCGGCTCTTCGGATGTAGCGCTCTGGACCGTGATGATGCTGATCATCTGGCGGGAATCCGCGCTGGGCATCATCCTGTTTCTCGCGCGGCTTCTGAGCCTGGATGAATCGCTGATCGAATCCGCGAAACTCGAGGGCGCCTCATGGTGGCAGCGCCTCTGGTACGTGATTGTGCCGCAGATGAAGGTGGTGATCGAGTTCTACGTGGTGACCAGCGTCATCACCATCTTGTCCGCCGTCTTTTCCTACGTCTTCATGATCGGCGGCGGGCGCGGTGGGCCGGGCACCTCCACCATGGTGGTCGAGCTGTACATCTTCAACGCGCTCATCAGGACCAGCCTGCCGGGAATCGCATCCGCGGTCTCGGTGATGCTGTTCCTGGTGTCGCTGCTGCTGATCGTCCCGCTGTTCGCGGTGCGCCGCCGGGCCAATGAAGAAGAGATGGGATAGAGCCAGGGCAATGGCAGACAGAATGGATTTGGCACAGCGCATAAAGCCGGATCAGGTTCTGAAACACGGCGTCCTGGTGGTGGCGACTCTGGTCGCACTGATGCCGTCGCTGTTCATGATCCTGACGTCGCTCAAGAGCCAGGATGAATATATCTTCAACAAGGTCGGATTCCCGCAGCACATCGTCTTCGAGCATTTCCACAACGTCCTGTTCGAGAGCGATTTCCTTGGCTGGATGGTCAACAGCATCATCCTCGCATTCGGCGCTGTAATCCTGAGCACTGTGGTTTCCTGCCTGGGCGCCTATGCGATCGCGCGGATGCAGTTCAGGGGCAGGAGCCTGCTATTCTCGATCAGTACCTCGTTGATGGCGATCCCACCTGTCGTGATGATCGTCCCCTTGTTCGTGCTCTACACCCAGCTGTCGCTGATCAGCACTTTCCAGGGCGCGATCGTCATCTATGCCGGCCTGATAACGCCCTTTTCGGTCTACCTGCTCACCAGTTTCTTCCGCAGCCTGCCCAAGGAGCTGTTCGAGGCCGCGCGCATCGACGGCGCCGGAGACCTGCTCATTCTGCTGAAGATCGTCATCCCGCTGTCCCTGCCGGCCTTGTTGACCCTGGTGGTGGTCAACGCCCTTTATGTGTGGAACGACCTGCTGATTGCCATCATCTTCCTGCAGGACGATTCCAAGCGGACATTGATGGCCGGCATCAGCGTGTTCCAGGGCCGCTATAACGATCAGATCCCATTGACCATGGCCGGCATGGTGTTCGCCAGCGCGCCGATGATCATTCTCTATCTCGCCTTCCAGAAGCACTATATCCAGGGCCTGATGGCCGGGTCGGTCAAATGAGCAATTCCGTGATGCTGGAGAACGATGCGCTGCGTGTGACGGTCAATCCGCAGGTCGGCGGCACCATCACCAGGGTGGAGCACAAACAGTGAGGTCTCAACGTCATGGGCACCGTACCGTGGGATCCGGTCGATGCGCCGATGGAGCCCGCCGAGGCCAAGGACGAGCCGGCTTCGCTGACGCGCTACACCGGCGGCTGGCCGCTGCTGTTCCCGAACGCGGGCGATGCCTGCGTGTTCGAGGGGGTCGAACACGGCTTCCACGGCGAGGCTTCCATCACGCCCTGGCAGGCGCAAGCTTCGCGCGCGGCGGTCCGCTTGACGCGCCGGTTCATCTCCGTGCCGGTCCAGATGCGCCGCGACGTCGCGCTCGATGGCGACCTCATCACGGTCCGGGAAACCGCGGAGGCGGTGGGGCAGCATCCGGTGGAAGTGATGTGGGGCCATCACCCGACCTTCGGCTCCGACCTGCTGGACGGCGATTTTGAACTCCAGTCGGGAGCCGGTACTGTCTCGGTGGACCACGTCTATGATCCGAAGGGGAATCCCCTGCTGCCCGGTGCGACCGGCAAGTGGCCGCTGGCGCCAGGGAAGGAGGGGTCCTTCGATCTGCGCCGCCCGCAACATGGCTCGCCGCGTAACACCGCGCTGGCGTTCCTGTATGACTTCGACGGCGCCTGGATTTCCATCCGCCGCCTGGACGATGCGGTGGCGGTGGCGTTGTCCTGGGACAAAGCGTTGTTCCCGTGCGCGTGGCTGTGGTTCGACTTCGGCGCCATAGGCGATCCACCCTGGAACGGGCGCACGCGGCTGATCGCGCTGGAGCCGAACACGACGCGCTTCGGCTGGGGTCTCGCGGAGGCCAAGCGCAATGGCGCGCACCTGCTGACGCTGCAGCCCGGCGAGCCGGTCACCGCCACCGTGCGGCTGCACGTATTCAAGCCGTCAGGGCCGGTGCGGGGCATTGCCGCGGACGGGCGCGCGCTTCCGCACGCTTAGGCGAGTCTTGGGCGGACCCTCTCAGGCCTGCAGCCGCTGGAAGGCTTCGCCGCTCTGGTTGAACAGGTGGCACTTGTCGCCGTTGAATCCGACCGTCACCTCATCACCGTGCGACACCGTCATGTCGCCCGGCGCATGCACCGTGATGGCGGCGCCGTCCGGCCCGTTCAGATAAAAGAACGTGTCTCCGCCGAGCCGCTCGACGTTGTAGACCTTGCCGGAGATATGGGAGTCGCCATGGCCGGCGGGGCTCAGGATCTCCGGGCGCACGCCCAGCGTTACGGGGGCGCCTTCCAGGTTTCCGACCGGCTGACAGCGCACTATCGTCTTGCGGCCGCCATTCAATTCCACTTCCACGCCCGTATCAGTCGCCCTGACGACCTTGCCGTCCAGGAAGTTCATCGACGGCGAGCCGATGAAACCGGCCA
>Ga0157380_10003653_pt1 | contig 10581 bp, 11 predicted proteins | sample S35metaG_FD_119757 | JGI IMG/M metagenome (GOLD analysis project Ga0157380, IMG submission 119757) | Switchgrass rhizosphere microbial communities from Kellogg Biological Station, Michigan, USA - S3-5 metaG | ecosystem: Host-associated > Plants > Roots > Rhizosphere > Soil | place: USA...
CCCGACACGATCTTCATTCCGTATCACTGGGCCGGCGAGAAGAGCGCCAACCAGCTGACCGTGGCCGCGCAGGATCCAATCAGCAAGATCCCGCAATACAAAGTGTGCGGGTGCCGGGTCCGCAAGGCCGATGGCCCGCCCGCCTACGACGCCGTGCTGGAGCCGCAGCAGTGAAGCCCGATCACCTGCGGTTCTTCATCGATCCGAGCCGCTGTATCGGTTGTCAGTCGTGCGTGCAGGCTTGCACCGAATGCGATACCCATCGCGGGGAATCGATGATTCATCTCGAGTTCATCGATCGCGCCGCCAGCGTCCAGACCGTGCCGGTCGTGTGTATGCACTGCGATCAGCCGACGTGCGCGGAGGTCTGTCCGGCCGACGCCATCAAACGGACGGCCGATGGCGTGGTCCAGTCGGCGCGCAAGCCTCGTTGCATCGCCTGCGGCAATTGCGTGGTGGCCTGTCCGTTCGGCGTGCCCGAGGTCCACGAAGAGCGCAAGCTGATGATGAAGTGCGACATGTGTTACGACCGCACGAGTATCGGCAAGAAGCCGATGTGCGCCACCGTGTGCCCAAGCCAGGCTCTCTACTACGGCACGGCGGAAGAGATCGACCGGCTGCGACCGATGTCGACGCCGTCGAACCGTTTCCAATTCGGCAACCAGGTGATCACCACGCGCGTCTTCGTGATGTGGCCGCGCGGCCCGGTGACGCTGGCCGTGCCGCTCGACATCACCGCGCCGCTTGCTGATCGCGCCGGCGCCGATCCTTTCGCTCACGTGGAGCTCTGATGGCGACTCCGATTCCGGAACAAGACACGATCTCCATCCCACCCGACGGCCGGCCCGCGGCCGAGCAGCCGGCCTGGCGCCAGGATTTTCCGATCGACTGGCCGCAAGACGAATACGTCGAGCGCCGCGACTTCGTGAAGTTCCTGACGCTGACAAGCTTCGCATTCGTGGTCGGCCAATTCTGGATTGCCGGCAAACAGTGGTTGCGCCGCGGCGAGGCGCCGCCCGGCGCGCTCCGCATCGCCTCGATTGCCGACATCGCCGTCGGCGGGTCGCTGGTTTTCGATTACCCAGGCGTCCACGACTCGTGCATCCTCGTCCGGCTCTCCGACACGGAGTTCGTGGCCTTCGGACAGAAGTGCACGCACCTGTCGTGCGCGGTGATTCCCAAGCCGGAAGAGGGCGTGTTCCATTGCCCCTGCCACGAAGGACTCTTCGATCTGCGCACCGGACGACAACTTGCTGGTCCGCCGCCTCGGCCACTGCCGAAGGTGACGCTCGCCGTCCGAGACGGTGAGATCTTCGCGACCGGTGTCGCCGCCGGAGGCGCGTGATGAGGCCCCGCACATTCACACGCGAACAGCGCATGCCGATCGTCCACGGCATGCTCGCCTTCGTCGTGATCCTCGTCGTGCTTCAGTTGTGGCTGCTGACGGCGACGATGAACGCCTATCTGGGAGGGGAGGGATCGATCGTCTGGCCTGCGGCTTTTGCCAGCTTGTTCTGCTTCCTGCTGAACGCCGGCCTGCTGCAATACCTGCGGCGGATCGAACGGCCGCGGCGCGGATAACGTGATTCAGGCGCCCTGCGGGTCGCGCAGCATGATGAGCAACATGCGCGCGGCATCGCTGGTGCCGACGGCATGCGGCACACCCGCGGGTAGTCGCACGACGCTGCCGGAGCCGGCCGGCACCGGCTTGCCGCCGATCGTAAATGTGATTGTTCCGTCGATCACGAGCGCCAGGGCATCGTAGGGTGTGGTGTGCTCGGTGAGGCCTTCACCGGCATCGAACGCGAAGATCGTCACGTTGCCGCCGCTGGTTTTTGCGAGCACGCGGCTGGCGACTCCGCGCTCAGTTGGCGTAATCAGATCAACGAGACGAAGCGCTTCAGCGGGCGGCAGCGTTGCAGACAAGGATCATTCTCCGGTCTTGCGAAAAGCCGCCTCGTAGATCACCGGCGCGCCGCCGGCGCGAACTTGTCCGGGATGCGGCAGGTTGAGCTCGTGAAATGGCCACGCGGGATCGGGACCGAATCCGGCGGCGCCAAGTTCGAAGAGCAATTGCTCGCAGGTCAAGAACACCTGCGGCTGACCGGAGAACTGCGTGAACACGAACGTTTCTCCGGCGATCGGCGAGGCGTCATGCGCGAGCGTGTTTCTCGAGAACGTGAACACGAACAACGCCGCACCAGGCCGGGCGGCGCGCGCCGCTTCGGCGACCGCCCGCCGGAACTCGGCCCCCGAACGCGCGAGGTTCCAGATTCCGTGCGCGATGACGAGATCGATAGAGCAATCGGGTAAGGGAAGCGCGTGCATTGGCGCGAGCGCAAGTCGAAGACGGCTGCAGTCGGTGCGGTCTCGCGCGGCCCGCAGCATCGGCATTGACAAGTCCGTGCCGATGACCTTCGCACCTGACAGCGCCAATGGCACTGCGTTCCTGCCCGCACCGCAGCCGATGTCCAGCACCGCAAGCGGTGAAGGGCGATGGCACTGGTGTCGCGCGTAATCGATCAAGTGCGGGTTCGGGGCCGCCGCGCCGAAGCCCGCGACGATCCCAGGATCGACCCAGGCCTGTGCGATCGGGCGCGCCAGTTCATGATGGTTGCAGTCGGCCATCGCGCTCGATGTCTTCAAATGCAACCTCCAGCCGGAGCGTGCCGATTCAGCGGCGGAAAAACGGTCACGTTTCGAAGAGCAGCACGGCATGTGCCAACCCGCCGAACCCGTATTTTCGAGCCGATTGACGCCTCCCGCCTGCTCGAGCTCGGAATAATCCTCGATCGTGCGAGAATTTTAGGCGTCGTTCACATTTCATGCGGTGTTTCTGGCCGAAAAGGATGGTTCGGCTCCGGCTCGCCGCTTGCTAGTACTGCCATATGTTCTCTCGCTTTACGCTCGCAGTGTGCCTTGCCGCCGCACCCGGTGCTGCCTTCGCGCAGTCATTCGCTCCGCCCGATTGGGCTGACGGCGTCAAGCTGAATGCGCTCGTCGACCGCAATCCCGATCCCAAAATCGTCGAGCTCGATCTCACCGCGAGACTTGCCGACATCCAAATCGACGGTAAGACCGTCCATGCCTGGACATATGACGGCGGCATTCCCGGGCCGCTCATCAAGACGCATGTTGGCGATCGTTTGATCGTGCATTTCAAGAACGAGCTCGATGAGCCGACGACCGTGCACTGGCACGGCGTGCGCGTGCCAATCGAAATGGATGGCGTTCCGGAGATCTCGCAGCCAGAAGTGAAGAAAGGCGAGTCGTTCACCTACGACTTCGTCGTGCGCGATGCGGGCTTGTATTGGTATCACCCGCACGTGATGTCGGCGGCGCAAGTCGGCTTCGGTCTCTACGGCGCGCTGCTTGTCGAGGATCCCGCAGACGGCGTGAACGTCGAGGATCAGGTGACGCTGGTGTTGAGCGACATCGGCTTCGACGCGAAGGGCAGGCTCGAGCCGGCGGATAGCGGTGGATCGGCAGGCATGGTGTTCGGCCGCGAAGGCGATTACGTACTCGTCAACGGCCGCCGTCATCCGGTGTTGCGCGCGCGTCCGGGCGCGCCGCAGCGCTGGCGCATCGTCAACGCGGCGAAGAGCCGTTTCTTCTATCTCGATCTCGACGGCCAGCCGTTTACGGTGATCGGCGCCGACGGCGGCATCCAGGAACGATCGGTGACAACCGACATCCTGCTCGTCACGCCGGGTGAGCGCGTCGACGTGATCGTCAACCCGAAAGGGAAGGCCGGCGCGCCGTTGACGCTTCGCGCGATGCTCTACAACCGCGGCTACGGCAGCGTCGAATATCGAAGCGTCGAAGATGTGTTGACGATCGAGTTCACCAAAGAAGCGCCTGTTGCCGCAAAGCCGATCACGGTCGCGCGCGAACTGCCGGTTCCCTCAATCGACGGGGCCACACCGGTGAACGTGGTGTTGACGCTTCCGCCGATGAAGGACAACAAATCGGAATTCCAGGTCAACGGTGTCCCGTTCTGGAAGGCGAAGCCCTACGTCGCGAAACTTGGCGAGAAGCAGCTGTGGATCGTGAAGAACGACTCAGACTGGGATCATCCGTTCCACCTGCACGGCTTTTTCTTCCAGGTGATCGATGAAAAGGGCCAGCCGGTGCGGCCGCTGGCGCGGAAGGACACCGTCAACATCCCGATGAAGACGACGATGCGGTTGTTAGTGAGCTTCGACGAGCGGCCCGGCCAGTGGATGTTTCACTGCCACATCCTCGATCACGCCGACGGCGGGTTGATGGGCACCGTCATGGTTGGTGACGGCGCCCCCAAATCGCACTCGCACAAGCAACCGTAGCGCTACCAGCCGTAAGTCAGCCGCACCCAGCCGACGTGCGAGGTGTAGGGACGGTACTGATAGCCGAGGAGCAGCGCGTTCGTGGTCGGCGCCGCGCCTTCCTGCACCGGCGGGAACGCGATGCCTGAGATCGTCTCCGGTCCGAGGGCGAAGTCTTCGACCTTGTAGTCGTCGAACCAGTAAGCGACACCAAGACGCAGGTTGCGCGACAGCTCGTAGGTGAGGTCGATTTCCGTGCGCAACAGCTCGTTCTTTACCGGCGGTAACTGCTCAGGCACCGCTAGCGGAGAACCTGTCACGAGGCCATAGAGGTAAGTGTCGTTCGATCGGTTCCAGTCGCCGCTGATGCGAATCATCGTTCGCTCGATGGCGTTGATGTCGAAGCCGGCCTCGAAGTAGTTCACCTTGCCGGTGTAGTCGGTGGTCCAGTCGCGTTTCGGGTCCGCCTGCTGGACCGCGTCGCTGGCGTTGCGAGAGCGCTGCTGCGACGAGTAGTCCTCCCACCCGTAGCTGGCGGAGAAGTTGAAGCGATCGTCCGGCGCAATGTTGGCGCCGATCGAGTACTGATTCGAATCGAACATCAATAGCCCGTGCTGGCTCTCGGGATATTTGTCCCGGCCGACGCCGATTGACGCGTTGAGCTCGATGTCGCCAGTCACCGCGGCCGTTCCGATGAAGGTGAAGCGATTGCGATCGCGATCCGCGATGTCGAAGTGGCGCATCGTCGGGAGCTCGCCGACGTCGGCAAGCGCCTCGGGTTCGAAGCCGTCGCCTGTTCGCTGCCGGTTTTCATACTGCGCGCGCAGCATGAAGCGCTGGCTGCCGGTGCTGTCGACCGACACCTTGAACACGTCCTCGTTCGTCGTCTCCCAGATGCGATGCGTGTAATCGGAGCCCATCCGGCTGTAGGCCGCCTTGATCGAACTGTACCCCGTCAGGGTGAAGGCGCCTTCAATGTCGAACGATGATCGCTTGACGCTGTGATATTCCGACGGCGAGGACGGCTTGGACAGGTTGGTGTCGTAGGCGATCGAGCCCTCGGTTCGATCGAACACCGGCGTTTGAATGTCGACGTCGCTATAGCGATAGCGCGCGTTCAGGAAAAACCCGGCGGCAGGCCGCATCGCCGCCGTGAACTGCGCGACGCTCATCTGGCTTTCGGCCTCAGCGGTGGGGCGCGCCAGCGGCGGTGGCGGCGCGAACGCCGTGTTGATGGTGTTGGGCAGCAGGTCCGTGCTGTTGCGGCCCTGTCCGAAGGCCGCGTATCCGGTCAGGCGGCCGTTCCACGGGATGTTGATGGCGCCCGTGCCATGGAGATACGTCAGCGTATTGTCGGGCCACGAGGTGTGACGGCCCTGCGACGGCGCGCCGACGGCGTCAGGTCCGAAGCGCAGCGGGTTGTCCCACACCACGCTCTCGATGGTGTTGTCGAAGGTCGACCCGTCCCAGCCGAACCGGGCCATGCCCTTGTTGTTCGACCACTCGATCGCCGTCTTCAAGTCCGTCGTGCGGTGGTCGAGCGGCATTGGAATCTCAACCGCGTTGCTGAATCCAAACGTCGCGCCGTATGGGACATGGCCGTCACGATTGGTGTTCTTGAGGTCTATGACGATGGTCGTGTTCGGCGTGGCGTTGAAGACCACATCGGCCTGCCCGATGCGCCGCATCGTTTTCAGGTCGAAGCGCACCGCCTGGTCGGTGTACGAGTGCAGCGTCGCTTGCGCGGCCTGGATGGCCTGCTGCATCGAGTCTTCGAGCCGGAACACGCCGGGCTGTGTCTCCACGTACAGCGTCTTGGTGTCGGCGCTGATCCACAGCGGGATCTGATCGTAGAGAAACGACGCGCGCAGCTTTCCGACCCGGTCGAAGTCGAGCTGGTAACGCTGATCGCGATAGCCGATGTTCCATGCCTGCGCCTCGAGACTCCAGTCCTCGGTGCGGCGTCCCGCGACCAGGTTGCTGGCGTAAATTCCCGAGCGCAAGTCGCGATAGCGCTGCGCGCGCGCTTCGTCGCCGTCGATCGAAGTGACGCGGCCACCGAAATCTACCGTGCCGTACCACTTGCCGGTGAACTCGCTGCGACCGATCGACACCGGATCGGTGGGCGCCGGGAGTGAAGGCGGATCCTGCGCGAACGCGCCGGGCGCCGCGGCGAGGAGGAGGGCAAACGTCAGTGCATTGATGCGTCGCATGTTCGCCTCCTACTGTCGCAGGAACGTCGATCCGGACGGATGGTTCGACCCGTGGATCGCCGAATGACACGTCACGCAGCTGCGACTGAACAGGCGGTTACTGCTCTGCACGACCTTGTTGTCGTAGATCGTCGCGGGATGCCTCGTATGGTTGTGACAGCGCTGGCAGAGGAACGGCAGCTTCGCGACCAGCATGCGGACATTGCTGGACCCGTGCGGATCGTGACAGGTCGTGCAGCCTTCGCCGTTGATGCCGGCGTGTTCAAACAGCCACGGGCCCCGTTTCTCGGCGTGACACGACGAGCACGCCTCGTTGACGGTGTTGCCGGTCTTCAGCAGCTTCACGTTGGTCGTGCCATGCGGGTTGTGGCACGACGAGCATTCCATCTTGCCCTCGCGGACCGGCATGTGGCCCGACTTGTCGAGCTTCGCGACCTTGTCGCGATGACATGTGATGCAGGTGCCCTGCTGGTTCATCGCCTTCAGCTGCGAGGTCGTCGACATCGGCTTGTGGATGCTGTGGCAGCTGATGCACGAGACATTGCGGGCTTCGTGCTGGCTGCCTTTCCACAGGGCATGCTCGCCCTTGTTGTGGCAGGTCACGCAGGTGGCGTTGACTTCCTTCGCTGAAATCTTGTTGAACTGCTTCGGCTTGATCTTCTCGGGATCGCTGGCGTGCGCCTCGCCCGGACCGTGGCACGTTTCACATCCCTGCGCGGCTGCCGGCGAGCCCGGATGTTTGATCAGCCCGTGCCTCGACGCGTTTATCGACGTGTCGTATCCGGTGTGGCAGGTCGCGCACACTTCCGTGCCGACGTATCCGGCCTGCGGCGTTGGAGGCGCCTGTGGCGCAGCCGCAACCGTCGTCGGCGGAGTTGCCGGCTTCGTCGTCTGCGGGGTCGCCGGCTTCGGCGCGGTCTGCGCGGCCTGCGGATGATCCGCCGCCGGCGAATCCGCTGTTCCGGCGAGAACAGCAGTCGTCAGTGCTGCGACGAATACAGCGGCAGCTGAGAGCACCGCCAGCGAACCGGGAACGCGGAACCTGGAACCTGGAACCAACCAATTAGGGCATCGCATGACAAGTCTCGCAGTCCTGCTTGATCACCGAGCCGTCAGTGGCCTTGTGATTATCGTCATGACAACGGAAACAGCCGTTGAAGAACGTGTGGCCGATATTGTTCGGATAGGTCGCCCACTTCACTTTCATCGCTGGGAACACGTTGCGCGCGTAGATGTCCTGCACGGCGGTGACCGTGCGCGCCAACGCCGGATCACTGGCGTGTGAAGCAAACGCCTTGCGCATCCGCGTATCGATGCCGCGCTGAGCCTCTTCGCCTGATGCGTATTCGTCCTTGAGCGCGGCGACCGCTTCGCGTCGGGCAAAGGGCAGCGTCTTCGGCAAGATGCCGTTGGCAATGGCGATATCAACCGCCCGCTCCGGCGAAGGATCGAATGTGTGGGCCGGACGGTTGTGGCAATCCATGCAGTCCATCGATCGCCGTTCGCCTTGCGCGAGTTGCTCCTTCGTGACGCCCTCGGCCCCGTACTCCTTCACGTTGCCGTTGCTATCTGTGAATTTCACGTAGGGAATGGTCTGCCGCTCGCGATCGGTCGCGATGTACTCGATCTGCTGAGCGATATGCCAGTGGATGCCGCGGGCAGGCTTCACCGTGCCGACATGCACCTGCAGCGTCGTCACGGTTTCCGTGCCGGTTTCATCGTCGGCATACTCGCGGATCACCTTGAGCCGTTCGCCCTGTTGTGCCTGGGCCGAATGGCAGCTAAAGCAGGTTTCGCGAGCCGTCGGTATCGAGCGAACGGGTGATTCAACCGGTGCCTGAACGTTGTTGGTGATGACGTGCCACAACTGGCGGGTGCCGTTTGCTTTGGCCTCGACAAAGCCCGCCGCTCCGGGACCGACATGGCACTTGACGCACGCCACTTTCGAGTGCGGGCTCGATTGATGCGCCTTCCACTCCGGCTCCATCGCCGTATGACACGTCTGGCCGCAGAATTCCGTCGACTCCATGTGATGGACCGCGCCGAACCCCGCCAGCGAAACGATGAAGACGTTGACGATGGTCAGCAGGGCCACGCCGACGATCACCGAGCGCGTGCGCGGCAGCCGCAGATCGACCACCGGCCAATCGTCCAGCGCGTAACCGGCGGCGACTCGCCGGTGCTGCCGCCAGATGCCGATCGGGATTAGCACCAGCCCAATCACGAAGACGAACGGAACCGCGACGAAGACCAGCAGGCCCGCGTAGGGGTTGGTGAGCTGCCCGGTGAACTCGAGCGTCAGCAGCAGCAGGAACACGACCGCCATTGCAGTCGTGACCGCGACCCCGATCAGGCTGACCGGGTTACGCATCGCTGCTGGCAGATCGACGCGCATGACGACGGCCGGCTATTTCTTCTTCGACGCCATGAAAGCAACCAGCGCGTCGAGGTCTTCTTTCGGTAACGATGCGTACGCGCGCATCGGCGGCTTGCGGGTGGCGTTGGCTTTCTTGGTCATCTCCGCCGGCGTGACGATCCACGCGCGGATTTCATCGGCCGACAGCTTGCTGCCGATGCCGTCAAGCGGACCCTTCGCCATGCCCTTGCCGTCAAGCGCGTGGCAGGTGGCGCACTTCTGCGCCGCGTAGACCGCGGCGCCCTTTTCGGCGGCACCCTGCGCCGATGCGGGTGCGGCGACGCAAATAACTATGACTGCAATTGCCAGGACACACAGATTCTTCATGAAAGACCTCATGGATCGCCAACGTTCCAGCATGGAACGTGCCGGACAGAGCATAAGCTGAAAGATCACCAAATCACGAAAACAGGCCAGTAAATCGCGGATCTTGTGAGGAAATTTTCCCGCCCAACGGAGAGGAACTCTACGTCGCCTCCGGTCGGCCGGAGGTACTCCGCCTGCTTGGAAGAAAATCTCAGCGCAGCCGAAAGGCACGTGGTCTGCAGGCATGACGGTCATGCTGCCACCCGAACCCCACCGGACCGAGCGCATAGGCTGGCTGCGCGCGGCCGTTCTCGGAGCCAACGACGGCATCATTTCCACATCGAGCCTGATGGTGGGTGTGGCGGCCGCCTCCTCGAGCCGGCGCGACATCGTCGTCGCCGGAGTCGCGGGCCTGGTAGCCGGCGCCCTGTCGATGGCCGCCGGCGAGTATGTGTCGGTCAGCTCGCAAGCTGATACCGAGCGCGCCGAACTCGATCGCGAACGAAGAGAGCTGGCCGCCGATCCGCTGTTCGAGCTGCAGGAATTGACCGACATCTACATCGCGCGCGGGTTACGTCCGGAGCTTGCCGCGGACGTCGCGAAAGAGTTGATGGTGAAAGATGCGCTTGGTGCCCACGCGCGCGACGAGCTCGGCCTGAGTGAGGTGCTCAGCGCGAGGCCGGTGCAGGCGGCGTTCGCATCGGCCGGCAGTTTTGCGGTCGGCGCGGCACTGCCGCTGGCCACCGCGGTGTTGACGCCGTCGTATGCGTCGTTTGCGATTGCGGGCGCGTCGCTCGTGTCCTTGTTTGGATTGGGGGCGCTCTCGGCGGTGGTTGGCGGGGCGCCCCCGGTTTACGCGGCTGTCCGCGTGACGTTCTGGGGCGCGCTCGCCATGGGCGTGACCGCCGGCGTTGGAGCCTTGTTCGCGCTGACGGTCTAGCCCGGACTCTTAGCGCAACGCGGCGCCGCCGGTCGGGAGACGCATCATCATTTTCATGACGCTTTCATCGACTCGCTTTTCGAGGCGATCCTGGTTGTCGATGACGCCGTTCATGCTGTCCTGGGCCCAGCCACGCCATACGACCTTGTTGGTGTGCGTGTCGACGAGGTCGATGACGAGCGTGCCCTGTTCGTACTCTGAGTACTGCGGCTCGCAGTTGTCGTAGCAATAGCCGTAGCGGTGGTCCACGCCGTAGACGTCGATCTTCTGGTTCACGCTGGCGTGATAGTGAATAAACAGATCCGCCCCGCCGGCCATCGCGCGCTCGTACCCTTTCGCGGCCATCTTCTTTTCGATGGCGCCCTGCAGATAATCGTTGAAGAACGGGTTGTTGTCGAGCCG
>Ga0157380_10003654_pt1 | contig 10580 bp, 5 predicted proteins | sample S35metaG_FD_119757 | JGI IMG/M metagenome (GOLD analysis project Ga0157380, IMG submission 119757) | Switchgrass rhizosphere microbial communities from Kellogg Biological Station, Michigan, USA - S3-5 metaG | ecosystem: Host-associated > Plants > Roots > Rhizosphere > Soil | place: USA: Michigan...
GGCCACGAACGACTGTGAACAAGTTAGCTTTACGCTAGACTCGCACAGTCGCAATCCTGACCCCGATTCGCTGCTTTATGAATACACTTCCGGGATTCTTCGGTCGATAACCCGGGCGGGCGCGAATGGCTATGTCTTTTCGCGAGGTCTTGACTTTGATCTTTCGATACGCCGCATCGTCGTTCTTGTTGGTCGGATAATACCCAAGCAGGTATTGGGTGCCGAGCTCCGCTGCTATCGCGGCGAAGGCTTTCGGTAACGAAGCAACCGTGTCGGCTCGATAGAGTCGCCCGCCCGTTCGATCCGCAAGCTTTCTCAGATAACTGTCCGCCAGGAGGTAAGCACTGTCTAACTTTGCCGGGATGGTGGCATTCTGCGGCCACGGATTGCCGAGCTTATCCGGATTGGGAACGCGGGACAGCCTGCCGAGGTTCGCGTCCGCATTCTGCTGCAGGACCATTTTCTCAGTTTCAACCCTCGTATCATAGCGAATTGGATAAACAATCACGCCCGACTCATCGAGATCCCGCACCGTACTCTCAAAGCTGTACCGCTTACTGTACGAGTCCACGCCGTCGCTGAAAAGCACGATGGCCTTGCGCTGTTTGATTGGCCGCAGGGAATCGAGCGCCAGCTGCATCGCGTCGTACACCCTCGTACTGTCGCCCACACGGGTTTTCGAGATCGCACTGCGAAGGATTGTCTTGTCGCTCGTGAAGTCGTCCCAACTGCGCAGCACGCCGTCGAAAGAAATAACCTTTACCTTGTCGTTCGGCCTAATTTGTTCGAGAAAGTCCATTGCTGCGCGCTGAATCAGCGGGAGCTTTTCTTTGGTGCTATTGCTCGTATCCAACATCAGCACGACGTAAAAAGGCGCATCTACTGAAGCGAGAAAAGCAATCTCCTGCGCGACTCCGTCTTCCGTCAGATTGAATTCTTCCTTCTTCAAGTCTGCGATGTAACTGCCGGTGCGAGAGATGGCAATCACCGGGACCGTAACCAGCTTGGTGTCGATTTTCAGCGTGTCGACGTCCTGCTCAGGCGCAGTCTTGCTGGCAGGCTTTGGCTCTTGCGCTCTAGTAACAGCAGTAGAGAGGAGACTAATTATGAGCAGAACGTGCGTCAGGAATTTCATGATTCGCCTCTTTGGGGGTTGACGTTTGTCAGATGCGCGAATGAAATCACTCGAAGAGTGAAGTCATTCTGAACTTGGTCCAAAACAACGTCAACCCTAAAGCACTTCGCCGACTTGAGTATCCTGCCAGAACATTGCGCTCCGCTGGAGCGAGGTCATGCTCACATCGGTTTCTCTCGATGTTTCGCTTCGGTCGGCGCACGCTAGTCTGCATTAACACGGATTCTACAAACCAAGTTTCCCCGTCCCGTAGGGACCGAATGTTTATAGAATGCACGAAGTCTAAATGATGCTTCCGGCTATGCCGTCCGATGTGCGGCGGCGGCTTTGCCCCGCCGTGGAGCTGCCCTTCTCAGCGTCGGGCTACGCCCTAAGTGCGGCCTTTGGATCAAATACGCCGGACCGCGGGCATAGCCCTAAGAATATCTGAATGCTGGCGGCGGGGCTCAGCCACCGCCGCACATCAGGCGGCATAGCCCAATCAGAGGTAACAAGTTTCCCCACTTCAGGAGGAACGCATTGTTTATAGAACGCGCGAACTCCAAAAGATTCTTCCTCGCCCCAGGGGAGCGAAGGAGTTCTGATTCGAGAAACGAACGAAACGGGTTTGAGCCGCCTCAGTGCCGACCATAGTCCGCGGAGCGGACGACAGCATAAAGCCTCGGGTGAAGCGAAGCGAATCCCAGGAGAAGCAGTTGAAAATAATCTCTTAACGCCGTCGCCTAAGCTTCTTTGTACAACCACGCTCCGGCAACCGCAGCCACAGCGTATTCAACCAGGCCCCAAACAATAACCAGTGCGATAGCGTTCATTGGAATTCCGAACAGCACGCCGTTAGTGATCCCGCTGTAGAAGTAAATGCCGAACCAGGCAAACAGCCCGGCAATGATTGCCGTCTTAACGCCGGCGCCGAGTCGAGGCCTGATACAGGCATAGCCCAAAACAAGGACAATGCCGACGACAAAGGTCAGGCCTACCGCGAGGATAATGAAATTCGTACCGGGATCCGCGAAATTGTGCCGCGTCATAAACTCCTTCATCGGAGTTGCCAGCACAAAACCGTTTAGCAGAAACTCACCGATGTTCAGAACCAGCCCGGCCAGTAAACCACCGGCCAGCACGCGTCCCATGTTGATGTTTCCCATTTTGATTCTCCTTCTTTGGGGATTAAGGATTGAGATCAATTTGCGTCGCTGCGTTTATCACATCACAACGGTTGAAGGCCAGTGAACCTGCGAAGCAGGTGGCAGCATAAAGCCTGGGGTGAAGCGGAGCGGAACCCCAGGTCGACGACGATTATGAAATTCAAGCGCGCGAAGCGTGCGACAGCACAAACGTCGCAAGGTCCTAAGAATCAATAGGCTGTCGCCCACTTCGCGGGCTTTAACCCGGTATTGCCGGTATTAGTATATATAGTTGACTGACATAGTATTAGAGGCCACCGACTTTAGTCGCGTGGAGTCTCAATTTCAACCTAGCCAGAAGCTTCAGTAAAAGAAAGAGACCACCGACTTCAGTCGCGTGGAGTCTCAATTTCAGCCTAACCTGAAGCTGGCTCCAATGAGGTTGAAATTGAAACTCCACGCGGCTGAAGCCGATGGTCTCTGCACCGGATCTTACGATTTGAGTTAGGCCGAAATTGAAACTCCACGCGACTAAAGTCGGTGGTCTCTTACAGGTCAGTCAACTATATCGTTGCCGTATTACACGGGTCCTGGGGTTGCGCTCGCAAAGCCTCGCTCCAGCCCAGGGCGGGGTCCCCAGCCGAGCATCTCGGCCGGGGTGGAAGACTTTACGCTGTCGCCGCGCTCCGCGGGCTAAGACAAATACATTAATAGCAGCATAGAACGCTCTACGAAACTTCGCTCGTGAGCTGCCCGTCCTTCACATCAATAACCACGCGAGCATTCTTTTTTTGCATGAACGTGTCGAAAGCTGCTCGCTCGACGGCTGCAACCAACTCGGTCTGCAATCCGCGCGCGCCGGTGTTCCGTTTCTCACTGCGTCCAACGAGATGGTCGAGCGCGGCTTCGGAAACCGTCAGTTCAAGATCCTCGGCTTTGAATTCATTACTAAATTGCGGCAGTACGTTTTCCTTCAAAATCTCCTTCAGCGTTTCAGTCGACAATCTCGGGAAACTAATAATCCGCGAAAACCTGCCAATCAATTCTGGCAGGAACCCAAACTTTTGAAACGAGCCAACTTCATCCAGGGTTAACTGGCTCAAGTCTTCGCCTTGCCCACGGCGAAATCCGATGTTGCTCCGGTTTTCGCTGAGCAGTTCATCCATGCCGGAAAATGCTCCACAAGCTATGAAAGGAATATTGTGAGTAGACACCTGAACTCGGTGACCATACTCCGAAAAGCCATAATCCATCGCCACCACGACATCAGTTCCGTGAATCATTCCCAACAACTCACGTTGCACGCCGTAGCCGGAAACATCCTTCGTTGTTCCTTGCCCGGCAAAGCGGGCACTACTGCTCGAGGAAGCTATCTTGTCAAACTCATCAAGACAAACAACTCCACATTCGGCAAGGTCCTGGTTTCCGTTGGCATTCAGCATCAACCGGGTAAGGATCGTGCGCACGTCGTCGCCGATATAACCACTCTCCGTAAAGCTGGTGATATCCACAATCACCGTGGGAAGTTTCAGGATGTTCTGAAACAGCAGCTCAACCATGAAGGTCTTGCCGCATCCAGTTGGACCAAGCATCAAAACATTCTGCTTAGGTGGCAGACGGTCGGGTGACTCACCTTCGAGATAGATTCTTTTAAGCCGGCGCACATGTCGATAGGCCATCAGCGAAAGCGCGCGACGTTGATCAATCTGGCCTTTGTAACCAAGCTTTTCAAGTTCGCTTGAAATGTCGACAGGTGACAAGAGAGGCACCTCATCGATGAACTCTCGGACGGCCTCGTCCCGACCAGGAAAGGTCGAGTCATCCCGCTCACTTTCTTCAAACTCCAATTCTTCAGGCATAAGGTTTGACATTAGATTAGAAATGCAATGATGAGTGTTGAGCTCTCTTCGCCGGCAGAAGACTATAGATCACTTGGCCCGCGCATTTTCGACGCCGCGCCCGCGATCTGTCAACGAGCGTTCCCTTCCTCATTGATTCAAATGAATCGGCGCAGAAACGCAAGTCGGCGATCTGGTGCGCTTCGAACCAACCCGCGGAGCGGGTGACAGCGTAAAGCCTGGGTGGAGCGAAGCGGAACCCCAGGTCACGGATCATTAAGAACGACGAGCCCGCGGTAGCGGGCGCCAGACGTTGCGATTGCAAATTCCCGATCTCGATCAGCTGACGCCCGCTCCGCGGGCTTTAACCCGGTATTACACGGGTCCTGGGTTTGCGAAGCAAACTAGCAATCCCTCCTTTTCCATTAGAACAATTTTGAATAACTTCACAACCGCAACCCGCGAAGCGGGTGACAGCATAAAGCCCGGGGCGTCAGCCCCGGGTACAAGTCAGGAAAGAATTAACCAAGCCCGCGGAGCGGGCGACCGCTGATCGGAATCGGGATTTTTGCAATCGTAACGTCTGTCGCCCGCTGCCGCGGGCTCGTCGTTCTTAATGATCCGTAACCTGGGGTTGCGCTCGCAAAGCCTCGCTCCACCCCAGGCTTTATGCTGTCGCCGCGCTCCGCGGGCTAAGACAAATGCACCGTCCACTACAGATCACTCTTCGCTGCCTCAATGTAGAGAAAGGTGCGATTCACCTCAAAGGTTTTGATCTCTTCAGAGAACTTAAAGGTCTGCTTTACTTCGTTCGGTGTGATCTGAATCTCCTTGCCATTGATGGTTACGCGAATCGGCATTACGAATCCCTTAACTACTCTTTCGTAGTAAAACGACAGACTCTTCCCGTAACGGTGGCTGCAACTCAAGCTGCATTTTGTTTCCCGGTTTGAGCGCCTTGAAAGTTATCGTGTTCGACCCTCTCAATCTTCGTGTTTCAGGTAAGAACTCCAGCTTCAAGTGGTAATGCAGTACGTCCCACCATTCTCGTTCCGGCGTTATCGACCCGCAGTGTTTCCTGCCGGTGATAGGTTCTGCTTGCGGGCGTGGGAATCTTGGGCAAAAAGATAACTGGCGCCCATATGCACTTTAGAAGTACTGCAATCGCAAGTGTTGCCAATTTACATTTACGCATCGTCATCAAAACTCCGCTGCTCGGATTATGCCTTTTCCCCTCCCCGCGGAGCGGGGAGGGGTTAGGGGTGGGGTTGAGTTCGTCGCCTACCTCTCCCCCAGCCCCCTCTCCGCCTGCGGAGAGGGGGAGTATACAGAGTCAGCATTATCATGAAGTGGACACGCACGGCTGTGAACAGGCAGTGATGCTACAGTGGCGAATGGCCACTGACAAGAATATTTCGGCCCGTGAGTTAATGTCGGACGCGCCAAGGTCTATCCGATTTCAACCTAATGGGGTCCCGTCGGATAACGGACGACTATGTCCGCTCAAAGGATTCCCCCGGGTTTCTTCGAGACGATGATCGACTCGAAAGCACAGCCGTTGGCGTCCAACTGTAAGCGTTAGGATGTGCGTGTTCTGACATCCGATACCCAACACCCGACACGCGCCACTCCATCGATTCACCATTTTACCATTTACGATTCATCACGCCAGGCATCTGTTAGCGTATTTGCAAGCCCACATCTTCGATAAACGTTCGGCCTCAACAGTGCTTTCAACGCGAGGCTCTTCATCGGCGCGACATGCGGTCGCTATGGAGTTCGATGGGCTCGGGCAGCAGCGGGGTAGTCATCGGGTTGGGCTGACGATATGAACAAAAGATACACATCGAGTCGATTTTGACGTGGCATTATTGACGGTCTATTTGGTCGGGTCTATCATTCGGTCGCTACACATGCGGTGAGCCGCTGGTGGGACTATGATCTAAACCCCACGAGTGGCGACTCTCACATACGGGGCAAGCTAACCGCAGTCCTTAAAACACGCCTGAGTCTGAACTTCTGGAGGTACACGTCGTCATGAAGGTCGGTATCCTACATTTAAGCGATATTCATATTGAAGATCAAAACGACTGGATAATCGATAAGGCTCAAAAAATAGGACAAGCCGTTTTGGGAACGTGGGAAGAGCTAAACACTGTTTTTGTAATAGTAACCGGTGACATTGCTAATAAAGGGCTTCCAGAGAACTACGCGCAAGCCGACGAGTTCTTTACTACTCTCCGAAATTACCTACACCAGCAGTCAGGAGTCAAAGTTTCTCTTATAGTTGCTCCCGGGAACCATGATTGCAATTTCGCAAACGGGAAGCTCGACGCTAAGGCGAGACAATCATTCGTTAATACAGTCGTAAGTGCGCCGAGCGATGTAGAGAGAGGGGACAGCATTTTCAATGGCTGCCTTTCAGTTCATGACGACTTTTTTTCGTTTGCAAATAACCTTGAACCAACGCTCGGATATCCATCTCAGCCAGACATTTATTATCAGATAGAGAGACAGATCGATTCTCATACGTTTTATTTCAATATATTTAACACCGCTTGGCTATCACAGAAAGAGGAAGACCAGGGAGGGCTGGTCTTCCCCACTCATCTGATAAACTGTGATCCCGAACAACTATCGAAAGGCGCATGCTCGATCAGCCTGTTCCATCATCCCGATAACTGGCTCGACAGCAGCAATGCGCGTGAATTCAGACGCGTCACAGAACAGAACTCTGACATTATTCTGACGGGACACGAACATGACCGGGAAGTATTCTACAAGCGAAATCCAGAGACCGGCGTCGGGAATCAGGTCATAAAGGCACCCGCTCTTCAGGAACGAAGCCAACCACAGTCTAGTAGTTTCAACCTGATCATCCTCGATCTCGACAACAAGAGACAGAAGTTATTCGAATTTCGATGGAAAGGCACCGAATACAAGGTCAAGAAAGAGAACGACTGGCAAGACTCTATTAGGAACGGTTTCCTCCAAAAGCAATCATTTTATCTACGTCCTGAATTTGAAACATATCTCCACAGCCTCGGCTCACTCGCGGCAAATAGTAGAAGCCGAGCCATTCAGTTAGAGGATTTCTTCATAACACCACGCCTGTTGGAAATGTCTCTCAAGGACGTGATCCGAGGAAAGAAGTATGCCAAAAAGATTGAAGCTGAGAAGTTCATTGGGTTCATTCTCGAGAAAAAGACGGTGCTGATATTTGGAGACACGTGGCAAGGTAAAACTACTGTCGCGAAGAAAGTATTTATGGATTTACGCGAACGGCAACTTGCCACGATGTTAGTTGACGGCGCAAAGTTTAACTCACCATCTCAGGAACATTTCAAGAAGATCCTACGCGAAGAGTTTCATCAGCAATACGATCGCGAGTTGTGGGACAGGTTTCTCCAGCTGCGCAGAGAAAAAAGAGCTTTGATTATTGACAATTTCGGCCACTCCCACAACCTCAATCAGCAATCGCTGCACAAGCTACTTCAAACTGCGAATAAGTACTTCGAGTTTGTAGTCGTGTTTGCTCATACGGATTTGCAGATCCAACAATTCTCATCAACGAATGCTGTGCAACCGGAGCTTTCCGATTATGTTCATTGCCAGATGTTACCTCTTGATCCTTCCCAAAGGACGGAGCTCATTAGGCGCTGGGTTCGGTTTGAAGCCGACGCGAGCATGGAAGATGCGACATTGATTAGTCATGAAAATCAGTTAAGAACATTGATACGCGAAGCGATTAATAACGGGCTGATCGCGTCTACGCCGTTCTATATCTTCGGTGCGCTCCAGCTAATCGAGAGCTTCAAGACGAATCCCAACGCTCAATTCGGTTCTATCGGCTATATTTACGAAGGGGTAATAACAGCTAGGCTCAGCGAACTTGGCAAGACGGCAGTCGAGATAAACCGCACTTTCTTAGTCGTCTCATTGATCGCTCACTGGCTGTATACCAACAATGCTGATGAGATTTCAGAGGAAGAACTACATGGTGTAATTAGAAAATATAATGAAGAGTATCGGAGCAATATTGACCCGGCGAAATTCAATGACGAACTGCGAAAATCCCAGATATTAACCAAGCAAATCAACGGTAGTAGGAAGTTCGTTGGGACTCATCTGAGAGATTTTTTTGTGGCGAAATATTTCGCCCAGGCGCTCGGGGACGATGGTTCTGCGGAACAGGAAAAGGCAAGAGCATCTATCAAAATGATGGTTGAAACCATCGTTTACGAACCTCACACACGTATCCTCTTGTTCTTGGTATATGAAGCAAAGAGCAACACAAAACTGATTAACTACATTCTTGACGAGGCCCGGATGGTCTTCGGCACCTGCGAACCTACCGATCTTGAGCGGGACGTCAGCTTCCTGAATAACTTTGAGCAAGCAATTCTAGGCGACAACTTATTACAGTCGGGTGATCCTAGGAAAAATCGAGACAAACAAGACGAACATGAAGGCACCACTGACGAAGATGCCGACACGGCCATGACTGACCGGTATAAGAAGAATCTTGTGAAGTACTCCGACAAGTTAGATTTTTTCACAAAGACAGCGTTTGCCCTAAAGATGATCGAACTCGTAGGGCAGCTGGTAAAGAGCTTTTCTGGCACAATCAGGGCAGATTTAAAACACAAACTAATTCAGGAGTGTGTTGATGTGGGTTTACGGCTCCTCAATGCGATTTTCAAAACGAATGAGCGCAACCTTCAGAAACTTGGAGATATCCTGAAGCATTTGATCCGTCATTATGACGACCGAATTCAGTCCAAAAGCCTTATGAGTCAGCTCGATGAGTTATTAGTCTTGATCCATAACGATATGGCCTACGGTGTTCTAAAAAAGATTTCTCACTCAATTGGCCATGTCGATTTACGCGAAAGTTTCACGGATGTATTTGAAACCAAGCAACAGGTAAGTTATGCGCTAGTGGAGACGGCCATTCGACTAGACAACTATGCGCCAACAGCAAAAGCGCTTGTTGGTTTTGGAAAAGAGCTACTCGACAGCAAGAATCGCTTCGCTCACAATGTCCTGCGCCGACTCGTCGCAGACTATATAAATTTCTCGGAGATTGACAGAAAACAGCGTCAAAACCTTGTGGAGAAGTTTAAGCTGGCAGGTGGCGCTCAATATCTCTTAAATACCGCTAAGACCGACCGTACAGTTCATTCGCGACCGCTGAAGACTGGTAGGTCTTCGCCTCCGGGGAAAAAATAGATGTCGAACGACAGTCATTATTTGATGTCCATCTCCGACCAGACACCGCTGTTCGCTGCCGGCTGTACCTTGCCATTTCCAGCGGGCGGTTTGTCCGCGGATTCCAGCTGGCGCAGGAGCCTTTAGCGACGCGCCTGCTAGGCTTGTGTCAGAATCATTGCCGATTCCGTTCTTGGCGATCGATCAAATTGCCAATCGGAAATCGACAGTTGGAAATGGCTCCGCTTCACAATATATCCAAATCTGCATCGGCAACCGCAGCGATCGTTTCGTCTTTGAGTAGGTCGGACTAGAGGTCGCCGACGTTTGAAATGCGTTGGGGGAGGTTGCGGATGGTGAAACTCGTGGGTGAGACTTCGCGGCGTTCGACTTCGGCCCAGGTGCAGGGCGCGGAGACGGGGGCGCGGAGACGGGGCGCGGAGACGGGGGCGCCTCTCGGCGGGCGCGAACGGTGTAGGTGGCGGCGAAGGTTGCGCTGTAATTGTTACGCGTAATCGTTGCGACCGGTGTCGAGGAGAATGCGGCCGCGGCGATCCACTTTGTGAAACTCTCGGGTCTTTTTGAAACTCGCGTATGAGATTTTCCGGATCACGCTCGACAATAACTTACCAACACTATGAGCGAAGCGTGCGACCGTTCACGATAAGCGAAGCGTGCGACGGTGGCGAAGTCTGACTTCCCGTCCAACGGCACTGCGATGGGGTTCCCTTCGGCTGCGGAGATTAGGTCGCGCAAGTCGCGCTCGGCGTCGGCCGCTTTCATTCTTTAGAGATGCTTCGTTCTTCGGCAGATTAGCGTCCGACCGGCGAGCTGGAACCGTTTTGTCTTCGAAGCGAACTAAGTAGAACTTCAACGCAAAGTCATACTAAGGTATTCGCAGAAGTGCGCGAAGAATCCGTGAGCCTTGCAAACACTCTTTCCCACGGACGGTATGCAACCTCAGCCTCGCTACCCGAAACTCTACTGGTCTCGACCTGCGAGGGCGATCAGTCCATCTGCCACCGAGCCGCGCCAGCTAAGAAACTCATGACCTCCGGCAAACTCCGAATAGACGACCGAGTACCCTTTGGCCTCCAACACATCGCGCAGGCGACGGTTTTGAGCCAGCAGAGTGTCGGGACGATCGTCCTCGAACAATCCGGCTTCCAGATAGAATCTGATGGGCAATTTCCGCGTCGTCACGAACTGCCGAATCAACCACCCGAATGGAGAAGTGTCGTTCTCTTCTTGATCGTCCCAGCGCGGAAAATA
>Ga0157380_10003655_pt1 | contig 10579 bp, 7 predicted proteins | sample S35metaG_FD_119757 | JGI IMG/M metagenome (GOLD analysis project Ga0157380, IMG submission 119757) | Switchgrass rhizosphere microbial communities from Kellogg Biological Station, Michigan, USA - S3-5 metaG | ecosystem: Host-associated > Plants > Roots > Rhizosphere > Soil | place: USA: Michigan...
GCTCGGCGACCTGCTCGGGCAGCGGCGCATGTTCCTGATCGGCCTTGGGGTCTTCACCGCCGCCTCGCTGCTCTGCGCCGCCGCCGAGAGCCAGGCGATGCTGATCGGCGGCCGCTTCCTCGCCGGCGTTGGCGGCGCGATGGCCTCGGCCGTGATCCTGGGAATGATCGTGACCCTGTTCCCCGAGCCACGCGAGCAGGCGAAAGCGATCGGCGTCTACGGCTTCGTCGCCTCCGCCGGTGGCTCGATCGGGCTGCTCCTCGGCGGCGCCTTGACCCAGGCGATCAGCTGGCACTGGATCTTCATCATCAACCTGCCGATCGGCATCGCCACCGCCTACGGCGCCCTGCGCTTGGTCGACGGCAAGCCCGGGATCGGCTTCAAGGCCGGCGCCGACATCCCCGGCGCCGCGCTGATCACCAGCTCGCTGATGCTTGGCGTCTACACGATCCTCGGCATCAGCGAGCACGGCTGGGGCTCGACTCAGACACTGGTATTGAGCGCGATCTCATTCGTCCTCGGCGCCGCCTTCATCGCCCGCCAGGCGCGGATCGAGAACCCGCTGATGCCGCTGCGACTCTTCCGCTCGCGCAACGTCGCCGGGGCCAACACGATCCAGGCGCTGCTGGTCGCCGGCATGTTCGGCATGTTCTTCCTCGGCGCCTTGTATCTGCAGCGGATCCTCGGCTACGACGCGCTCGAGGTCGGCCTCGCCTTCCTGCCGGCGACGATCGTGATGGGCACGCTCTCGCTCGGCTTCTCCGAAAAGCTGATCATGCGCTTCGGCCCGAAGACGACGCTTATCCCCGGCGTGATCATGGTCGGCATCGGCCTGCTGCTCTTTGCCCGCACGCCGGTCGAGGGCGAGTACCTCGCCGACCTTCTGGCGCCGATGCTGCTGGTCGGGCTCGGCGTCGGCACGGCCCTCCCGGCGCTGATGACGCTGGCGATGTCGGGCGCGACGCCGGAGGACTCGGGCCTCGCCTCCGGCCTGGTCAACACGAGCATGCAGGTGGGTGGGGCGATCGGGCTGGCGGTGCTGGCGACGCTGGCGACCGAGCGGACCGACGGTCAGCTCGCCGACGGCGCTTCGCGTCTCGCCGCGCTCAACTCCGGCTACCACCTCGCCTACATCGTCGGTGCGATCCTGGTCGCGATCGCCACCGTGATCGCGGTGACCGTGCTGAAGCCGGTGCCGATGCCCTCGCCCGAGCTCTCCGAGCAGGAGCCCAGTGGCCAACTCTCCTACTCGGAGGCTGGGTAGGCTCGATCCGTTTCAGGCATTCGCTGCGCGTGGGGCTTCGAACGATGCCGCGCCTGTGACCCCCTCACCCAGGGTCTTACCGTCACCATTTCACCAAACTGTGTTGTTTATACTTGTTTGCGGGAGACCCTTACTGGGTGTATTTGACACCACCGAAGGCACAATTACGCAACGTCGGGTATGCTCCTGCCGTTCTGAGTGCTATGGGTTAATTCGGAGGGGAGCGAATTGTGTCTGAGGTGAATGGGGACCGTATCGGCCGGCGGTACGTGAAGCGAGCCTTGGTCTTGGCGTTTGCCGTAGCGCTCGTGGTGAGCGGTGTCGCTCTCAGCGCGAGCGGCAACTCCCAGCTTTCGGGCGGAAGCCTTCGACAGCTCGAGCTGAGTGGACCGGGCCGAGACGCCACTGCCGTAGGAACCCGTCCCCCTCACAGTCGATTGTCGACTGTCCGCAGCGCGGTCTATCCAGAATCGGCAATTATTTCCAACGGGACCGTCCAGCTCGGCATCAATCCCACCGGCAACCTCAACGTCTACGGGGGTACGCCCTCCTCGGGGGAGGGGACGACGGCCGTCGGCCTGCGTTACGTGGCAACGAATGCCGACGGCACCTCACCCGGTTGCCTCTGCGAGGGATGGGGCGTCGCCGATGCGGATGACGAAGGTGGGCCCAACGCCAGTGTGACCGGATACGCCAACGTCGCCACGGACCACGGCTCGCGCCATCTACGGGTGATCGAATTCACGAACACCGACGAAACCGCGCAGTCCGTAGTCGATGTCCTGGGTGGCGACGACGGCGAAACGCCGATCATGCGGGTCACCCATGATTACCAGCCATTCCCCGGTTCGCCGAATCTCTATGACGTCGAAGTGACCGTGGAGAATCTCACCGGGAACCCGATCGCCGATCTCCGCTATCGCCGCGTGATGGATTGGGATGTAGAGCCGACCCACTTTGAAGAGTACGTGACGATCGACGGCGATCAGGATTCGGCGTTCCTCCACTTCTCCAGCAACGACGGATTTGCCAGCGCCAATCCGCTGGCCGGCCCCTCATCGCTGGGCTTCACAGGATTCTTCACCGATGTCGGCCCCAATGACCATGGCGCTCTCTTCGATTTTGATTTCGGCTCCCTGCCGCCACTGGAAAGCAGGTCATTCGACATCTTCTACGGTGCAACCGGGAGCGAGTTGGATGCAACTGCCGCCGTGGCGGCGGCACAGGCAGAGGTCTGGTCCCTGGGCGAGCCCAGCACCCCCGACGGCCCCAGCCTTGGCACACCTAATACCTTCATCTTCGGTTTCTCCGGGGTGGGGGGCGCCGGTGCCGGGTCGGACGCCCGGCCTCCGGTTACGCTGGCCACGAAAGCACCAAATCACCTGCCCGTCGGAGTCAGGGAGTTCGAAGCGACCGCGCGGCTGGACAACACGAGCAGCTCCCCGATCGCCGACGGAAGCGTGCGAGTCGATCCGGGTTCCGATCTCACTGTCGTGTCCGGTTCCAATCCGGCTGCGCTTGGCCTGCTGCCCGCCGAATCTGACTCCAAAGGCCCCTCGTCAACCTGGACGCTGCGCGCCCCGGAGCCTGAGTGCGGAACTTCCCATATCTACGAGTACGACCTCTATGGAGATTTCGCGGGAAGCGGGACGGCGGGGGGCGAGCGTCATGTTCACCGGACCGTGACCGTCCCCCGTACATGTGGCACGGTGCACGGTGCCACGACCTGGGAGGAGCTGGAAGGCATCGAAACGGTGGCAAGCGGCCCCGAGGAGGGGGCGCAGGTCAGCATCTGCCCGACGGAATCCGGCGGCCCGCCGTGCCGGTTGACCGAATCCGCAGCGGACGGCGGTTACTCGATCGAGGAACTCCCGGTCGGTGACTATACGATCGAAGCGCGACCCAACCCGGACGGCCCACACGCGTCTCTACCACCCCAGACCAAGGTCGTGCACATCGCAATGGGTGGCTCGGTGACCCAGAGCTTCCAGTTCTCGACCCTGCTCAAGCCGCCCCCGGGGTCAGGCGCGAGCACTCCCAGCTCCGGCGGGGTTACGGAAGACGGCTACCCGCTGCTCTACTGGGATGATCCTGTACAGCTCACGACGACGACAGACGCCTGTGCGCACCCGACTGTGACCTACGCCATAACCCAGGGAGACCCGGTCATCGTCACCTTGTCGAGCGGGACAATGACCGAGGGGCCCGACGGCGTGTTCAAAGCGGTCGCACCGCCCCTGTTCCCACATCACGGTTACGCGCGAGTTACGTTCACCGTGCACTGCGCCGATCCCGAACTCGACCCCGAGCCGATTGAATTCGACGTCTACATCGACCCGAGCGGCTTCGTACGGACAGTCGACGGGTCGCCGCTGCCGGGTGCGACGGTCACGCTGCTGCGTGCGGGGAGTGCCTCGGGACCGTTCTCCGCAGTCGCCAACGGCTCCACGGTGATGTCGCCCGCCAACCGCCGCAATCCCGATCTGACCGATGCGAACGGACACTTCGGTTGGGACGTCAGCGCCGGGGTCTACCGCGTTCGTGCCGAGAAGGCGGGATGCCACGCCCCCGGCGATGCCTCGCGTGCGAGCGTGGAATCGTCCACCTACGCCGTGCCGCCCCCGGTGACGGACATCGACCTGCGGCTCGATTGCACCGTCGCCGCCGCTGTGCAACCGCGGCCGAGGGTGGGGGTGGCGAGGGCACGGCCCGTGGCGATCGTCCGGCGCGGGAAGGCCTTGCTGAAGATGCGCTGCACCGGGGAGGGCGCCTGCGAAGGCATGGCAAGGCTTCTCGCCGGACGCCGCGCCGAGATAGGAAAGCATCGCTTCGCCCTCGCGGCGGGCCGCTCCGGGGTCGTCGGCGTGAAGCTGAACCGCGGCGGCCTGCGGCTTCTGCGCAATGCCGGCAAGGGCGGTCTCAAGGCAAAGCTGGCCGGCTCCGGGCTGAAGCCCGCGGCCGTCACCCTCAAGCCCGCCGGCTCGGGCAAAGCGAAGAAGAGGGGTTCCTAGCGAGCGTGCGCGAACCACGGTGAACGGCGGCGCGGGCTCGCCTCGGTCCCCGGCGCGGGCGGCCTGGCCGTCGTTCGTCCTCGCGGCGGCGGCCGTCGCCTGGCCGCTCTTTCACCGGGGGGGATTCGACTCGGAGGCCAAGGATGTCTTCGTCGTGCTGGCGGGGTCCGCCGCGATTGCCGCGATCGCGGCGGCCGGCGACGTGGTTCTCGCCATGTTCCGGACGATGCCGATCCGTTGTCTGGCGGCGCTGGCGGGGCTCACCGTGGTGAGCGCCTCGTGGTCGCTGGTCGAGCCGGAGGAGTCGTTTCGCTGGGGCCTGGTGATCTGCGGATATTTGGCGATGTCCCTGACCGGGGGAGTGCTCTGCGCCCGCCTTGGTGCAAGGTGGGTTGCCGCAATCCTCCTCGCCGCGGCGGTGGTGTCGGGTTTGTTCGGCCTCGGAGCCGTTGCACTGCGCACGCCGCCCGAAGCGGATTGGCTGGACGGGGCGTGGCGACCGGGAGGTCCCCTCGAGTATCCGAATACCTTGGCTTTGCTGCAGGTATGCGCGTTGATTCCACTTGCCCACTTCGCACTCTCCCGGCACCGCGTCGTTGCCGCATCGGCCGCCGTCGGCTTGGGTGTCGCGTCCGCTGTGCTTTCGCTGGCAGGAAGCCCCGCGGCTCTGGGCCTTGCGATTGCCGCCATGTTTGCTGCGGTTGCGGCGCCGAGGGCCGTTCTCGGAGCGACCCGCTCCGACGCCCTGGCCATCTGCCTCGGGATCGCCCTCGCCGCCCTCGCCGCGTACCTGATCGCGGGAGGGAGCACCCAGCGGTCGGCGACTGGAGGTGAGCTGGGGCGCCTCTTGGCCCTAGGCGCCGTCGTGGTGGCGACGCCGCTGGCGATCGCCCTGGCCCGCCGGCTCGCCGTCAAGCTACTCGCGCCCACCCGCTGGCGCCGCCCGGCCCTGGTTGCCCTCGCGCTTGCCTTGGGGGTTTGGGTCGCCGCTTCCCTGGGTGGCGGTTCGCTTCACGGTCGCGACGATCTCGCCCGGGCCGGTATCGAGACGTCGCTCGACCGGCCGCTGCTCGGTGCGGGGGCAGGTGGGTTCGGGATTGCCTCGATCCCACACCAGACGACCTCGACGACACGAACGGTATTCGCCCACAATCTGCCGATCGAGGTCTGGGCCGAGCTTGGCATCTTGGGCTTGGCGCTCACTCTCGCCCTGTACGCCGGGTCCGCTCTCCTCGTCCGCGCGACCGTCGGCGCTCGAGACGCCGCCCTCGTCGCACCCTGTGTCGTCGCTTTTCTCATCTCCAATCTGATCGACTGGTCATGGCACCAGCCGGCGATAACCGCGATTTGGGCACTCTGCCTCGGTGCGCTGCTGGAGATTGCCTCCTCGACAGGCTCCTACGCGGAGACCTGAGCCAGGCGCTGCTCTAGAAAACGCCTCTCGACCGGGTTGGCGGTCAGCTCGAGCGCGAGCCGGTAGGACTCCGTCGCCTCGCCCAGTCGCCCGAGCCGGCGCAGCAGGTCGGCGCGGGCGGCGTGCAGCGGCTGGTAGCCATCGAGGCCCTCGATCGCCTCGATCAGCTCCAGGCCCCTCTCCGGTCCCTCGCTCATCGCCACGGCGACGGCCCGGTTGAGCTCGATCACGGGGCTCGGGGCGATCTCCATGTGCCAGGCGTAGAGGCGGGCGATCCGGGCCCAATCGGTCTCCGCCGCAGCGGCCGCTTCGGCGTGAACGGCCGCGATCCGCGCCTGGAGCGTGTACGGGCCGCCGGGCCCGGTCGTCGCCGCCTCCCGCGATAGCTCCGTGCCCTCCGCGATCCGCTCGCGATTCCAGAGCGAGCGGTCCTGGTCCTCGAGCAGCACCGCTTCGCCACGCTCGTCGACCCGCGCCTCCCGCCGGGCGTCGGTGAGCAGCATCAGCGCCAGCAGGCCCCGCGCCTCGGGCTCGCGCGGCAGCATCGCGACTAGGACGCGGGCGAGGCGGATCGCCTCCTCGCTCAGCTCGACCCGGACCAGCTCCTCGCTGCTGGAAGCCAGGTAGCCCTCGTTGAAGACCAGGTAGAGGGTCGCCAGCACCGCTGGCAGGCGCTCCGGCATCTGCTCGGCGCCGGGGACCTCGTAAGGGATGTTGTTGGCGGCGATCTTGCGCTTGGCGCGGACCAGTCGCTGCGCCATCGCGCTCTCGGTGGTTAGGAAGGCCCGCGCGATCTCTGCCGTGCCGAGGCCGCCGAGGCTGCGCAGGGTCAGCGCGACCCGAGCCTCGATCGCGAGGGCCGGGTGGCAGCAAGTGAAGATCAGGCGCAGGCGGTCATCGCCGATCTCCCCGAGCCCCTCGCCGGGACCCGGCTCGGGCTCTGTGTGGAGCGTTTCCAGCCGCTCCAGCGCCGCCACCTTGTCGCGCAGGACGCCGGCCCGGCGCAGGCGGTCGATCGCCCGGTTGCGAGCCACCTGGGTGATCCAGGCGCCGGGGTTGTCCGGCACGCCCTCCTCCGGCCAGCGCTCCAGGGCGACGACGAAGGCCTCCTGCACAGCCTCTTCGGCGACATCGAAGTCGCCGGTGACGCGGATCAGCGTCGCGACCGCCCGCCCGGACTCGTGCCGGAAGGCGCGGTCGATGACGCTGTCGCGAGCGGCGGCTACGAGCGTTCCGCCTTTTCCAGCAGTTCCTTGCCGTCCTTGACCATCGGCCGGATTTCGACGTGACCGCTCTTGAGCGGGACCTTCTTCGCCCAGGCGAGCGCCTCGTCGAGGCTCTCGACGTCGATCATCCAGAAGCCCGCAAGCTGCTCCTTGGTCTCGGCGAACGGCCCGTCGGTGACGAGCGGCTCGCCCTCCTCGCTGTAGTGCACCGTCGTGCCGGTGGCGCGCTCCTGCAGCCCGGCGCCCGTGACCATGGCCCCGGCCTCGGTCAGCTCGGCATTGAACTGCCCCATCTCGGAGAGGTTTCGCTTCACCTCATCGGGGGTGACGTCCTCCCAGCTGCGCTCCTCGCTGATCAAGGCAAGCATGAATTGCATCGGTTCCTCCTGGTCTTGTGAGCAGCGCCGATCGCCGCTCTCACCCTAACGACGAACCGGAACCCCCCAGATCGACATCAGGCGGGGAGGACGGCGCGCAGGGCGGCTGCGATCTGGGGCGGGTCTTCGATCTGGGGGTAGTGACCGAGCTCGGGGAGCTCTGCGACCGGGACGCTGGGGCGGAGCTCGCGCATCGCGGCCAGCACTTCGGTCGTCGCGACCCGGTCGAGCAGGCCCCAGGTGAGGCTGAGGTCGCCGGGCCACTCGCGGATCGCGCCGTGCCAGCGCCCGGCGTGCTCTTCGCGCTGGTCCATGTAGGAGATCAGGCGGTGGCCGAGGGTGCGGCCGCCGTTGTGGCAGAGCAGCGACCACTGGTCGGCGGCCTCCTCCTCGCCGAGCGGGTGCGCCTCCGAGAAGACCGAGCCGAATTGCTGGCGGAAGACGCGCTCGCTGGAGAGCCGGGCGAAGAGCGCCCCGAAGCGGCTGCGCAGGATCCGCTGGCCGAGGATCGGGCTGGCCCGTTCGAGCACCATGCTGCCGTTGAAGAGCAGGATGCCGGCGACGTCCATCTCCAGCTTGCCCTCCAGATCGCGGGCCATCAGCTCGTTCGCGACCGAGGTGCCCATGTCATGCGCGACGAGGAACACCGGCCGCCCGCCGGCGTGCCGCCGCACCAGCTCCTCGACCAGGTCCGCCTGCCAGAAGAGGCTGTAGTCGTGCGAGGTCGGCTTCTCGGAGAGGCCGAAGCCGAGGAAGTCGAGGGCGAGCACGTTGCATCTGGGCAGCTCATCGATCAAGAGCCGCCAGTCATAGGAGCTGGAGGGGAAGCCGTGCAGGAGGACCAGCAGCGGCCCGTCTCCCTCTTGGCGGAAGGTGTGGATCGAGCGATCGCGGAACTCGGTGCTCTCGCCCCGCTCCTGCCAGCGGCGCACCCGCTCGGTCAGCGCCATCTCAGCGACCCGCTCCCATGCCCGGCATGATCTCACCGCATGGGAGACGACGTCCCGAGCCGGGTTCGCGCTGCCTGCGCCTGGGTCGCGGGCCGGGCCCGCTCGGTGGAGATCGTCGAGGGCGAGATCGAGGCTTACGCCGCGGCGCTCCCGCCGGCCGCCGAGCTCCCACCAGCGGACCCGGCGACGCATCTGGTCGAGGGGGATCGCGAGTCGCGGGCCGCGTTCGTCGTCTGCCTCGACGCGATCAACTTCGGCTCGGGCTGGTGGCCGACGATCCGCAAGCGTCCCGGCCACAGCGGCTACTTCACGATCGCGGCCGGCCTCACGGAGCGCTTCCGGGAGGAGGGCCCCTGGTCACCGCTCGAGTTGACGCGACTTGGCCCGGCCGACGTCGCCGCCGCGCTCGATCAGGAGGCCGATCACCCGCTGATGGAGAACTACGCCGCCTCGCTGCGCGACGTCGGCGAGCACGTCCTCGCCGACCACGGCGGTCGCTTCGAGGGACTCCTCGACGCTGCCCGGGGTTCGGCGGTCGCTCTCGCGGAGTTGCTCGCCGGGTGGGCCGCGTTCGCCGACGTCTCCACCTACGACGAGCGCCCCGTCCCCCTCTTCAAGCGGGCGCAGATCGCCGCCGCGGATCTCAACCGCACCGGCGTCGCCGAGCTCGGTGGCGAAGATCGGCTCACCGCCTTCGCCGACAACCTGGTTCCGCACGTGCTCCGCCTAGACGGCGTTCTGCTGCTCGATCCCGAGCTCGAGCAGGCGATCGACGCCGGCGAGCTGCTGGAGCACGGCTCGCCCGAGGAGGTCGAGCTGCGCGCCTGCGCCGTGCACACGATCGAGCTGCTCTCCGCCGCGACCGGCGCCCGTCTCTCGCCGGCCGAGATCGACGGCGCCCTCTGGAACCGCGGCGGCGGCGCCCGCTACAAGGCCGTCCCGCGCCCCCGCTCGCGCAACACTGCGTACTAGCCTGCCGCTTCGGCGCGCCGCAGGCCGCCGCGGGCCCAGAGGGCGAAGATGACCGGGAAGGTGACGGCGATCGCGAAGGCAAGCGCGACGACGACCGGTTCCCCGGAGATGAAGCCGCGACCGGCCTCGAGCAGGGCGGTGACCGGGTTGACCGAGGCGACGGCGTGGATCCAGCCGCTGAGCAGGCTGAGCGGCACGTACACCGGCGCCAGGAAGAGGGTGAGGAAGACGGGGAACTGCATCAGCGGGCCGCCCTGGATTGAGCGCACGCGCATCGCCACCCCAACCGCCCACATCGTCGCCGTCAGGTTGGTCAGCACGGCGAGGCCGAAGAGGCCGAAGAGGTCGACCCCGCTGCCACCGACCTGCATCCCGGCGATCAGCGCGATCACGGTCAGGATGGCCCAGGTGAGCAGGGCGCGGGTGAGGGCGGAGATCGCGTAGCCGGCGATGATCCCGTTGCGGTTGGCGGCGGCGAGCAGGTAGCGGCGGGAGAAGCCCGTCTCGAAGTCGCGGGCAATTCCGAAGCCCGTGAAGACGCCGCCGAACGCCGCCGACTGAAGCAGGACGAAGACGAACTGGAACGCCGTGTAGCCGCTGGGGAAGTCGAAGCCGGGGACGCCCGCGATCGCCGAAAGGCCGCCGGCGAAGGCGACGAAGAAGAAGAGCGGGAAGGCAATCGCCGGGATGAAGAAGGCCGGGTTTGAGAGGAAGTTGTGGATGCTGCGCCAGGCGACGGCGAGGGCGATCGCGCGGAAGCCGGCCGGCCGAGGGCTCTCACTGGCGCCGCTCACGTTCGCACCAGCCGCGTCTTCAGGGCGCCGCTCGCCGCGAGCATGCCGGCCGTCAGGATCGCCAGGGCGATGCCGAAGCCCAGCGCCAGCGCACCGGCGTCCCAGCCTTCGATCAGCAGCGAGCGGAACGCCGCGAGCAGGTAGGAGACCGGGTTGGCCGAGGCGACGTCGTGGAACCACTGCGACTGGATCAGGTCGAGCGGCATCGCCATCGAGGAGATGAAGAGGAAGACGAAGAAGACGGGGAAGAGGCTCTGCACCGCCTCGCCGGAGCCGCTGCGCAGGGCGGCGAAGAGCCCGATCGTTCCGAAGCCGACCGTGATCAGGACCGAGAGGGCGACAATCGTCAGCGCCCCGGCGACCCCGGTCACCAGTTCGGCGCCGGCGACGAGGCCAACGGTCAGGTAGGCCAACGCCTGCAGCAGGCCGAGAACAACCGAGCCGGCGAGCAGGCCGCTGAGCAGGGCCGCTCCGCGCAGCGGGGTCAGGGCAAGCCGGTTGAGGAAGCCGGTCTCGATGTCGCGGGCGAGGTCGGTGCCCGTGTTCATCACCGAGAAGAGCGCCCCCTGGA
>Ga0157380_10003657_pt1 | contig 10573 bp, 8 predicted proteins | sample S35metaG_FD_119757 | JGI IMG/M metagenome (GOLD analysis project Ga0157380, IMG submission 119757) | Switchgrass rhizosphere microbial communities from Kellogg Biological Station, Michigan, USA - S3-5 metaG | ecosystem: Host-associated > Plants > Roots > Rhizosphere > Soil | place: USA: Michigan...
CGGGGTTGAAGTCGCCGTTCGCCTTGATGTTGCCCGGGACCGAGAGACCGCGCGCCTGCACGTCGGTGCCGGTGTAGTTGTCGCTCGTCATGCCGTTGTTGGCGTAGCTGAATGGGATGGTGCCGCTGAAGCGGTTGCCGCCGTCGCGTGGAATGAAGTTGATGCGCACGCCGCCGGTGGCCGCCTGCGCGTCCACGCCGGAGACGTCGATCGCGAACTCGGAAGTGCCAGTGGCGTTCGGCACCGCGCCGCCGCCCCAGCCGCCGGCGATACCGGAGCTGAGCGCGACGCCGTTGACCATCATGCGCTGGTCGGAGGTGCGGCCGCCGTTGGCCTCGAGCGACGCCACTTCCTGGACGACGGAGCCACCCACATCCTGGCCCGTGAAGGCCCCCTTCTTGACGCCCGGGATGAGCACGCCGACGGTGAACGGCGTGCGCGAGCTGGGAATGGCGCTGACGATCTCCTGATCCATGACCGCCTGGCGCGTTGTCGTCTGCAGATCGATGGCCGGAGTCTGGCCCGACACCGTGATCGTTTCTTCGACGCCGCCGACCGCGAGGTCGGCGTTGACGGTGGCGACTTGCGTGCCTCCGAGCTCGATGCCGTCGCGGACGACGGTCTTGAACCCTGGCAGTGTGAACGTGACCTTGTAGGTGCCGGGCCTCAGGTCAGAGATGGTGTAGCGGCCGGCGGCATCCGACACGGCCGAGCGCGCCTTTTCGATCAGGACGGGACTTGCAGCCTCAACCGTTACTCCCGGCAGCACGGCTCCTGACGCATCACGCACGAGGCCAGACACACCAGCCTGCGCGAATGCCCCCATCGGTAGGGCTATCAGGAATCCGATGGCCAAGAGACACGACTTCACTCGCATGCACAACCTCCTTGGGGCCGCCGACCGGCGCTCTGACGTCCGCTAAGTTGGCGCTGTGAATGAAATCTGTCCAATACATCTTTGAGTTGCCGCCATGCTGATTTGGTATAGAATCTCGCCCCTCATGGACTTCAGGCACATACGCGCGTTCATCGCGGTCGCTGACGCCCTGAGCGTGACCAAGGCGGCCGAGCGCCTCCACATCTCACAACCCCCGCTCAGCCGGCACATTCAGCAGCTCGAGAACGAGCTCGGCCTTACGCTGTTCGTGCGACACCGGCAAGGCGTCACGCTCACCGAGCCCGGCCGGCAGCTGCTCGAGAAGGCGCGAGCCTGGGAAGTGGCTGCACAGACCTTTCAAGACGCCGCCAAGCAGGCGCGCTCCACCGAAGGGGCGCGGGTGCGTGTCGGGATTGCCTGGGGACTCTGGGACGTGGTCAACCGCGTTCGTATCGAATTCGCCAAAGAGCATCGCGATGTCACGGTTGAGGCGACCGACGCATATTGCTGGTTCGACTCCGACGAGCAACTGCGCACCCACGTCCTCGACCTGGCGTTCGCGCGCCCACCGTATGACGCGTCGTTCAACGTGTCGGAGCCGCTCTTCCACGAGCGCATCCAGGCGATCATGTGCGCCGACAGTCCGCTGGCGAGCCGCGCGTCGGTGAGCCTGCGCGACCTCGCCGACGAAACGCTGTTGCTCTGGGAGCGCCACGCCGCGCCGGTGCTCTACGACCGCATCCTCGAGCTCTACGCCAGGAACGGGATCACGCCGAAGACGATGCCCACGCCCAACGCCGGGCCGTTCAATCACACCGGCATGATGCTGGTGGCGTCGGGCAAGGGGCTCTACATGGGGTACGGCGTGCCGCAGACCGGGCCCACGCCCGCCAGCGGCGTCGCGGTGGTCCCGCTGAGCGACGACGACGCCACCATCGAGGTGAGCATCGTGTCGCGCCGCAACGACGCCTCGGCCGTGGCCGCCGACTTCATCGCCTGCGCGCAGCAGCTCTACCAGTCCGGCCGGCCGGTGCTGGTGCCGCGCGCCGAGCCGGGCCGCCGCGCCTCGTAGGGACATGTCCCTGCGCTTCCGGATCGTCGTGCTCGCGCTTGCCGCGGCCGCCGCTGTCTCCACTGCCATCTCCCTCTCGGCCCAGGTGCCGGCCCAGGGGTACACCGCGCCACGTACGCCGTGGGGCCACCCCGATCTCCAGGGGACCTACTCGAACGATGACGAGACCGGCACGCCGATGGAGCGGCCCGCGCAGTTCGAGGGCAAGCGGCAGGAGGACCTGACGCCCGCCGAGTTCGAGAAGCTGGTCAAGGAGCGCAACGACGCCTTCAACAAGGGCGTCGAGGGCACCGAGTTCGCGGGCGGGCTGCGGCCGCCGACGCATCTCATCTTCGACAGCTTCGAGCGCAAGAACCGGCGCGCCTGGCTCGTCGTGGATCCGCCGGACGGACGGATTCCGCCGCTCACCGAGGAGGCCAGGCGCCGGCCGCGCGCTCCCGGCGGCGTGAGCACCAACGCCAACCCGGTCGGCCCCTTCAACAGCTGGCTCGACATGGGGCTTTACGATCGCTGCATCACCCGCGGCATCCCCGCGTCGATGATGCCCGCCGGCTACGGGAGCTACTACGCCATCGTGCAGTCGCCAGACAGCGTGGCGATCCGCTACGAGATGATTCACGAGACGCGCGTGGTGCCGTTCGATCGACGCCCGAACGTGGCGCCCGCCATCAAGCAGTATCTCGGCGACGCGCGCGCCCGGTGGGAGGGCGAGACCCTGGTCGTGGAGACGCGAAACTTCCCCCGGGAGACGGCGCCGCAGCGGGGCAGCGAGAAGATGGTGATGACCGAGCGCTTCACCGCCGTTGCGAAAGACCTCGTGGAGTGGCGCGTGACGTTCGACGACCCGACCACCTGGACCCGGCCGTGGACCTACATGATGCCGCTCACCAAGGTGGACGAGTCGAAAGAGGTCTACGAATACGCCTGCCACGAGGGAAACAACGCGATGCGCAATATCCTGAGCGCCCAGCGCGCCGCCGACCGCCAGAAGTAGGGGCTCCGTCGTGGGGGCCGCCTTTAGGCGGCCCACCTTGATAACATTTACCCCTTCGCACTCACGAGAAGGGACATCCGTGCAACCGACACTTCGTTCGTTCGACCTGGCGCACCTGGCGCACGTCGAATTGCTGACTCCGAAACCCGAGCAGAGCCTCGACTTCTTCGTCAACGTCATGGGCCTCACGGAGAGCGGCCGCAAGGGCGACTCCGTGTATCTCCGCGGCTGGGACGACTACGAGCACCACACGCTCAAGCTGACCGCGGCCAAGGCCGCGGGCATGGGCCATTTCGCCTTCCGCACGACCAGCCCCGAGGCGCTCGATCGGCGCGCCGCCATCCTCGAGAAGGCGGGCTTCGGCGTGGGCTGGACCGACGGCGACCTGGGCCACGGCAAGACCTTCGCGTTCAAGTCCAGCGACGGCCACGCGATGGAGATCTACTACGAGACCGAGTGGTACAAGGCGCCCGATCACCTGAAGCCGTCGCTCAAGAACCAGGCGATGCGGTTTCCCGCGCGCGGCGTCAACGCGCGGCGCCTCGATCACCTCAACCTGCTGGCCGACGACGTGCCGGGGCTGAAGGCGTTCTTCGAGGACGCGCTGGGGCTGCGCACCACCGAGATGATCGTGCTCGACAGCGGCGAACTGGCCGGCGTGTGGGTGACGGCCACCAACAAGACCTACGACGTCGCCTTCACCCACGACCACTACGGCGCGGTGGGCCGCTTCCATCACGCCACCTTCGCGCTCGACTCGCGCGAGGAGATCCTGCGCGCCGCCGACATCTTTCTCGAGAACGGCGTCCACATCGAGACCGGGCCGCACAAGCACGCCGTGCAGCAGACGTTCTTCCTCTACGTCTACGAGCCGGGCGGCAACCGGGTCGAGGTGGCCAACGCCGGCGCGCGTCTCATGCTCGCGCCCGACTGGCAGCCGGTCGTGTGGACCGAGACCGAGCGCAAGAAGGGCCAGGCGTGGGGCCTCAAGACGATCGACACGTTCCACACCCACGGCACGCCGACGATGGACCACTACACGGGGCCGGTGCACCCCAAGAAATAGTCTGAAGTCGTCGGGGCCGGCTTCAGCCGGCCCGCGGGCCTTTGCGCTGTACGTGGGTTGCGAGTCTCTGGCCTGTCTCGAGGTTGAGGCGCGCGGCCATCACGAGGGCTCCTCCCGCGAACTCGTGCTCGTCGTGCCGGACACGGCTGCGATGCCCTGAATCCGCTGGACGCGGGAATCGCCGCGCTCTCGCGCGGCTCAAACCCCGCTGGTCCCCTCCGGCTTCTCGCCGTGTCGCGAGGAGTCGTACGGCACGCCTCGAAACTCGTCGCGAGAGGACCCTCGTGATGGCCGCACGCATGTCGACGGTGGGCTCTGCGGACTCGCGGGCAGGGCTGTGGTCTCTGCCGGCCGACTGCGAGCGCCGCGAGCGCCAGCGACAGATGAAAAACGACGAGTCCTCGAGGAGTTTTTCCGCGGCGTCGAGCCGGAGGCCCGGCAGAGACCACAGCCCTGCCCGTGAGGCCACACCGGCCCACGCCTTGGGCGGTTCCAATGACCGCCTCTACGTAGAATAGAGCGATGCAGACTGCGATTCCGTGCTTCATGATGCGCGGCGGCACGTCGAAAGGCGCCTACTTCCTCGCCAGCGATCTTCCCGACGACGCGGCCGCGCGCGACCGCATCCTGCTGGCGGTGATGGGCTCGCCCGACAAGCGGCAGATCGACGGCATCGGCGGCGCCGACCCGCTCACCAGCAAGGTGGCCATCGTGTCGCGCTCGGCGCGCACTGGCATCGACGTCGACTACCTGTTCTGCCAGGTGTGGGTGGACAAGGCCGAAGTGTCCACGCAGCAGAACTGCGGCAACATCCTGGCCGCGGTCGGGCCGTTTGCGATCGAGCGCGGCCTCGTCGCCGGACGCGATGGCGAGACCCGCGTCCGCATCTTCATGGTCAACACCAGCCAGACCGTCATTGCGACGATCCGCACGCCCGGCGGGCGCCCCGAGTACGACGGCGACGCGGCCATCGACGGCGTGCCGGGGACTGCGGCGCCGATTCCCCTCAGCTTTGCCGACACCGCCGGCTCCACCTGCGGCGCGCTCCTGCCGACCGGCCGCGCGGTGGATGTCGTGAACGGCGTCCGCGTCACCTGCATCGACAACGGCATGCCGGTCGTGGTCATGCGCGCCGATCAGATGGGACGCAGCGGCTACGAAACCCGTGAGGCGCTCGACGGCGACGCCGAGCACAAGGCCCGCGTCGAAGCGATCCGGCTGGCGGTCTGTCCGATGATGACCCTCGGCGACGTCGCCGACAAGACCGTCCCGAAGATGATCCTGGTGGCGGCGCCGCGTGAGGGTGGCGCGGTGTGTACGCGCTCGTTCATCCCGCACCGCGCGCACGCCACCATCGGCGTGTTCGCGGCGCTGAGCGTCGCCACCGCGTGTCTGCTGCCCGATGGGCCGGCGGCGGAGGTCGCCGTGGTGCCCGGCGGATCCCCGAAGCGGATGCTGGTCGAGCATCCGACCGGCGCCAGCCCGGTGTCGCTCGTGGTGGACGGCGCTGGCACCGTGACCGAGGGCGCGATCATCAGCACCGCCCGGTTGCTCTTCTCAGGGCACGTGCACGTCCCGGCCCGTGTGGCCGCGCCGGGGGCGGCCGCCCGGGTCTAAGACCCGGGCCCACGACGTTCGTCAGCAGGACGCGCCGGTCTCACGCAGCGATTTCACCGAGAACTTCGACAGCGCGTCGGCGCGCGTCGTGCTCTTGCTCTGGTCCGACGACACGGCTGGCTTGGACACCGTGCCGCTCGCTTCCACCTGGCGGCCGATCAGCTTCGACAGGTCGAGCGTCCCGTCCGACAGCAGCTCGTAGCGGGTGCCGCGATCGCGCGTCGTCGATTGCGTCGCGCCGGCCGGCGCCAGGGCGCTCGGCGACTCGGCGAGCACGAAGGTCTTGGGACCCGCGCCTGGCTGCACACAGCCGGTGATCGACGCGGTGCTGGTTTCCTTCGAATCAGTGTTGGCGCCGACGACGCTCGGCCTCGGCGTCGGCGGGGTGCCCGGGCCTGGCCGCGGCTGCTGTGCCGCGAGCGTGAGAGCCGCGCAGCAGGCAAGGGCGACAACGGTCCCGGTGGTCATACGCGTGTTCATGTCAGCCTCTCGATCTGCAAGGAGCCAGCACCTCACCTTGCCAAGGCTGTACCAGGCCGGGCAGGCCGCGCGGGGTCTTACGCGGACGACGATCGGCTGTGATCCGGGGTAAAACGATGGACGGGCTTCGAGCCTCGACCGTGAGAGGCGGTGCGCCAACTCCCGTTCTTACAGCCGTGGCGGCGAACCCTACAGCGCGTCCCAGCTACTCCACGACGACGGGTTCGCTCTTGGCGTCGAGGTTGGCCATCTCGGCTTCGATCAGCTGCTCACCGGCCGAGGCCGTGACTGGCCTGAAATCGACGCGCGGCAAGAAGAAGGTAGCCGCGAGCGCCGCCGCCGACACGACCGCCCCGGCGATGAACACCCGGTGCAGCCCCAGCGCGATCTGGGTCTGGATGATCGGCGACAGCGTGCTCGTGGCCTGCGACAGCCCTTCGCCGGACGGCAGGACCGCGGTGGCAATGCTCCGCGACATGATCGCGCCCATGGCGGCGACGCCGATCGCCGCGCCGATGCTGCGCGCGAACTGGTTGAGCGACGTGGCCAGGCCGAGCCGCGAGCGCTCGACCCCGTGCTGCACCGCGAGCAGGAGCGACAGCATCTGGCAGCCCATGCCCGCGCCGAGGACCAGACAGGAGCTGTAGAGGAGCCCCTTGCCAGAGCCCCCATCCAGCCACGTCAAGCCCACGAACCCCGCGGTCATGAGGACGCTGCCGGCAATGGCGACGGTCCGGTAGCCGGTGCGGACCGTGAGCTTGGCGCCCACGACCGACATCGTCACCCAGCCGAGAAAGAGCGGTGTCAGCACCTGGCCGGCTTCGGTGGCCGAGCCGCCCAATACCACCTGCACGTAGAGCGGCACGAACGCGATGGCGCCGAAGAGCGCCACGCCGACCAGGAACACCACGCCAAGGGTACGAGAAATGATGGGATGCGCCAGCAGGTCCACCGGCAGAATCGGCTCGGCCTGGCGCCGCTCGACGATCACGAACGCCGCGAAGAGCGCCAGCGCGGTCGCGGCCCACGGCACGGCGCCGCTCTCGGCGCCGAGCGCGATGAGGAGTGCGCTCACGCAGGAAAAGAGCAGGGCGGCGCCCAGCCAGTCCACCTTCACCGGGGACGTGCCGCGTGACGCGGGGTACGCGCTCGCAATCACGGCCACGCAGAGCAGGCCGAACGGAATGTTGATGTAGAAGACCCAACGCCACGAGAGCGCGTCGGTGATGTAGCCGCCGACGAGCGGGCCCAGCACCGAGGCCGTGCCCCAGACGCCGCTGAACAACGCCTGCGTGCGCGGGCGCTCGGCCAGGGAGTAGAGCTCGCCGATGATGGTCATCGTCAGCGGGATGATGCCGCCGGCCCCCAGCCCCTGGATGGCCCGCGCGGCGATCAGTTGAACCATCGTCGAGGCGGCGCCGCACGCCACCGACCCGATGAGAAACGCGGCCACCGCGATCAGATACATCCGGCGGCGCCCGTACAAATCGGACAGCCGGCCCCAGATCGGTACCGACGCCGTGGAGGTCAGCAGGTAGGCCGAAAACACCCAGCTGTAATGGGCAAGGCCACCGAGCGCGGCGACGATGGTGGGCATCGCCGTGCCCACGACCGTGGCCTCGAGCGCGCCCAGGCTCATCCCGAGCAGCAGCCCGGCCGTGATGGCCTGTCGGCGCTTACCGAGGATGGGAATGGCGCGATCGTCGACCATCTCCCGAGGGTACCACGCGGGCTGGAGGCGGCCAGCAGCGCGCGGCGTCACGGCTGCTAGAATCCGCCCCATGCGGATACCGGTTACACGCCTGCTTTTCTCGGTGATGACGCTGATCGCGCTCGTGGCCGCTGCACGTCCCGCGGCGGCCGCTCAATCGTGCGAGGCCGCAACGTCGCTGACGGCGTCAGCGGGCGGTGCCGCGCTGCAGGTCACCTACGCGGGCCAGGTGGCGGCGGGCGCTTTTGCGGTTCCGGCAGGGACAGCCGACGGACCGCCGGGCGCGGCCAACCCGTACGGAGCCCTCCCGGCGTTCTGCCGCGTGGCCGTCACGCTCCGTCCGGGCCCGGCGTCGAATATCAAGGCCGAGGTGTGGATGCCGGCCGCGGGGTGGAACGGCAAGCTGCAAGTGGTCGGCAACGGTGGTTTCGCCGGGACGATCGGGTATCGCGCGCTCGCCGCGGCGCTCGCCAAGGGATACGCGGCGGCGAGCACCGACACCGGGCACACGGGTCCCGCCGCCAACACCTTCGCCACCGATGATGCGACGCTCGATTTCGCCTATCGTGCAATCCACGAGATGGCGGTGGCGGCCAAACGCGCGGTCGATCAGTACTACGGCGCACCGCCGCGGCTCTCGTACTTCAACGGCTGCTCGACCGGCGGCCGTCAGGCGCTCACCGCCGCGCAGCGGTACCCCGACGACTTCAACGGAATCGTCGGCGGCGCCCCGGCCATCTTCAGCACCAGGCAGGCGTTCGGGCAGATTTGGTTCTACCAGGCGATTGCGCTCGGCGAGGGCGCGATCCCGAAAGAGAAGCTGCCACTGCTTCACGACGCGGTGCTGAACGCGTGCGACGCGCTCGATGGCGCCAAGGACGGCGTGCTCGAGAACCCGCTGGCGTGCAAATTCGATCCAGGCGTGCTGGCGTGCACCGCCGGTTCGCCCGCGAGTGCCTGCCTCACGGCGCCGCAGGTCGAAGCGGTCCGCAAGGTGTACGCAGGCCCGTCGCACGCCGGCACGGGCGAGAAGATCTTTCCCGGCCTCGAGCGTGGCAGCGAGCTCGGGTGGTCGCCGGTCCCGGTCAGCTACGCGGTGGACTACTTCAAGCACGTCGTGTTCAAGAGCCCGTCCTGGGATCCCGCCACGCTGAACTTCGGTGCTCAGGTGGCCGAGGCGTATCCCGCCGCGCATCAGATCTTCGACGCCAACGACGCCCGCCTCAGCGCGTTCACCGGACGTGGCGGCAAGCTGCTGATGTACCAAGGGTGGGCCGAGCCCGGCATTCCGCCGGGGCACATCGTGAAGTACTACGCGCAGGTGCAGGCCCAGACGCTGACGGCCGCGACCAGCGTGCGGCTGTTCATGGTGCCTGGCATGGGCCATTGCGGCGGCGGCGACGGGGCCAGCACCTTCGACATGGTGACGGCGCTGGACGGCTGGGTCGAGAGCGGCACGGCCCCCGAACAGATTCCCGCGTCGCGCGTACGCAACGGCAAGGTCGATCGCACCCGGCCGCTGTGCGCCTACCCGCGCTACGCCCGCTACTCGGGATCGGGGAACGTCGACGACGCGTCGAACTTCGTCTGCGAGCTGCCGTAGACGGGGGGGCCGGCTTGACGTGGCGGCCGGCTTGACGTGGGGGCCGGCTTTAGCCGGCCCTGGGCCGCCTGAAGGCGGCCCCCACACCTACTGCTGACGCTCCAGCAGCCACGTCAGCGGCTTCAACGCCTTTTCCAGCAGCGGGCGGCGCTGCCACCGCTCGTAGGTGACCTCGAGGCTCTGGGCCAAATCCGCTTCGAAGTCATGGGTCAGCCGCGCCACCACCTCCGGGTCGCGAAAGGCCACGTTCACCTCGTCGTTGTGCTCGAAGGATCGGTTGTCGACGTTGGTCGTGCCGATCACCGCCAACCGGCCGTCGATCATCAGCGCCTTGGCGTGGGTCATCCCCGGCTGGTACTCGTAGATGCGGAGACCAGCCTCGAGCAGGCGCCCGTAGAGCCGGCGGCTGGCGATGCGGACGAATCGCTGGTCGGTGCGCGGGCCGGGCACGATCACGCGGATGCGCACGCCGCGGGCCGCCGTTTCCATGAGGAACCGTCGCAGCGTGTAGTCGGGCAGGAAGTACGGCGTGCTGATGTCGATCGTCTCGCGCGCCGCGGCCATCAGGAGCTGGAACCCCACGCGGGATGCGGTCGCGCGATCGGCGGGGGAACTGCGGATGAGCAGCGCGTCCACCGGCCCTGCGCTCGTCAACGGGGGCCAGCACGCCTCCGAGGTGAGGATTTCGCCGCAGCACTCGAGCCAGTTCTCGGCGAACACGCCCTGGAGAGACGCGACGATCGGGCCCTCGATCCTGACCATGGTGTCGCGCCACGCCGGCTCGCCGGACGCCGCGGAATCGGACCACCAGTCGGCCACGCCGGCTCCGCCGACGAACGCCACCCGTCCGTCCACGATGAGCAGCTCGCGGTGGGTCCGGTTGTTGGCCCGGTGGAGCCGGTACCAGGTCAGCCGCTGGTAGTAGTGGAGCCGGCAGCCCGCCTCGGAGAGAGTGCTGGCCGCCGCCGAGAACAGCATGCCTGAGCTGCAGATGGCGTCGAGAACGATCCGCACCTCGACCCCAGACCGCGCACTGTCGGCCAGCGCGGCCACAATCTGATCCGCTACCTGTCCAGGTTCAAAGATATAGGCTTCGACGTTTATGCTGTGATGCGCTTCGCGGATGGCGCTGAGCATCGCCGGATAGAACTGA
>Ga0157380_10003658_pt1 | contig 10573 bp, 5 predicted proteins | sample S35metaG_FD_119757 | JGI IMG/M metagenome (GOLD analysis project Ga0157380, IMG submission 119757) | Switchgrass rhizosphere microbial communities from Kellogg Biological Station, Michigan, USA - S3-5 metaG | ecosystem: Host-associated > Plants > Roots > Rhizosphere > Soil | place: USA: Michigan...
CAGACTTACGGGTCTACTTTTCACTATTCACTATTCACTTTTCACTATTCACTATTCACTAACCTTACGGGATCAGATTTTTTGTTCGTTGCAGACTTACGGGTCTACTTTTCACTATTCACTTTTCACTATTCACTATTCACTAACCTTACGGGATCAGATTTTTTGTTCGTTGCAGAACTTACGGGTCTGCTTTTCACTATTCACTGATTTCGGGTTTTCGTTTGTTTTATTTGATGCATCAAAGATATGTCAGCACGGAAGCTATGCCAACTGATATTTATTAAATGGCAGGATTTGTTAGTTGAAATGCAGAAATGGGGGTATGAATGGTTGGCCTTCAGTTCAAAGTTCAAAGCTGAGGCGTTAGCCGAAGTCCCGCAGCATTGCAGGATTCAAAGTTCAAAGTTTCTACCCTCTTCCCCGCTCTGTTTCTCTTTCTGACCTATCTCATTCTAACGCTGACTTTTTGAAAGCCAGTGAAGGTGTTTCATCGCAACACCTGTCCCGCTATGCGCTCGCCCCCGACACGCACGCCTGCGCCGCTCACTCCTATCGGGCTTAGCTTGAAACGTCTGTGCAGGTAATTAGCGCGGTCACATATGGGACTTCGTTGGAATTCATGTTTAGTGAAAATGCCGTCCCTACGGGACTTTAATATTTTGGTCTGCGATCTTGCTACCATAATGTCGCCCCGCTGGGGCTCAAACTACAAAAAATATATTCGATTGATCAGTATTATCAAAGCCCCGGAGGGGCGACATTTTGGTAGAATAATGGGAAAAAACCATTTGAGTCCCGTAGGGACGGCATTTTTTCTACCTGATAGATTTACGCAAAGCTGTGGGAAAATTATGTTGAACGGAATCCGACATCGATGTTTAGGAAATTAATTATGAAACTTTCTAAACCTTCATAACCTTCTTAACTTATTTCACAATCGTTTTCATCGTCACCGATCCTTTATCATTGGCTACCTTTACCAGGTACAAACCATTTCCAGTTCCGGTGAGGTCGAGGTTGTACGTGTTTTCTCCCGGTTGCACTTTCCAGTTATCCTGCTTCATGCAGCTACCTTTGGCATCATACACTTCAAGCCTGTAACTTTCTTTTTTAGCAGCCTGCAGGTGAAGGGTGCTCACGCCATCATTCGGGTTGGGAAACAAAACGCAGTCAGGCACCACCCCTTCAGCCTGGTAAATGCCGGTTTGCAGCAGCAGCAGCTTGATGGCCTGGTATGCATTGATCTTACCATGGCCCCAGTTGTTGTTTCCCTGAGGAGGTATTGCGCCTGTATACAAATCAGTGATTGCTGTGGCGGCAATAATATCCCTGGCCTGCCTGGCCGAAAGATCAGGATACGCCTGCATCATCAGTGCAATGATTCCGGAAGCACAGGGTGCCGAAGCAGAAGTGCCGCTGAACTCACAGTAATAAAATGTTTTATTCAGGGATGCATCAAACCACGACTTGATCACGAGCTGGCTGCTTGCACCGGTTGGTGTATACGCAGAATCATACGAGCTCATGGAAGTACAAATCGTCATTCCCGGAGCATTGATATCAGGCTTGATCCTGCCATCAATCATCGGACCGCGGCTTGAAAACGGTACAAGTCTTCCTGCAAGCACATAGCCACTGTAGGTCCAGTTGTTTCCGTTGATATCGGTAAAATTCGTTTTGGAACAATAGGCTCCGACAAGTAAAACAGAATCTGCTGCTCCCATGTCGCTGACCGTTGATACCGTGTTCCCGCTCACGGCCCAGGGTTGCTGGAGGCTGTCGAACCAGCACTGGTACCCAAAATCATAACCATAATAGTAATATTCATTCCAGGCATGGATAGTTCCATCATTGCCGATTAGTGACACTCCAACACTGTCGGCCGACGTGTTATAAATATCAATGGTCAGTCGCGGCTTGCCATTAAAAGTTGCTGATTCTGTCAGGAACTGCACAAAGCAGGTATCGCCGCCTGATGCAATCAGCACCTGGTCGTGAATGGAATCATCAATGCATTGAACACCGGTGGTGGTAACCGGCAGGCCGTTGTGCCACAGCGTTACAACTCCGCAAAATGTTTTGCCCGGTTCTCCCCAGGTGTCAACCCACGTACGCTGGTAAACATCAGATGAAAATGCAAGAAATGTATTCACAATGGTATCGGATGCCGTAAATGTTTTTGTAAGATGGATCTTCTCTTCACCTTCATTGCCTGCACTCATCACAATAATTCTTCCCGGGCCTGATAAATTGTTGCAAGCCTGGTTAAACAAGGTGGTACCATCATGAGGACCTGACTGTGATCCCCAGCTGATGTTCACCACTGCCGGTTTTCCAACCGTATCGGCATAGCTGAAAATATAATTCACACCATCCAGGAAATCCGAAAAGCTTCCCTGCATCCATTGCTGTGCAATGGTATCCCTGTTCACGCCCACCAGAACAAATTCCGATTCATAAGCCATTCCCCTGAAGCGGTTGGCCTGTGGCGTGCTACCGTATCCCGATCCACCGGCAATGCCTGCTGTGGCTGTACCATGCGTCTGCACGACATTGTCAGTTCCCTGTGCCTTGATGAGGACAGTATCCGTAATTTCATTTCCATAAGTATAACCCGCAGGAGGATTCCCCGTTCCATGCAGCTCCCAGACCCGTTTGATGCGGTATGCTGAATGGGTGGTATCATAAAATGTCGGATGATTATAGTCAAAGCCAAAATCAATCACACCAATAACAACTCCCTTTCCGCTGAATGGCACGGGCAGGTTGATGCCTGCATGCACGGAGTCGACCCGTGTGGTCTGCCTTGCTATATTCAGATCGGGAAATACAGGTTGATCAAGTTCTATAAATGAAATACCGGGTAGCTGGCAGAAAGCTTCCACCCCGGTCACAGGCACCTGCACGGTCCAGATGTTTCCGGCCTTTGTACCGGTAACTGCCCCGGTGCTTTCAATTCCCGACTGAGCCAGCGCCGGAGACGAAACTTTGATCAGCGCGCTCACACAGATCACACCATTGTTAAGTTTCCGGTAAGCATATCCTGTTGGAAGCTTTCCGGCATCCCGCTCCTTTTTAATTTCATGCAGGTATTTTTTTGTCATGGTGGAAAGTCCGGGACCGGCCTCCATAACGTTTTGCGCATACGTAAAAGCCGCTGTAAAGCTGGCAGCAATAAGCAAACAGAATTTTTTCATGGTATTATACTTTAAACTTTTAACTCTTAACTTTTAACTATTTAGTCCTCAGCTCCCCGCTCCTGCCGGCTTTTCGCCTTCCATCAGCTTCCTGATCTCCCTTACCGGCGCTGAACCATAGCTGAGAAATTTCTCATGCCAGGCCTTCAGGTTAAACTTGTCACCTTCCTTTTGCTTTGTTTCTTCCCGGAAATCATAGATCTCGGTAAAGCCGGTGAAGTAGCTGCACAGCTGCACCTGGGTTAACGACACCCTGTTCCATTTGCCACTGGCTTCTGCTTCCTGCTGGAACGCCTCGTCAACAAGCAAATGCATTGCATCTTCTTTACTCATGTTCAGCACATGGACGCTGTAATCCAGGATGGTATTGCATACGGCACGCAGGTGCCATTTGTAATACATGAGCCACATTTCAGGCTCGTTATTTCCATAGCCGTTTTCCAGCATCATGCGTTCGGCATAAACGGCCCAGCCTTCCACCATGGCGCCATTGCCGAAAATGGATTTGATGATGCTCGGAGACATATTGCTGTAAATAAGCTGCGTGTAATGACCCGGCACCGCTTCATGGATATTGAGGATCTGCAGGATATAATGGTTGTATTCACGCAGGTAACTTTCAGCACGATCGGCCGGCCAGCCGTTTAATGAACCTACATTGTAAAATGTGTTGGCTTTCTTATCATATGGCCCGGGAGCGGAAATGGAAGCCCCCGCAACGCCTGCCATATACGCAGGTTCCTTGCGCACCACCAGAGGCTTGGAAGGATCGAGGTAGATCAGGTTTTTATCCGACACAAATTTTTCAAGTTCAGGAATCTGTTTATCAATCGCCTGCTGGAATGAATCACGGTGCACATGAACTGCGGAAAGTTTGTCAATCATCATCTTTACCATTTTCAGCGTATCAGCCGGCATCGCGGTCTTATTCATATGTTTGTTCCATAGCGAAACCGACAGTTTGTACATCTCCCGGTGGAGCTCATTCTTCCTCTTCAGCGCTTTCTGATAAATCTGCTCCGGTGTATAGCCGCTCTGGATGTCGAATTCAAATTTCTTTTCATACAGTTCCTTCCCAAGTCTGAACGAACGAGGCGTGTCGTTTTTCATTTCCTTCAGCCAGGCTGTATATCCATGAACGGCAGCATAACATTCGTTTGCTCTGGCAATCATCTGGTCTTTTTCGGCGGCAGGTATGGCCTCACAGCTTTTAACTGAATCCTGAAAATCCTTCACAAAGAGTTCCGAACCACCATTGTTCTGATCAATACCAAGCCTGGTATGTTCGGCTGTGGGGTTTTTAATGGTCTGCCTGGCAGCTTCATAAAATGCCTGCACATTTCCCATTCGCTGGTACATGCCTCTCAGTCGTTGCTCCAATGGAGCATAGGTGCCGTTCAGAAGCTCGCCAAAACCACCGCAGACATTCCACCAGGCGGGATTCCATTCGTATTCCTTCAGCGTATTTACATTCCATTCGATGCTTTTCAGCGCATTTTCAATCAGGGCAAAGTCTGTCTTATTATTGGCTGAAAGCTTATCATGCGAAAATGACTTCAACGAATCCAGGTTTCCTCTTGCAAAGGTCAGCTCCTGTTCATGGTAAGCCTGGTCAGGTACAGGCAGCAGGCTGTCATATTTGTGATAACCCTGCGACGACGCCCATCCCGGGTAAACAAGCCACATCCGCTCAACAAATGATTCCTTGAACCGGTCAAACTGCATGTCTGTATTATCAGACTGTTGCTTTTGATCGGGAGATGAATTGCATGACATAAGGATCAGGAAAGTAAAAAGATATAAATTTTTTTGCATATGGATTACGGTTTTACGGCTGCAAGGTACTTAATGAAATCTTTTAATAAAAAAAAGCAAAGCACTTTTCCCTGTTTTTAAATGCGAAAGCCCTGTACTATACCTGCTGAAAATTATCGGAAACCTGCCCGGGGAAAATGGGCATGATTCGTATATGGTTAATGTTACTCAGGCCAGGGACGATGAAAAGGTTAGCCCTGAAAAATGAAATGCGGAAGTCAGGTTTGACCTGCTTCCGCATTTATTTATTATGGAATTAAATCCGCGTTTTTTTAATACACAAAGCGTTTAACTGCCTTGCCTGTCTTGTTTTCAAGGGTTACAAAGTAGATGCCCCGGATGGCAAGCACCTGCTCCAGCCTGATGATATTTTCGCCAGTCAGACCCACATTTTCATCCCTGTAAAATACGGTCCTTCCGTAAACATCGGTAATCCTGATGCTATATGGCAGGTTGCTGTTGTAATCCATATTGATCCAGGTACGCTGGTTATCGGCATCTGCATAAACGAAATTAATCACGAATATTGAATTACCGGAAATCCTGACTGGAACAAGCTTGGAGGTAACCGCATCACCATTCAGATCAACCGTTTTCAACCGGTAATACTGCAGTCCGTTCAGCGGCTTTTCATCCCATGCTTCATAGTACTGTTCTTTTGTACTGTTTCCTCTGCTTGAAACTTTGGCAATAAAATCGAACTCCTGGCTGTCGGTGGTTCGTTCCACTTCAAAGTATGCATTGTCTGTTTCCGTGGCGGTTGACCAGTAGGTTTTCACTTTTGTCCCGATCAGCTGTGCGTCAAAATTAAGCAGCTCAACAGGTAATGGATTGGAAAGATTTCCTATCGTCCATGGACCGCTGATAGGATCTGCTGCAAGTGCAATGCTCACTGATCCTGCCGAATTCACACCAACTCCGGGCAATGCCCATCCGCCTGCAGCGCTTCCGGTTCCGCCGGGAATCTGAAAACGTTGTGGTACATAGGTAAACGGTCCTGCGGCCGGCTCTTCGCCGCCGGGGAATGCCGTGGGCTTATATCCGAATGCAAGTGTGGCATTGGTTCCGGGACCTGTTTTATTGATCTGCCAGAACCTGTCGACCACATCGGTAATGCTGATATCAGTTCCGGTAGCCTGGCTCCTCATGTGCATTACGTTAATTGTATAAGGTCCACTTGCAACCGGATACGGCTGATTGTTAGTTGCAGTATTATAGGTTGTAACACTCAGGATGCCCAGATCACTGGATGGAGTCACCTGGAATGGAATATAAGTCGAAGCATTGATTCCGAATGGAATGGTATGTACTCCTGCATTCGCTCCCACGTTCCAGTTAACGGTACTGTAATTTCCCGGTGGCTGATCCTCACTCCTGATCCAGCCTCCTGTACGTTGCAGCGCGGTGCTGTTGCCATAATTGAGTGTCAGGGTATTTCTGTTGAGCGTAAGTTCGCCGGTGGTCATTCGCAATGTTGAATCGACATTTGCATTTAAAAGCATCGTTACCTTGCTTCCGCCCTGGTCAATGGTCAGGTCGTTGAAAGTCGTGATGCTGCTTCCGCCGATTTCCTGATCATTTAAATTACCTGTGAATTTAACTTCGCTCCAGCCTGCGGTAAAGGTTCCGTTATTGGTCCAGAAACCTTTTGGCGAACCAACATCACCAGTCATGGATATTAATGTTTTAATGTAGGGCCTGCGGTATTTGAAAGTGACATTCGGCCGGTAATCGCTCGATACGGCAATGTTTCCAACTCCGCCCGGCAGCGGGAAATTCACATTGCATAATCCTGCAGTTCCTGCATTGCTTGCATTATTTGCCCAGCAAACGCTCCGTAACCCTGTAGTCTGAGTCTGGCTCAGCAGGACGTTGGTTGCCGGAAGTCCGCCGGCGGGTATATTGTTGAAACAAATGTCAATGACAATATCGCTGACGCCATCCCACACAAAAGTATTCGGGAGCATCACCAGTGAAAGCTGACCGCGGTTGGCAGCCGTAACGCCCGGCACCGCGGGAATGGCGTTGGGATGTGTAGCCTGCACAGTCCTGATGTCAAGGGTAGTGGGACCAAATACCGTGGTGAAAGGACCAGTTGGAGCCCAGGATGTTATTGGAGGCACCGGCCATCCCCATCCCGGTGTCAGCAGGTTTGCAACCTGGATGGTAAAAAGTTTATAATTATCGGTTGCTCCGGCACTGAGCGCCTTGATATAAAATACCATGGAATCAATGACATCACCTTCAATCATACCCCTTGCATTTAGTTCGGCTTTTGTAAAGATCATCTGCATGCGGTTATTGATCTTGCTGCTCTGGAAAGGTGTGATGTTAAAGCCAAATCCACCGTTGCTCAGCTGTGCGCTGTCGGCCTTGTTCGAAACCACCCGCAACGCACCGGTACCGGAAGCCGTATTGTAATTGATCCGCATCGAATCGGCAATGGTCAGCGAAGCCGCTGCCGCAAGTCCGGTACCCGTTGATTCATTGTACATCGGAGTGGAAATGTATACGGTATCGGTATTGGCTATACGAAGTGTTTTGCAGGTAGCTGCTACACCTGATTTGATTTTTGGTTTGTAATAGTTCGCTGCCGGTGTGAATGAATAGCTGAAATCAACACGGGCAATGTCATTGATGGTTGGAATATTGGGACACCAGTTGGATGCTGTGTTCCAGTCGTCAGTATAACCCAGCCATTGGCACAGACCCAATACGCAGTTTGGTATGATTGTAATTATATAATCCTCCGTTTCGCCATGCATGTAATTGGTGCAGGGTGTGATGGTACCGGTGAATAAAGATATTTCCCTGATGCGAAGGCGGTGATTACCATATACCAGGCCCGGAGCCCCTGAGGGAGGTAAGGTGAAGGTAATGGTGCAGTTCTGGCTGTTGGTATTGCCGCCTACCACTGAGCAGCCACCTCCTGTACAACCAACCACTGTCCCGGAAGTAAGCCTTAATCCAAGCCGTTCGTAATATTGCAGGCCGCCTGCAAAAATGGTATCATCGAAATCATAATCATTGTTGTAGTCGATCCATGCGCCGATATTCCCGGTGATCTGCCCAAACTGAAGCTTCAGCTGATACTGTGTACCCGTGTTTAACGTGGCCGTCTGGTTTGTGATAGGCGGGAACAGCTTATATCGCAAAGTAGTTCCCAGTGGCGGTGAAATACAGTTCCAGAAACAGTATAGTGTTCCGTTGTTCATGGCGCCTGTATTCACAGGAGCTGCAAGCGATGAACTTCCCGTACTGATCTTGGAACCGTTTGCTCCTGTCATGTACACACCCTGAACATAACATGCAACGCATGCAGTAGAAGATGAAGGAATGCAATAAGGATCTATCTGTACAGCACCTGTCATGGTGGCTGTTGCCGGAGCTGAATACACGGCAGTGGCAAAGCTGGTACCCACGACGACACTGTCGAACTCGGCATCTACAAAGTTGTTGGGCGTTGCCGTGGCTTTGATGTCATACGACAGCCAGAAATAATTCGTGTCATTGGTTAAAGTTATCAATGGGGGCGGTATGGCGCCTGCATTCATAAATGCAATTTTACTCCCCGTAGTCACAGGCGAAACAACTGCGCCGACCTGATTCGTTGTCGGAGCAAGCACTTTGTATGAATTCGACTGTCCGGTATACCAGAGCTTGGCATTTTGAATGTCAGCCAGTGGGTTGCTGCTGCCGTTTGCATTAAAGGTAATCCTGTAAAGATTCAGGGGGGTGGCTGCATTGTTGGTAATAATGCAGATCCCTATCACCGCTTCATTGGTGGATGACTTGCTGACGATCTGCACACCCTGGTTCCACATGGTTGTCGAAGTAAAAGTCATTGCAGAGGGCCAGGTATCAATGGAAAAATCATCAATCAGGATGTCCCTTCCCGTCCTGCTGGTACCCAGGAAAAAAATGTAAGTGTGAGACGTATTGATTCCCGCTGGCAGCGCATAGGTATACTGGTTCCAGGTATTGGCACCGGCAGCTGGTGCAACGCTGAATAAGCGCGACAGCATGCCAAGCCTGGTTGCTGAAGCAATGTCTGGTGAATTACCGACCCAAATGGATACACTGTCAGTAAATGCGCTTGCATTGTCTCGGTACATCCAGAAGCGGACGCTGGCTGGGTTTGCCGCACGTGCCGATAGATCGTACGATTTGGAAACCAGGTAAGCCTGGTCACCGGCTACTGCACCAATGGCATTGTAAAACATGTAATTGGTGCCGCTGTGCGCAAGCGGTGCAGGGTTTGGAGCCTGCGGAAGCGTGTTGTTACGGTCTAGCCAGCGGTTGGCATTTTCAGTGCTTCCGCTCACACCGAACCAATTCCATCCAAGCGGAGCGGTATTGACGTATGTGTCAAACGTTTCGTTGATGACCACCTGTGCTCTTGATTCAGTTAAGGAGAACAGACATAGCATCATGACCAACCCGGAAACCATGTTCCGGATTTTACATGTTTGAGTAATGATTTTCATGTAGTTTTTTTTCAGGTTAAGTCGAAAAGGTTTTAGCCACTATACACTTCGGCACTAAATTAAGTAAATTTGGCTGATTTTCATAATAATATAGATATTTTTCTACAAATCCAGCGAAAGCTGATTTTTGAAGGGCATACCATCAATAATTCCGCCATTTTTTATTTGAAGATTATACGGGATTTGGCCCTATTAAGTTAGGCTCTTGAAAAAATTATGGAAAATCCGGGATTCTCTACCTTTGACGGGATTAAAAATCAGGATATGGCATCGGCTTTCGGTCATGCATTTGCTGCCTTTGCCTGCAGCAGCGTGCTTCCTTTGAACACACAGAAACAACCATGGAAACTGGTTGTTTTGGGTATGCTGTGTGCCGTCTGGCCAGATGCCGATGTGGCTGGATTCGCATTCGGCATCCCGTACGACAGCCTTTGGGGCCATCGGGGACTTACGCATTCGCTTCTTTTTGCAATCCTGACGGGACTTTCTATAACCCTTGTCTTTTATGGCAGTCGGAAACTACCTGAAAAGCTGAAATATTTTAGCTATTTCACGCTCTGTACTGCCTCTCATGGATTGCTTGATGCCATGACTACAGGAGGACTGGGTGTAGCCTTTTTTTCACCTTTCGACAAAGCCAGGTATTTTTTTCCTTTTCGCCCCATCCTGGTATCCCCCATCAGTCCTTCCGGTTTTTTCAGCGCCTGGGGTATGGCAGTGATCAAAAGTGAAATGATATGGATTGGTTTACCGGGACTTGCATTGATGCTGATTGTACGATTGATTAAGAAAAGGCAGGCTTTCTGAAAATAAAAAAACCAGTCGTTAAGCTGTTAACGTATGTATTAAACGTTACAAATATTTTCCAAGTATACCAGGGTCAGCATTACAAATATTTGGAGGGATTTACGTTCATCGCTATCCAGTATTGAAATAAAAAACACCTTCCGTCCTTTCATTTTTGATGTATTCTTCCTGGCAGATCAACTTTAAACTTTTTAAACTTTAAACTGAATTCTCGTGAGGGATTTACGGTCAGCTCGCTGGCGCGACCTGACCGTGAATCCAGGA
>Ga0157380_10003659_pt1 | contig 10571 bp, 9 predicted proteins | sample S35metaG_FD_119757 | JGI IMG/M metagenome (GOLD analysis project Ga0157380, IMG submission 119757) | Switchgrass rhizosphere microbial communities from Kellogg Biological Station, Michigan, USA - S3-5 metaG | ecosystem: Host-associated > Plants > Roots > Rhizosphere > Soil | place: USA: Michigan...
CACGCGGGTCGGGTCGACACTGCTCCCACTGGTGGCGAACTCGTCCCGGGACGAGTTGGACCAGCTGCGCTCAACGGCGGTTCGCCGGCCGTGGCCACAGTGGCTGACGCGCCTCCGATCCATCTCCGCGGTAGCGGCGACCGGACCGTGGTGGAGGCACTCTCCCCGAGTCGCTACAAGGTCCAGTTCACGGCAAGCGCCGAGTTGCGCGACAAGCTCGAGCGCTTGAAGGCGCTCATGCGCTCAGAGGTGCCCGACGGCGACGTCGCGACGATCGTCGAGAGGGCTGTGAGTGAAAAGCTGGAACGGCTCGAGGCGCGCCGTTTCGCCAAGACCACCGCTCCGCGAAAAACATTGCCACAAACGGACACGACCAGCACCGCTCGCTATCTCCCGGCCGCCGTTCGGCGTGCCGTGACCGAGCGGGACGGAGGGCGTTGTCGCTACGTCGACGAGCGAGGCCAGCGCTGCTCCGAGCGTCACCGCCTCGAGTTTCACCACCGTCATCCCTACGCCATGGGTGGCGATCACAGCCTCGACAACGTCCGGCTGATGTGCCCTGCTCACAATCGCTATCTGGCCGAGCGGGACTACGGATCGGGAGCGATCCGGTCGCGCACGGCAAGCCAGATGCAAGTGCCGTTGATTGATCCACACGGCTAGCTGAGCCACACGCGTATCCATACGGCCAGATCGATTCCACACGGCCAGATCCATCCCCAATGCCGGAGTGAGTCGGAGCTGCTCCTTCCGCGCCGGGCTCGATTTGTCGCGCGTTTCGAACCGCTCGACAAGACTCGTGGCACCGAAGGCCGGGCAAAGAGTGTTCGTAAGAATCCTGGATCCCCTGGGCTGAGAACTCCATGAATCCTTCTTGACGCCGACGGGGCACCTCCATATACTGCAGCCATCATGTTCGGCACGCCGGTCCACACCACGCGAAAGCGGGCCACTCGAAAGTGCACGAGTCGCCTCGGCGGCGGTGTGGCCCTGTGCCCCTAGCAGAACAAGCACAGCGAATCGCAAGTCCCACACACCCGCCGGAGCGGCTCGAAGCCGCCGGCGGGTTTCGTGTTTTCAGGGACGAGCGACAGGACGGGGCGCCAGGGGACGCGACGGGCGACAGGGGAAGGGACACACGGGAGAGGTCATGCAGAAGCGGATCGAGGTCGGGGTGCTGGGGGCGACGGGAATGGTCGGCCAGCAATTCATCCACCAGCTCGCCGGGCACCCGTGGTTCGAGCTGAAGTGGCTCGCCGCGAGCGAGCGCTCGGAGGGCAAGCGCTACGCGGACGCCGCGCCCTGGCGGCTCGAGACGCCGATCCCGGACGGTCTCGCCGACCGCATGGTCGAGCCGGCCAAGCCAGGTGTGGGCCCGCGCCTCGTGTTCTCGGCGCTCGACGCGAACGTCGCGGGCGAGCTGGAGCAGGCCTTCGCCGACGCCGGCCACCTGGTGCTCAGCAACGCCCGCAACCACCGCATGAACCCGGTGGTGCCGCTGCTGGTGCCCGAGGTGAACGCCGAGCACCTGGCGCTGCTCAAGGTCCAGGCGAAGCAGCGCGGCGGCAAGGGCGCGATCGTCACCAATCCCAACTGCTCGACCGTGGTGCTGTCCATGGCGCTCGCGCCGCTGCGGGGCTTCGGCCTGCGCTCCTGCCTCGTGAGCACGATGCAGGCGATCTCGGGCGCGGGCTGGCCGGGCGTCCCGTCGCTCGACATCCTCGGCAACGTGATTCCCTTCATCTCCGGCGAAGAGGAGAAAATGGAGAGCGAGACCTGCAAGATCCTGGGCGTGCTCTCGGGCGACCACGTCGAGCCGCATCCCGTCGTCGTGAGCGCGCACACGAACCGGGTGCCGGTGGTGGATGGCCACACGATGACCGTCTCGGTGACGCTCGACGCGAAGCCCGAGCTCGCCGCGATCCGCGGCGCGATCGACGGCTTCTGCGGAGCGCCGCAGCGGCTCGGGCTGCCGACCGCGCCCGAGCGGCCGCTGCTCTATCTCGAGCAGCCGAACCGCCCGCAGCCGCGCTTCGACGCCGCGCGCGGGCGCGGCATGACCGTGAGCGTGGGCCGGCTGCGGCCGTGCTCGGTGCTCGACTGGAAGTTCGTGGCGCTCGGCCACAACACGGTGCGCGGGGCCGCGGGCGCCTCGGTGCTGAACGCCGAGCTGATGCAGGCCGAAGGCCTGCTCGGCTGAGGAGGCCCGCGTGATCGTCATGAAGTTCGGCGGCACCTCGGTCCAGGACAAGGCCGCGGTGCGCCGCGTGATCGAGATCGTCGGCCGCGAGACGCGGCCGCGGCTGGTCGTGGTCTCGGCGCTCTCCAAGGTGACGGACGGCCTGCTCGAGATCGCCCGGCTCGCGGAGCAGCGTGACGCAGTCGCGGCCGGCAAGGCGGTGCGCGCCTTGCAGGTGCGCCACGTGGAGCTGGCGGGCGTAGTGGGCGCCGCCGAGCTCCGCGCCACGCTGCTCAAGGAGCTCGACGCGACCTTCGCCGAGCTCGCCGCGATGGTGGGTGCCCTCGGCGTCGTCGGCGAGGTCTCCGCGCGCTCGCGCGACACGATCGTCGCGACCGGCGAGGTCGCCAGCAGCCGCATCCTGGCGGCGGCGCTCGAGGACGCCGGCCAGCCGTCCCGCTGGCTCGACCCGCGCGAGCTGCTCGTCACGGACGGAACCCACGGCGCAGCGCTCCCCGACCGCGCAGCCACGGACGCCCGCCTGCGCGCCAACGTGCAGCCCCAGCTCGAGGCCGGCCGGGTCGGCGTCACGGGCGGCTTCGTGGGCGCGAGCGCCGAGGGCCTGACGACGACGCTCGGGCGCGGCGGCTCCGACTACTCGGCCGCGCTCTTCGGCGCGGGCCTCGGTGCCCAGGAGATCCAGATCTGGACCGACGTCGACGGCATGCTCACCGCCGACCCGCGGGTCGTCGAGGCGCCGCGCGTCGTCTCGCGGCTGAGCTTCGACGAGGCCTCCGAGCTCGCCTACTTCGGCGCGAAGGTGCTGCACCCCAGCACGATCCTGCCGGCCGTCGGCTCGGGCATCCCCGTCCGCATCCTGAACTCGCACCGGCCCGAGGCGGACGGAACCTGGATCGCACGCGAGACGGCCAGGGACGCCGCCGGGCCGGCGGCGATCGCCTGCAAGCGCGGCCTGACGCGGATCGACATCGCGTCGACGCGCATGCTGATGGCCTACGGCTTCCTGCGCCGAGTGTTCGAGGTGTTCGAGCGCTATCGGACGTCGGTCGACGTGGTGACGACGTCCGAGGTCAGCGTCTCGGTGACGATCGACGACCGCCGCTCGCTCGACGCCATCGTAGGCGAGCTCCAGGCCTTCGCCGACGTCACCTGCGAGGAGGCGATGGCGATCGTGTGCGCGGTCGGCGAGGCGCTCAGGAGCGACGCGCGGCTCGCGACGCAGGTGCTCGGCGCGCTCGAGGGCCTGCCGCTCGCGATGGTGTCGCAGGGCGGCTCGCGCAAGAATGTGACCGTCGTGCTGCGCGACGCCGACGTGACCGAAGCCATGCGAAGGCTCCACCGCCGCTTCTTCGAGGCGGGCCCCACTACGGCCGAGCGCACGGCGCTCGCCACCGCCTAGGAGCGAAGCGATGCGCCTCCTCCTCGTCGGACGCGGACGGATGGGGCGGCTCATCGAATCTCTCGCAGCCGGCTACGACGCCGAGGTCATGGGCGTGCTCGACCGCGCGTCGAACGCCAGGGGCGCGGGCGTGACGGCCGAGCGCTGCCGCGGGATCGACGTCGCGATCGACTTCTCGACGGCCGAGGCCACGCTCGACAGCGTGCCGCGGCTCGCCGCGCAAGGCGTGTCGCTCGTGGTCGGCACCACCGGCTGGCTGGCGCGCGAGACCGAGCTGCGCGAGGCCGTGGCGAAGGCCGGGATCGGCGCCGTGGTCGCCTCGAACTTCTCGCTCGGCGCCAACGTGCTCGAGGCGCTGGCCGAGAGCGCCTCGCGGCTGCTCGCGCCCGCCGACAGCTACGGCGCGTTCATCCACGAAGCGCACCACTCGGCCAAGAAGGACGCACCCTCGGGCACGGCGCTCACGCTCCGGAAAGCGGTCGAGCGCGGCGGCTACGCGCGCGGGATCGACGTCTCGTCGACGCGCGCCGGCTTCATCCCCGGCACGCACACGGTCGGCTTCGACGCGCAGGCGGAGACGCTGGCGCTCACGCACACGGTGCGCGACCGCGCGACCTTCGCGCACGGCGCGCTCGCAGCGGCGCGCTGGGTGCGGGGACGCAAGGGCTGGTTCACGATGCGGGACGTGCTGGGACTCACGGGCTGAAGCTGAACGGCTGAAGGAGGAGACATGCGAACTCCGTTCACGGGCTGCGGGACGGCGCTGGTGACCCCGTTCACGTCGTCGGGCGCGGTCGACGAGGCTGCGGTCCGGCGTCTCGCGAAACGGCAGGTCGAAGCAGGCATCCACTTCCTGGTGCCGTGCGGCACGACGGGCGAGGCCCCCACCTTGACCGCCGCCGAGCGGCGTCGCGTGGTGGAGCTCGTCGTCGACGAGGTGGCGGGGCGCGTCCCGGTCCTCGCGGGCGCCGGCGGCTACGACACGAAGGAAGTGATCGAGGCCGCGAAGGAGATGCAGGCCGCCGGCGCCTCGGGCCTGCTGTCGGTCACGCCCTACTACAACAAGCCGACGCCCGACGGCCTCGTGGGCCACTACAAGGCGATCGCCGAAGCGACGCCGCTGCCGATCGTCGTCTACAACGTGCCCGGCCGCACCGGCTGCAACGTGGACCCCGGGACGCTCGCGCGCCTCTCGACGATCCCGCACGTCGTGGCCGTCAAGGAGGCGTCCGGCAACATGACGCAGATCTGCGAGGTGATGCGGGCCGTGCCGCCGGAGTTCGTCGTGCTCTCGGGCGACGACGCGCTGACGCTGCCGGCGATGGCCGTCGGCGCGCGCGGGATCGTGTCGGTGCTGTCGAACGAGCTGCCGGCCGAGATGACGCAGCTCGTGGAGGCGGCCGAGGCCAACGACTTCACGTACGCGCGCGAGATCCACGCGCGGCTGCTGCCGCTGATGCTCGCGAACTTCGCCGAGTCGAACCCGATCCCGGTGAAGTGCGTGATGGCCCAGATGGGCCTGCTGGAGGAGAGCTACCGGCTGCCGATGGTGCCGCCGCGGGCCGAGACGCGCGAGAAGCTCGCGCGGATCCTCGCGAGCGTGGCGCCCGCGACGGTCCAGGCGTGAGCGATCCCGGCGCGCAGGCGCTCCGCGAGCGCGTGGAGCGCCTCGCGAGCCAGGGAAAGGACGCCGACCGCGACGAGGCCCGCGCGTGCTTCGCGGAGCTGCGCGGCGCGCTCTCGCGCGGCGAGCTGCGCGCGGCCGAGCCGGATCCGGGCTCTCCCACCGGCTGGCGCGTCAACGCCTGGGTCAAGCAGGGCATCCTGCTCGGCTTCCGCCACGGCGACGTGGTCGACGCGTCGATGGACCACGGCCGTGTCGCCTTCTTCGACAAGGACACGCTGCCGCTGCGGAGGCTCGACGCCGCGGCGGGCGTGCGCATCGTGCCCGGCGGCTCGGCCGTCCGCGACGGCGCGTTCCTCGGCAAGGGCGTCGTCTGCATGCCGCCGATGTACGTCAACATCGGCGCGTACGTCGGCGAGGGCTCGCTCGTCGACTCGCACGCGCTCATCGGCTCGTGCGCGCAGATCGGCCGCTCCGTGCACGTGAGCGCGGGCGCGCAGATCGGCGGCGTGCTCGAGCCCGTGGGCGCGCTGCCGGTGATCGTCGAGGACGACGTGCTCGTGGGCGGCAACACCGGGCTCTACGAAGGGGCGGTCGTGAAGCGGCGCGCGGTGATCGCCGCCGGGACGATCCTCACGGGCTCGACGCCCGTCTACGACCTGCCGAACGAGCGCGTCCTCAAGCCCGCCGAGGGCGAGCCGCTCGTCGTTCCCGAAGGCGCGGTCGTCGTGCCCGGTGCGCGTGCCGTGACCGTCGGCAAGGGCCGCGAGTGGGGCCTGTCGTTGGCGACGCCGGTGATCGTCAAGTACCGCGACGAGAAGACCGACGCGCGCACGGCACTCGAGGCCTGGCTGCGCTAGCCCCTCAGAAGAACACCAGCAGCCCGGCAGTGAGCGTCACCCCGAGGTCGGGGTCGCCGCGGCCGACGGCGCTCGAGAGGTTCAGCTCCAGCGTCGGCATGACGCGCCCGAACGCGCGGGACAAGCCGATCCCCGGCAGCAGGATGAAGTTCGTCTGCGGGTCGACGGGCACCACGAAGCGCGCTGCCGCGTACACGGTGGGATTGATGGTCCAGACCACGCCCGGCACGAGCGCGAAGCTCGAGTAGCCGCTGCCGCTCAGCCACGTCGGCCCGAGATCGAGCTCGAGCGCGAGCTTCGGGGTGATCTGGCGCCCGTAGCCGAGCGTGGTAGAGAAGTCTTTCTGCCAGCCGTCCCACGAGCCGCCCGGCGGCTTGTACGCGAGCGTCGTTCCGAGGAACCCTGCGACGTAGTTCGCGGGGGGCGGCGCCGGGTCAGCGGCCCGGCCCCAGGCTGGAAGTCCCACGAGCAAAAGACCGAGCGCCCATCGTGTTCGCATCAGCGGCGAACAGTAGCACCCGCGTTCAAACCTTTGTGCTTGACAGCCCCGACCCTCGCTGCTAGTTTCCTAGCATAGTGCTGTTTTACTAGCAGGACAGCACGACGGGGGCAGGATGAACGCGGTCTTGAAGCTGTTCGCGCTGCTGATGTCGCTCGCCGCGTCGGTCGTCGGTGCCCGACCGACCGCCGACGAGGCGTCCTTGCGCCCGCTCGTCGACCGGCTGACCGCCGCTGACGCGTCCACCCGGGCCGAGGCCGCGTGCGAGCTGGGCCGCAGGCGCGCGGCCTCCGCGGCTGGTGCGCTCGTGGCGCTGCTCCCCGACGGCCTCGAGGTCGGGCCCGTCGAGTGCGGGATGAGCCCGTGGCTGCGCAAGCTGATCGAAGCGCGGCCCGAGGAGTGGCGCAAGTACGCGACCTCGCCGGGCCGCGAAGCCGCTCGGGCGCTCGCGCGGATCGGCCGCCCCGCGCTCAATCCGCTGATGACGGCGCTCTCCGCGCCGAGCCCGCAGGCGCGCGCGCACGCCGCCTTCGGCATCGGCGAGATGGAGGCGAAGGAGGGGCGTGCGGAAGCGCTCGGCCGCCTGATGCAGGCCGTGAAGGACGACGACGCGGGCGTGCGCGAGGCGGTCGTGAAGACGCTCGGCGAGATCGAGAACCCGGAGGCCGTCCCCGCCCTGCTCGCCGCGCTGCGCGACAAGGCGACCGCGGTGCGCGCGGCCGCCGCCTGGGCCCTCGGCGAGATCGAGGACCCGCGCGCGGTCGAGCCGCTGATGCGGACGCTCTGGGATGCCGAGCCGGACGTGCGCAGCCAGGCGGCGTGGGCGCTCGGCGAGCTCGATGACCCGCGCGCGGTCGAGGGGCTGATGGGCGCGCTCAAGGACAAGGACGCGAGCGTGCGCCGCCAGGTGGCCTGGGCGCTCGGCGAGATCGACGACGCGCGCGCGGTGCCGCTGCTCGCAAAGGCGCTCGGCGACGTCGACGCCGAGGTGCGCGAGCAGGCGGCCTGGGCCCTCGGCGAGATCGAGGACCGCGGGGCGGTCGCCGGCCTGGTCGGCGCGCTCTCGGATGCCGACGTGCGCGTGCGGCAGCAGGCCGCGTGGGCGCTCGGCGAGATCGCCGACCCGAGCGCCGCCGGATCGCTGGCCAAGGCGTTGAAGGACGCGAGCCCCGAGGTGCGCAAGCAGGCGGCCTGGGCGCTCGGAGAGCTGAGATCACAGGAGTGACGATGACCGAGAACGACGAGCTCTCGCAGCAGCTGAGCCGACGCGAGCGGCAGATCATGGACTTCCTCTACCAGCACGGGCGCGCGACCGCCGCCGAGGTTCAGGCGAACCTGCCGGACCCGCCGAGCTACTCGGCCGTGCGCGCGATGCTGCGCGTGCTGGAGGAGAAGGGCCACACCCGGCACGAGCAGGACGGGCCGCGCTACGTCTACCGGCCGAGCGTGGCGCGCGACCGCGCCAAGGTCTCGGCGCTGCGGCACCTGGTGCGGACGTTCTTCGACGGCTCGCGCGAGCAGGTCGTGGCGGCGCTGCTCGACGACGACACCAGCCAGATGTCCGACGACGAGCTCGATCGGCTTTCCCGGCTCATCGACCGGGCCCGACAGGAAGGAGCCTGACATGAGCCCCGAGATCCTCACCCTGGTCACCGACGTCCTGCTGAAGGCGACGCTCGGGCTCGGCCTCGCCGCGCTCGTCGCGGCCGCGCTCGGCCGCGCGTCGGCCGCCACCCGGCACCTCGTCTGGACGCTCGGCGTCGCGACGGCGCTCCTGCTGCCCGCGCTGCGCGGGATCGCGCCGCGCTGGGAGCTGCCGCTGCTGCCGGCCACGCCTACGGTCGCGCGCAGCGAGTCGGCCGCTTTGCCGAGGACACCCGAGCCCCCGCCGACGGCGGCGAGAACGGCCACGGCAACCAGCCCGCGACCGGACGCGCGAGCCGCGTTCGCGCCGCCGCCCGCCGCGCAGCCGCTTCCCGCCGCGAAGCCGATCGAGCCCGGCGCCGTCGTCGGCCTCGTCTGGCTCGCCGGCTTCGTGATCGTCGGGCTGCCGCTGCTCGTCGGAGCGCTCCGCGTGTCCTGGCACGCGCGGCGGACGGCGCCGTTCGCCTCCGCCTCCTGGTCCGAGCTCGTCAGGGAGGTCGCCCAGTCGATCGAGCTGTCGCGCCCCGTGCGCCTGCTGCGCGGCCGAGCGCGCAGCATGCCGATGGCGGCCGGCCTGCTCCATCCCGCCGTGCTGCTGCCCGAGGACGCCGAGGCCTGGCCCGGCGAGCAGCGGCGCGCCGTGCTCACGCACGAGCTGGGCCACGTCAAGCGCCACGACTGTCTCACCCAGGCGCTGGCGCACGCGGCGTGCGCCGTCTACTGGTTCCACCCGCTCGCCTGGATCGCGGCCTGGCGCCTGCGCGTCGAGCGCGAGCGCGCGTGCGACGACCTCGTGCTCCGCGCCGGCGCGAACGGGCCGGACTACGCCCACCAGCTGCTCCAGCTCGCACGCGGCACGCGCGGCTCGGGCGGACCTGCCTGGGCGCTCGCGATGGCGCGGCCTTCGCAGCTCGAGGGCCGGCTGCTCTCGATCCTGGACCCCACGCGCGAGCGGCAGGGGCTGTCCCGCGGCATGACCGCGGCGACCGCGGTCGCCGTGGCGCTGCTGGCCGTCGTGCTGGCGGGCCTGCAGCCGTGGGCGACGCCGGTCTCGGCCAACACGTCGTTGGCGTTCGAGACGCTCGGCGCCGACGGGCTCGCGACGGAGGCGCAGCAGCCCACTCCCCAGCCTTCGGCGCCCGTCCCGCCGCCGCAGCGGCGCGCCTCCGAGCAGCCCGTCGTCGCGCCCACGCCGGAACGGGCCGAGCGCGGGAAGCCGGCGAGCGCAGCCGTCGTGGCGGCGCTCAGCGAGGCGATCCACGACACCGACGCCGAGGTGCGGCGGCAGGCCATCAACACGCTCGGCCAGATGCGCGCGGAGAGCGCGGCTCCGGCCCTGGCGAGCGCCCTCAAGGACTCGGACGGCGAGGTGCGCGAGCAGGCCGCGCGCGCGCTCGGCGAGCTGCGCTCGAGCGGCGCCGTCGAGGCGCTCGCCCAGGCGCTCGTGTCCGACGCCGAGGCCAGCGTGCGCACGCAAGCGGCGTTCGCGCTGGGCGAGATCCGCTCCAAGGCGGCCGTGCCGGCGCTCGGCAAGGCGCTCTCCGACAAAGACGCCGACGTGCGGCGTCAGGCCGTCTTCGCGCTCGGTGAGCTGCGCGCGACCAGCGCCGTCGACGCCCTCGCGACGGCGCTCAAGGACAAAGACGGCGAGGTGCGCAAACAGGCCGCGTTCGCGCTGGGCGAGATCCACGACGCTCGCGCGGTGCCCGCGCTCACGGCCGCGCTCGCCGACAGCGAGGCCGAGGTGCGCGAGCAGGCCGTGTTCGCGCTCGGCGAGCTACGCGCGGAGGAGGCGACCCCGGCGCTCGCCCGCGCGCTCAAGGACGCCCAGGCTGACGTGCGCAAGCAGGCGGCGTTCGCGCTCGGCGAGCTCGGCGCCAAGCCGGCGGTGCCCGCGCTGATCGAGGCGCTCAAGGACACGTCGCCGGACGTCCGCGAGCAGGCGGCCTTTGCGCTCGGCCAGATCGGCGACGAGAGCGCGAGCGAGGCGCTCACGCGCGCGCTCAAGGACGCGTCCGTCGGCGTGCGCCGGCAGGCGGCCTACGCGCTCGGCGAGCTGGCGGGCGACGGGGACGGGGTGCACTTCAATCTCAACCTGAATCTCAACCCGAACCCCAACCCGAATCCGAACCCGAATCCGAATCCCAACCCGAACCCCAATCCCAACCCGAACCCGCACCCCCGGCCGTAGCCGGGGCGCCGCTAGCCCTCGACGTCCAGCGCGACGTCGAGGGCGGGCGCGCTGTGGGTGAGCCAGCCGAGCGAGACGAGGTCGACGCCCGTCTCGGCCACGGCGCGCACGTTCTCGAGGCGGATCCCGCCCGAAGCCTCGGTGAGCGCGCGCC
>Ga0157380_10003660_pt1 | contig 10571 bp, 8 predicted proteins | sample S35metaG_FD_119757 | JGI IMG/M metagenome (GOLD analysis project Ga0157380, IMG submission 119757) | Switchgrass rhizosphere microbial communities from Kellogg Biological Station, Michigan, USA - S3-5 metaG | ecosystem: Host-associated > Plants > Roots > Rhizosphere > Soil | place: USA: Michigan...
ACCGGCGCCAAGCGCAGCACGTTCGGCCGCCGCCAATCGGCGACGATGCCGGCCGCGCGCAGGCGGGCCGCGAACGACAGCGGGTCCCGCGGTGGCGGCGCGAACTGAACCGCGAGATGACAACCGCGCCGGTCGGGATCCGTCGGTGTGAGCAGCCGGGCGCGACCGCCGAGCTCGCGCTCGAGTTGCCATTCGAGGTAACGCGTCAGCGCGAGCGACTTCCGCCGCAAGCGCTTCGCGCCGGCTTCGTCGAACAGCGCCAGCGATGCGGCGAGCGGCGCGAGGGACAGGATCGGCGGGTTGCTGAGTTGCCAGCCTTCCGCGCCCGATAGCGGGGTGAACTTCGGCTCCATCAGAAAGCGTCGCTCGCGATCGTGGCCCCACCAGCCTGCGAGCCTCGGGAGGTTCTCGGCAGCGCTGTGCCGCCGATGCACGAAGCAGCCACCCACGGCGCCGGGGCCCGCGTTCAGGTATTTGTAGCTGCACCACGCGGCGAAGTCGGCGCCGGAGTCATGCAGCGCGAGCGGCACGTTGCCGATCGCGTGCGCGAGATCGAAGCCGACGCGGCAGCCGTAACGCTGTGCCGTCGCCGCGTACGCGGCGAGGTCGAGCCGTTCGCCGGTCAGATATTGCACGCCGGGCAGGAGCACCAGCGCGACGCTTTCGCCTTGCTCCGCGAGCAAGGCGTCGTAACGCTCGCGGTCGAGGTCGAAGCCGTCGGCGCGCGGCCCGAGCTCGAGCAATGCCGTGCGCGGATCGAGTCCGTGCCAGCGGAGCTGCGACTCGACGGCATAGCGATCCGAGGAGAACGCGTCGCGCTCGATGAGGATCTTGTAACGCTTCGGCGTCGGCCGGAAGAACGTCGCGAGCATCAAGTGCAAGTTCACGGTCAACGTGTTCATCGCGACGACCTCGTCGCGATACGCTCCGACGAGATCGGCCAGCAGCGGCGAGAACTGCGCGTGATAGTCGAGCCAGCCGCCGTGTGCGGCACGCAAAGCGCGCGGCCGGCCCCGCGGCGGCCGCGCATCGGGAAAATGACCGTCGACGCCGAGTTTCGCCCAGCGCTCGAGCTCCGCGCCGACGCTGCGTCGGGCCGCTCGCGGCATGAGCCCGAGCGAGTGCCCGCACAAGTAATTCAGCGTGCGGCCGCCTTCGCGCGGCAGCTCGAACTCGCGCCGCAGGGGAGCCAGCTCGTCGGCGGCATCGAGCGCGCGCGCGCCGGCTGCGCCCGGCAAGAACTTCGGCGTGGCCACGACTATCTAGGCGGCATCACGGTGCCGCAGCGCTTGCAGGTGCGCGCTTTGACATTGCCGTAGAAACGCTCGAAGACCGGCGGCAGATCCTTCACGATGTCCGCCACGTGCAAGTACTCCTCGTGGAGCTTGTTCGCGCAACTCCCGCAGAACCACATGAAGCCGTCGAGCTCGTGCGGCGCGCGCGCTCGCTCGACGACGATGCCGACGGACTTGGGTAGTCGTTGCGGTGAGTGCGGCACGCGCGGCGGCAACAGAAAAATCTCGCCGGCGCCGATCGGAATGTCCACGAACGCGCCGTCCTGCACGGTCTTGAGCACCATCTGACCCTCGACCTGATAGAACAGCTCCGGGCCCTCGTCGAGGTGATAGTCCGTGCGCGAGTTCGGGCCGCCGACGACCTGGATGATGAAGTCGCCGCTCTCGAACATTTGCTTGTTGCAAACGGGCGGCTTCAGGTACTCCCGATTGTCGTCGATCCAATCGAGCAGCTTGAACGGCATCGTCGTCTTCATCGGGGCTGGTCCTTTCGCAGCCGCGAGGCCGCGCTCCGCATTATGACGCGTCGCAAGCAGCCTCGGCGCGCCAGTTCGAGTCTAGAGCGCCGCGAGCCGCGCGAAGTCGGCCGGTGCCAGCGTCTCGGGCCGCGCCTTGGGATCGATACCGACCCCGGTGATTTGCTCCGGCGTCAGCCAGCCCTTCAGCGAGCGGCCGAGCGTCTTGCGCCGCATCGAAAAGAGCTGCGCGACGAGCCGCGCGAACCGTGCGTGGTCTTGCACCGGAAACGGCGGAGCCGCGTGCGGCACGAGCCGCACGACCGTCGACCAAACTTTGGGCGGCGGCGTGAACGCGCCCGGTCCGATGTCGAAGCAGCGCTCCGCGCGCACCCACAGTGCCAGCATGACGGTGAGGCGCCCGTAGTCTTTGCCGCCCGGCGGGGCCGTCATGCGATCGACGACCTCGCGCTGCAGCATCACGTGCAGATCCTTGATGACGGCCACGAACTCGAGCAGATGAAACAGCAGCGGTGTGGAGATGTTGTAGGGTAGGTTGCCGACGACTCGCAGCGAGCGCGGCCCGGTTGCGAGAGCGCCGAAGTCGAATTTCAGCGCATCGGCTTCGTGAACGACCAGTCGTTCGGGTTGCGCCATGCGGTCCGGCAGCGCGGCTGCAAGCTCGCGATCGACCTCGACGACGTGCAAACGCTCGAGCTTCTCGCTGAGCGGAATGGTCAACGCACCGGGGCCGCCGCCGATTTCGACCATCGTGTCGCCCGGTTGCGGTCGAATGGTGGCAACGATCCGGCGGATGACGGCAGGATCGTGAAGAAAATGCTGGCCGAGCCGCTTCTTGGGCTGCACGGTGTCTAAGCGAGTTGCAGCGCGAGATCGACGGCCGCGAACAGGCTGTCGGGCCGCGCGCGGCCGGTGCCGGCCAGTGCCAACGCCGTGCCGTGATCGACGGACGTGCGCACGATCGGCAGCCCGAGCGTCACGTTGACGATCTCGCCGAACGAGAGCGCCTTCAGCACCGGCAAGCCTTGATCGTGATACATCGCGACGACGACGTCGCAGCGTGCCAGCGATTCGGGCGTGAACGCCGTGTCGGCGGAGACGGGGCCGATCACATCGAGGCCCTCTGCCGCGAGCGTACGCACCGCAGGCTCGATGATCGCAATCTCCTCGCCGCCGAGCGTGCCGCTCTCGCCGGCGTGCGGGTTCAGACCGAGCACCAGGATCCTGGGCCGCTCGATGCGGAAGCGCCGTCGCAAATCCCGATGCGTGATGCGAATCAAGCTTTCGAGCTTGGCGCGGTCGAGCGCACCAGCGACGGAGCGCAGCGGCAAGTGCGTCGTCGCGAGCGCCACGCGCAGCGACTTGCCCGCGAGCAACATCACGGGTTGCGGTGCGCCCGTGAGCTCGGCGAGGAGCTCGGTGTGCCCGGAGAACGCGACGCCCGATTGCGTGATGACGCTTTTTTGCACGGGCGCCGTTACGAGGGCCTGCGCGGTACCCGCGACACAAAGCTCGGTGGCCCGCCGCAACATCGCGAGCACATAGGCGGCGTTGCGCGTGTCGAGCGTGCCGGCCGTGACGGGCGCCGTCAGTGCGAGGGGCAACACGTGCAGGCTGCCGGCGGCGTGGGCGCCGACGGCGGCGACCTCGCGGCAGGCGCGCAGCTCGACGTTCTGGCCAAGCGCACGTGCGCGTGACTCGAACAGACCGACATCGCCGAACACCGCGATGCGCGCCGCGAACTCGCGCGTCGCAAGTGCCAGCGAGATGTCCGGGCCGATGCCGGCCGGCTCGCCGGAGCTCACGACGATCAGAGGTAGTGTCTTGCTCACGCCATGCCGCCTGCTGCGGCCAAGAGCGAATTGTTCTCGCGGCTGGTGCGCGCTATTGGCGAATGTCGACGAACGCTTGGTCGCGCAGCCGGCGGGCCCACAGCTCCCGCTCTTCCTCGGCCTTGGTCGCGCGGACTTGCCGAGCGCATTGGTCGCGTTTCGCTTCGTCGGTGGTGTCGTGCGACCGCCGCTCCAAGACCTCCATGAGGTGCCAGCCGAAGCGCGATTGGATGGGCTGGCTCAACTCGTTTAGCGGCAGCTGAGCAAGCGCTTCCTCGAACTCCGGCACGGTATCGCCGGGGGAAAGCCAGCCCAACTCACCGCCGTCGGAGGACGACACCGTATCCTCGGACACCGCTTCGGCGATGGTCGCGAAGTCGTCGCCGGCGACGATCCGTTCGCGAATGCCGAGCATCTTTTGCTGCACGGCGGCGTCGTCGAGGATCTCGTTCGGCCGCAGCAGGATGTGCCGCACGCGGAGCTGGTCGACCATCGTGCGCTCGGCGCCGCGCATGTCGTTCAACTTGACGATCTGAAATCCACCGCTGCTCTGGAGGGGCTCGGAGAAATCGCCGGGCTTCATGCGCACGACGACATCGGCGAACAAGGTGGGTAGTTGCGCGCCTTTGCGCCAGCCCAAGCTGCCACCCTCGAGCGCCGTTTGTGCTTGCGACGTGCCGACCGCGAGGCGAGCGAAGTCCTCACCGGCCTCGAGCCGGTCGTGGATCTCGTTGATGCGTGTACGCGCCGCGTCGACGTCACGCTGCGTCGCATTGGCCGGTATGCCGATCAAGATGTGCGAGATGTTGTAGTCGAACGTGTCGGACGCCGTCGCATTGGCGTTGACGAGGCACAGGTCGAGCTCCCGCGGGGTAACGGCGATACGATTGATGACGTCGCGTTGCTCGAGCTGCTCGACGAGCAGATCGCGGCGGCTATCGTCGCGATAGGTCGCATAGTCGATGTTCTGCGCGGCGAGCACCGTCGGCAGCTCCTCGAGCGTGTAGCCGAGATTCTGCGCCACGCGCGATAACGCCTCGTTGAGCATGTCGTCGGCGACGGTGATGCCGACGCGGTCGGCGCGCTGCAGTTGAATTTCGCGCAGGATGAGCTGATCGAGCACCTGCTGTTCGATGACGGCCATCGGCGGCAGCGGCGGGCGCTGCTCGGGCGGCAGTTCCGCTTGTCGTTTCTCGAGGGTCTGCATGACCAGGGCCAAACGCTCGGAGAGCTCGCTCTTCAAGACGATGCCTTCGTCGACGACGGCGGCCACGCCCTCGAGCAGCTCGCCTCCGGCGCCGAGCTCGCGATCCTGCGCGCTAGCGGCCGTGGGCAGCCAAATTGCGAGCGCGGCGGTGCCCGCGACGGCCAATAAATGACGGTGGTGAAGGATGCTCATAGGATCGCTCTTCTCAATAGGCTCGGGCGATATTGCGATAGCCCAGAATACCACGGTCCAGGAGGGCGTCCGGCGCCGTGACGCGTTGCGATAAGCCCTTCAGCTCGAACTGTAGCGAGATCGAGCTGTCGATCTCGCCGGTGCGCCGGCTCACGTAATTGCGGTTGACCATGCGCAGGCGCCAGCAGCACGCTTCGTACTCCCAGCCGAAGAAGTCCTCGAGGCGTTCCTCGTCGAGGAACGAATAGCTGTAGCGGGCGATGACGCGCCAGCGTTCCAAGACGGGCCACACGAGCGAGACGTCGCCTTGCTCTAGCGTGCCGCGCCGGTAGCGATAGCCGACGCCAAACAGGCGGTCGTCCTGCGGGCGGAACTCCAGGCGGGTCTCCGTACGTTCCGTCGATGAGGTTTCGCTGTTCCATTGGTAACCGAGGTCGAGCGCCCAGGAGTCGCGGATACCGATACCCACTTCGGCCACATAGTCCGAAGCGTTCGACTCCGTCGGCAGCGCGCCCGGCAAGGTGACGCGCTGCGGGTTTTGATAGCGGGTCTGGCCTAAAGTTGCAGTCAAGCGCTCACGGCCGTTGGCGGCCTCGACGAGGCGCGTCGTCACGCCGAAGCTCAGCTGGTTCGTGTCCGCAACCCGGTCGGGGCCGACGAATTGGTACTTGCGAAAGAGCTGAATCAAGTTGAAGTCGGGCAGGATCGTGTCGAAGACCGGCAGGTCGGTTTGATCCTCGAACGGCACGTGCACGTAGAGCAGGCGCGGTTCCAGCGTCTGCACCCACCGGCGGCGCGCTCCCTCCGCGTTGCGCTCGAACTTGAGCCCCATATCGAGGCTGCCGATCGGCAAGCCGCGGGTCAAAGTGTCGTCCTCGCCCGGCGCGGGATTGTCGATCCAGTAGTTCGTTTGGCGGAACCCAACAGCCGGCGTCAAGAACATGCCGGCGCGCGCGAAGCGCAAGCTGACCTCCTGGGTCGAATCGAGCCGCCAACCGGTCGTGCCGACGTTGCGATCGAAATTCACGAGCTCCGTGTTCGAGTCGAACACCAAGAGGCGTCCAAGCCAACGGCCGCCGAACACCATTTGCGGCACCCGCTCGTACGGCCGTTCAGCGTCCGTCAACACGGGATCGATGGTCTGGTAGTTCTGCAAGCGCGTCAGTAGTGACCAGTTCGGCGCAAAGAAGGTGAGGTCGAGGAAACGGTCCAAGTGCGTCTGGCTCGTGACGCTCAAGCTGCTGCCGAGGTCCTCGAAGTAGGCGTCGTCGGAAACTTCTTCGAATCCGGCCAGCACCTCCAACTGGTCGAGACCGCCGAACAGCGATTCGTGCTGCAAATTGACGTAGCGGCGCGTCGTGTTCGTCTCGTCGTCGTCGGGCAGGTACTCGAAGCCAAAATCGCCGCGGCTGTTCGGCATGAGATAGCGGAAGTCGCTGCGCACTTGTGCGCCGCGCTCGCTCATGTAGCGCGGCTCGAGCGTCAGGTCGTAATTCGGCGCGAGGTTCAGGTAGTACGGCACGACCAGATCCCAACCCGTGCGGTCGCGCTTGCTGATGTCGGGAGTCAGAAAGCCGCTCTTGCGCGCGTCGTTGATCGGAAAGGTGAAGTAAGGGGCGTAGAGGATCGGCACGCCTTTGAAGTCGAGCTTGACACCGCGCGCCGTGCCGACGCCGCCGTTGACGTCTAGCGCGATGTCGCGAGCGCTCAACTCCCACGCGACGTTTTCCGGTGGGCACGTGGTGAACAGCGCGTTCATCAGCGACATGCGGCTGTTGCTGCCGACCTCGATGTGCTCCGCCGAGCCGCGCGCCGGCCGTTTCGGCAGGTCGAAGCCCGCGCTCGAGAAGGTCATCGTCTCCGTCTCTTCGTCGTAGTGACCGTTTTCGCCAACGACGGTGACGTCGGGGCCGACGAAGTTGATGCGGCCCAAGACGTCGACGTCTCCGTCGGCCATCGAGCTGGCGCTCTCCGCCGTGAGCGTACCCTCGGGTAATGTGACCTCGACCTGGCCCGAGAACACGGCATCGCCCGCGGCGTTGACGTCCACGCTGCTCGCGCTGATCTCGATGGTTCTCTCTGCGGTGCCGTCTTCAACAGGACTCGCCGGTGGCGGCGCCAAGTCCAAGAGCGGCGGATCGGTCGGCACGAGACAAAGATCTTGGGCGTACGTTTGCCGCGCCAAACAGAGGACGAGCCAGAACGCGATGATCGATCGGCGGCTTGCGGCGAGCACGAGCTGAGGGTGATTGAAAGCAGTTACAATGGCATAGGCACCGCGTCGCTTCAACGGCTTGCCTGGAATCGTGCACGTGATGGTTGAGATCGGCGACGAGCGTTTTGAATTCGCATGCGAGCGATGATCCTCGCGGCCGGCCGCGGCGAGCGCATGGGCACGCTCACGGCATTGCAACCGAAACCTTTGCTCACAATTGGCGATCGTCCGCTCATCGAGCATCACGTCGCACGACTCGCTGCGAGCGGCATCGACGAGATCGTCATCAACTTGTCGTATCGCGGCACGCAAATTCGCGAGCACTTAGGAAGCGGCAGCCGCTTCGGCGTGTCGATCGCTTACAGCGAGGAAGGCGAGCCGCCGCTCGAGACCGGCGGCGGAATTGTGCACGCGTTGCCGCTCCTTGGGCTCGAGCCGTTCGTGCTCGTAAACTCCGACGTGTTCACCGACTTCGATTTTCGCGTCCTCGTCGCGGCGCCGCGCGTGCCGACGCTCGTGCTCGTGCCTAATCCGTACCATCACCCGCGTGGGGATTTCGGGCTCGATGCGGCGGGCTTCGTGTCGGCGTCGCCGCCGTTCTCGACTTACGCCGGCGTGGCCGTCTTCGACCCGCGCTCGTTCGCGGGCCTCGTCCCGGGCCGCCGGCCGCTGAAGCCTTGGCTCGACGCGGCGATCGCGCGGCGCGAGCTGAAAGGTCTTGCGTTCTCGGGGTTGTGGCTCGATGTCGGCACGCCCGAGCGGCTAGAGGAGGCCCGCGCGATCGCCGCGCGGGGCTAACCCATGCGCCTCTACTCGTTCTTCCGTAGCTCGGCTGCCTTCCGCGTGCGCATTGCGCTCAACTTGAAGGGCGTCGACTACGAAACCGTGGCCGTCGACTTGCCGGGCGGCGCGCACCGCGCGGCCGAGTTCCTCGCGGTGAATCCGCAGGCGACCGTCCCGACGCTCGACGACGACGGCACGATCCTCTGGCAATCGCTTGCGATCATCGAATACCTCGACACGCGCTTCCCCTCACCAAGGCTGATACCTCTCGAGCCCGTGAGCCGCGCTCGTGTGCAGGCGTTGGCTCAGCTCGTCGCTTGCGAGATCCACCCGCTCAACAATCTGCGGGTGCTGAGTTATTTGCGCCGCGAGCTCAAGCTCGACGAAGCCGCAGTCGCCAAGTGGTATTCACACTGGGTTGCAGAAGCGTTCGGCCCGCTCGAGCAACTCGTCGGCCGGTGGAGCGGCGGGCGTTACTGCTACGGCGACTCGCTGACGATCGCCGACGTCTGCCTCTTGCCGCAAATGTACAACGCGCGGCGCTTCTCCTGCGACCTCGCGCCGTATCCGACGCTCGTCCGCATCGCGGCAGGCCTCGACGCTGAGCCGGCGTTCGCGCGCGCGGCGCCCAACCTTCAGCCCGACGCAAGATAAGCGCGCGCTTCAGCGCTGGCCGTGCTCCATGCGCACGTCGAGCAGCGCTTGGCGGCCGCCCGCGACGGCCGTCATGGCCGCGTCGATCGCGCGCGGCAGCTCGGCGGGATCGTCCACGCGGCGCGCCCATGCGTCGGATGCTTCGGCCACCTTCGTGAATTCCGGTGACGGTTGCAACTCGACGAGCGGCATTTCCTCGGCATGCGCCGCCGCGCCGTCGGGGTAGACCACTCGCGTCGCCGATTCCACGGCTTGCCACCGGCCGTTGTTGCAGACGATCGTGAGCGTCGGCAGCTTCGCGGCGCGCGAGACGAGGTGGAATGGCGTCGGGTTGCCGAACATGTAGCTGCCGTCGCCGATCGTGCTGACGACCATGCGGTCCGGCGCGGCGAGCTTGGCGCCGAGCGAAGCGCCGAGGCCGAAGCCCAGGCCGCCGCCGATGCTGACCGCGAGCAGCGAGCCCGGCTCTTCGAGGGCGAAATGATCTGCAGCGACGCCGAGCTCGGTGATGACGATGCCGCCTTTCGGCAACGCGTCATGCACGCACTGGCCGACGTACGAGTAACGAATCGGTTTCTCGCTGCGCGCTCGCTCGACGGCGGCGGCGAGCTGAGCCGCCTTGGTCGTCTTGAACTCGGCGATGACGGCTCTGCGGCGGTCGGCCGCGGCGCGCTGTGCAGGTCGGGCTTTCAGCGCGTCGTCGAGCAGTTGTAAGCCGACTCGCGAGCTGCCCGTGATCGCGAGCTGCGCAGTGAACGCTCGATGCGGGTAGCGCTCGAACAGCGGGTCCACACCTAAGTGCACGACCTTCGCGTCGGCCCGCGGTGTGGCATAGCGCGGGTACCACGGCACCTCGCAGTCCACCACGAGCAGGAGGTCGGCCTTGCCGAGCAGTTCCGTGCCGGCGTGCCCTAGGTTGAACGGGTGGCTCGCGGGTAAATTGACGCAGCTCGCATGCGGCTGCGCGACCGGAATCGCGTGGTGCTCGGCGAGGTCCGCCAGGACACCGACTGCGCCCAAGTCGCGGCCCAAATTCGACGTCAAAATTAGTGGAAACTCGGCTGCCGCGATCCACCCTGCGAGCGTGTCGATGTGCCGCACGCTTGGCTGCGGTGCTGCGATCTCGGTCGACGGCAGCGGCGTCGTGCTGTCCTTATGCGGGTTCGCGAGCACCTCGCGCGGCAGCGTGAGATACACGGGCCCGCGCGGCTCCGACAGAGCGATGTCGAGCGCGCGGCCGACGATCTCGTCGACGGGCTGCCCGGCGCGCAGCTCGAAATCCCACTTGGTGTATTCGCGTGTGATGCCGCCCTGATCGAAGTTTTCTTGTCCCCAATGAATCGGCGCGGATCGAGATGCGATGTGGCCGTCCTGCGTCAACGGCGTGCGGCCCGCCATCAAGAGCAGCGGCACGTTGTCGCGCGCGGCATTCATCAGTGCGCAGATCGTGTTGCCGGTGCCGACGGTGACATGGACCATGACGCCGGCCGGTTTGCCGGCGACTTGGTAGTAGCCGTGCGCCATCGCCACCGCGAGGTTCTCGTGCGGCACCGTAATGAAACGCGGAATCGCGTCTTTACGCCCGGCGGCGCGCACTAGGCCTTCGATGATTGGCGCGAAGTCGGTGCCCGCGTTGGCGAGGACGTAATCGACGCCGCGCCGTTTCAGCGCTCGTAGCAGCCCCTCGGCTGCGGAAATTGTCGTGCTCGCTCCATCCATCGCCGGCTCCCTCGGGAATGCGCGCAGTTTAGCCGGAACCGGCTCCCCGCTGGTGCCTGTGGTTCGGGAACGGCTGTCAGTGCGTCATCGCGTAGACGACATAGTTGACGGCGAAGCGGTAGGCGAGGCCGGTCATGGCTTCGGGATAGAACGGATCGTCGGCGTGTTCCCAGGCGTCGCCGAGATCCATGTTGAAGT
>Ga0157380_10003661_pt1 | contig 10571 bp, 9 predicted proteins | sample S35metaG_FD_119757 | JGI IMG/M metagenome (GOLD analysis project Ga0157380, IMG submission 119757) | Switchgrass rhizosphere microbial communities from Kellogg Biological Station, Michigan, USA - S3-5 metaG | ecosystem: Host-associated > Plants > Roots > Rhizosphere > Soil | place: USA: Michigan...
AGAATTAAAACAAATTACGCACATGAGGGTTTTACCTTTTCTCCTGTTCACTGTCTCCCTTCTTTTTTCATGCAAACCAGGTGCTTCATCTGATAAAGTTGAAGCAGGTGGAGTTTCACAGGACCTTCAGGCATTAGAAAAACAGGTGATGTCCGTTCATGATGAGGTCATGCCTAAAATGAAAGAGATCAACGACCTCTCTGCAAAATTACGTAAGGCTAAATCCTCGTTTAAAGAAGAAGAATCCGGAAAACTGAAAACTCCGGAAGGTTTTGAAGAAGTGATGGGGGCGTTGAAACTATCGGAACAAGGAATGTGGGAATGGATGAAATCCTATAGTGACACTAAAGCCACATTACAGGAGGACCAGTTAAAACCATTCTATGAGAAGGAGTTAGGAAAAATCAATAAAGTAAAACAAGACATGCTTGGAGCTATTGAAAAAGCTCAGGCCTGGCTTGCGGCTTATCCAAAATAAATAATGATGTATTTCAAGAGCGTTGATCTACGGGCAGTCTTTTTTTTCCTGGTTGTAGTTTGTTTAGTAGCATGTAGTCATGAGGCAGACCGATTGCCCTATATGGGAAATATGGAAATCAAGGGTAATGACACACTTTACCACACCATCCCTGATATCACCCTTATTGACCAGGATAGCCAGGTCCTACATATCTCAACTTTGAAAGATAAAATCATCCTGGCAGATTTCTTTTTTACTTCCTGTCCTAGTATTTGTCCGAAAGTAACCAAGGAGATGGTCCGGTTGTATGATCGGTACAAAGACGATGATCGTGTCATCATGATATCACATACCATAGACCAAATGAATGATTCAGTGTCCGTTTTGAACAGGTATGCTATGAATCTTGGTGTGGATACAAAGAGTTGGAAATTTGTGACAGGCGAAAAAGACTCGATTTTTCATCTGGCTGAGCAATACTTTGTGAGCGTTGTAGAAGATCCGTTGGTTCCGAAGGGGTTTGATCATAGTGGTCGCATCATCATGCTTGACAAAAACAGGAGAGTAAGGGGATTTTGCGAGGGCACAGATCCCGAATCAGTAACTGCTTTCTTTGAAACGGTGGATAAGCTCCTCAAAGAAGAATATTGAGCGTGAAGCACTTACTGTTGGTTTTAGTAGCGTGTACCGTTGTGCTTTTCTCAGAGTGCCAGCAGACTACCTACAGCCAGGGCGAAATGATTTACAAAAATTACTGTGGGAATTGCCACATGGATGATGGTAGCGGTCTTGCAAAGTTGATCCCACCCCTTGATTCTTCCAGATTGACGATCTCTGAGCCCCAAAAACTAGTCTGCCTGATCCGTAACGGTATGCCTGTAAATCCTGAAACCGGCCAACAAATGCCTGCCAATCTTAAGCTTAACGAAGTTGAACTGACCAACTTGATTAACTACCTGGGGGAAAAATATGGGTTTGAGCCTCAGACGGTTCAGGTTGATCAGGTAAAAAAGATGTTGGCTGGCTGTCATTCCAGGTAAACAGCCCGTGCGTCATGCCAAAAAAGTTTAATTTTACCACCCTTACATTGGTTAATAACAGATGACTCCAGGAATAACAAAACACCCATTTCTCATAATCATCCTCGCCCTTATACTGGGAGGAGGTTTTTCAGGAATTCAAGCACAGGATGCTATCAAAGCGTCTTTGAGTACTCCGGCCAATGCTGGCATACTCTCAGAGAGTTGCAGCGGTCCCTTTTCCCTGATCATCGAACGAGGTGAAGAGAATACCGATACGATCCTCATCACTATCAGTGATTTTGGTGTTGCCCTGATGGGCGTTGACTATACTTTTCCTAACGGAACCTTCCCATTGGAGATGCTTCCAGAGGATACAGTTGAAATCATTCCTATCACGGTGATCAATGATGGCGCTCCAGAAGGATTTGAAACCTTATCCTGGCAAATTGCCTACATGGCTGGTGATGAAACTGGTATGGTGACCGTTGAATCAGGTATAACCGATGAATACGAAGTCGAAATCCTTTCAGCTGAAGATACCATCGAATGGTGTCGGTATGCGCCCCTCACGCTCAGTGCTTCCTCCACAGCAGAAATACATTGGTCACCAACATTCTCTTTTGAAAATCCAATTGGTCCGACAGGAACAGTAAGTCCGTTTTTGTCAGGTTGGTATTATGCCTCAGTAGGTACTGATGAATGTGGTGCAAAAGACAGCATCTATCTTGATCTTGCTATCGCCGAAATTATCGGGGGAGACACTTTGTTTATTTGTGCGGATGGATTAGGAATCACCTTGCAGGGAAATCTTGAAGGCTTGGCTACTGTATTTGAATGGATACCTTCAGACACTACACTAAGTGACCCATTAAGCCTGACTCCTATAGCTAAACCGGCAATTACAACGACTTACATCCTTCAATCTGATTTTGGTATTTGCATAGCAGCAGATACTGTAGTGGTTAGAGTGGATTCATTACCTGAAGATCAACATATCAATAAGGCACCAGATAAAGCTTTTTACTGCGCTGGTGAAGTGATAGCCTTATTCTCCCCTTCCTATGATTCTCTTGATTTCCCGGATATAACATTCAACTGGTTGCCAAATAATGGGACTTTTGAATCTCCACTTACCGTATATAACGCAGCTTTGACTTTACAGGATACTACCTTATATATCCGCGAAAACTTCAATAATGCTTGTGTATCAAGGGACTCTATCCTGGTAAACGTTATTCCTCCAGCAGTTCCTCTTTCAGTGACAGATACCACATTGTGTCCTGGGGAAATGTTTACAGTAGTTGTATTGTCTGACCAGGTTAGTGAACCAGAATGGTCTCCATCCGATGGATTGAGTTGTACAGAATGTCTTAATCCAACGGTCACAGTTATGGGTGCCCCTGGATCTACTATCATTTATGAATTCTCCGGAGAAATCAATGAGTGTCCTGTTGGTGCAGTATTGCCAATCACCATACCGGATTTACAGCAAATCAATATCACCGGTGACATGGTTGTTTGTGCCGGACAATCTGTGCCACTGACCATTACAAATCCTGCAGGATTATCCGGATTTAATTGGAGTGTTGCTTTTGGAAATGCTTCATTAAGTTGTACTGATTGTGCAAGTCCTATTGTGACGATCAATGAAACAGGCCCTGTCAACATATTGCTGACTGCAAATACTACAAACGAAAATTTTTGCGGAGCCCAGGGCTTCTTCCAGTTTTTACCTGGTGAACAACCCCAGGTGGTAGGCCCTTCTTTTGCAGCGTGCCTCGATGGTACAGTTATCGTCTCAACAGGTAATCCTGACTATACAAATGTGCAATGGGATGTTATCAGCGGTGATTTATCACTCAGCTGCACAACTTGTGAAAACCCTGTTGTAACTGTTCATTCTACTGGCTTATTAAGGTTTTTTGCGGATGTTTCTGATCCGGATATCTGCCGTGTATCAGGCTCTGTTGATGTCTCAGTGTATGGAGGTGACGTTTCTGAGATCGTGGTGATACCTGATCCATTTGCAGCTCCTTTCATTGGCCAGGGTATGAGTGTGATGGCCATGCTTAATGTCAATCCCCCTCCTACTACAGTCATGTGGACGATCAATGGAGTAGATATTTCTGCCAACACTATTACCATTGAATTTAATGCTTCAGAAGAAGTCAATTTTATCGAAGCAACTTTCATTAATAGTCTCGGATGTGAGCAAATTGATACGCTATCCTTTAACACCGTACCTCCAAGTATCCAAATTCCAAATGCGTTCACTCCTGATAATGGTGATGAGTTCAATGACAATTTCAGGATTATCGTTACGGGAGATATTGAAGTTGAGGAATTCCTCGTATTCAATCGCTGGGGCCAGAAAGTTTATGATGCTTCTGAAAGCAGTACAGATGGGTGGGATGGTACCTGGAAAAACGAACCTGCAGCATCCGATACCTATGTGTACACAGCTACATTACGTTATCCAGATGGAAGGACAGAGATTGCTAAAGGGGATGTGCTGCTCCTGAGGTAATTACTGATTATACTTTCTTCAACTCAAACATGAAGAGGTTAACAGAGCAGGTTTATGTATGACCGACGATCTGTAGCCAATAGGATGCGCCATGATGTTCTGCAGCAGGCATTGAAGGATCTTGCCATAGTGGATCGAGCATAGCGCTCAACTCTTTATCCTCTGAAACAAAATAACAAGGCATTATGGTATGGTACCGAATAGGATCAGCCAAAATAAAAGCTGCTAACGCGTATTGTTCAGAATAATACCGGTTACAAATTTCCTGAGGATAGTCAGCTGGTAAGTATATATCGTGGATATGCACGATCACTCCCGAAGCAAGAATAGGAAGCACTTCCATGAAGAATACGGTCGCATCTGAGTTTGGAAAAATGCGATGAGAATTGTCCACAAATACGATATCCCCACTTTTTAAGGAAGCAAAAAGACTTAAATCCGTAGCCTCAAAAGGCTTGCGTATTATCTCGTCTGCCAATTGATCTATCTCCGCACGTGGAGCCGGATCAATGGAAATAATCTTTGTGGCCAATTGATGATCTCCTTTTGCTTTAGCCACTACTCTAGTAGAATTACCAGAGCCTATTTCAACATAAGTTGCAGGCGCCGTAGCAGACACAATGGTATATAACATCGTGATGTCTAACCCAGGTAAAAAGCCATTATTCCAAGCGGGAAGGCTCGGATTATCACGTGATGGTATTGCAGGAAATTGAACGAGAAAATCTTTCTCCAGTAAAGCTTGATGTAACCATGCAGCGTAAGTGGATCTGTTTCGCTCAATGATTGAAGTTAGTCCTGGATGGTACGGTTTGCCATGCCCATGCCTCGGCTTCATTTCTACCGGGTATTCCAGATGCAATGTCTGGTAACGTGACGAGAGCGATTTGAGGATCGATTTAATTTTCTGAACAGCCATACACTTACTTCGTGGCAGTGGCTTCCAATTCAGCAAAAAGTGCTTTCAACCCATGTGCATCCTCCGGCTTAAGTCTACCGGCCAGAACCAGCCTGACTTCTCTCCTTCTTGCAGCTCCGCTGAAAAGTGCTTTTTCTTCTTCCGTTTCCGGCACAACTTCTGGAACTTGTTTTGGTCTAGACGTACGGGAGTCCAGGGCTACAAAAGTCATGTAGGCGTGGTTTGATTTTTCAAGATCAGCTCCGAAAGAAGAAGTGGTGAAGACTTCAAGATAAATTTCCACAGATGTATTGAAAGCCCTGGTGACAGAGGCTTTGATTGTTATTACATCACCAAGATGGATTGGTTTGGCAAATGAGACATTATCGACCGAAGCGGTCACTGCGTGTGCACCACAATGTCTTGCCGCGCAAATTCCCCCAGCGATATCCATCCAACGCATCAGGTTTCCGCCCATCAGGTGACCAAGGGGATTGGTATCATTGGGCATGACCAATTCAGTCATCATCGTCCGGCTATAGCTAACCGGCCGTGGATCTTGTTTATTCATAAGCTTTTATCGTGCAGGAAGAAACCGCTTACTCTACGCGGACCAACGCATCCATGATCGATGGTGAAAACAGGTATTCCATTAATTCAGGTTGATCCATATTGATCTCAACCAGCTTCCACTTGTCGTCACCTGTATTGATAGCCATCATTGCTTTGTGGGCTTTGATCTGGTAAGTCTTCTGGTCCTCACTCCACTTTACATTGGATTCACCATAGGTGGCTTTAAATTGCTGTTCCATAGACATAACAGGCTTTGGATGGTCATAACTGCTGCCAGCAGCTAAAATGACATCCATATCTGCATCATACTCTACCCTTACAAAGGTTTCAGTTCCTTCGGATACAGGAACAGACGTTGAGGTGATCCTGGTATTTTTCATCCCCAAGGACATTCCGTCTTTTTCCATGCCTACCATCAGATCTACTAGATCTTGCTTAGGAACGCGAGTGAATAATTTTGGATATAAAAGGTCGAATGCTTTATCCCAATTTTTCTCGTTGGAATATTTGATATAAGCATCTAGTGAGGTTTTGATTGCCGGATTGATATTAGCCTGACCTGTCACCAGGGAGGTAGTAAAAAACGCGCAAAGCACAAAAAGCAACTTAAAGGTGTTCATTTTCACAAATTTTGAAGCGTGAATGGTAATAAGCTTTCAAGAGGAGTAGATGTGGTTTCCAGGTCAAATACTACGCCAAACTCCGCGCTGACCCGGCTCTTAACTTCCTGCAAATCTAAGGTTTTCCCCAATAAGCTAGCCAGGGAGCAAACACTTTTATCAGGATCATTAATCCCACAAGGAATGATATAATCAAAGTGGGCCAGGTTGGTATTGACATTAAAGGCAAAGCCATGCATAGTCACCCAACGGCTCAGGTGAACACCTATAGCGCATATTTTTGACGCTTCATGTGTTACCTGTTCATTTTCTACCCAAACTCCTGTATATCTGTCACTTCTGACTCCTTTTATTCCGTAATGTTGCAAGGTCCTGATAATCACCTCCTCCAAACTTCGGACGTATTTATGCACATCCGTAAAGAGTAGATCCAGGTCAAGAATCGGATATCCGACCAATTGACCCGGGCCGTGGTAGGTAATATCCCCTCCACGATTGATCTTAAAATACTCAAACTGTTTATCAGCCCGCTCCTCTTCATTAATCCTCAGATTATCCTCTGACCCGCTTTTCCCCAAAGTGAACACGGGGGGATGCTCACAAAGAATGAAATAATGTCGTTGGGGGGTTGGATATCCTTCCCTTTTGTTATCAATGAGCTGCCTGTGCAAAACAGTCTGCAAGTCCCAGGCCTCCTTATAAGGGATGAGCCCTGCATCGATAATTTCCACTTTCCCTTTATGCACGGTATTCATTTGGCAAAGATAACGTTAACAGGTCAGCCGCTGCCCGGGCCATTTTTCCGGCTTAGCCAGTTGTTTGCAAATAACACTTAACTTTAGCGGGCCAACCTTATCCCTTTATGGGTATCCCCTCTCCTACTGTCATTTGAAAATATTGAGTCATGATTCGTTTATATACGCTTTTATCATTTTGTCTATTCATTCGGTTTGGAGGATTATCTGCTCAAACTGCTCCGGATTTTACGGTTACGGATTCCTGGGGCAATACACATCACCTGTATGCAGATTACCTTGACCAAGAAAAAACAGTGGTCGTCAAAGTCTTTTATGTGGCATGTCCACCATGCAATGCCATTGCACCACATCTTGAACCCCTTTATCAAAAATGGGGAGGTGGATCAGCTGATGTGCAGTTTATTGAACTAAGCATATTACAATCCGACTCTGATACTAAAGTCAATGTATATAAAAGTTCTCACAGCACCACCTATCCCGCCTCCGGAGGTGAAGGAGGAAGTGTCGCTGCTGTTCAACCATATAAGGATGGAACTTTTGGTGTCTATACAGGCACACCGACCTTTGTAGTTATTGCTCCTGATCGTTCGGTCAATTATGATGTATCCGGTTTAAATATTCAAGGCACCATTGACGCACTTGATGCAGCTATCGCAGCAACCGGTGCAACAGGTGTTATAAGTGCAACCGAAGAAGCTGATAAAAAATTGCCGTTTACTTTGCAGAGCAACCTGATTGACGATGTTCTAATCCTGCAAAATCCAGGTGAGGCTACTGAGGTTAATACTTCCATAGTAAGTGTAACCGGACAGAAATATACAAGTGCCCGATTCCCGATCCAGAAAAATGATCATGTCAGTTTGAATGTATCAGAATTAACAAAAGGCTCTTGGATACTTCAAGTACAAGACCTCAATTCCAGGCTCACGTCATCCTATATGTTTGTCAAACTTTAATTTTGAAAAAACAACAATCGATTTAACCATCAAATCACTTGTAAAATGAGAAACTCTCTACTTGCTTTTTTTATCCTCTTTACAAGTCTCCATCTTCAAGCTCAGCAAGCCCCGGATTTTACAGTCACTGATATAGATGGACAGGTTCATCACCTGTACGCTGATTATTTAAACCAGGGTAAAACGGTGATGATTAAAATTTTCTTTACGACCTGTCCTCCATGCAATTCTATTGCCCCACTGATGGAACCCTTTTACCAGGAATGGGGGGCCGGAAATAATGATGTCGAGTTTTTTGAAATGACGGACAAGACTTTTGATGTGAATAGTCTTGTAGAAGCGTATTCTCAAAATTACAATGAGACATTCCCGGCGATCAGCATGCAAGGCGGAAGTATCGCTGCCGTACAACCATACAAAAGCGGACAATTTGGACAATGGTTTGGCACTCCAACATTTATTGTGATTGCTCCTAACGGAAGTGTGCAGTTTGATGTGAGTGGTAATGGAAACCAGGGGACGATTGATGCAGTGGATGCTGCAATTACTGCTACAGGAGCGGTCAAACCAGGGCAACAGGCCCCTCTAGCTCCTAATTTTACTATCACGGACAATAACGGCCAGCCTCACAACCTATACAACGATTACCTTGACCAAGGCAAAACTGTAGTGCTTGAAATTTTCAATACTGCTTGTGCTCCATGTTCTTCGATCGCACCATTACTGCAACCACTGAATGAAGAATGGGGAGGTGGAAGTGGAGATGTTGTGTTTCTCGAATTGTCAGACCTTGTAACGGATAACAATGCAGCACTTTTTGAATTTCAGGAAGACTATAACCAAACATTTCCGGGCATAAGCAATGAAGGGGGAAGTGTTGCCGCTGCACAACCATATAAGAATGGGACTTATGGTCCTTGGGTAAGTGCTCCAACTTTTGTAGTAATAAATCCTGATGGCAGCGTTAATTTCGATGTCAGAGGTGCCACTAACCAGGCAACCATTGATTCAATTGAAGCGGCCATCATCGCTACGGGAGCTACACAGACCAATCCTCCTACGGTCGCACCAGATTTTACTGTAACAGATATAGATGGACAAGTACATCATCTGTATGCTGATTATTTAAACCAGGGTAAATCGATTTTACTTGAAGTTTTTTACACGACCTGTCCTCCTTGCAATTCAATTGCTCCCTTGATGGAACCCCTCTACCAGGAATGGGGTGCTGGCGATCATGATGTAGAATTTGTTCTTTTGACCGATAAGAATTCAGATAATAATGCATTAGTAAATGCTTATCACCAGACTTACAATGAAACGTTTGTAGCGATCAGTAAAGACGGAGGTAGCCTGGATGCGGTTCAACCATATAAGAATGGCTCATTTGGACCATGGTCTGGCACGCCAACTTTTGTGGTCATAGCTCCAGATGGTACCGTACAATATGATGTGGATGGTCCAAACAATCAAACGACGATTGACGCTATCAACGCTGCCCTACTGGCAACAGGTGCACAGAAACCAACTTCAGAAAACCCGGTGTCAGTAGCGGGACAAGTACAATTTTTAAATGGTAGTGCGGGAGTAAACGGCGCCCTTGTGCAAATCCTTGATGCTAATGATGTCGTAATCGACCAACAAACATCAGATGCCAATGGCGGATTTACATTCCAGGTATTAGTAAGCGAAGTGCAACCAGGTTGGAAAGTCAAGGTGGTAAAAGATGGCAACCCGACCAATGGCGTAAGCGCAATCGACCTGATCCTTATTCAAAAACATTTGTTATTTGTAGATCCATTGACGAATCCACTTGCCAAAATAGCAGCAGATGCAAATACATCGCAAACACTTTCATCTTTGGATATTGTATCGCTGCTGAAACTTTTGCTGGGTATCTCCACAAATTTTCCAAATCAGCAAACTTGGATCACATTTCCTGCTGATACCGATTTAGGGACGCCTACGCAACATCCACCGGCGATACCTTCTTATACTATTCCGCTAAGTGATATTCTAAATGGTACTCGCCAGCCAGTATTTATTGCTGTGAAGAAAGGCGATGTGAATGGAAATGCAAATCCCAATTAAAAGAAAAATGAAAAATGAAAAATGAAGGGTGGGGAGAGATTTTAACTAAAACTTAATTTCTCAAACGCGCGATTCATTCTTCATTCTTCATTCTTCTTTTTTCATTTTTAATTCATTTTCGAGGCCCATTCCTGGATAGCCCCATTGATCTCTTCCTTATTGTCTTCGTAATAATTATCGGTTTCGCTTGCCAGACCTAGCTCAGCGCATTTTGTGCCACTGGCTACGGCCGCTGCCATATCACCTTTCTTGGCTTCAACTTTGGCGCGGATATACCAATTCCAACTTGTGCTATACTGATCTGTTGAGAGCTTAGCCCAATCTAAGGCTTGATCCATATTGCCATCTGCATCGACAAGAAACTGTGCACCGCGGGCATAGATTGTCCATTTCTTTTCTGGGGGTGTTTTACCCAGCGCGGCAATAATATTAGCCATGGCTTGCTCAGTCACATCTACTTTAAACCGCAGAAAGAGGCGCATTTTTTCCCATCCCAGTTTGATGTATCCCATATCCATTTTCATATCATGGATGGTATAGGATAACCTTTCCTGGAGAGCTTCATTCATCTTAGGCTCAACTTCGAGGCGAACCTCGTCAGCAGATTCATCATAGCTGCTTGTACCCCATTGGTCATGGTTTTTATTCAGGATAACCGTCCATTCC
>Ga0157380_10003662_pt1 | contig 10571 bp, 7 predicted proteins | sample S35metaG_FD_119757 | JGI IMG/M metagenome (GOLD analysis project Ga0157380, IMG submission 119757) | Switchgrass rhizosphere microbial communities from Kellogg Biological Station, Michigan, USA - S3-5 metaG | ecosystem: Host-associated > Plants > Roots > Rhizosphere > Soil | place: USA: Michigan...
CAGCAAGTATTAGGGCAAAGCCCGCACCGGCGGCACAGCCGCGAATCATCCAGCACTTATTACGGCGGGGCAAAGCCACCGCCTCACATCGGACGGCAAAGCCGCGAACACAACGGCAGACACTTTTTGTGCAAAGCCGTCCGATGTGCGGCGACGGGTCTGCCTCGCCGTAACGGGCTTTTTTCGATTCGGGCTATGCCACTGGTTCGGGCTGCGCCCACGCGCGCTGACGACCAAATCAAGGTTGGCTGTACGAAAGAGAAGGCCAAAGACAGAACCTGGGGCACAGCCCGGAATGAGAGTGGCGCGCGGCGAGGCAGAGCCGTCGCCTCACATCGAGCGGCAAAGCCGTAACACAAGCGGCGATTACTTGGTTACGGCTCGGCTGCGCTGCGTCTCAGTGGCGAGTGTTTTGCTCAGGTCTAATTCAACCACAGAGACACAGAGTTCACCGAGGTTGCACAGAGAGAATGCTGTTTAGGGCACCATTGGTAGGACCGTGGGCTTGAACAAATGCCCAATTCTCCTGTACTATCCCAACAGCCCGATGGCCACTCCCCAGTGGTGCAGACCTTCTGAGCCTCCTGCTTGTCAGTTTCAGACAAATAAAAACATTCTGATGGCTACAGCTACTGACAGACAGAAAATCGCAAAAGAAAATTCCACAGTACCCGACGCAGGTGAGCGCAGAGTCTCATTACTTGTAGTTGAAGACGATGAGAACATCTCGAGTGCGATTCACGAGTACTTCTCGCGCGCGGGTTACGACGTAAAGACCGTCGAAGACGGACTGACGGGAGTGAAGACTGCATTGGAGGATCCTCCAGATGCGGTCGTTCTCGACTTGATGTTGCCGAAAATGGACGGTCTGGCCGTTTGCAAAGAGCTAAGAGAAAAGGTCGGTTATCTGCCGATCTTGATGCTCACGGCTAAGGACGATGTGGTTGATAAGGTTTTGGGATTGGAGATGGGGGCCGATGACTACATCACGAAGCCCTTTAGTCTCCGTGAACTAGAAGCTCGCATCAAGTCAGTCTTGAGGCGAACTCGAAATGGCCCAAGTCCGGATGGAATCCGAGACGAAGCTCCCATCGTTCGTGGTCGCTTGCGGATTGATTCGGCAAAGCGAGAAGTAACGATTGGTGACCGTCAGGTTGAACTCACTCCGAAGGAATTCGACTTGCTACGATTATTTGCTTCGAACCCAGGTCGAGTTTTTCCTCGTAAGTACCTCCTGGAAAAAATCTGGGACTACTCCTACGAAGGTTACGATCGTACGATCGATTCACACATCAATCGCCTGAGAGCAAAAATCGAGGAGAACCCGGAAAATCCCCAGATGGTGTTAACGGTTTGGGGCATCGGCTATAAATTCAGCGACGAGCAGTAACAAACAGGAGCAGGAGCACCACGCGGGAGCAGGTAAGTCAATCGCACTACCTGCTCCTGTCTGCTGCTTCTGCTCCTGTCTCTTCTTTCCGCAAAAAATAAATTAGCAAATTACAACAGGTTATTGTATATTTCCGCACGGTTCGTACAAGATGTAGTTCTCGACATATGGTCGCGCCCCCCGCGGCAGTCGAGTTTCAGCGCCGTGCCGAAATCTCGGAAACGGATCTTCCTTCATTTTAACTAGGCAGTTCGTTTCGATAGGTTTTGTCGCGACGCCAGTAGTTAGCTTTAGCGGAGGGCGCGCGTCATGTCTACCCACTCCAAATCGCTTTACCGAGCGATTGGCCTAATCTCTCTCCTCGGTTTACTTACCCCGCTTAATCAGGCGCAAACAACCCCGGCAACGGCTCAGTTACGTCCCGCTTTACAGATCTTGGATAGCACCAAGGACCAGGATGGTCTTATGGGAGCAGTGCGCCGGGTCAAGACTGAGTACGCAAGAATCAATTTCAAAGAGGGCCAGCCAACCGAAGGCCCCCGGCAGCTGTTAGAGATAACGACCTACGGAATAAGAGGGAAAAGAGTTGACAACGTTTCGTACCCCATACCCGATTCCATCGCAGGCCGAGAGGAGTACAAGTATGACCCACGCGGTAATGTCGTGGAGAAGATTCTCCGCGACGAGCGCGGTGCCGTCCTGACGCGCGAGGCCTACGAATATGTCTTTGATGAGGTGGGAAATTGGACGAAGATGATTACAAATCTGGTCCTCATTGAGAATGGACAGCTCAAGCGGGAACCCATCGAAGTCACCTATCGAACTCTTACTTACTACGCTACCGAGAGTGATCCTCAAGCAATTGCGTCAGCGGCATCGGTACCAGTTACAGAAACCAAGCAGGACGCCGAGCCGGTGGCGAATGCCACGCACATTCAGAAGGAATCGGGCATTGACGGAAACTCCATTGCATCTGCACCGAAGAGCATCCCTTCCCAAATCATTCCGCCTAAGACCACCCCGCGAGCTCGGAAAAGTGAACAGCCTGCGACCGATACTACTTCCCGGTCGTCCTCTGTATCACGCGTCGAGACACCCGCAGATCCGCAAGGGCCAAATAATGAAACCGCGGCCCTGAACGGCAACGGCTCTATTGAAAAACCTACGTCCTCTACGCAGAAAGCGCCCGCGGTTGTAACTCCTACTTACTCAGCATCAGTAGCGACAGCTGATCGGAAGTTGATCGACAGTGCGAAACAGGAAGAAAGCGCGCAGGGAGTCAACGTTAGTTCTCAGCCTGAATCGAGAAAGACGCCTACCACACCGGAAACTGAGCGTGCCTCCAACACCGTCGTCACCATAAACGCGCCATCAATAACCGCCCCACCGGCGATTTCTGATACGCAAAAAGCGTTTGAGATTTATCAATCTGGCCTACAGAAGTTTGATGCGGGTGATGTGAAGGGTGCCATTGATTCGTACCTCGAGTCGGTAAGGTTGGAGCCTGCGTCTGCGGTGTATCAAATGAACTTGGGCCACGCGTATGTCACGCTGAAGAAAGACAAGGAAGCCATGAAAGCATTCAGAGAAGCAGTAAGGCTTAACCCAGAGCTTGCTGAGGCGTTCTACGGACTTGGATTCGCGAGTTTCCGCTCCAGTAAGTACCGAGAAGCAGTGGACGCGTTCAAGCGAGCGGCAGCACTGAGTCCGGATATGGCGAAAGTACATTTCGGATTGGCGATGGCTTACGTCGAGTTAGACAAAATGGACGAAATGATTCAGGAATACCGAATCCTTCAGCGACTGGATTCCAAACTCGCGGCAAAGCTGACTAAAGCACTTCCCGACGTTGACTTCAGTTGTATGGGAACGCGCTACTGCAAATAGGTGGCGCAATAGTCATTCGGTTGAAGGAGTTCCAAAATGTATAACAGCCGTTTCGTGATTCTAACAGGGCATCTGAACGACTATCCGATTTCCGATCTCGTCGGCATTCTTCGGCATCAACGAAAAACCGGTCGACTGCTCATTGAATACGACAAGGGGCCTGCCCATTTTTTCTTTTATGAGGGTGAATTGGTTGACGCGAAAATGAATGAGCTAACCGGGCTGCACGCCGTGTGTTTCGCGTTAGCACAACCGCCGGCGTCCTTTAACTTCAATCCTCTGATCCAGCCGACGCAAAGGACGATCGAAGATTCATTACAAAGAACTGTATCTGAACTGTTCGGATGTTGGGACGAGACCACGGTTGAAATTCCAGTTGGCGTAATAGATGTCCCAATGTTGCCGGAGAAAACTGCCGAAACCGAGCCATCTCCACCCGCCGCGTCATTACCAGCATACGAAGTGGAGCGGTTGGCACTTCCGGGTGCCGTCATCTCTTCAAATCGTCGACCGGTGTCATTATTCGTAATGACTGCGGCTGGGCTGGTCACGTTGGGGGTGTCAACAGCTATCGCTCTCTCAGGTGGTTTCCGTAATAGTCAGGATAAGAACGGCGCGCAATCAATCGTTGAAAGATCTAATAAGTCTCCGGTCGTGGATACGGCCTCAGATTCACAGCACGCGTCAGCAACAAAGAATGCAACTGAAGGCTCGTCGACTAGATTGCGATCCAGAGTAAATAACGGAACGTCTTCTCAATCGAGTCGGATGAGCGAAAAGAAGAATCAACGCGCTAATACAGAAGTTGTGGAAGGTCAAAAACCTTCGGACCTTCGCGAGTCGAACTCCAAACCTGACGCCGAATCGGTAACTGTGGTTATGGAGATTGAGAATGGTCGTGTGTTACGCGCCTCAATCGCCAACCCAAAACCGGGTTTAGATGGCTACGAGGCGCTAGCATTACGAATCGCACGTCAGCGGCGTTATTCATCGCAACAGAAGGGTCGGGAGACTGTGAAAATCAAAGTCTCTCCGTCGGATCAATAACCAACTAAACTGAAAGGCAGGCTAGAGGCATGCCGATACTGTTTCTCGAAAGCAAAACACTTCGCTATTCGATTGACGGACCCCAACGAATCCAGCTACTTGAAGCCTTACAGCAGCACGAACTTACTCCGTTAATCCGCTCCGCGCGCCGGTATTGCTTCGAACAGATGGTAGCGTCTGAAAATGTTCCCTCCATCGAATCGGCTATGGCCGCTTGGATGGAGGGAAACGCCGAGGTCTTCATTCGCGGCGACGTATTTTGCTTTAAAGATTATGTGTTGTTCTTAACCTTTGATGGTTCGAATGATGCCGACAAGCCTCAGATCCGCGCAGGCATTGTTTATGCGGCAGGAACACTCGAGCCTTTTCGTAAGCTCGACTCGTTCTGTCACGAGGTCCGCGAAACCTTGATCTCCATTGTTAGTGAAGGCACTAACAACGAGCCAAATATCCCGCAGTGGGCACAAGGGCAGCCGATGGTGCCAGAAGGATTCAAGCGCTTTATTCAACGCCAGGAAGTTGACTCGTTATACACGAGTCTGAGGAAAGAGACGATGAGCAGGCGGATCCTGGCTGCTTCGAACCTCGAACACCACGGCGCGCGCGAGTTTCTACGAAGTGCGCGCGAAGCTCATATGGAAGGTTATGCTGCTCGACTTCTCCCTGGTCAAACACAGTCACAAGAATTCTCGATTGAGGGTCTGGAAAACGTAGGTTTGATTGAACGTGAAGTCCAGGTGAGTTGTCGAAAAACGGGCCACGCGCTCTTTCGCTTGCCGAACGCCCAGGCGTTGGCAGTTGTCACAGTTAGTGACGCAACGTGTAGTGAATGTGGGTCGCGCGTCTCCGACGAAAAGGTTGAAGAAGTTATCGCACCAACGCAACTTGCTTCGTCATTACTTGAAGACGGCTCCTGGCTCGTCAATCGACTTCATTTTACGTTGCGGCAATTAGGACTGCCTGAAAGCGAGATTGCTGTAGGTCCCGGTGAGAGGACCGGCTATGGCCAAATGATGGCGAATATCTGCGGTGAGTCGTTCCTGTTAGTGACGCGCGACGGAGATCTCACGCCAGCATTTGCTCGTCGGGCTATTGATCTTGAGCTTGAAACTGAAGCGTCTCATCTTGTTGTCGTGGCCACCGGGCGGCTCTTTAACGAAGCAGCTCTGTTATTGCAGAACCATGCGAGACGTCGCGTTAGTACGGGACATGATTTCGCCCTCGTCGTTGCAGACGATATAGGCACTGCAACCAGGGAGCTTAGCGTGGCAGTAGAGAGTGTTTCGCAAAGAGTAGTAGCGGAGCATCTGTGTTATCTCGACAACAGTGTTGGCCTGAACGTCAGTCGTCTGCTCCTGGCGAAATTCAATTTATCGACTCCCGCTTTGGACCACGCGGCTGAGGCTTTGCCAGTGCCAAAGAAGCCGCTAGCCCTCGCCGCATCAGCAGCGTCCGAGACATCTGCGACTCCGGAATCCGTGGAAGTTTACGAAACTGAAATCGCTCCGGCAGAGACCTTTACTGCTGAACACGAAACACCTCCCGTCGATCCAGAACATCCGGTTCATTCAGACACCTACGTTGCGTGGGATCATTCGTAATCCTCGTTCTCTGACGGGCTTGCGCGGCGTTTGGCGTTATTGCGTAAATGAAGAAGAAGGTCAGCTTAGCTAGAAGCCTGTCGCAGAGAGTCCGCAAGCCGGCGCGAGTTCCAGACGCGGTCCAGAATAAGTCCACAAAACCCGAGGTTCGGTCTACAGTCAGACCGTCTGATGAGGAACGGTGGCAGCGTGATATGGCTACGCTGCGACGAGCAGCCGAAGATCTGGCGAAACTGCGATCAGAGCAACGTGTTTCGTACCGCCCGAATGTAGATCAGTTCGATCGGATTGCATCGTCGGTCATCGAATGCACAGATCAACAACGGCCGGCGACAATCAAGCGCCTCTATAGCCTGGATCCGGAACGCGCGGCTTCTTTTCTCAATATCTTCTTGCAGGGGTGCTCTCGTGAAGAGCGACAACAGATCGGTGCGGCACTCGACGCCTCAGGCTTGGTCGGTGAAGCAATAAAAGATCTCACAGGTCGCAGTCACAGCAATTCTTACCGGGCGTATTCGTTGCTCTTCCTCGTGGCCAAGGCCGGTACTATCGGACCGCTAATGCGCGTCATCGAAGATCACCCCAACATAGAATTGAGGCTTGCGTTAATTCGACTGTTGAGTTCGAGCGGCGGATCGGATCTTATCTTTCAATTTCAACATCTACTCACCAACGCTGCCCTCCCTGTTGAGCTCGGTGCCGCAATAAAAGAAATTGTTAGGCAACTGCGTGCACAGCCCCTCGAGATCACTCCTTCAGCCGCTTAAAAGGAACAAGGGCTGGAGCAGTAGGCAGGAGCAGGACGGCCTTGGTGCGCCTGCTTGCTGCGCCTGCTCCTGTTTCTTTGCTTTTTGCGATTCAAGGATTTCCATTTACTATTGACGTTTTTCCATGCGCTTCAAACTTCAATCGGAGTATCAACCTAAGGGCGATCAACCCGCGGCCATCGACGCAATCGTGCGCGGTCTTAGCGATGGTGCGAAGGATCAGGTTTTGCTCGGTATTACCGGCAGCGGCAAAACATTCACTATTGCGAGCGTAATCGAACGTACGCAACGTTCCACTCTGGTGCTGGCCCACAATAAAACCCTCGCCGCCCAATTGTTCCAGGAGTTCCGCACGCTGTTTCCACAAAACGCCGTCGAGTATTTCGTTTCCTACTACGACTACTACCAACCGGAAGCGTACGTCCCGGCCGCGGATGTTTACATCGAGAAAGAAGCGATCGTCAATGAAGAGATCGATAGGCTAAGAATGTCTGCAACACGAGCGCTGTTTGAAAGGCGTGACGTGATAGTAGTCGCGAGCGTGTCGTGTATCTACGGCCTCGGTGACCCTGATGCTTATTACGGGTTGTTGTTGTTCGTGGAGCCCGGCGCACGAATGTCGCGCGATGTATTGCTCCAGCGCCTGGTTGAGTTGCAGTACGAACGTTCTGACGCCAATTTTAAGCGCGGAAGTTTTCGTGTTCGCGGAGATGTGGTGGAGATCCATCCGAGTTATCAAGACCACGCGTATCGCATTGAATTATGGGGCGACGAAATCGATTCCATCTCAACCATTGATCCGCTCTTAGGTGAAGTGATCGAAAAGCACACATCGCGCGTGCCAATCTATCCAAAGACGCACTACGTAATGTCGCGGCCGACTATTAAGCGCGCGCTGAAGACTATTAAAGAAGAGCTCGACTGGTGGGAACCGAAGTTGATCGCCGAGGGAAAGCTTGTTGAAGCGCAGCGTCTCCATCAGCGAACGATGTTTGATATGGAAATGATCAAGGAGATGGGTTTCTGCCGTGGCATCGAGAATTATTCAAGACATCTGACCGGCAAGAAGCCAGGTGAGCCGCCACCGACACTCCTCGACTACCTGCCCCGCGACACTTTGATCGTTATCGACGAGTCGCACCAGTCTGTACCTCAGGTTCGCGGTATGTTCGAAGGCGATCAATCGCGGAAACGGACATTGGTTGAATACGGGTTTCGGCTTCCTTCAGCACTCGACAACCGACCGCTCAACTTTAAAGAGTTCGAAGCGCGCGTCGGTCAGACGATTTACGTGTCAGCGACGCCTGGCCCATACGAACTGACAAAAGCGAGTGGTGAAGTTATCGAGCAGATCATTCGTCCAACTGGTTTGATGGATCCAGTGGTCGAAGTTCATCCGGTGAAAGGACAAATCGATCATCTACTCGAGGAGTGTCGTCAGAGAGCTGAACAGAACGAACGGGTTTTGGTTACGACGTTAACAAAACGTATGTCGGAGGATCTAACGGAGTATTTTACTGAAGTTGGAGTGCGCGTCAGGTATCTGCATTCAGATATCGAAACGTTGGAGCGAATCAAAATATTGCGAGATCTCCGTCGCGGTGAGTTTGATGTGTTGGTCGGAATCAATCTTCTGCGAGAGGGATTGGATTTGCCTGAGGTTTCGTTAGTCGCAATTCTGGATGCAGACAAGGAGGGCTTCTTGCGGTCCGAGCAATCGCTGATTCAGACGATTGGGCGAGCGGCTCGTAACGCGCAGGGCAAGGCAATTCTTTATGCAGATCGGATGACCGATTCGATGAAGCGCGCGATTGATGAGACGAATCGTCGCCGCTCGATTCAGGAGGTCTACAATCGCGAGAACGGCATTACACCGCAGACCATTGTTAAGCCAATCGAAGCGACACTGATTACCGCGTCAGAGGCCGACTACTTCAAAGTGCCAACCGACGTTGAAGAGATCGAAGATTACGCGCCGGAACATTTGGAGGAGACTATTGCGCGCTTCGAATTTGAGATGCGTGCTGCTGCGAAGCGTTTTGAGTTTGAGCGTGCGGCTGAATTGCGCGATCGGATTAAGGTGTTGAGAGCTCGCGAGTTGCAGCTTTCATAGGCTTTCGACAGGATTTCAGGATTACACGTTTGTAAGGGCAAACGACGCCAGCCATCTTCAAGCTGTATCTTGGAATCTTGTAATCCTGAAATCCTGTCTAAGAGCGATTTGTTTGATGTTGGTGAAGACAGAAACAGATCAGGTTTCTTCATACGTCACTGATGCAAGTTATCTGCGTGGTGGATATGCTGATCGTGTCGTTTTTCCTGAGACTCCTGAAGAAGTCGCAGAGACTCTCGCCAACGCCTCACGCGATCGAACGCCAGTCACGGTTTCCGGAGCAGGCACAGGCACTGTCGGTGGTCGGGTCGCATTTGGTGGAATTGTGCTCGCTACTGATCGGCTGAATAAGATCAAGAGCATTACGCATCATCAAACCTCAGGCGGCACTGCGGTGGCAGAAGCGGGTGTCATACTCTCAGATTTTCAGAAGGCCGTTGAATCACAAGGACTCTTGTATCCTCCCGATCCAACCGAGCGCAGTTGTTTTCTGGGAGGAACGGTCGCTACCAACGCTTCGGGAGCGCGAACCTTTAAATATGGTCCAACGCGGCGTTACATCAATCGTGCAAAGATCGCACTGGCAAGTGGTGACTTAATTGATTTGCGACGAGACCAACTGCGCGCAGACAGCAGCGGTCATCTAGAGATACCGTTAGCGAACGGCCGGCGAATCGAGGCAAAACTACCGAACTATGAAATGCCACATACGCGGAAGAACGCGACCGGCTATTTCGCTTCGCCCGGCATGGACCTGCTCGATTTGTTTATCGGCAGCGAAGGAACGCTCGGCGTGATTGTTGAAGTCGAAGCGAAACTTCTGAAAAAGCCTGAAGGGATCCTCAGCGGCGTCGTTTTCTTTACGACTGAAAAAGATGTTTTGAGCTTTGTCAGTGACGCGCGTCAGGAGTCGTTGGAAAGCCGGGCACGAGGAAGGAAAAGATTAGACGCTCGCGCGTTGGAATATTTTGACTCCGAGTCTCTCGGTTTCTTGCGGCAGAAGTATTCAGCCATACCGCAAGAGGCGACGGATGCAGTCTTCTTTGAGCAGGAGACTTCAGCGGAAACAGAAGACCAACTTCTAAGCGCTTGGATGACTCTTCTCGAACGACATGATGCGCTCGCTGATTCGTGGTTTGCGACTAGTGAGCAGGACCAGGCGAAGTTGCGTGAGTTTCGACATCAGTTGCCGGTGTTGATGAATGAGTGGTTTGCCCGCTATGGGCAGAAAAAGGTATCGACCGACATGGCAGTACCTGATGAAGCGTTTGCAGGGATGCTGAAACTTTATCAAGACACTCTTCGCGATAGTAATTTGCGCCACACAATCTTCGGACATATCGGCGACAACCATATACACGTCAACATCCTCCCGCGTGACGATGAAGAAGCGACGAGGGCGCGCGAGTTGTATGTCAGCTTCTTGAAATATGCCGCGTCAGTAGGAGGAACACTGTCGGCAGAGCACGGGGTAGGGAAGTTGAAGAGAGATTACTTGCGGATATTTTTCAGCGACGAGCACTTGCGTGAGATGGCGGCATTGAAGTTGGCTTTCGATCCGGCCGGGATTTTGGGGCGCGGAAATATTATATCTGAGGAGATGTTGTCGGATTTACAGGTCGAATAGGTCCAATTGGTCCTATTATTAAGTCAATGCTTCGCTTCACCACAGCTGGAGAATCACACGGGCGGGCACTGGTTGCCATTCTTGAAGGGCTGCCGGCCGGTCTGCCACTCGATCAAGACCTCATTGACCGCGAACTACG
>Ga0157380_10003664_pt1 | contig 10569 bp, 8 predicted proteins | sample S35metaG_FD_119757 | JGI IMG/M metagenome (GOLD analysis project Ga0157380, IMG submission 119757) | Switchgrass rhizosphere microbial communities from Kellogg Biological Station, Michigan, USA - S3-5 metaG | ecosystem: Host-associated > Plants > Roots > Rhizosphere > Soil | place: USA: Michigan...
GACGGCGCTTCGGCCATTTACGGTTCCGACGCCGTCGGTGGCGTCATCAACTTCGTCATGCGGGATGATTACCAGGGAGCCGAGACGCAGGCGCGTTACGGTTCGGTGACTGCCGGGCCGCTGCAGGAAACGAATTTCAGCCAGTTGTTCGGCACGCGCTGGCCCACCGGCCACGCGACATTTGCCTATGAGTATCTGCACCGTGACGCGCTGCGCTCCAAGGATCGAGAGCAGACGGCCAACAGCGATCTGCGTTCGCTGGGCGGCAGCGATTACAGCCAGCCGCAGTCGAGTCCGGGCAACATCGTCATCGGCGGTAAGAGCTATGCGATTCCCGCGCGCCAGAACGGTGCCGACCTGTTGCCGAGCGACCTGGTCGCCGGCACCGTCAATCTGCAGAACCTGGCCGAAGGCAGGGACCAGACCGGCGCGTCAGAGCACCATACGGCTTTCGTTTCGATGGCGCAGTCGCTGGGTGACGCGATCACTTTGTCCGGCAACGCGCTCTATTCATTCAGGGACGTCAAGGCGCGCAATGCGGGCGTGCCGATGTCATTCAATGTCCCGACTACCAATCCTTTCCGCGTCCTGCCAGCGGGCGTCACCAAGGCTGACGACTACCTGGTGCAATACAACTTTGGGGACGATCTGGGCCCGCGAACGCTCGACGTTCGAGTCGGTACGCTCAATGCTTCCGTCGGCGCTACTGTGAAGCTGCCGAGGCATTGGGAGTTGAGCGCTGCCGCGACCTACGCGGCGGAGGGCATCGACCAGAGCCAGAATAACAACGTCAACAATGCGGCGCTGATTTTCGCACTGGCGGATCCGAATCCGGCGACGGCGTTCAATCCCTTCGGGGGAGCGACGAATCCGGCGACGCTCGATAGCATCCGCCGCACCACGCTGTTCCGTTCCGACTCGACAGTCACAGGCGCCAACCTGCTCGCGAACGGCGGTCTGTTTGCAGTGCCGGGCGGCGAGGTCAGGCTGGCCGCCGGGGCTGACTATCGCGAACAATTCTTCCAGACGCACCGACGCGGTACGGTTTCCAATCAGATCACGGACAGCCGGGAGTACAGGCGCGAGGTGCAAGCCGGCTTCGCGGAACTGCTGGTGCCGATCGTCTCGCGGGTGAACAGGGTTTCCGGTATCGAAGAGCTGCAGTTCTCCCTTGCCGCGCGCTATGACGATTACGATGATTTCGGAACCACGGTGAATCCCCGGTTCGCAATGGACTGGTCTCCGGTGCGCGGCGTCGCCTTCCACGGCAACTGGGGCGACTCCTTCAAGGCGCCGAACCTTCCCGACATGGATGAGAGCCGTAACCAGAGCTACATCACCATGGTTCCCGATCTCCAGGCCGCAACGGGTCAATCCGCGGTGCTGGTCTGGCAAGGCGGCAACATCGATCTGAAGCCCGAGACGGCGCGCACCTGGACTGTCGGCGTCCGTTGGTCGCCGGACCTCAGCTTCGCTCCGACGCTCGATCTTTCTCTGTTCGATATCCGCTTCAAGGATCGCATCCAGTCGGCTCCTATTACCAACAGCTTCCTGACCGACTACGTTCGCTACGCCGATATTGTCACTCGCAATCCGACGCAGGCGCAGCGTGCAGACGCCTGTCAGCGGGGAGAATTCATAGTCAACGGCTCTCCCTTTCCCGGCGATTGCCTGAGTGCGCCCATCGCAGCGATCGTCGATGCACGCTCCCAGAACACCGCGACATCCACCACCCGGGGAGTGGATCTATTCGGGTCGATGGATGTCGACAGCCGGTGGGGACGGTTCGAAGTCACCGGCAACATCGAATACCTGCTGAACTTCGCCCAAGAGCAGACGCCTACTGCTGCTTCGGTATCGCTCCTGGACAGGGCCGGCAATCCGCTGCGCTTCAGGATGCGCAACGGCATTGCGTGGACCCGCAGAGGCCTGGGTGCTACGGCCTACGTCAACTATGCGGGCGGCTATCGCGACACCGTGACTACACCGAATCGCCCGGTCGCGTCGTGGACCACTTTCGATCTGCAATTGAGTTATGAAGCCGATGCGAACGACGGCTGGTTCGCCGGCTACGCGGTCGCATTGAACGTGCAGAACCTGTTCGACCGCCAGCCGCCGTTCGTCAACAACACGACCGGCGTCGGCTACGATCGCGAAAATGCGGATCTGCTGAACCGCTTCATCTCGCTGCGGCTGCTGAAAGAATGGTAGGTGCGCTCTTGAAACTTAGTACCCACATCGGAGGATGTCTCTGTAATTACGTCGTTCACGGAGAATGCCCGGTAACTGCGTATCTCGCGAGAGTGCGTGGAGAGCAACCGGTTGCAACACTCATAGCCTGTAATGCAAGGGACGGGTGATGATCCCCAAAGGATTACCAACACCATCAAAAGTTCGGTTGCTTCAACGTGCGCTATACGTGCGGGCGAAAGCGAGTCCGAATCGCAGAGCCTGGAGCTTGTATGGTGAGCTGTGTCGCCGCGAGGTGCTTGCGGAGGCGCTGAAGAAGGTGATCAGCAATGACGGAGCGCCCGGCGAAGATGGCGTGAAAGTGAAGGCAGTAAAGGCCGACGCGAACGTCTTTCTCGATGGGCTGCTCAAGGAGTTGAAGGAACGCAGCTACCGGCCAGGGCCGGTGCTGCGGGTGTGGATACCGAAGGAGCACGACCCTGATACGGAGCGTCCGATCGGTATCGCGACCCGCGTACTGGATGCGAATCGGGAAAGCTTCCGCTGCATGGACGGTACACCCACTTCACCGACAATCGCTTATACGGAAGCTATGGCCTATGGAAAATACCAGTGACAGCCGGATGGACCTGATAGCCCTCACGAAGAACGATCTCGGAGAGCTGGATGCGGTAGCTCCGCACGTCCAGTTCGATGAGGAGGGGAGGAGCGTTGTTTGACTGCGAATCCCCTTACTCTACCCCTCAGGCGGCTACGCTCGCCTTGGCCTTCCTGCTGTGGCAGTCGATCCACGCTTCGGTACTCAGGTGGTCCTGCATTTCGGTGACTTCGGGTGCACCGACAGGTCGTGTTCCCGAGAGGCAGGCTTCGAGATGCTTGCGATCCAGGATCCCGCGCCGCGCCAATTCGCCATCGAGGAGGAACTCGCGGATGAATTTGATATTGGCTTCGAAGATCGCGCGAACATGAGTCTCCAGGCCGCCTTTGCCGCGCCGGTTGACCACGGCACGTGGTAGGTCCGCTTCGAACGCGCGTCGCGCGATGGCACGATCCCAGCCATTCTCGACCAGTACATAAGTCGGAATCTTCAGGCACAGTTCGACGATGGGTTGCGACACCAGCGGTGGCACGCGTTCGACAGCGAGCGGATCGCCCAACTGGTCGTAAAAGCTCGGCGGCGTCGACGTGCTTTGGATCTGCCACCATTTGCCGATGGGAACGTGACGCCGCGCGGAGCAGTCGAAGATCGCCTGCAGTTTCGCAGCCTGCGAGGCAATGACTTCCGGGCTCACCAGCGTCTGCAGGTTCAAGTGTTCTACGCTACGCTGGCGCCGCGATTTCTTGCGGCGGTCTGCGAACGCCGCACGCAGGACCGTTAGCAGCGATTTGCCTTCGAGCCGTGCCGCATCGAGTGCGATCCCGGGCAGGTCGAGCGTCAGGCCGTGATGCTGAACATAGTCGGCCACGGCAAAGCTGGCTCGGGATTGATAGAAAACACCGTCACCGCCACCGCCGGTAAAGACGGCGCGGGCTCCGTGACGATGCGCTTGCTCGAATTCATACTCGGCGTGTTCGGCGTGATACAGATACACCCAGGGATTGGGGGTCGGAGTGACACGCAACATCGAACGCAGATCGACCAGGCGTGGCAACCGCAGCTTCTCCACCAGTTCGAAGCCTGCTTTATGAGCTGCAAGACGCGCATACTGGCGTTCGTCTCCTTCGGCATCGGCGGTGTAGTAGTTCACGCAGGTCGCTGCTGTCGGTGTCGCCGTCTGTCCAAGCAGCACGGTGACGATGGACGAATCCAATCCCCCGGACAGCGCTTGCAGGACGCTCTCATACGCACCGGCCCATGCGTCTACGCAGGCTTTGGTTGTATCTCGCAGCCGCCGCGCCGCTTCCGCCGCATCCTCCAGCACATCGCTGCTCACGTCGATCGCATCCCAGATCGCGCTGCGCTTCACTTCGTCGCCCACGATTTCCCAGCGTTCGCCCGCCTGGACTTCCTCGATGCCGAGCAGTCCGGTGCCATGCGATTTCACGGAACGCGACACCACGTGAGTTTCGAGGTAGCGCCAATCGATCGCCGTGGATTCCAGGCCGAGTGCGGCCAGGTCTTCGATACGGGAGAACCAGATCTGCACGCCGTGATGAGCGACACGAAAGCACGGCAGCATGCCAGATGGATCTCTAACGATTGCGTAGTGCTGACTGCGTGCCGTGCGGACGAAGGCGACGTAGCGACCCCAGAACCGCTTCACGAGGTATTCGCCATTCGATGCGGAGATCTTCGCTGCATCGTCCGCTGTGACTGAGAGTTGTCGGCGAGCTTCCGTACCCGCCGCAGGCGAGGAAAACAGGGTTCCTAGAATGGCGCCACCTTGATCCGGAAGGACCAGCGCACCGCACGCACTGTGCTGGCCGGCCTTCTGAGCGATGCAGATACCCGGCGCCGCGTAGACGACTTGGAATTCTCGAAGCGTGCGTAGTTGCTGCTGCAAGCCGGCAGCGGCGCGATTGTCCTCGCGTACGTCCCATGTAAGCGCGACATAGCTGTACATTGCTACTCCGATCGATCAGGCAAGCATGATGGGCGTGCAGCGACGAATTCGGTCGAGGATGTCGTTGCATGCGATTTCGCCTTGTTGAAGCCAGCAATGCGCGATGAATGGAGAGGCCTGCACGCCGAAGACCCAATGGGGATGGATGCGATAGCGGGCCAGGAAATGAATCAGGGCCAGCGACTCGAACAGGCAGTGATCGTGCGCCGTGAATGCCATGGGGCGCAGGCGCCGGAAAATTTCGGTGAGATCGCGCAGCTGCGCCAGGTCGACAACCTCGCCGTGACGCTGCCGTTCGCGGCCGACGTCGCCGACGATTTTTTCGAGAGGCCGCCAGCGCAGTCGCAGCCATGCAGTGACAATGGAGCGCAGGAAGACGATCACATGACCAGGGCGAATCGCCGGCCGTTGGGCTCGGAAGTCTTCCATCATGGAAGCGGAGGGTAGCTCGATAGCGGGAGGTGTGGCGTCCTTGCCCTGGCTGCTATCTTCGGTGAGCAATCCGCTCTCCAGTAACTGCGCCAATGCGGTCTCGTCCGGTGCGTCGTCCGCGGGGAGTTTGGATTCGCCGGTCGATCTTCCATCGATAGCCCGGGCGATCGGCTCCCAGAAGACACGTTCGAACGACAGGTACCGGTCCTGCCTGAGGTCGAGCACGATCACGTCCGTGCCGATGCTGCAGACGAACGCATGCTTGGCTAGAAAATATTGTTGCTGCATGTCAGCGCCGCGCAGGTGATGACACGACCGTGCGCGGCTTGCCTCAATGCCGTCGGTTCAGCTCAGCTCAAGACCACGGCAGTTCCCGGTCGAACGGGAAATCGCCGCCATCCAGCACCAGTAGCAGGAAGACACCTCTGGTACGGCGCGTCGCCTTCCCCAACTCGACCATGCGGAACGATTGCTTCTTTGCTTTGCGATTCATCATCTGGAACTCCCTGATACATCTGTGTTGCTACGAATCGTCGTTGCGTCGAATCGAGCCATTGCCACCGACTATCCATCCACTACGGGCACCACTCCGGGATGAATAGTTAAACTGCTACTGACAGGAAAGCAGTCAATAGCATTTCATATCAGTCCCCTTGTCTTCTTGTGTTCATGTGCTGAATGAGCCTGAGGTTGCGTTGCGAGGGGTCCCGAATGTCGCTCCAATAGTTATTTTTAGAAACGTCTTTTCGGCAGAAAGGTATGGGATTGTTGACTGTTCAAGCGGTTGGCAGAGAATGCCAGCGCAGCGGCGAACTACGTGCTGACACGATCGTGCGATGTCCGAGTTTCATCTGCGGAAATACGCAGTGCTGGATACAGCGGCAGATCGTTTCCGTGCACGTCACGCGACATACATTGGATTTTTTGGTCGAGGTGGCCGGTACCTGCTATCCAAACGCTGCACGGAGTGTGATCAGCAACGCAAATTCCTGAAATTGTTGTCAATATGGACAGGTTGACTTGTCTCTACACGACACAGTGATAGGCATTGTATGCAGAAGGACACTCCGCCCGAAGGGAATGCTCAAGAGGTGCGGTCGACACAGCAAGCACTGGCGCATGCGCCGCTGACGCCAGCCGAACACGCAGCCCAGGTCGAGAAGATGTTCAGAGAGCACAACGATTCGCTACTGCGATTCCTGCGTGCACGGCTGCATTCGCAGGATGAGGCGAAAGAAGTAGCGCAGGAAGCCTATGTGCAGATGCTCGGCTTGGACAATCCCGCCGCGGTCAACTACATGCAGGGTTACCTGTTTCGTACCGCTGCCAACATCGCTACGAACAGGCTGAAGTCGGGCGCCGCGCGCCGCCGCATCGACCAGATCGTTTTCTTCGATATACCGCACGATTCGCGTACGCCGCAGCACACGCTGGACATGCGGCAGCAGCTTGCCAACGTGAGCGAAGCGCTCGGGCGCCTGCCGCCGCTGTGCCGGCGTGCATTCATTCTCGTGAGATATGAGGGCATGAGTTTCGACGATGCAGCCGCCGAGATGGGACTGCATCCCCGCAAGGTCAGAAGATTTGTCCAGCGGGCGTTTCTGAGTTGCCAGCGGGCCTTGACGAGATAGGCCGTGCAAAGGAAGGACCAGATGAACAATCGGGATTCACGGACATCGGCCGATGAGATGGCCGCGTACTGGCTCGTCGCCTTGAAGAGTCCGGAAGTCGCTCCCGCTGTATTACGGCGCTGGGAGCAATGGATTGACGTGCCTGCGAACCGGCAAGCGTTCGATCATGCGCAGCAGGTGTGGGACCTGATGGATAAAATTCCGCCGCCGTCATGGCCGAGCGATGCGCAGATCGATGAAGACACGTACGACGGCTCCACGACGATCGCCGCATTCGACGCACAGCAGAATGCAAAACGCTGGCGGCGTACCCATCTGCAATCCGCGTGGCTCGGCATCGCAGCGATGATCTGCGTCGCTGCGATCGGGCTCGGCCTGTTCAGGATGATATCCAGTGCCAATGAGCCGCCCGCCGAGCACATGACTGTGTTCGAGACCGAGCCGGCACAGCATGAGAAGGTGGCGCTCGCGGATGGTTCGGAGATTCACATGGGCGCACGCAGCTCGGTGACTACCAACCTGACTCGCGGCGTACGCTTCGTCGTGATGGACCGAGGCGAAGCATTGTTCAAAGTCGCCCACGATCCGAAGCGGCCGTTCCGCGTGCTCGCCGGCGCTGGAGTCATCACTGCGGTCGGCACGGCGTTCAACGTACGCAGGCTCGATGACATGGTCGTGGTGACAGTCAGCGAGGGCACGGTCGAAGTAGCGCCTGCGAGCGACGTGAATGCTCGCAACGGCGGCGACTATCCGCGTGGCAAGCGGGTGACTCTCGGCGAATCCATTACGTATGACAGTGACGGCAACCTGGGTGCCGTGCGCAAGGTGGATCTTGGCATGACCATGGCCTGGCGCAGCGGGCAGTTGCAGTATCGCAGCGAGCCGCTGAATCGCGTCGTGCAGGACATCAATCGCTATTCGAGAAAGTCGATCACCATTGCGGACGCGGCTGCCGGCGAGATTCTCTACTCAGGTACGGTGTTCGAAAGAGATATCGACGACTGGCTGGCGGCGCTGGACAAGGCGTTTCCGGAACTGCTGGTCTCGCATCCCGATCCGCAGCACGTCGTGATCAGGTCGCGGCTGGCCAACGTGCTGTGATGCTGGCTCGTCACTCGGTCACTGCCGAGCCGATCACTTCTTATCCAGGACATCCCGCACCCGCTTCGCCAGTTCATCGAATGTGAACGGCTTGCTGATGAGCTGCACGCCGGGATCGAGACGGCCGTGATGGACGATGGCGTTGCGTGAATAGGCCGTGCAGCGTCACCAGTTCCTGGACCAATGCGAGGCCGATGCCAGTCCCTTCGATACTGCGTCCCTGTGCGCCTTCGACCCGATGGAAGCGCTCGAACAGCCGCGGCAGTTCTGCTTCGGGAATGCCGATGCCGCTGTCAATGACGCTGACCCGTGCACCGCGGCCATCGTCGGTGGTGCGAACCTCCACGCCGATGCCGCCGGACAGCGTGAATTTGAAGGCGTTGGACAACAGGTTCAGCACCACCTTTTCCCACATGTCCCGGTCGATATAGACGGGTTGGGGCAGGTCGGTCGCGCCGATAGTGAGCTTCAAGCCGGCTCGTTCGATAGTGGAACGAAAGCTCGAAGCGATTTCCGCGCTGAACTCGCCGAGGTTGGTGGGTTGATAGTTGGCGTTGATGCGACCCGCTTCGATCCTGGAGAAATCCAGCAGGCTGTTCACCATGCGCAGCAGCCGCATGCCGTTGCGATGGGCGAGCTGTACCTGTCGGCGCGTCTCTTCGCCCGAAGCCGCATTAGCATGCAGCACTTCTTCGAGAGGCCCGAGCATCAATGTCAGTGGCGCGCGGAACTCGTGGCTGACGTTGGAGAAGAAAGTGGTCTTGGCGCGATCGATGGCGGCGAGGGCTTCGGCACGCTTGCGTGCTTCGGCGAAACCCCTGGCACTGGCGAGCGATCCGGCGATCTGGTTCGCAATCAAGCCGGCGACATCGCGGAAGGCAGAGTCCACTCGCCTATAGGGATTGATTGGAGCAACGAAGAATGCGGCGGCTCGGCTCGATCCGGGCTGCGTGATCGGTACTATCAACGCTTCTCGCGGCGGAAGTTCCCAGGCGCCGCAGGGGAGAGAATCGAAGCGCAGCGGCAGATCGTCGACCGCGACGATGGATCCCTCTTGCAGCAGCGATTGAATTGGCCAGGGGCTCTCGCCGCGCCCAATGACCAGCGGAGCGGCTTCGTGACCTGCATCGATGCCGGAGCAGGCAGCCAGGGTGGCGCGTTCGCCGTGCTCATCGAAAACATAGATCAGCGTGAACGGCAGGTCGCGCCGATTTTGGTTCAACACCGCACCGATGGAGTGAAGCAGCCGATCCTGATCCATGGCACCGGCCGCAGTCGCTGCGAGTTCTCGCAACGTCGTCAGGCGGCGGGCGCTGATGATCCGATCGATTTCCTCGACCACCACGCACAGCAAGCCGGCGACCGCGCCGTCATCGTCGAACAGCGGCCAAGTATCGGGCGCTACGACAGCCGAGGCTGACCAGTCGCGGCCGCGCATGAACGTCGCCAGCGCTCCGGTGCCGATGAACAAATCCGCGTTGTCGGTTGCTTGTGCGGCGATCTCGCTACGATCCAATGTCACACCTGTGCGGACTTTGTACTTGTCCTCGTTCGCGGAGCGCTGCGCCATGAAATTTTTTCACTGTCGGCGCAGTTCTGCGAAGGGCAACGCAGGCTGCCGGATCATAATACGAGCGCTTTGCCGAGTGACATACGCGAGGCGCAGCCACCCGAGGGAGCGTCGCCCAAGCACTGTGGCGCGCGGCCATCAGCCTTGGCTGGAGAAACACATTATGTGAGAAACGAACCTGCTGCCTCGCACAGAAAATTTCGAGGCCGATGTCGTATTCCCCACGGCGTTTTTCGATTCATACGGCAAGGATCCCGCTGCGATCCATGGCAACGCATGTCGTCGGCAACGACGATATCTAAAAAGGGAGTGGGGAGATGACAACAGAACCAATCGTGAGTAAGCGCTCGTTGATAAGCCGTGCGGTGCGCGTCGCATTGCTGGCAAGTACTGCCATGACGGCTACGATTTCAGCAGTCCAGGCGCAGGATCCGACGATCCAGGAAATCGTCGTCACCGGATCGCACATCAGACTGCGTGACTACGAGTCGATCAGTCCCGTGACTACCGTATCGGCCGATGCGATCAGTTCGACCGGACGCTTGAGCGTCGAAGAAGTCTTGAATCGTCTGCCGCAGGTGGTACCGGGATTCACTGCGTCGTCGAACAATCCGGCGAATGGAACCTCGACCGTCGACCTGCGTGGCATCGGCACGCAGCGAACGCTGGTGCTCATCAACGGCCGCCGGCTCACGCCGACGACGCAGTACGGAGTGACGGACCTGAACAACGTTCCGGTGCGCCTGATCGATCGTATCGAAGTCGTGACCGGCGGCGCTTCCGCAGTGTATGGATCGGACGCGTTGTCCGGCGTGGTGAACTTCATTCTCAAAGACGACTATGAAGGCTTCGACGTTGGCTATCAGTTCGGACAATCGGGGCGTAGCGATGGCGAGGAAAAGCAGATCGATGCGCTGCTCGGCGGCAATTTCGCCGACGACCGCGGCAACATCACTGCGTTCGCAAGCTGGTACAAGCGCGACTCGGTGCTGCAATCCGCTCGCGAGTTCACGCGAATCGATCTCGGCGGCAATGGCTCGGCGACCGGCAATGCACGCCTGCCCAACGTAGTGACCAATCC